>BFBZ01001581.1_pt1 | contig 14674 bp, 12 predicted proteins | sample 1888401 | NCBI WGS metagenome assembly BFBZ01 (sample SAMD00112614, study PRJDB3348) | symbiont metagenome | host: Chara braunii | reverse complement strand
CCTGCGGCGTGACCAGTCTCGACCAGCTCCCGCCGCTCCGCGATGTCCTCGCCGACCATGGCCTCATGGCCAAGAAGAGCTTTGGGCAGCACTTCCTGCTGGACCTCAACATCACCCGCAAGATCGCCCGCCTGGCCGAGGTCGGCGAAGGCGACCACGTGATCGAGGTCGGCCCGGGCCCCGGAGGCCTGACCCGCGCCCTGCTGGAGACCGGCGCCAAGGTCACCGCCGTCGAGAAGGACCCTCGCTTCATCCCGCTGCTGGAGGAGTTGGCCGCGGTCGCCGGCGGCGCGCTCGAACTGCGGCTTGAGGACGCCCTGAACGCCGACGAGACCGCCATCGCCGAGGGCGGTCCGTTCCATGTGGTCTCCAACCTTCCGTACAATGTCGGCACGCCCCTGCTGATCAAATGGCTGATCGGCGTCGCAACACCCGCCTCCATGACCTTGATGTTTCAGAAGGAAGTGGCCGAGCGCGTCGTCGCCGAGCCGGGCTCCGACGCCTATGGCCGCCTGGCCGTCATCGCGGCCGCCACCGCCCAGGCGCGACTGGTGATGGACGTCCCCGCTCGCGCCTTCACGCCGCCGCCCAAGGTGCAGTCCGCGGTCGTCCGGCTGGTTCCCCACGCCCAACGTATCGCGCCCGCCCGTCTGGACGCCCTGCAGCGGATCACCGCGGCCGCCTTCGGCCAGCGCCGCAAGATGCTCCGGTCCAGCCTGAAGGTCCTCGGTGGCGAACCGCTGTGCGAAGCGGCCGGCGTCGCGCCGGAGGCCCGCGCCGAGACCATCGACCTCGACGGTTTCCTCGCCCTCGCCGACGCCAGCCTGAAAGCCTGACTACTCCCACTCGACTCCACGCGCATTCCGCGTAACGCTGTTCGCCGCCACCACAGGAGGGGCGAGGATGGCGAGAGCACCAGCAGGGCCGAAGCTGCCCAAGGCGTCACACAAGACGGCCGTCGTCGTGGTCCACGGCATGGGAGAACAGCGCCCGATGGACACCCTGTGGGGTCTGGTGGAGGCGCTGTGGACCCGCAACCCGGACATCACCGGCGGCCGCACCACCGCGGTCTATCCGAAGCCGGACTCCATCAGCCGCAGCTTCGAACTGCGCAGGGTGACCACCCGCCGGGTCGAGCTTGAACCCGGCTGGCAGAAGCGCGCCGACTTCTTCGAGTTCTACTGGGCGCACATGATGACCGGCAACACGGTCCAGAGCGTCACGGCCTGGCTGAAGTCATTGCTGATCCGCAGGCCATCGACCGTGCCGAAACGGCTGATCTTTCCGTGGCTCGCCGGTCTCGTCCTGTTCATAGGGACCGCCGTCCTCCTGGCGCTGGCCGCCGTGCCTGACGCTGTCCGTCCATCCCTGCCGTTCATCGGCGACAATGCAGGCCTGTTCCTCGTCGCCGCCATCGCCGCCTTCGTGTTCGGGGCCATCGCCAGCGCCTGGCTGGCGCCGGTGGCCGGCGACGCCGCCCGCTATCTCAGCCCGACGCCCGACAATGTGGAGGCCCGCCAGAAGATCCGCGACCGGCCTCGACCTGCTCAAGGGCCTGCACGAGAGCGGTGACTATGACCGTATCGTCCTGGTCTGCCACAGCCTGGGCAGCGTGGTCGGCTACGACATCCTCAACCACGCCTGGGGACGGATGGCCGCCGAGGCGCTGCAGGAGCACCATCCCGCGGGCTCGCCGGGGCTCGCAGCCCTGGGCAAGCTGGAACTCGCCGCCGGCCGGCTGAAGCACGCCGCCGCCGCCGAACTCGGCCAGAAGCGGGTCGAGTACCGCGCCGCCCAGCGTGCCTATCACGCGGAGTTGGCCAAGCCGACCCCGGCCGGCGCGCAGACATCGGGCCCGCCCGTCTGGCTGGTCTCCGACTTCGTCACCCTGGGCAATCCGCTCAGCAAGGCCGATGTGTTGCTGGCCAAGGACGCCGCCGCCTTCGAGCTGCGCAAGGCGCGGCGGGAGTATCCGGCCACCCCGCCCTGGCTGGAGAAGGACAGCCCATCCTCGGGCAAGTTCCGTTTCTCCTATCCGGCAGACGATCCGGTGCGCATTCCTCACCACGCCGCGGTGTTCGGCCCCGTCGTCTGGACGAACATCTACTTCGACAACCTGCTGCTGGTGTTCGGCGACATCATTTCGGGCCCGGTCCGCGATCTGTTCGGCCGCGGCGTGCTGGATGTCAGGTTGAAGATCGGCGCCCCGGTCTTCCGTCACCTCGACTACTGGAAGGACGCCGGCAAGACCCCCGCCCCGCCCTGGCTTAAGGCCCTGCGCCGTGCGGTGAACCTCAAGCGTCAGGACGACGCGGCCCTGTGGGGCGCCCAGGCCACCGCCGCCCAGGTCGAGGCCGCCGCCCTGCCGGACTAGCCGATCAGCCCCGCCGCCCCATCCCAGGCCAGCTTGCCCCCCACGACGATCATCAGGCCGTAGACGATCTGGTAGAACCGAGCCGCCGGCACCCGCCGGACGAGCCAGACCCCGGCCCAGGTCGAGGCGATGGCCAGCGGCAACAGGACGGCCGCCGTCGTCAGCGCCTCATGGGTGAACTGCCCCAGCGCCCAATAGGCGGGCACCTTCATCCAGTTCACCACCGCGAAGAAGATCGCGCTGGTGCCGATGAACACGTCCCGCGGCAGGTTCTTGGGCATCACGTACATCTGGAACGGCGGTCCGCCGGCGTGGGCGATCTGGCTGGTGAAGCCCGCCGCGATCCCTGCGATCACCCCGCGCCAAGGCAGGCCCTCGGGCCTGGGCTCCCGGACCGTCGCCGCGCCGCGCCCGGCCCAAAGCCGCTGCAGGGCGAAGACCACTGAGATCGCCCCCACCGCCAGTTCGACGGCGCCCGGCTTCACGAAGGCCGCGAGCGCGAACCCCGCCCCGATCCCCAGCGCCGCCGAGGGCAGCATCAGGATCAGCACGCCCTTGTCCCAGGTCTTCCGGAACGCCCAGACGCTGACCACGTCCTGGACGATCAGGATCGGCAGGGTGATCGAGGCCGCCAGCACCGGCGAGACGCTGAGCGCCATCAGAGGCACGGCGATCACCCCGATGCCGGAGAACCCGCCCTTGGCCAGGCCCAGCAGGATCACGGCCGGAATCGCCAGGGCGTAGAACAGCGGATCGGTGATCACCCGAGCGCCGCCACCCGCGCCGCCAGGGCGCGGTCCGCGGCCTCGTAGGCCGGCACGAAGTCGCGCGCGATCTTCGCCTTGCTCCAGGTGGCCGGCAGCAGCCCCCGCAGCGCCTCGGTCTGGACCACCCGCGTTCCGTTCGCCTCGGGGCTGAGCAGGAAGCCGTGGCGACCGTGGAACAGCAGCGGCACGTCCCCGCGCCAGGCGAGTTCACGCCCCGGCTCGCAGGCCACCAGCGTGGTGGTCTGGGCGATCACCGAGCCCGGCTTGCCGGCCAGATTGGCGAACCTCATCGCCACCTTGGCGCCCAGCCTCGCCTCCCCCACCGCCGACAGGTTCAGCGGGTTCCACTCTCCCCAGCGGGCAAAGTCGGCCAGAACGGCCCACACCTCGCCAGGCGGCGCGTCGATGAAGGATTCGGTGCGGATCAGATGCATTTCGGCGTCGATCCTGGCACGACCAACTGCCCGTGGCCACGCTTGACCCGTCCGGCGCGTAGGCGCAAACCCACCTCGCTGCGGCGTTCTACGACGACCCTTTGACACGCCATAATGGCCCTTCCGGGCATTGGGTCGAAGCTGCCCGTAAGGGTGCTTATGCGCCGCAGCGCCTTCAGGCCGCAGGGATCTTCAGGCTGAACCGGGTCTCTGCGGCGTCGGAGGTCACGGTCAGGACGCCGCCGTGGGCGCGCGCGATCTCCGCCGAGATGTACAGCCCGAGGCCCAGCCCCTCCTGATGCGGCCGCAGGGTCGCGCGGGTGAAGGGCTGGAAGAGCTGCGCCATGGCCGCCTCCGGGATCGCTTCGCCCTGATTGGCCACCGAGAGTTCGAACTGTCCGTCGATCATCGAGGCGTTCACCCGCACCGGCGTGCCCTCTGCGCCGTGACTGATCGCGTTGGCCAGCAGGTTCGAGAACAGCTGCGCCACCCGCCGGGTGTCGAGGGTCACCGGGCCGTCCAGCGCGATGTCGGCGGAGATCACCCGGTCAGGGTTCGCCGTCGCCAGCTCGGCGATCACCTGCCGCAGGGCGTCGCCCAGCCGTTCGTCACGGCGCACTTCCACGACGAACCCGCCGCCCAGCCGGCCCCGGGCCAGATCCAGCACATTGTCGATCAGCCCGGCCATCCGACGGACGCTGCCCTGCATCAGGCCGAGCATCGCCACGGCCTTGGGCTCCAGTTGCGTCTTGCCGATCAACCGCGCCCCGGCGTCGATGGAAGCCAGCGGGTTGCGCAGGTCGTGCCCCAGCACCGCGATGAACTGCTCGCGAAGCTCGGCCACCTGCTGGGCGTCCAGCAGGGCGGCCTCGCTCAGGGCCAGTTGGTCCTGGCTGTCCAGATGGCTGCCCACCAGGTCGGCGAACAGCTCGAACATCCCCTGGATTTCGGGGCTCTTCACCTTGTGCGGCGACGGGTCGATGGCGCAGAGCGTTCCGAAGAACTTCCCGCGATGCCGGATCGGCACCGAGACATAGCTTTGCAGGCCATATTGCCGGGGCGTGTGGTGGTCCTTGAACAGCGGGTCTTCGGCTACATTGTCGATCAGCACCGGCGCGCCGCTATCGCGGATCTCGTCGCAGATGGTGGTCTTGACCTCCAGCTCACCGCCGGGCTTCAGGCCGAAGTTGATCTCGTCGCGCACCGCCAGCGCCACCCAGCGATCGGCCGTGACCCGCGCCACGGCGGCGAACCCCATGCCGGTGGTCTTGCAAACCACTTCGAGCATCTTCGGGATCGCGTCGATCTGCGCGATGCGTTCGATATCCTGAGCGATCGGGTCGGGCTGCTGGTCGCTCATAGATCCCCCGGACGCTGAAGAAGCTGCGCCACAAGAATCCCTTAGACCTCATTGAACGGCCTCGTCGAGCAGCTACTCGACATAGGTGCGAAACCACCTCGTAACCGGCCGTTGAGCGGTCAAGTTGCTGTTTAGGCGAAACCTTCTCCGCCACGCTCGGCGAGCGCCGGAAGACAGACATCAGCGGCGACCTCGACCTCCATCCGAATTGTGCGGGCCCAGCCCACGCCCCATAGTTGCTATTGATTCTTACTTGCATAACCCTTGCCTTCACCGGCCCCGTGACGTAACGAGAGCGCCTTGATGCGAGTCACTCGCAACAGGGGGATATCCGAGTAGTTTTCGCTCGGCCCACGGCGCCAGCCGCGGCCTGGGCGACCCCGGCTGCGCACCCAAAGGGGCCGGTTGGGGTGAAAACTTGCAAATAATAATCATTCGCTTATGCGGCTGCCCTCTCCCAGCCGCGCTTCGGGGGTTTTGTCATGTCGATCCAGCTTTCAATGCGCCGCGCGTCGGCCGTCACCGCCGCGCGTTTCGCCCTCGCTCTGCTGGCGAGCACCGCCCTGGTGGGTCACGCCTTTGCCGAGGAGGCCGGCGCCGAGGCTGAGTCCGACACCGTCGAGGGCCTCACCGTCACCGGCGCCAAGGACGGCTACAAGCCCAAGTCCAGCAGTTCGTCGGCCAAGCTGTCCCTCAGCCTCAAGGAGACGCCGCAGTCGATCACGGTGATCACCCGGCAGCGCATCGAAGACTTCAACATGCTGTCGATCGCCAATGTCCTGGAACAGACCACGGGCATCACCGTGCAGGAGAACGACTCCAACCGCGTGAACTTCACCTCCCGCGGGTTCGCCATCGCCAACTTCCAGATGGACGGCGTGCCGACGACCTACTCGTCGGGCAACAGCACCATGAGCGACACCCTGATCTACGAGCGGGTCGAGGTGGTTCGCGGTGCGACGGGCCTCGTGACCGGCTCGGGCGACCCGTCCGCCACCGTCAACCTCATCCGCAAGCAGCCGACCCGCGACTTCGCCGGCTCGTTCAGCGTCAGCGCCGGCAGCTGGGACATGAAGCGGATCGACGCGGACGTCTCCGGCCCGATCATCGGCGACCGCGTCCGCGCCCGACTGGTCGCCGGCTTCGACGACCGCGCCTCGCACATCGACTTCTACGAGACCAAGAAGGGCGTGCTCTACGGAACCGTGGAAGCCGACGTCACCGACAGCACCCTGGTGCGGGTAGGCTACGACTTCCAACAGGTCACGCCGATGGGCACCACCTGGGGCACCGCGCCGCTCTACTACCGCGACGGCACGCCCACGGATCTGCCGCGCTCCTACAACGTCGCGGCGCGCTGGAGCACCTGGGACCGCAAGACCCAGAACACCTTCGGGGTGATCGAACAGAAACTGCCGGGCGAGTGGCTGGCCCGCGCCGCCGTCAACTACCGGGTCAGCGACTCCACCGCCCTGCTCTACTACGGCTACGGCGGCTATCCCGACCGCATCACCGGCGGCGGACTGACCGTCGCCGACTACTACAACGTCTATCAGGAGAAGGAGACCGGCTTCGATCTCTACGCCACGGGGCCGCTTGAGCTCTTCGGGCGGAAGCACGAGCTGGTGTTCGGGGCCAACGGCTACGACCGCGACGGCGAGACGCTCAACGACAACATCAACGCCGCGGCCCGGCCCTACGCCATGACCATTCCGAACTTCCGGACCTGGGACGGGCGGATCCCCGAGCCGGTGCTGAACAAGTACGGGACCCCGGCCACCATCGCCCGGACGAAGGAGAGCGGTCTCTACGGCGCCCTTCGGCTCAACCCGACCGACAGCCTGAAGATCATCGCCGGCGTCCGCAGCTCCAAGTGGGAGACCAAGACCGACCGCTACGATCTGGCCGGCGTCCATACCGGGACCACGGGCGCCTATTCCGCCGACCGCGTGACACCCTATGTCGGCGCCCTCTACGACATCACCTCCCAGATCTCGGCCTATGTGAGCTACTCGGACCTGTTCAAGCCGCAGAGCAATCGCGACAAGAACAACGAACTGCTCGATCCCGTCGTCGGCTCCAATCTCGAGGGCGGCCTGAAGGGCGAGTTCTTCGACGGACGCCTGTATGGCGCGATCCAGGCCTTCTACGTGAAGCAGGACAATCTCGCCGAGGTGGATCCGACGGTCCCCGACGGCTTCCTCCTGCCGGGCGCCGTCACGGCCTATCGCGCGGTCAGCGGGGCCAAGACCCGAGGCGCAGAACTGGAGGTCGCCGGGTCCGTGACCGACAGCTGGCGCATCAGCGGCGGCTACACCTACGCCTACACCGACAACGCCAAGGGTCTGCGGATCAACACGCTGAACCCCCGCAACATCGTCCGGGTCTACACGACCTACGACCTGCCCGGTGCTCTGGATCGTCTGACGGTCGGCGGCGGCGTGAACTGGCAGAGCGAGATCTACACCGCCGCGACGATCCCGACCTCCAACACCACCACCATCTCGACGATGGTGCGGCAGAAACCCTACGCCCTGGTCAGCCTGATGGCGCGCTACAAGCTGACCGACAACATCAGCGTCACCGGCAACGTCGATAACCTGTTCGACAAGACCTACTACCGCCGCGTCGGCTTCTACAACGGCGGCTACTTCGGCGAGCCGCGCCGGGTGACGGTCGCCGTGCGGGCAAAGTTCTAGGTCGCCGTGTCAGACCTGACCGCCCAAGGCTCAGTCAAGCCGAAGCCCGCCGCGCGCAAGGGCGCCGCCTCCCCCGCCGAGCGGTGGAGGCGGGCCGCCGACGTGTCCGCCAGGACCGTGGCGGCGATCGCCCTCGGCTATGTGACCGCGTCCCTGGCGACCGCCGTCCTGGCGCGGTTGCTGCCCGGTCCGGTGGAGGAGGCGACCATCGCCGCCACCACCTTCTCGTTCGTCATCTATGTCAGCGTGGTGATCTGGGCCTTCGCCGATCGCCACGCCTGGCGGGTGTGGGCTGGTCTGATCACGGCCTGCGCCGTGCTCACCGGCGCTCTCCTGTGGTCGCTTAGCGTGGAGCCACGACTTTGAACGGCTCTATCCGCCAGTCCATGTCCTGGCTGCACACTTGGTCTGGTCTGCTGTTCGGCTGGATCCTGTTCGCCATGTTCATGACCGGGACGGCGACCTATTTCCGGTCCGAGATCACCCGCTGGATGGAGCCGGAGACCGGCCGCCCGGCCAGCTTCGAAACGGCCGCGGCCGGCGCCCAGGCTCACCTGCAGAAGGTCGCGCCCAACGCCCGCAGTTGGAGCATCACCCTGCCGGACGAGCGCCAGGGCGTGACCCGCGTCTCCTGGCGCCCCGAACCCAAGCCCGGGGAGAAGGAGCAGCGTCGCCGCGGCGGCCGCCGCGACACCCAGGCCACCCTCGATCCATCGACCGGCGCGGTGGTGACGCCCCGCGACACCCGGGGCGGCGAGTTCTTCTATCGGGTCCATTTCCAGATGCACTACATGCCCGTGCTGATCGGGCGCTGGGTGGCGGGCCTCTGCGCCATGTTCATGCTCACGGCCATCGTCTCCGGCGTGATCACCCACAAGCGCATCTTCAAGGACTTCTTCACGTTCCGCCCGACCAAGGCGGCTCAGCGATCCTGGCTCGACGCCCACAACCTCACAGCGGTGCTCGCCCTGCCCTTCCACATCATGATCACCTACACCGGGCTCATCACCCTGATGGGCCTCTACATGCCCTGGGGGATCACGGCGAACTATCAGAAGCCCGACACCTACTTCGAAGCCATGTTCCCGCAAGGCGAGGATGTGGTCCGCAGCGGCGTGGCCGCCCCGCTGGCCTCCGTGCCCAAGGTCGTGGCCCGCGCGGAGGCCGCCTGGGACGGCGGACGCCCCAGCAGCATCTCCGTCCAGGCGCCCGGCGACGCCGCGGCCCGCATCGAGGTTCGCCGCCATAGCGGCGACCACCTCTCCCCCCAGGGCGGATCGCTCACCTTCGACGGGGTCACCGGCCAGCTCATCTCGCCGTCCCCCGAAGCCGGTCCCGCCGCCGTCACCAGCAACGCCATGTACGGCCTGCACATGGGACGCTTCTCCGGGCCGGTGCTGCGGTGGATCTACTTCCTCTGCGGACTGAGCGGCTCGGCCATGGTCGCCACCGGCCTGGTCCTCTGGACCGTCAAGCGTCGGAAGGACCTTCCCGACCCCGAGAAGCCGCACTTCGGCTTCCGGCTGGTGGAGCGGCTGAACATCGGGACCATCGCCGGCGTCCCGGCCGGCATGGCCGCCATGCTCTGGGCTAACCGGCTGCTGCCGGTGGAGATGGCCAAGCGCTCCCCCTGGGAGGTCCACAGCTTCTTCATCGTGTGGGCGCTCATGATCCTCTACGCCTGCCTGCGGCCCACCCGCCGGGCCTGGGTCGAAGCGTTCAGCGTCGCCGCGGTCATGGTCGCCGCCCTGCCCCTGGTCAGCGCGCTCACGACGCCAGAACGCAACCTGGTCCGCAACCTGATGGCCGGGGACTGGGCCATGGTGGCCTTCGATCTCACCCTGGTGCTGCTGGGCGCGGTGCTGGCCTTCTGCGCGATCAAGACCGGCGCCTACCGCCCCAGCGTGAAGGCCAAGGTCCGGCGGCAACCGGCGATCCGCGACGAGGCGGCGGCATGATCCACATCGCCGCCTTCCTCTTCGCCTTCGCGGGCTTCACGGCGATCTGCGTCTCGATGGCCAAGCACCAGCTCGAGGCCATGGGCCGGAAGCTCGACATCCGCGAACAGAACCGCATCCGGGTCGGCGGCTGGGTCGGCCTGGCCTGCGCCTACGCCTGCACCGTCGCTTCCGGCGGCTGGAAGTTCGGAACGGTCGCCTGGGTCGGAACGATCATCCTGGCGGCGTTCATCCTCGTCGTGACGCTCATGCCCTACCGCCCCAGGCTCGCGCCGCGGGCCGGGGTCGCTGCGGCGGTGGTCGGCGTGATGCTGGCCGCCTCCGCCGCCCTGATCGCCATTCCCTGACCTGGGCGGGACGAACGGAAGGACCTGCGTCCGCGCGCCCGAGAAAAGAAAGTCTCTGCGCCCGAAAACCTCTCCATTGGCGCTGGACGTCGCCCAGACGCGATATGGTCCGAACTGCGCCGCCAGGAGATGCCCCGATCAATGCCCGTTGACGTGACCACCGCTGCGGCGACGTGCTTCCCGGATTCCTATGCGGCAGCCCGCGAAGCGTTTCGCGCGGCGGCCCCGGGCGGGCGCGCCTATCCCAGCAAGGCGCTCGGACCCGACGGCGAACCCCTCTGGACCGACACCGTCTGGATCGGACCGGAGGATGCGGCCGAGGTGCTGGTGGTGCTGTCGGCGGTGCACGGGGTCGAGGGCTACTGCGGCTCAGGCGTCCAGCGCGACCTGATGTCAGCCTGCGCCCTGTCGCCGGGCCAGGCCCTGCTGCTGGTCCACGCGGTCAATCCCTACGGCTTCGCCTGGGACCGGCGCGTCACCGAGGAAGGCTGCGACCTCAATCGCAACTTCGTGGACTTCAGCCACGGCGCCCCCACCAACCCGGGCTATGAGGCGATCGCCAGGCATCTGCTGCCCGAGAGCCTCGCGCCCGAAGCCTTGGCGGCGGCCGAGCTCGCCCTCGCAGCCTACCGGGCCGAGGTCGGCGAACTGGCCTTTCAGATGGCGCGCAAGAGCGGCCAATACACCGATCCCAAGGGGATGTTCTTCGGCGGGTTCGGTCCTTCGGCCGCTCAACAGACCCTGGACGCCATCGCGCGAGACTACCGGCTGGCGGAGCGCGACTTCGTCACCATCCTCGACATCCACACCGGCCTGGGCCCGTTCGGTTACGGCGAGGCCCAGTCGGAAAACGAACCCGACACCCAATGCCACCAGTTGGCGACGCGCATGTTCGGCCCGTCCCTAACCTTCCCGGCCCTGGGCACGTCCTTTTCGGTCCCGATCAACGGCTCCCTGCAGCTCTTCTGGGAGCGACTGCGGGGCGATGGCCGCTACGTCTACATCTGCCTCGAATTCGGCACCTACGATCAGGAGGCCAGCCGCGTCGCCTACCGGTTGGATCACTGGCACCACGCCTATGGCGGCGGCGATCCTCACAGCGAGAGCGGCCGCGCCGCCCGCGCCGCCATGCGCCGGCAGTTCTATCCCGAGCATCAGGAATGGAAGGAAATGGTCCTGTTCCGCACCCGACAGGTGGCCGCCCAGGCCCTCGACGGCATGAAGGCCCTGGCGTCGTGAGCACGGTCACCCTGGTTTCCGACGCCGCCTGCGCCAAACTGCTCACCCCGGCCGACGCCTTGGACTGCATGCGCGGTCTGTTCGCCCAGATGGCGGCCGGCGACGCCGACAACTTCCCGGTGGTGCGCGAGCGCCCGGGCGTCGCCAACAGCATCTACGGCGTGAAGTCGGGCGTGAACCGCGCCAACGACCTGCTCGGCCTGAAGATCGGCGGCTATTGGCCGGGCAACACTGATCTCGGCATGGCGAGGCACCAGTCGACGGTCGTCCTGACCCGGCCCCAGACCGGCGAGCCCATCGCCCTGGTCGGCGGTAATGTCATCACCGCCCTGCGGACCGCGGCCTCGGCCGCCCTGTCCGTCGACGTCCTGGCCCGCGAGAACGCCAAGGTGCTGGGCGTCATCGGGGCCGGGGGTCAGGCGCTATGGCACGCCCAGGCCGCGATGGCGGTGCGCAGCTTCGACCGCGTCGTGGTCTGGAACCGTACGGCCGAGGCCGCCGAGCGACTGGCCGCCGCCATCGGCGACGTGGCCCAGGTCGCCGCCTCCGCCGACGAGCTGGTCAGCGCAAGCGATGTCGTGGTGACCATCACCGGAGCGACCACGCCGCTGTTCTCGGCCGACGCGGTGCGCCCCGGAACCCACTTCGCCTGCATGGGAGCCGACACCGCCGGCAAGGGCGAGACGCCCACCGAACTGCTGCAGCGCGCCACCCTGTTCGTGGACTCAGCGATCCAGGCCCTGGCCCTGGGCGAATGCCAGCGCGTTCCCGGGCGCGCCGGCGACCTGACGCCCCTCGGCGACGTGATCCTCGGCCGCCGCCCTGGACGGGTTGCGCCGACGGACATCACGCTATTCGACGGCACGGGCCTGGGCCTTCAGGATCTCGCCCTGGCCCAGGTCGCCATGCGCAAGGCCATGGCGGCGGGCCTCGCCCAGACCTTCGAGATCTAGGCCTACCAGCCCCGTTCGCGGTTCCAACGGTCGGTGATCAGCCCGTCCTGCAGCACGGCGTAGGTCCCGTGCTGCGCGGCGGTGGCGCAGGCGTGGTTGGGCAGGATGCGAAGCCTGGTCCCCACCGGAAAGTCTTCAGGCGAGACGGCGCCGCCGTTCCGATCGGCGATGACGCCGTGCTCCTGATTGGCCGAGACCATGACCAGCTCGCCGATCCGCCGGCCATCCACGTCGCAGACCAGGCCATAGCCCTGGTCCACCGCCTGGCGCTCGGTCCCGCGATCGCGCGACAGCGCCATCCAGCCGGCGTCGGTGATGATCCAGTTCTTCTCGGCCTGATGACCGATCACGGTGGTCAGGACCGAGAGGGCCAGATCCTCGGGCGTGCAGACCCCGGCTCCGGCCATCACCAGGTCCTGGAACATAAAGACGCCGGCCCGCACCTCGGTGACGCCGGTCAGGTCCTGGGCGAACAGGGCCGTAGGCGTGGAGCCCACGCTCACCACCGGCGCCGAACATCCCGCGGCGCGAAGGCGCTCGGCGGCCCGCACCGCGCCGGACCGCTCCAGCTCGGCGAAACCGTGCAGCGCCTCCAGACTGCGCGCGCCATAGCTCTCGCCCGCGTGGGTCAGCACCCCGCGCAAAAGGCCCGCCTGGTCCAGCACCCGCCCGATGGGCGGCAGGATGTCGGCGTCCGGCGCGACGCCGCTGCGATGCCCGTCTGTGTCGATCTCGATCAGCACGTGGATCGCGAGCCCGGTCTCCGCGGCAAAGACGACCAGCGCCTCGGCCGTCGCCAGATTGTCGAGGATCACGGTGATCCGGGCCGACCGTTCCGCCAGCCGGGCGATCCGCGGGAACTTGTCCGGCGAAACCCCGACGCCATAGAGGATGTCGCTGAACCCGTGATCGAAGAAGTACTCCGCCTCATGCAGGGTGGAGACGATGATCGGGCCGCCGTCGGGCAGCACCCGGCGGGCGACGTCCACCGACTTCGCGGTCTTCATGTGCGGCCGGAACGTCACCTCCGGCCACCTGGAGAGCTGATCGCGCATCCGCGCGAGGTTCCGGTCCAGCCGCTCCAGATCCAGGATCAGGCTCGGCGTCTCGACATGGCCCAGGGTCTCGCTCATGGTCCTCGCCTTAGGCGTTCGGGAAGATCGCGGCCAGGGCCTTGCCCACGCGCTCCACCACCACGTCGACGTCGTCCTTGGTCAGGACCAGCGGCGGCGCGAAGCCGAGGATGTCCCCGCCGGGCATGCCCCGGGCGATGAGCCCAAGGTCCGAGCAGGCTGCGGAAACCCGCGCGCCGGTCTTCAGCGCAGGATCGAACCGGGTCTTGGTGTCCTTGTCGGCCACGAACTCGATGGCCGCCAGCATCCCGACCCCGCGCACCTCCCCGACCCGCGGGTGATCGGCGAAGGCGGTCCGCAGGGACTCCAGCAGATAGGGCCCGACGGTCCTCACATTGCCGATGATGTCCTCGCGCTCGATGAGCTCCAGGTTCGCCAGGCCCGCCGCCGCGCAGACCGGGTGGGCGGAATAGGTGTAGCCGTGGGAGAAGGCGCCGTAGGTGTCCTGCCCCTCCTGCATCACTTCCCAGACCCGCTCGCCGACGATCACCGCCGAAAGCGGCAGGTAGGCGCTGGTCAGCCCCTTGGCGACCGTGATCAGGTCCGGCTGGATGCCATAGACGTCGCTGCCGAAGTTCGCGCCGATCCGCCCGAAGCCGGTGACCACCTCGTCGGCGATCAGCAGGATGTCGTACTTGCGCAGCACCGCCTGGATCGCCGCCCAGTATCCCGCCGGCGGCGGCACGATGCCGCCGGTCCCCAGCACCGGCTCGCCGATGAAGGCCGCCACGGTTTCAGGGCCCTCCTCCAGGATCATGCGCTCCAGGTCCTCGGCGCAGCGGATCGAGAACTCCGCCTCGCTCATCCCGGCCTCGGCTTCCCAGTAGTGGTGCGGCGCCGTCGTATGGCGCACCGGGCCGTACGGCAGGTCGAAGCCCGCGTGATAGACGTCCAGTCCGGTGAGCGTGCCGGAGATGATCGTCCCGCCGTGATAGCCCCGCCGGCGCGAGATGATCTTCTTCTTCAGCGGCCGGCCCAGCACGTTGTTGTAGTACCAGACCAGCTTCACCTGGGTCTCGTTGGCGTCCGATCCGGACAGCCCGAAATAGACCCGCTTCATGCCGGCCGGGGCCATGCCCAGCATCTTGTCCGCCAGCCGGATGGCGGGCTCGTTCGAGGCCCCGGCATAGGCATGATAATAGGCCAGCTTGTGGGCCTGCTCGGCGATGGCGTCGGCGATCTCGGTGCGGCCGTAGCCGACATTGACGCAGTAGAGCCCGGCGAAGGCGTCGAGGATCTGGCGACCGTGCTGGTCGGTGATCCAGGCGCCCTTGCCGCCGGTGACGATCCGCGGCGGGCCGGCCTCCCCGGCCGCATAGGTCCGCAAGCTGGTGAACGGATGGATCAGCGACGCCTGATCCAGCTCCTCCAGGCTCTGGTTACGGCGGAGGGCGTTTTCGAAATCGGAGG
>BFBZ01000012.1_pt284 | contig 14682 bp, 13 predicted proteins | sample 1888401 | NCBI WGS metagenome assembly BFBZ01 (sample SAMD00112614, study PRJDB3348) | symbiont metagenome | host: Chara braunii | reverse complement strand
TTCCGGCCCCAGCGGCCCGATGGTCGAGGGAGCGGTGAAATTCTTCAATGAGCAAAAGGGCTTCGGCTTTGTTATGCCGCAGGATGGCAGCGGGGATGTTTATCTCCACGCCAGCGCGCTGAGACGGTCGGGCATTCCCATTCTCTCGCCCGAACAGCGCATCCGCTATTCGACCCGGCAGGGGATGAAGGGTATCGAGGTCGACCGGATCGAGCTGATCTGACCTATTCGTTTTCTGAAAATCGACGGAGGGTACCCTCCCCCCGGCCACTCCCCTTTGATTTGCCTGCGCTTTTCTCATGGGGGCAGTATAGGCATATTTTCAGGAAATTACAAGGACAATATTCCAGACCCCGGGCGATCCCGCTAGTGTCTGCCCGTTCTTCGGGCGCAATTCTGCATTGCACAAAAGGGTTGCTTGGCGGCCTTGAAGCTTTGGTAACCCCGCCTATATAGGCTCGATCTATATCGAACCAATATAAGGCCGCCATGGACGTTCGCACGATCTGCCTGGGCATTCTCACCCGTGGCGACGCCACGGGCTATGAGATCAAAAAGACGTTCGAGGACGATGGCTACCAGCACTTCGTCGAGGCGAGCTTCGGGTCGATCTACCCTGCGCTGAACCGGCTGACGGAGGAGCGGCTTGTTTCCGTGCGCTCCGAAATTCAGGAGAAGCGGCCGGACCGCAAAGTCTATTCCATCACGCCGGCCGGGCGCGCGGTGTTCCTCGGCTCGCTGATGAAGCCCTTGCCGGAAGACCGCCACCGCTCGCCCTTCGTGTTCGCGATGCTGTTTTCGCATCTGCTGCCGCCGGCGCGCGTCACCGCGATGATAAACGCCTATATCGCCCAGAGCGAAGAGAAGCTCGCACAGATCCGCGACGGCGAGCCCAAATGCCCGGGCGAGGCTTTCGTCAACGGGCTGGGGCGGACGATCTACGAAGCAAGCCTGAAATATATCCGCTCCCATCGTGCCAATGTCGAAACGCAGACGGCTGAGGCCGCCGAATGAGTGATATGATGACCAAGTTCCTGGCCTATTGGCGCGCGATGAAACCCAGATACCAATGGGCCATCGGCATCGCAGCTGTCGTGACGGCGTGGCTTGCGACCGGGCTGATCTTCCACCCCCATTCCGGCCAAAGCGATTCCGCACAGGCCAAGCCCGATGCAACGCCTCTAGTGAAAGTGCGCACGCTCGTTTCCAGCGAGCGCAACGCGACCATCACCGTGCGCGGGCGCACGCAGGCGCTACACGAAGTCGATGTGCGCGCCGAAATCGACGGTGTGGTGCAGGCACTCCATTTCGAGAAGGGCGACCGGGTGAAGACCGGGCAGATCCTTTGCCAGATCAAGGTCAACGATCGCGGCGCCCGGCTGAACGAAGCCCAGGCGATGGCCGACCAGCGCCAGAAGGAATACGAAGTCGCCAAGAAACTGTTCGAGGACGGCTTCCGCTCCAAGACGCAGATGGCGCAAGCCGAAGCCTCGCTTCAGGCCGCGCGCGCTGCCGTCAACACGCAATCCATTTCTGTCGAGAACACACGCATCCGCGCGCCCTTCGCGGGCGTGGTCGACGACCGCTATGTCAACGTCGGCGATTACATGCGCGCGGGCGATAAATGCGCGATGCTGATTGCGCCGGAACCCTTCCTTGCGACCGCGACCCTGACCGAACAGGAAGTGGGCGCGGTAACGGTTGGCGAACCGGCGACGGTGAAGCTGGTCACCGGCGAAACGGTTGAGGGCAAGGTGCGCTTCGTGGCCGATCGCGCCGACACCGCGACACGGGCGTTCCGCGTGGAAGTCGAATTGCCGAACCCAGAGGCCAAGCTGCGCGACGGCGTGAGCGCGGATATCCGCATACCGGTGCGGCGCGTGAAGGCCCAGCAGATTTCACCGGGCATCCTGGTGCTGGATGACAGCGGGACTGTCGGCGTGCGCGCCGTGGTGGGTGGCAAGGTTGCCTTCATGCCGGTGCAGATCATTTCCGATGGCCCCGAAGGCATGTGGATCGCGGGCCTGCCGGACAAGACGACCGTCATCACCGTCGGCCAGGAATTCGTGAGCGACGGAGAAAAAGTGGAAACCGTTCCCGACACCGGCAGGCCGGTGGGGAGCAAGGCCGTATGACCGGCATTGTCGAATGGGCTGTCCGCAACACGCGGCTTGTCATCGCGCTGATCCTCGTCGTGCTGGTGGCGGGCATCATCGCGTTCATCAAGATTCCGAAGGAAGCCGATCCCGACATACCGATTCCGGTGCTGGCGGTGCAGGTGACCTATCCCGGCATCAGCCCTGAAGACAGTGAGCGGTTGCTCGTCAAGCCGCTCGAAACCAATCTGCGCTCGGTCGAAGGGCTGAAGGACATTACGGCGCGCGCCTATCAGGGCGCGGCCGTCATCATTTTGGAATTCGACGTCAACTTCAACAAACAGAAGGCGCTGGAAGATGTGCGCGCTCTAGTGGATCAGACGCGCTCGCGCCTGCCCACGGAGGCCGATCCGCCGACGGTGCAGGAATTCAACACCAGCCTGTTCCCCGTTATCACCGTGTCGCTTTCGGGCGATGTGCCGGAGCGCACGCTGCTTAAACTGGCGCGCCAGTTGCGCGACGATATCAAGACCATCCCCAGCGTGCTCAACGCCGATCTTTCCGGCGAGCGCCAGGAGATGCTCGAGATCGTGATCGATCCGCAGAAACTCGAAAGCTATGGGCTGACGCAAGCCGAAATGTTCGCGGCGATCTCCAACAACAACCGGCTGATCCCGGCGGGTTCGCTCGACACCGGCCATGGCAGCTTTGCGATCAAGGTGCCGGGCGTCATCGAAACGGCGCAGGACGTTTTGAACCTGCCGCTGCGCTCGACGGCGGATTCGACGGTGACGTTGAAGGATGTGGCAAGTGTGCGGCGCACCTTCCAGGACGCGACCTCTTATGCCCGCATGAACGGGCAGCCGACCATCGCCATCGACGTGACCAAGCGCATTGGCGCGAATATCATCGCCAACAACGAACAGGTGAAGAAGATCGTCGCCGACGCCAGCAAGAGCTGGCCCGCGGGCGTGCATGTGCATTACCTGTTCGACCAATCCACCTATATTCGCGATCAGCTGGGCTCGCTTTCGGATTCCATCGTGCTGGCCATCGTGCTGGTGATGATTATCGTGGTGGCGGCGCTGGGCCTGCGCTCCGGATTGCTGGTGGGTGTTGCCATTCCCACCTCGTTCCTCATGGCGTTCATGGGACTGAACGGGATCGGCTACACGCTGAATTTCATGATCATGTTCGCGATGCTGCTGGCGGTCGGCATTCTCGTCGACGGCGCGATCATCGTGGTGGAATATGCCGACCGGAAGATGACCGAGGGCCATCCGCCGAAACAAGCCTTTGCCGAAGCGGCTTTGCGCATGTTCTGGCCGGTGGTGAGCGCCACCGCCACCATGATCGGCGCCTTCCTGCCGATGCTGCTCTGGCCGGGCGTTTCGGGAAAGTTCATGAGCTTCTTCCCGATCACGCTCATCATCATTCTTTCGGCCTCCATGATCGTGGCGCTGATCTTCCTGCCGGTGCTCGGCGGGTTCTTCGGCAAGGCGCCGCCGCATGACGAACAGCATGAAAAGGCCATTGAAGCCTCGGAGACCGGCGACTGGCGCAAGATTCCGGGGATCACTGGCTGGTATGCCCATCTGGCCGATTGGCTGACGCACAATCCCGGCCGGGTGATGTTGGGCGCGCTTGGCATGGTTGTGGTGGTGATCGGCCTGTTTGTTGTCACCAACAAGGGCGTCGAGTTTTTCGTGGACACCGATCCCGACCAGGCATCGGTGCTGATTTCGGCGCGCGGCAATCTTTCGGCCAAGGAAACGCGCGACATCGTTATGGGCGTGAACCGGATCGTGGCGACGGTGCCGGGCATCAAATCGATGTATGCGACCACTGGCGGTAACCATTACACGCTCAACAATCAGGGCGGGGTGCCGGTGGACAATGTCGGGCGCATAACCGTCGAATTGAAAGACTTCAAGGAACGCGGGTCCGGCAAGAAGATTCTCGAAGAGATCCGCAGCAAGACTGCGAATCTCGCTGGTATCCATGTCGAGGTGCGCGAACCGCAGCAGGGGCCGCCAACGGGCAAGGCCGTGATGATCGACGTGTCGTCGGATGATTATCCCGCGCTGGCGCAAACCGTGGGCATGATCCGCAAGCACATGGACAAACTGCCGGAGCTGCGCGACCTCGAAGACACCCGCCCCTTGCCGGGCATCGAATGGAATCTCGACATCGACCGCGAAACGGCCAGCCGCTTCGGCGCCAATGCGCAGACCATCGGTACGGCCGTGCAGCTTGTGACCAATGGCGTGCTGGTGGGCAAATACCGCCCCGACGATGCGGACGATGAAATCGACATTCGCGTGCGATACCCCGAAAACGACCGCGGGGTGCATGCGCTCGACAATCTGCGCGTGCCCACGACGAGCGGTGTGGTGCCGATCAGCAATTTCGTGAAGCGGGTGCCTGCCCAGCAGGTCAGCTCCATCGAGCGCATCAACGGCCATCGCGTCTATCACATCCGCGCCAACATCAAGGCGGAATGCGGGCCCGGCGTGACCACCAATTGCACCAACCAGAAGATCCTGCCGAGCCAGGAAGTGGCGCAACTGAAAACGTGGATCGCCGCCCAGGCTATTCCCCATGACGTGCGCGTGCAGTTCAAGGGCGCCGATGAGCAACAGGATGAATCGGGCGCGTTCCTGATCGAGGCCGGGTTCCTTGCGTTGTTCCTGATCGCCATTGTTCTGCTGGCGCTGTTCAACAGTTTCTATCACGCGGGGCTTATTCTCGTGGCGGTGGTGTTGGCGATGATCGGCGCGCTACTGGGCATGGTGGTGATGGGGCAGACATTCTCCATCATCATGACGGGCACCGGCATGCTGGCGCTGGCCGGTATTGTTGTGAACCACAACATCGTGCTGATCGACACGTTCCATCGCCTGCGCGACGCAGGCATGGAGCCGATCGAGGCTGTTATCCGCTCCAGCGCGCAGCGTTTGCGGCCGGTGTTCCTGACCACGATCACGGCCATCGGCGGGTTGCTGCCGATGATGTTCGGCATCGAGATCGATTTCGCGACGCGCGAGATCACCATCGGCGGCCCCAACGCTTCGATGTGGATTCAGCTTTCGACCGCCATCGTGTTCGGGCTGGCCTTCTCGAAGATGATTACGCTGGGGCTGGTGCCCGCGATGCTGGCGCTTCCTTATCGCCGGCGTGAAAAGAAAGCAGCACGCAGGGCGGCAAAAGCCGGTGTGCCATCGCTGCATCCGCGGCCGGCCAATGTGCAGGGGCACAAGCCGCAGCAGGCCGCGGAATAATCAGGTCGCGTTGAGAGGAACGGCGCGCGCGATGCCGGGCGCCACATCGGGATCGCTTTCGACCGCTTTCAGTTTCTCGCGGGCTTCGGCGGCTTCTTTCTGCTTGTTCCACATCGAGGCATATTGGCCGCCCATCGCCACGAGCTCGCCATGGCGGCCGCGTTCGACAATCTGGCCGTGATCCAGCACCAATATTTCATCGGCATCGACCACTGTTGAAAGACGATGGGCGATGACAAGCGTGGTGCGGTTCTTGGAGATTTCGCCCAGCGCGCTCTGGATTTCGCGTTCGGTGCCGGTATCGAGCGCAGAGGTTGCTTCGTCCAGCAGCAGGATCGGTGGGTTCTTCAAAATGGTGCGCGCAATCGCGACACGCTGCTTTTCGCCGCCCGACAATTTGAGGCCGCGTTCGCCGACCATCGATTCATATCCAAGCGGAAGTTCCTGGATGAACTTGTCGATCTGGGCGTGGCGGGCGGCATCCTTGATTTCGAATTCGTTGGCGCCGATCCGGCCATAGGCGATGTTGTAGCGGATCGTGTCATTGAAGAGCACTGTATCCTGCGGAACGATGCCGATGGCGGCGCGCAACGAGGCTTGCGTGACATCCCGGACATCCTGGCCATCGATGGTCACGCTGCCGGATTTGATATCGTAGAAACGGTAGAGGATGCGCGAAAGCGTGGACTTGCCGGCGCCCGAGGGGCCGACCACAGCGACCGTTTTGCCGGCGGGCACGGTGAAGCTGATGCCCTTGAGCACGATGCGTTCGGGCTCATAGGCGAAGATCACATTGTCGAATCTGATTTCACCGCCGGTAACGGCGAGCGGTTTGGCATCCGGCTTGTCCGTCACCTCCTGCGGCTTGTGCAGGAGACGGAACATCGCATCCATATCCACCAGAGCCTGGGTGATCTCACGGTAGACGGTGCCGAGCAGGTTGAGCGGCTGATACAGCTGGATCAGCACGCCGTTGGCGAGCGCCACCGCGCCGATGGTGAGGATGCCGGCCTTGATGTTGAGCGCGGTCATAGTGAGGACCGCGAGCAGACCGATGGCCATGATCGTCGCCTGACCGATATTGAGAACGGAAAGCGAGGTTTGCGCCTGGATCGAGGCCTTGGCGTAACGCTCCATGGAATTGTCGAAACGGCGGGTTTCGTGGGCCTCGTTGTTGAAGTATTTGACCGTCTCGTAATTCAGCAGGCTGTCCACCGCCTTGGTGTTGGCATCTTGATCGGACTGGTTCATGTCGCGACGGAACTGGATGCGCCAGCGCGTGATGGTGAAGGTGAACCAGACATAGGCCACCACCATCAGCACGGTGACCAGCGCGATCCAGACGCTCAGTTTGATCGTCATCTCGATGCTGAACAGCAGCAACTGGAGCAGCGTGGGGAAAATGCTGAAGATCGCAAACGACAGCAGCGTGTCGATGCCTTTGGTGCCGCGTTCGATGATGCGGGAGAGACCGCCCGTCTTGCGTTCCAGATGGAAGCGCAACGACAGCGTGTGGACGTGGGCGAAGGTGGAAACACCCACTTCGCGCAGCGCATGATATTGCACCTTGGCGAAGATGCCATCGCGCACCTGGGCGAACAGCTGCATCATGATCCGGGCAAAGGCATAGGCCGAGATCATCGACAGCGCGACGCCCATTGCGATCATGGCGGGCGGCTGGGTGGAGAGGGCATCCGTCGCGTAGGCGAGGAACAGCGGATAGAGCGTTGTCGCCACGATCGCGAGCAGCAGGCAGCCGACGGCCAGCACCACGCGCCAACGCAGATCCGGCCTTCCCTTGGGCCAGAGATATGGCAGCAGCATGAAGAGCGGGCGGAACGAGGGGGCGCCCGAGCCTTCTTCCACCAACGGGTGCTGATCGGCCATGCTTTAATGTCCCAAATTCGCGCTGCCGAAGAAGAAGAAACCAACTATAAGTGCCAGCAGCGCAACCGCGGCGATAATGATGAACGCTCGCAAGAATTTCCTCCCGCCCGCTTCTTGGGATTTTGTATAAGTACTCGACGCTGTTCCCACAATGCCCGCAATAGCAATGGACCCTGCCCCCATCATGCATAACCCCTTCGTAAACAAGGACATCGGTGAAGCTGCCATTTGCGTGTTTTGCGGTTCCTCAAGGGGGATCGATCCCTCCCATGCGCAAGCCGCGCACGCCTTGGGCACGGCCATCGGGGCGCGCGGTTTCCGCATGGTGTTCGGCGCGGGCAATGTGGGGCTGATGGGCGAGACGGCGCGGGCCGCGCACGAAGCGGGCGCACCGGTGATCGGTGTGCTGCCGCAATATCTGCGCCATCTGGAGCCGCCGCTGAAATCGGCGGAGGAAACCATCATCACGCCCAACATCCAGGAGCGCAAGCAACGGATGATCGCGCTTTCCGATGCATTTGTTTTCTTGCCCGGTGGATTGGGAACGCTGGACGAATTCTTCGAAGTGCTGACCGAAGCGCAGTTGGGCGTTCATTCCAAGCCCATCGTCGTGATCAACCTGAAAGGTTATTTCGATCCGTTGCAGGCGATGCTGGCGCATGTGATCGAAAACGGATTTGCCGGTGACAAGGTGCTGACGCATTTCAAATTCGTGACGAGTGTCGACGATGCCATGGACACGGTGGAGGCGATGCTCAAAGCGCGCGTCCGGCCGCAAATCGCCTGACCCTTCCCTCTAGCGCCACGATCACCAGCGCGCCCCAGACACAGCCGAACGCAACGCCATCAAGCCGGGTGAACGCCTCACCCAGGAACGCCACCGCGATAATGAGGGTGAGCGTGGGGGAGAGGAATTGCAGGAACCCCAGCGTCACCATGCGCACGCGGCGCGCGCCGGCCGCGAAGAGAACGAGCGGGAATGCGGTGAGCGGGCCTGCGAAGATCAGCAGGCTGTTGGTATAGGCGCCCACTTTCGGGAACGCTCCCGTGCCATTCAGGAACCAGAAACCCACCAGCACGATGGTGATGGGGAACAGCAAACAGGTTTCGACGGTGAGGCCATCGAGCGAATCCACCGGCGTCATCTTGCGGAAATAGCCGTAGAAGCCGAACGAAAAGGCGAGCGCGGGCGCGACCCAAGGGATGTAGCCCAGCTGGATCGCCTGCCAGACAACGGCTGCGGCGGCGAGCGCGATTGCGGCCAGTTTTATGGGTGTAACATGTTCGCCCAGAAGCGTGATGCCCAGCACGATGGAGATGAGCGGCGTGATGTAATAGCCGAGACTTGCGGCGACGAGCTGATGGCTTTCCACGCAGTAGATAAAGATCGTCCAGTTGCAGGTGATGAGGATGCTGGTGAGCATCAGGGTGCGCAGGAGCTTGGGCGTGCGCACGATCTCGATCAGATGCGGGATGCGGCCGCGGGCGAGCGATATGGCGAACACCGAGATTGCGCACCACAGGATGCGGTGGGTGGCGAGTTCGACATAAGGAACGGCGACCAGCAGATTCCAGTAGAGCGGCATCACCGCCCAGATCAGATAGGCGGTGCTTGCATAAGCGATGCCGGTGCGTTCGGCGTGGGGGTGGTCGATCGGATCGCTCATGGCGCCAACCTAGCGGCCTAGCCGCGGTTTGAGGCCCGGTGCTTTTGCATCGCGGTCATGCGCGCGCGCCATCGCGATAGAGCTTGTAGCTGATCGAATCCGTAAGCGCCTCGAACGAGGCATCCACGATGTTGGGGGAGACGCCCACCGTGGACCAGCGATTGCCCCTGCCATCGGCACTTTCCACCATCACCCGGGTCACGGCCTCGGTGCCGCTTGTGAGGATGCGCACCTTGAAATCGACCAGCCTGAGATCGGCGATGAAGGAGGAGTATTCGCCCAGATCCTTGCGCAGCGCATCGTCGAGCGCGTTCACCGGACCGTTGCCGAATCCGACATTGTGAACCGCCTTGCCGCGCACCTTCATCTTCACCACGGCCTCGGAAACGGTTTCCTGCTCGCCGCGCGAATTGTGCTGACGCTCGATGGTGACCTTGAAGTTCTCCACATCGAAATAATTGGGCACTTCGCCGAGCGCGCGGCGCGCCAGCAATTCGAACGAGGCTTCGGCATCGTCATAGGAATAGCCCAGGAATTCGCGCTGCTTCACGTCTTCGAGCAGGCGGGCGATGCGCGCATCCTTGGGATCGATCTCGATCCCCACTTCGGCAAACCGCGCCAGCATGTTGGAGCGCCCCGATTGATCGGAGACCGGGATCTTGCGCGCATTGCCCACCGTTTCGGGCGGCACATGTTCATAGGTGCGCGGGTCTTTCAGCACGGCGGAAGAATGAAGCCCGCCCTTGTGCGCGAAAGCCGAGGGGCCGACATAGGCGGCATGGCGGTTGGGCGCGCGGTTGAGGATTTCATCCAGCAGGCGCGACACATGGGTGAGGCGCGCAAGCTGTTCGCGGGTGATGCCGGTTTCGAACTGGCTGGCGTAAGGCTCTTTCAACAGCAAGGTCGGGATCAGCGCGCAGAGATTGGCGTTGCCGCAGCGTTCGCCCAACCCATTGAGCGTGCCCTGCAACTGGCGCGCGCCACCGCGGATGGCGGCCAGCGTGACGGCCACGGCCTGCTCGGTATCGTTGTGGGCGTGGATGCCGAGATTGGCGCCCGGCAGTTTCGCCTTCACCTCGCTCACGATGCGATAAACATCTTCGGGCATCGTGCCGCCATTGGTGTCGCACAGCACAAGCCAATTGGCGCCCGAATCCTGGGCGGCGCCGATGCAATCCAGCGCATAGCGCGGATTGGCCTTGTAACCATCGAAGAAATGTTCGGCATCGAGCAACGGCTCGCGCCCCTTCGCTTTCGCCGCGGCAATGGATTGCGCGATGCAATCGATGTTTTCTTCACGCGGGATTTCGAGCGCAACATCGACATGGAAATCCCACGTCTTGCCGACAAGGCAGGCGGCATCGGTTCGCGCATCCAGCACAGCGGCCAGCGCCGGATCGTTGGCGGCGCTGCGACCCGCCCGCTTGGTCATGCCGAAGGCGGTGAAGCGGGCTTTTTTGAGCGACGGTGGATCGTTGAAGAAAGCGGTATCGGTGGGGTTCGCGCCGGGAAAGCCGCCTTCGATATAATCCACGCCCAGCTCATCGAGGGCGCGCGCGATCTGGCGCTTGTCTTCAACGGAGAAATCGACGCCTTGGGTTTGCGCGCCATCGCGCAAGGTGGTGTCGAAGATAAAGAGGCGTTCGCGGGTCATTGGAGCGCACCCTGTCTTACCTCCCCCTTGCGGGGAGGTCGGCGGCGCGCATCCGCGCGACGACGGGTGGGGGTCGCGGTGGTGGAATCTGGAACACTGTCATCGTTGAAACAGCCCCCCACCCGCCGCGCTGCGCGCGTCGACCTCCCCGCGCGGGGGGAGGTAAGTGGGTTGGTTCTTGAATGGAGGCTCACCGTTTCACCTCCCATGTCGTACCCTGCGGGCTATCCATCAACACGATGCCTTGCGCCACCAATGCGTCGCGGATGCGATCGGCTTCCTTGAAATCTTTTGCCTTGCGCGCGGCGATGCGTGCCTGGATGGCGCGCTCGATTTCAACCGTATCGACGGCTTTCTTGCTCTTGAGCGCTTCCGGTTTCACGTCGAAGCCCAAAAGCGCCAAACCGCCCGCGCGCTCTTCCGGCGTGGCCTTGTGCAGTTCGGCGATGGCTTGCGGGGTGTTGAGATCGTCGGACAGGGCGGCGAGCACACTCCCGCCCAGCTTGGTATCCGCCAGCGGCTCGACCTCATCGTACCAGCGTTCGAGGATGCTCCAGCTTTCCTTCATGCCCGCGACGGTCCAATCCATCGGCTGGCGGTAGTGGCTGCGCAGCATGTTGAAGCGCAGCACATCGCCGGGCCAATCGGCCAGCAATTCGTGGATGGTCACGAAGTTGCCGAGCGACTTCGACATCTTCTCCCCTTCGACATTCAGAAAACCGTTGTGCATCCACACTTTCGCGAGCGGATGGTTGTGGTGTGCGGCTTCGGATTGGGCGATTTCGTTTTCATGGTGCGGAAAAACGAGATCTATGCCGCCGCCGTGAATATCGAAGGTCTCGCCCAGATATTCGCCCGCCATGGCGGAGCATTCGATATGCCAGCCGGGGCGGCCGCGGCCCCAGGGCGAGTCCCAGCCGGGCAACTCGTCGGTGGACGGTTTCCACAGCACGAAATCCATCGCGCCTTTCTTATAGGGCGCCACATCGACACGCGCGCCCGCGATCATGTCATCCAGCGAACGGCGCGCAAGCTTGCCGTAATCGGCCTTGGACGAGACATCGAACAGCACATGGCCTTGCGCTTCATAAGCGTTGCCATTTGCGATCAGCGCTTCGATCATCGCAATCATCTGGGCGACATGTTCGGTCGCGCGCGGGGTTTTGGTTGGCGGCAGGTTTCCCAACGCGGCGATATCTTCGTTGTAGATGCGGTAGGTCTTCTCGGTCAGTTCGCGGATGGTGATGTTTTCGGCGGCGGCGCGCGCGTTTATCTTGTCGTCTATGTCGGTGATGTTGCGGACATAGGTGACATGATCTTCGCCATAGGTGTGACGCAGCAGCCGATACAGCACATCGAACACGATGGCCGGCCGCGCGTTGCCGATATGGGCGAAGTCATAGACGGTGGGGCCGCACACATACATGCGGACGTTCTGGGCATCGAGGGGGGTGAAATCCTCCTTCGTGCGGGACAGCGTGTTGTAGAGGCGCAGGCTCATGGCGCACCCCTGCCCAATTGAACCTCATTTTGCCGAGGGGGGTGCCCGCTACCTGCCAAGCCCTTGATTTCATTTGTGCCGAACATCGTCATGCATCCAACATAGGATTATTTACCAGAAACTTCAAGCCCAAAATCCTAGACAAAAGGCGCGATCCACCGGGAGGCGGAGCATACAGGTCAGAGGTTGAGGGCGGGCAAAAGGGGGGGTGTCGCGGCTTAGCCGCAAATCGAAATCCAAATGTGGCGGGCAAAATTCACGCCTTGGTCCCTTTGAGCCGCGCGAGAGATTTTTCGCGCCCGATAAGCGGTAGCAGCTTTTTCAGCTCCGGTCCATGTTCGCGGCCCGTCAACGCCAAGCGCAGCGGATGGAACAGCGCCCTGCCCTTCGCGCCGGTGGCGGTGGCGACCGCCTTGGTCCAGGCGGGCCAGGTGGTTTCATCCCACGGTTCGGGCGGCAGCAGCGAGGCCGCGGTTTGCGCGAAGGCGGCATCTTCGATCACGGGCGCGATCGGGCCGGTGACCATCTCCCAATAGATCAAAAGATCGGGAAGCTTCGTGAGGTTTGCTTTCACCGCTTCCCAAAACGCTTCACCGCCGGTGATGCCAAGCGCCGAGAGATGATCCTTGGCCAAGGCATAAGGCCACGAATGCAGGAGCTTTGTGTTCAGGCCCTCAAGCTCCACGGGATCGAAATGGGCGGGCGCGCGGCCGATCTTTTCGAAGCTGAACTCCTGCGCCAGCACATCGAGCGAGGGCTTCAGTTCAATGGCATCCGAGGTGCCGATTTTCGCGAGATAGGAGGCGAGCGCCAGCGGCTCGATCCCCTCTTCCCGCAAGGAGCGCAACGAGACCGAGCCAAGGCGCTTGGACAAGGCTTCGCCGCCGCTTCCCACAAGAAGCGGGAAATGCGCAAAGGCCGGGATGGTGGCGCCAAGCGCCTCGAAGATTTCGATTTGCGCGGCGGTGTTGGTGACGTGATCCTCGCCGCGGATGACATGGGTGATGTGTATAAGAGACAGGTCAGCAGGTTGTGGTGGCCGAAGGCCGGCAACGCCCCGCCCAGCGCCTGCATGATCTGGATCTGCACGGCGGTGTTGGTGACGTGATCCTCGCCGCGGATGACATGGGTGATGTGTATAAGAGACAGGTCAGCAGGTTGTGGTGGCCGAAGGCCGGCAACGCCCCGCCCAGCGCCTGCATGATCTGGATCTGCACGGCGGTGTTGGTGACGTGATCTTCGCCGCGCACGATATGGGTGACGGCGAAATCTATATCATCGGCAACCGACGGCAGCGTGTAGAGGAAGCGGCCATCCTCGCGGATCAGCACGGGATCGGAGAGATGGGCGGTGTCGATTTCGACATCGCCGCGCAGCAGATCGTGCCACTTTACCTTGGATTGCGAGAGCTTGAAGCGCCAATGGGGTTTGCGGCCCTCGGCTTCCAGCTTGGCGCGATCTTCATCGGTGAGTTTCAACGCGGCGCGATCATAGACCGGCGGCTTGTGCGCGGCCTGCTGGCGCTTGCGGCGGCGGTCGAGTTCTTCCGCGCTTTCGTAAGCCGGATAGAGGCGGCCCGAGGCTTTCAACTTGTCGGCGGCGGCCTGATGGGCCTGCGCGCGTTCGATCTGGCGGGCGAAGAGATCATGTGTGAGGCCAAGCCAGCCGAGGTCTTCGATGATCGCGGTTTCAAATTCGGGCCTGGAGCGTTCGGTATCGGTATCGTCGATCCGCAGGAAGAACTTGCCGCCTTCCTTTTTCGCGAACAGCCAGTTGAGCATCGCGGTGCGCGCGTTGCCGACATGCAGCAGCCCGGTGGGCGATGGGGCGAAGCGGACCAATATGCTCATAGATGGGCATCTCTGAACGCATTGGTGATCGGATAGCGCCGATCACGGCCGAAATTGCGCGCGCTGATCTTCACGCCGGGCGGGGCCTGGCGGCGTTTGTATTCGCTGACATAGAGAAGCTGTTCGATGCGTTTCACTGTGGCGGGATGATAGCCGCGCGCGCAGACGTCTTCGAACTTCATTTCCTTTTCGACCAGGCATTCGAGGATGCCATCGAGGATTTCATAGGGCGGCAGCGAATCCTCGTCCTTCTGGTCGGCGCGCAGTTCCGCGCTTGGCGGTTTGGTGATGATGCGCTCGGGGATCACGCGGCCTTTCGGGCCCAGCGCATTGGCGGGTGTTTCCTGATTGCGCCAATGGCTGAGGCGAAAGACTTCCGTTTTGTAGACATCCTTCAGCACATTGTAGCCGCCGCACATATCGCCATAGAGCGTGGCATAGCCGACGCTCATTTCGGATTTGTTGCCGGTGGTGAGCACCATCGGGCCGAATTTGTTGGAGATCGCCATCAGGATCACGCCGCGAATGCGCGACTGGATGTTTTCTTCCGTCGTATCGGCGCGCTTGCCCGCGAAGGCCGCTGACAGCGTTTGGGTGAAGGCGTTCACCGCGCTTTCGATGGGGATGGTTTCGTAGGTCACGCCGAGCAGGCGGGCGCATTCTTTGGCGTCTTCCAGGCTTTCGTCGCCGGTGTAGCGCGAAGGCATCATCACGCAGCGCACGCGMTCAGCGCCCAGCGCATCGAC
>BFBZ01000016.1_pt213 | contig 14685 bp, 2 predicted proteins | sample 1888401 | NCBI WGS metagenome assembly BFBZ01 (sample SAMD00112614, study PRJDB3348) | symbiont metagenome | host: Chara braunii | reverse complement strand
AAATATCGCCGTTGAAGGAGCGGTCGATACGAGTGATCTCGGTGCCCTTGCGGAAGTTGCGGCGAAGGAGCCACGACACCGTCGTGCGCGCCGCCGGCGTGGTCTCGAAGACGAGCGCGCTGTCCGACCACGCGAAGGTGTGGCCGTCGCGGCGGCAACGCGTGAAGAATTCAAGATCGCTGCCGCCGGTGAACGCGAAAGCCGCCGAGAACGGCTCGTCGAGATAGCGCTCGAGCACGCTGCGCCGGATCAGCATGCTGCCGGCGCCGTAGATCATGTCGACGGGGCCGGTCCGATAACGGCGCGGCTCGTAGATTCCGCTCAGCGCCAGCCAATGATGGGGATCGTCGAACACCGGCAGCACGGGCCCTCCGACGATATCGGCATCGGTGTCGGCCGCGGCCTTGATCATCTCCGTCAACCATGCCGCGTCGGGGTACTCGTCATCGTCGAGCACCGCGACGTAGTCGGGTCGCGGCACGGAGCGCGCGGCGCTGGTGAAGCCGCGGTTATACGCGTAGGTCTGGCCGCGGCGCGGCTCGACGACCACAGTCAGCGGAAACGGGAATGTCGCCGCCATCGCTTGCGCGGCATCGGCGCCGGCGCGACCGGCCGCGTCATTCTCCACGACCACCACGGAAAGATGTCCGCGGTAGCTCAATCGGCCGACATGATCGAGCAGCTTGCGCACGCCCTCGGGCCGGCGGAAGGTCGGGATGCAGAGCACGACCGAAGGCCACGCGCGATCGTGCGCCATGTCGGCGGCCCTGAGCGCGGCTTCGGCCATCACACGTCCCGCCCGAGCGACGAGTTGCGGGTCTGCGTCAGCAGCAGGAACAGCGCGTGAGGATTGGTCAAGATCTGTCTCTTATACACATCTAGTCGGGATGCAGAGCACGACCGAAGGCCACGCGCGATCGTGCGCCATGTCGGCGGCCCTGAGCGCGGCTTCGGCCATCACACGTCCCGCCCGAGCGACGAGTTGCGGGTCTGCGTCAGCAGCAGGAACAGCGCGTGAGGATTGGTCAAGATCTGTCTCTTATACACATCTAGTCGGGATGCAGAGCACGACCGAAGGCCACGCGCGATCGTGCGCCATGTCGGCGGCCCTGAGCGCGGCTTCGGCCATCACACGTCCCGCCCGAGCGACGAGTTGCGGGTCTGCGTCAGCAGCAGGAACAGCGCGTGAGGATTGGTCAAGATCTGTCTCTTATACACATCTAGTCGGGATGCAGAGCACGACCGAAGGCCACGCGCGATCGTGCGCCATGTCGGCGGCCCTGAGCGCGGCTTCGGCCATCACACGTCCCGCCCGAGCGACGAGTTGCGGGTCTGCGTCAGCAGCAGGAACAGCGCGTGAGGATTGGTCAAGATCTGTCTCTTATACACATCTAGTCGGGATGCAGAGCACGACCGAAGGCCACGCGCGATCGTGCGCCATGTCGGCGGCCCTGAGCGCGGCTTCGGCCATCACACGTCCCGCCCGAGCGACGAGTTGCGGGTCTGCGTCAGCAGCAGGAACAGCGCGTGAGGATTGGTCAAGATCTGTCTCTTATACACATCTAGTCGGGATGCAGAGCACGACCGAAGGCCACGCGCGATCGTGCGCCATGTCGGCGGCCCTGAGCGCGGCTTCGGCCATCACACGTCCCGCCCGAGCGACGAGTTGCGGGTCTGCGTCAGCAGCAGGAACAGCGCGTGAGGATTGGTCAAGATCTGTCTCTTATACACATCTAGTCGGGATGCAGAGCACGACCGAAGGCCACGCGCGATCGTGCGCCATGTCGGCGGCCCTGAGCGCGGCTTCGGCCATCACACGTCCCGCCCGAGCGACGAGTTGCGGGTCTGCGTCAGCAGCAGGAACAGCGCGTGAGGATTGGTCAAGATCTGTCTCTTATACACATCTAGTCGGGATGCAGAGCACGACCGAAGGCCACGCGCGATCGTGCGCCATGTCGGCGGCCCTGAGCGCGGCTTCGGCCATCACACGTCCCGCCCGAGCGACGAGTTGCGGGTCTGCGTCAGCAGCAGGAACAGCGCGTGAGGATTGGTCAAGATCTGTCTCTTATACACATCTAGTCGGGATGCAGAGCACGACCGAAGGCCACGCGCGATCGTGCGCCATGTCGGCGGCCCTGAGCGCGGCTTCGGCCATCACACGTCCCGCCCGAGCGACGAGTTGCGGGTCTGCGTCAGCAGCAGGAACAGCGCGTGAGGATTGGTCAAGATCTGTCTCTTATACACATCTAGTCGGGATGCAGAGCACGACCGAAGGCCACGCGCGATCGTGCGCCATGTCGGCGGCCCTGAGCGCGGCTTCGGCCATCACACGTCCCGCCCGAGCGACGAGTTGCGGGTCTGCGTCAGCAGCAGGAACAGCGCGTGAGGATTGGTCAAGATCTGTCTCTTATACACATCTAGTCGGGATGCAGAGCACGACCGAAGGCCACGCGCGATCGTGCGCCATGTCGGCGGCCCTGAGCGCGGCTTCGGCCATCACACGTCCCGCCCGAGCGACGAGTTGCGGGTCTGCGTCAGCAGCAGGAACAGCGCGTGAGGATTGGTCAAGATCTGTCTCTTATACACATCTAGTCGGGATGCAGAGCACGACCGAAGGCCACGCGCGATCGTGCGCCATGTCGGCGGCCCTGAGCGCGGCTTCGGCCATCACACGTCCCGCCCGAGCGACGAGTTGCGGGTCTGCGTCAGCAGCAGGAACAGCGCGTGAGGATTGGTCAAGATCTGTCTCTTATACACATCTAGTCGGGATGCAGAGCACGACCGAAGGCCACGCGCGATCGTGCGCCATGTCGGCGGCCCTGAGCGCGGCTTCGGCCATCACACGTCCCGCCCGAGCGACGAGTTGCGGGTCTGCGTCAGCAGCAGGAACAGCGCGTGAGGATTGGTCAAGATCTGTCTCTTATACACATCTAGTCGGGATGCAGAGCACGACCGAAGGCCACGCGCGATCGTGCGCCATGTCGGCGGCCCTGAGCGCGGCTTCGGCCATCACACGTCCCGCCCGAGCGACGAGTTGCGGGTCTGCGTCAGCAGCAGGAACAGCGCGTGAGGATTGGTCAAGATCTGTCTCTTATACACATCTAGTCGGGATGCAGAGCACGACCGAAGGCCACGCGCGATCGTGCGCCATGTCGGCGGCCCTGAGCGCGGCTTCGGCCATCACACGTCCCGCCCGAGCGACGAGTTGCGGGTCTGCGTCAGCAGCAGGAACAGCGCGTGAGGATTGGTCAAGATCTGTCTCTTATACACATCTAGTCGGGATGCAGAGCACGACCGAAGGCCACGCGCGATCGTGCGCCATGTCGGCGGCCCTGAGCGCGGCTTCGGCCATCACACGTCCCGCCCGAGCGACGAGTTGCGGGTCTGCGTCAGCAGCAGGAACAGCGCGTGAGGATTGGTCAAGATCTGTCTCTTATACACATCTAGTCGGGATGCAGAGCACGACCGAAGGCCACGCGCGATCGTGCGCCATGTCGGCGGCCCTGAGCGCGGCTTCGGCCATCACACGTCCCGCCCGAGCGACGAGTTGCGGGTCTGCGTCAGCAGCAGGAACAGCGCGTGAGGATTGGTCAAGATCTGTCTCTTATACACATCTAGTCGGGATGCAGAGCACGACCGAAGGCCACGCGCGATCGTGCGCCATGTCGGCGGCCCTGAGCGCGGCTTCGGCCATCACACGTCCCGCCCGAGCGACGAGTTGCGGGTCTGCGTCAGCAGCAGGAACAGCGCGTGAGGATTGGTCAAGATCTGTCTCTTATACACATCTAGTCGGGATGCAGAGCACGACCGAAGGCCACGCGCGATCGTGCGCCATGTCGGCGGCCCTGAGCGCGGCTTCGGCCATCACACGTCCCGCCCGAGCGACGAGTTGCGGGTCTGCGTCAGCAGCAGGAACAGCGCGTGAGGATTGGTCAAGATCTGTCTCTTATACACATCTAGTCGGGATGCAGAGCACGACCGAAGGCCACGCGCGATCGTGCGCCATGTCGGCGGCCCTGAGCGCGGCTTCGGCCATCACACGTCCCGCCCGAGCGACGAGTTGCGGGTCTGCGTCAGCAGCAGGAACAGCGCGTGAGGATTGGTCAAGATCTGTCTCTTATACACATCTAGTCGGGATGCAGAGCACGACCGAAGGCCACGCGCGATCGTGCGCCATGTCGGCGGCCCTGAGCGCGGCTTCGGCCATCACACGTCCCGCCCGAGCGACGAGTTGCGGGTCTGCGTCAGCAGCAGGAACAGCGCGTGAGGATTGGTCAAGATCTGTCTCTTATACACATCTAGTCGGGATGCAGAGCACGACCGAAGGCCACGCGCGATCGTGCGCCATGTCGGCGGCCCTGAGCGCGGCTTCGGCCATCACACGTCCCGCCCGAGCGACGAGTTGCGGGTCTGCGTCAGCAGCAGGAACAGCGCGTGAGGATTGGTCAAGATCTGTCTCTTATACACATCTAGTCGGGATGCAGAGCACGACCGAAGGCCACGCGCGATCGTGCGCCATGTCGGCGGCCCTGAGCGCGGCTTCGGCCATCACACGTCCCGCCCGAGCGACGAGTTGCGGGTCTGCGTCAGCAGCAGGAACAGCGCGTGAGGATTGGTCAAGATCTGTCTCTTATACACATCTAGTCGGGATGCAGAGCACGACCGAAGGCCACGCGCGATCGTGCGCCATGTCGGCGGCCCTGAGCGCGGCTTCGGCCATCACACGTCCCGCCCGAGCGACGAGTTGCGGGTCTGCGTCAGCAGCAGGAACAGCGCGTGAGGATTGGTCAAGATCTGTCTCTTATACACATCTAGTCGGGATGCAGAGCACGACCGAAGGCCACGCGCGATCGTGCGCCATGTCGGCGGCCCTGAGCGCGGCTTCGGCCATCACACGTCCCGCCCGAGCGACGAGTTGCGGGTCTGCGTCAGCAGCAGGAACAGCGCGTGAGGATTGGTCAAGATCTGTCTCTTATACACATCTAGTCGGGATGCAGAGCACGACCGAAGGCCACGCGCGATCGTGCGCCATGTCGGCGGCCCTGAGCGCGGCTTCGGCCATCACACGTCCCGCCCGAGCGACGAGTTGCGGGTCTGCGTCAGCAGCAGGAACAGCGCGTGAGGATTGGTCAAGATCTGTCTCTTATACACATCTAGTCGGGATGCAGAGCACGACCGAAGGCCACGCGCGATCGTGCGCCATGTCGGCGGCCCTGAGCGCGGCTTCGGCCATCACACGTCCCGCCCGAGCGACGAGTTGCGGGTCTGCGTCAGCAGCAGGAACAGCGCGTGAGGATTGGTCAAGATCTGTCTCTTATACACATCTAGTCGGGATGCAGAGCACGACCGAAGGCCACGCGCGATCGTGCGCCATGTCGGCGGCCCTGAGCGCGGCTTCGGCCATCACACGTCCCGCCCGAGCGACGAGTTGCGGGTCTGCGTCAGCAGCAGGAACAGCGCGTGAGGATTGGTCAAGATCTGTCTCTTATACACATCTAGTCGGGATGCAGAGCACGACCGAAGGCCACGCGCGATCGTGCGCCATGTCGGCGGCCCTGAGCGCGGCTTCGGCCATCACACGTCCCGCCCGAGCGACGAGTTGCGGGTCTGCGTCAGCAGCAGGAACAGCGCGTGAGGATTGGTCAAGATCTGTCTCTTATACACATCTAGTCGGGATGCAGAGCACGACCGAAGGCCACGCGCGATCGTGCGCCATGTCGGCGGCCCTGAGCGCGGCTTCGGCCATCACACGTCCCGCCCGAGCGACGAGTTGCGGGTCTGCGTCAGCAGCAGGAACAGCGCGTGAGGATTGGTCAAGATCTGTCTCTTATACACATCTAGTCGGGATGCAGAGCACGACCGAAGGCCACGCGCGATCGTGCGCCATGTCGGCGGCCCTGAGCGCGGCTTCGGCCATCACACGTCCCGCCCGAGCGACGAGTTGCGGGTCTGCGTCAGCAGCAGGAACAGCGCGTGAGGATTGGTCAAGATCTGTCTCTTATACACATCTAGTCGGGATGCAGAGCACGACCGAAGGCCACGCGCGATCGTGCGCCATGTCGGCGGCCCTGAGCGCGGCTTCGGCCATCACACGTCCCGCCCGAGCGACGAGTTGCGGGTCTGCGTCAGCAGCAGGAACAGCGCGTGAGGATTGGTCAAGATCTGTCTCTTATACACATCTAGTCGGGATGCAGAGCACGACCGAAGGCCACGCGCGATCGTGCGCCATGTCGGCGGCCCTGAGCGCGGCTTCGGCCATCACACGTCCCGCCCGAGCGACGAGTTGCGGGTCTGCGTCAGCAGCAGGAACAGCGCGTGAGGATTGGTCAAGATCTGTCTCTTATACACATCTAGTCGGGATGCAGAGCACGACCGAAGGCCACGCGCGATCGTGCGCCATGTCGGCGGCCCTGAGCGCGGCTTCGGCCATCACACGTCCCGCCCGAGCGACGAGTTGCGGGTCTGCGTCAGCAGCAGGAACAGCGCGTGAGGATTGGTCAAGATCTGTCTCTTATACACATCTAGTCGGGATGCAGAGCACGACCGAAGGCCACGCGCGATCGTGCGCCATGTCGGCGGCCCTGAGCGCGGCTTCGGCCATCACACGTCCCGCCCGAGCGACGAGTTGCGGGTCTGCGTCAGCAGCAGGAACAGCGCGTGAGGATTGGTCAAGATCTGTCTCTTATACACATCTAGTCGGGATGCAGAGCACGACCGAAGGCCACGCGCGATCGTGCGCCATGTCGGCGGCCCTGAGCGCGGCTTCGGCCATCACACGTCCCGCCCGAGCGACGAGTTGCGGGTCTGCGTCAGCAGCAGGAACAGCGCGTGAGGATTGGTCAAGATCTGTCTCTTATACACATCTAGTCGGGATGCAGAGCACGACCGAAGGCCACGCGCGATCGTGCGCCATGTCGGCGGCCCTGAGCGCGGCTTCGGCCATCACACGTCCCGCCCGAGCGACGAGTTGCGGGTCTGCGTCAGCAGCAGGAACAGCGCGTGAGGATTGGTCAAGATCTGTCTCTTATACACATCTAGTCGGGATGCAGAGCACGACCGAAGGCCACGCGCGATCGTGCGCCATGTCGGCGGCCCTGAGCGCGGCTTCGGCCATCACACGTCCCGCCCGAGCGACGAGTTGCGGGTCTGCGTCAGCAGCAGGAACAGCGCGTGAGGATTGGTCAAGATCTGTCTCTTATACACATCTAGTCGGGATGCAGAGCACGACCGAAGGCCACGCGCGATCGTGCGCCATGTCGGCGGCCCTGAGCGCGGCTTCGGCCATCACACGTCCCGCCCGAGCGACGAGTTGCGGGTCTGCGTCAGCAGCAGGAACAGCGCGTGAGGATTGGTCAAGATCTGTCTCTTATACACATCTAGTCGGGATGCAGAGCACGACCGAAGGCCACGCGCGATCGTGCGCCATGTCGGCGGCCCTGAGCGCGGCTTCGGCCATCACACGTCCCGCCCGAGCGACGAGTTGCGGGTCTGCGTCAGCAGCAGGAACAGCGCGTGAGGATTGGTCAAGATCTGTCTCTTATACACATCTAGTCGGGATGCAGAGCACGACCGAAGGCCACGCGCGATCGTGCGCCATGTCGGCGGCCCTGAGCGCGGCTTCGGCCATCACACGTCCCGCCCGAGCGACGAGTTGCGGGTCTGCGTCAGCAGCAGGAACAGCGCGTGAGGATTGGTCAAGATCTGTCTCTTATACACATCTAGTCGGGATGCAGAGCACGACCGAAGGCCACGCGCGATCGTGCGCCATGTCGGCGGCCCTGAGCGCGGCTTCGGCCATCACACGTCCCGCCCGAGCGACGAGTTGCGGGTCTGCGTCAGCAGCAGGAACAGCGCGTGAGGATTGGTCAAGATCTGTCTCTTATACACATCTAGTCGGGATGCAGAGCACGACCGAAGGCCACGCGCGATCGTGCGCCATGTCGGCGGCCCTGAGCGCGGCTTCGGCCATCACACGTCCCGCCCGAGCGACGAGTTGCGGGTCTGCGTCAGCAGCAGGAACAGCGCGTGAGGATTGGTCAAGATCTGTCTCTTATACACATCTAGTCGGGATGCAGAGCACGACCGAAGGCCACGCGCGATCGTGCGCCATGTCGGCGGCCCTGAGCGCGGCTTCGGCCATCACACGTCCCGCCCGAGCGACGAGTTGCGGGTCTGCGTCAGCAGCAGGAACAGCGCGTGAGGATTGGTCAAGATCTGTCTCTTATACACATCTAGTCGGGATGCAGAGCACGACCGAAGGCCACGCGCGATCGTGCGCCATGTCGGCGGCCCTGAGCGCGGCTTCGGCCATCACACGTCCCGCCCGAGCGACGAGTTGCGGGTCTGCGTCAGCAGCAGGAACAGCGCGTGAGGATTGGTCAAGATCTGTCTCTTATACACATCTAGTCGGGATGCAGAGCACGACCGAAGGCCACGCGCGATCGTGCGCCATGTCGGCGGCCCTGAGCGCGGCTTCGGCCATCACACGTCCCGCCCGAGCGACGAGTTGCGGGTCTGCGTCAGCAGCAGGAACAGCGCGTGAGGATTGGTCAAGATCTGTCTCTTATACACATCTAGTCGGGATGCAGAGCACGACCGAAGGCCACGCGCGATCGTGCGCCATGTCGGCGGCCCTGAGCGCGGCTTCGGCCATCACACGTCCCGCCCGAGCGACGAGTTGCGGGTCTGCGTCAGCAGCAGGAACAGCGCGTGAGGATTGGTCAAGATCTGTCTCTTATACACATCTAGTCGGGATGCAGAGCACGACCGAAGGCCACGCGCGATCGTGCGCCATGTCGGCGGCCCTGAGCGCGGCTTCGGCCATCACACGTCCCGCCCGAGCGACGAGTTGCGGGTCTGCGTCAGCAGCAGGAACAGCGCGTGAGGATTGGTCAAGATCTGTCTCTTATACACATCTAGTCGGGATGCAGAGCACGACCGAAGGCCACGCGCGATCGTGCGCCATGTCGGCGGCCCTGAGCGCGGCTTCGGCCATCACACGTCCCGCCCGAGCGACGAGTTGCGGGTCTGCGTCAGCAGCAGGAACAGCGCGTGAGGATTGGTCAAGATCTGTCTCTTATACACATCTAGTCGGGATGCAGAGCACGACCGAAGGCCACGCGCGATCGTGCGCCATGTCGGCGGCCCTGAGCGCGGCTTCGGCCATCACACGTCCCGCCCGAGCGACGAGTTGCGGGTCTGCGTCAGCAGCAGGAACAGCGCGTGAGGATTGGTCAAGATCTGTCTCTTATACACATCTAGTCGGGATGCAGAGCACGACCGAAGGCCACGCGCGATCGTGCGCCATGTCGGCGGCCCTGAGCGCGGCTTCGGCCATCACACGTCCCGCCCGAGCGACGAGTTGCGGGTCTGCGTCAGCAGCAGGAACAGCGCGTGAGGATTGGTCAAGATCTGTCTCTTATACACATCTAGTCGGGATGCAGAGCACGACCGAAGGCCACGCGCGATCGTGCGCCATGTCGGCGGCCCTGAGCGCGGCTTCGGCCATCACACGTCCCGCCCGAGCGACGAGTTGCGGGTCTGCGTCAGCAGCAGGAACAGCGCGTGAGGATTGGTCAAGATCTGTCTCTTATACACATCTAGTCGGGATGCAGAGCACGACCGAAGGCCACGCGCGATCGTGCGCCATGTCGGCGGCCCTGAGCGCGGCTTCGGCCATCACACGTCCCGCCCGAGCGACGAGTTGCGGGTCTGCGTCAGCAGCAGGAACAGCGCGTGAGGATTGGTCAAGATCTGTCTCTTATACACATCTAGTCGGGATGCAGAGCACGACCGAAGGCCACGCGCGATCGTGCGCCATGTCGGCGGCCCTGAGCGCGGCTTCGGCCATCACACGTCCCGCCCGAGCGACGAGTTGCGGGTCTGCGTCAGCAGCAGGAACAGCGCGTGAGGATTGGTCAAGATCTGTCTCTTATACACATCTAGTCGGGATGCAGAGCACGACCGAAGGCCACGCGCGATCGTGCGCCATGTCGGCGGCCCTGAGCGCGGCTTCGGCCATCACACGTCCCGCCCGAGCGACGAGTTGCGGGTCTGCGTCAGCAGCAGGAACAGCGCGTGAGGATTGGTCAAGATCTGTCTCTTATACACATCTAGTCGGGATGCAGAGCACGACCGAAGGCCACGCGCGATCGTGCGCCATGTCGGCGGCCCTGAGCGCGGCTTCGGCCATCACACGTCCCGCCCGAGCGACGAGTTGCGGGTCTGCGTCAGCAGCAGGAACAGCGCGTGAGGATTGGTCAAGATCTGTCTCTTATACACATCTAGTCGGGATGCAGAGCACGACCGAAGGCCACGCGCGATCGTGCGCCATGTCGGCGGCCCTGAGCGCGGCTTCGGCCATCACACGTCCCGCCCGAGCGACGAGTTGCGGGTCTGCGTCAGCAGCAGGAACAGCGCGTGAGGATTGGTCAAGATCTGTCTCTTATACACATCTAGTCGGGATGCAGAGCACGACCGAAGGCCACGCGCGATCGTGCGCCATGTCGGCGGCCCTGAGCGCGGCTTCGGCCATCACACGTCCCGCCCGAGCGACGAGTTGCGGGTCTGCGTCAGCAGCAGGAACAGCGCGTGAGGATTGGTCAAGATCTGTCTCTTATACACATCTAGTCGGGATGCAGAGCACGACCGAAGGCCACGCGCGATCGTGCGCCATGTCGGCGGCCCTGAGCGCGGCTTCGGCCATCACACGTCCCGCCCGAGCGACGAGTTGCGGGTCTGCGTCAGCAGCAGGAACAGCGCGTGAGGATTGGTCAAGATCTGTCTCTTATACACATCTAGTCGGGATGCAGAGCACGACCGAAGGCCACGCGCGATCGTGCGCCATGTCGGCGGCCCTGAGCGCGGCTTCGGCCATCACACGTCCCGCCCGAGCGACGAGTTGCGGGTCTGCGTCAGCAGCAGGAACAGCGCGTGAGGATTGGTCAAGATCTGTCTCTTATACACATCTAGTCGGGATGCAGAGCACGACCGAAGGCCACGCGCGATCGTGCGCCATGTCGGCGGCCCTGAGCGCGGCTTCGGCCATCACACGTCCCGCCCGAGCGACGAGTTGCGGGTCTGCGTCAGCAGCAGGAACAGCGCGTGAGGATTGGTCAAGATCTGTCTCTTATACACATCTAGTCGGGATGCAGAGCACGACCGAAGGCCACGCGCGATCGTGCGCCATGTCGGCGGCCCTGAGCGCGGCTTCGGCCATCACACGTCCCGCCCGAGCGACGAGTTGCGGGTCTGCGTCAGCAGCAGGAACAGCGCGTGAGGATTGGTCAAGATCTGTCTCTTATACACATCTAGTCGGGATGCAGAGCACGACCGAAGGCCACGCGCGATCGTGCGCCATGTCGGCGGCCCTGAGCGCGGCTTCGGCCATCACACGTCCCGCCCGAGCGACGAGTTGCGGGTCTGCGTCAGCAGCAGGAACAGCGCGTGAGGATTGGTCAAGATCTGTCTCTTATACACATCTAGTCGGGATGCAGAGCACGACCGAAGGCCACGCGCGATCGTGCGCCATGTCGGCGGCCCTGAGCGCGGCTTCGGCCATCACACGTCCCGCCCGAGCGACGAGTTGCGGGTCTGCGTCAGCAGCAGGAACAGCGCGTGAGGATTGGTCAAGATCTGTCTCTTATACACATCTAGTCGGGATGCAGAGCACGACCGAAGGCCACGCGCGATCGTGCGCCATGTCGGCGGCCCTGAGCGCGGCTTCGGCCATCACACGTCCCGCCCGAGCGACGAGTTGCGGGTCTGCGTCAGCAGCAGGAACAGCGCGTGAGGATTGGTCAAGATCTGTCTCTTATACACATCTAGTCGGGATGCAGAGCACGACCGAAGGCCACGCGCGATCGTGCGCCATGTCGGCGGCCCTGAGCGCGGCTTCGGCCATCACACGTCCCGCCCGAGCGACGAGTTGCGGGTCTGCGTCAGCAGCAGGAACAGCGCGTGAGGATTGGTCAAGATCTGTCTCTTATACACATCTAGTCGGGATGCAGAGCACGACCGAAGGCCACGCGCGATCGTGCGCCATGTCGGCGGCCCTGAGCGCGGCTTCGGCCATCACACGTCCCGCCCGAGCGACGAGTTGCGGGTCTGCGTCAGCAGCAGGAACAGCGCGTGAGGATTGGTCAAGATCTGTCTCTTATACACATCTAGTCGGGATGCAGAGCACGACCGAAGGCCACGCGCGATCGTGCGCCATGTCGGCGGCCCTGAGCGCGGCTTCGGCCATCACACGTCCCGCCCGAGCGACGAGTTGCGGGTCTGCGTCAGCAGCAGGAACAGCGCGTGAGGATTGGTCAAGATCTGTCTCTTATACACATCTAGTCGGGATGCAGAGCACGACCGAAGGCCACGCGCGATCGTGCGCCATGTCGGCGGCCCTGAGCGCGGCTTCGGCCATCACACGTCCCGCCCGAGCGACGAGTTGCGGGTCTGCGTCAGCAGCAGGAACAGCGCGTGAGGATTGGTCAAGATCTGTCTCTTATACACATCTAGTCGGGATGCAGAGCACGACCGAAGGCCACGCGCGATCGTGCGCCATGTCGGCGGCCCTGAGCGCGGCTTCGGCCATCACACGTCCCGCCCGAGCGACGAGTTGCGGGTCTGCGTCAGCAGCAGGAACAGCGCGTGAGGATTGGTCAAGATCTGTCTCTTATACACATCTAGTCGGGATGCAGAGCACGACCGAAGGCCACGCGCGATCGTGCGCCATGTCGGCGGCCCTGAGCGCGGCTTCGGCCATCACACGTCCCGCCCGAGCGACGAGTTGCGGGTCTGCGTCAGCAGCAGGAACAGCGCGTGAGGATTGGTCAAGATCTGTCTCTTATACACATCTAGTCGGGATGCAGAGCACGACCGAAGGCCACGCGCGATCGTGCGCCATGTCGGCGGCCCTGAGCGCGGCTTCGGCCATCACACGTCCCGCCCGAGCGACGAGTTGCGGGTCTGCGTCAGCAGCAGGAACAGCGCGTGAGGATTGGTCAAGATCTGTCTCTTATACACATCTAGTCGGGATGCAGAGCACGACCGAAGGCCACGCGCGATCGTGCGCCATGTCGGCGGCCCTGAGCGCGGCTTCGGCCATCACACGTCCCGCCCGAGCGACGAGTTGCGGGTCTGCGTCAGCAGCAGGAACAGCGCGTGAGGATTGGTCAAGATCTGTCTCTTATACACATCTAGTCGGGATGCAGAGCACGACCGAAGGCCACGCGCGATCGTGCGCCATGTCGGCGGCCCTGAGCGCGGCTTCGGCCATCACACGTCCCGCCCGAGCGACGAGTTGCGGGTCTGCGTCAGCAGCAGGAACAGCGCGTGAGGATTGGTCAAGATCTGTCTCTTATACACATCTAGTCGGGATGCAGAGCACGACCGAAGGCCACGCGCGATCGTGCGCCATGTCGGCGGCCCTGAGCGCGGCTTCGGCCATCACACGTCCCGCCCGAGCGACGAGTTGCGGGTCTGCGTCAGCAGCAGGAACAGCGCGTGAGGATTGGTCAAGATGTAGCGGCCGGCGAGACGCCGCGGCTCGAGCAGCGTCCGGAACGCCCATTCGAGCCCGACCGCCTGCACCCATTTCGGCGCGCGGCGATTGCGTCCGGAGAGAAAATCGAACAAGCCGCCCGATGTCTTGATGATGCCGACCTGGCGCAGGCGGCTGCGATTGCGCATCGCGAACCGCAGCTCGGCAGGCGCGCCCATCCCGAGCCAGAGAATGTCGGGACGCGCGGCGTTCACGGCCTCGACCACCGCGGCCTCCTCGTCCTCGCTGAAATAGCCGTCGCGATAGCCGACGATCGCGAGCTTGGGGTAGAGCGCGCGTGCGCGGCGCACGGCCTGCTCCACGGTCGCGCTGGTGCCGCCGAGCAGGTAGAATGTCGTGCCCTGCTCCTGCGCGCTCTTGGCGACATCGTGGAAAAGATCGGTGGTGGCGACCCGCTCGGGCAGCGGCCGCCGGCACAGCACTCGCGACGCGAATACGATCGGCATGCCGTCGGCATGAATGAGGTCGGCCTGCAGAAAGAGCTTGCGCACCGCCTCGTCGTTCGCGCAAAGCGAGATCACCTGCCCGTTGGCGGAGGTGAAGACGAGCGCCGGATCGCCCGCGCCGCGGCGCGTGACCGCGACCTCGATCATCATCCGCGCCGATGCTTGGCGGTCGATCACCGCGATGGGTAGACCGCCGATCATCTCGATCGGAGCTCCGAAAGCGGTCTCTTCGACGAAAGCCGGCGCGGCGACCATGGCTCGAGTTTTCCTAAAATTGTCTCGAATGAATTAGTTGCGGCCATGAACGCGCGCGATCTCCATTGTTTGTTAAGATTAAAGTCGACAGCGCGAGCGATGCGCTGATGTTTGCTCGCATCCCTTCGTCGTCATCGCCGGGCATAGCGCGTCGAAGACGCGCGTGAACGCGCTAGTGTGCCGGCGATCTCGTTTAGGGACGCACTTGCGCTCATTTGTTTGGTCGGGACAGCCTAGTGTGTCCCTAAACGAGACCCGCGGGACAAGCCCGCGGGCAACGACGGAGAAAACGGCTCAGGTGGGATTTAACCCTAAAATCGGATGCGTCCCGTCTGAATGCGATCGCGCAGCGCCGCGTCGAGCGCAACGAAGGCGCCGCCTTCACGATCGTGGACAAAGATCCGGTCGCTGCCGTCGGCCGACGCGTAG
>BFBZ01001579.1_pt1 | contig 14687 bp, 11 predicted proteins | sample 1888401 | NCBI WGS metagenome assembly BFBZ01 (sample SAMD00112614, study PRJDB3348) | symbiont metagenome | host: Chara braunii | reverse complement strand
CCCGCCGGCCAACCTCATCGAATCGATGGGTCGCCAGATGACCGCCGAGCGTAACAAGCGCGCCCAGATTCTCGCCGCCGAAGGTCTCAAGCAGTCGCAGATCCTCGAAGCCGAGGGCCGCAAGGAAGCCGCCTTCCGCGACGCCGAAGCCCGCGAACGTTCCGCCGAGGCGGAAGCCCGCGCCACGCAGGTGGTGTCGGAGGCCATCTCAAAGGGCGACGTGCAGGCGCTCAACTACTTCGTCGCACTCAAATACACCGAAGCGCTGGGCAGGATCGGCACGGCCACGAACAGCAAGGTCGTGCTGATGCCGATGGAAGCCTCGGCGCTGATCGGCACGCTGGGCGGCATCGGCGAGATTGCAAAGGAGGTCTTCAGGAGCGAAGGCACCGCCGGCGCTGCCCGGCAAGCTGCACGGCCGCCGGTGGTTCGCCCGAGCGAGACCTGAGATTGTCGGAGGATGATCCCGAGAAACGCGAACCGGTTTTCGGAAAGATCATGCTCAACAGGAAGTAGGGACACACTCCCATGCTCGACCGCATAATTTCCGAACTCGGCCCATGGAACTGGATGGTTCTGGGCTTCGTCCTGCTGGTGATGGAAGTCATCGCGCCGGGCGTCTTCATGCTGTGGATCGGCATCGCCGCGCTGCTGATCGGCGTGGTCTCGCTGCTGATCTGGGACGCCGCCATCTGGACGTGGCAGGTCCAGGTTCTCGCCTTCCTGGTGCTGTCGGTGATCTCGGCCTTCGTCGGCAAGAAGCTGGTGGGCGGGCGCAATGTTCCAACCGACCAGCCGCTGCTCAACCGGCGTGGCCAGCAATTGATCGGCCGCATGGCGACGCTTGCGGAACCGATCCGGAATGGCCGTGGCCGCATAAAACTCGGTGACACGCTGTGGCGCGTCTCCGGCCCGGACCTGCCGGCCGGCACCCAGGTCCGTGTCGTGGGTGCCGCCGATACCGATCTGGAGCTGACCGTCGAGCCGGTCTGAGCGTTCAGGCCGCGCCGATACGAAGCAGGTCGTGGAAGTGAACCACGCCCATTGGTGTCTTGTTTTCCATCACGACCAGCGCGCCGATATTGTACTCGTTGAGGAGCGCGATCGCTGTTCCCGCAAGCGTCTGCGGATCGATCGTCTTGGGCGTGCGGGTCATGACTTCGTCCACGATGACGTCGGCCAGGTTTCGATGCATGTTGCGCGCCACATCGCCGTCGGTGATGATCCCGGCCAGTTCGCCTTTCGTGTCGACGATCAGGACGCAGCCGACCTTCTTCTGCGACAGGGTCATCACGGCTTCCGGCATCTTGGTGCCGAGCAAAGCCAGCGGAACCTGCTCGCCAACCCTCATGATCTCGGAGACCATGGTCAGGTTGGCGCCAAGCTGCCCACCGGGATGAAAGGTGCGGAAATGATCCGGCGTGAAGCCGCGCGCTTCGAGCAGCGCAATGGCCAGCGCATCGCCCATGACCAGTTGAAGCAGCGTCGACGTCGTCGGCGCCAGGCCGTGCGGGCATGCCTCGGGTACGCGCGGCAGGAGCAGCACCACATCCGCCGCGCGCGCCAGCGCCGAGGTCTCGCCTGCGGTGACCGCGATCAGCGGGATGGAGAAGCGCCGCGAATAGGCGACGATACCCTGGAGTTCCTTGCTCTCGCCCGACCACGACAGGGCGATGATGGCATCATCCCTGGCGATCATGCCGAGGTCGCCGTGATTGGCTTCGGCGGGATGAACGAAGAAAGCCGGCGTACCGGTCGAGGCGAATGTCGCCGCGATCTTCGCGCCGATATGGCCACTCTTGCCGACGCCGGTGACGATGAATCGGCCATTGATCTTCGACACAAGGTCGACAGCCCGCGCGAAGGGCTCGGCCAATCCGTTTTCCAGTGCGGCGGCCAACGCCGCGACACCGGCTTGTTCGGTCGCCACCGTTCGCAGCGCCGAGGCAATCGAAGCCTGCCTGTCCAGCTGCTTCTTTTCTAGGGATCCCGCATGCATGGGAGATGCGATTAACGCTTTGCCGCGTTCGTGTCCAACGGAAATACCACGTGATGCATGTCATCCAAGGCCCTTTCAGCCTTAGCCCAGGATGTTGGGCGGTCTTCGCATGACGCGGTGCGTGGGGAACAGAGGACTTGAAACAGCCGCGAAATCCTTTCGGACATTCAGCGCTTTAGCACGCTGATCGGCTGCCGCCTCAACCCTCCGTTAACCATCCCCATTTACGGTTCGGTAAGTATGGCGCGCGTGCGCCGCGCGAGCAGTGGTGGCGATGTCCGGGGTCCAGCCAAAGAAACGAACGGGACGAAAGGGCAAAGCGGTCTGCGCCTTGCTGCTGGCGACGAGCGTCTTCGGCCTGCTGCGGCCAGCCTTGCTGTACGCGCAGGAAACCGACCTGCGCGGCGAAGTTTCGGAATCGGCGATCCTGGCCGACCAGCAGAAAAGGGCCTTGGCCGGCCAGGGACAGGCAGCACCGGCCAACGCTCCGATGCAGGACAGCCCACGCACCTATCTGCCGGCCAGCGCGGGCGCGGTGTCCGATACCGACACGCCCACAACCGCCAGCGTCTTCGACCCGCCGACAACTCCTGACGACACATCGGCTGACACCCCGACGCCGCCCAAGCCGCGCCAATCGGCGGCGGCAAGGCAACGCACAGTTGACCACGCCAAGGCCTCCAAGCAGACCGCAGCCAACAAGAAGGCGAAGAAGCCCACCCCCGGAACGGCGGCGGACAACGCCGCGACTGGTGATATCGACGCCACGGCGGCGGATCAGGGGCAGGCCAACTCTCGCGCTCTCACGGTCGATTCCGCCGAGAGGCTGAAGCTTGATCCCGGTGCCGAGCGCACGGCAGCGATAGAAGGCCAGAAAAAGAAACCCGAGGACGATCCCTTTGCCGCCACCGGTGTCAAATGGGGCTCCTTCATCATCCGACCGACGCTTGAACAAGGTTTGACTGCTTCATCGAACGCCGATTCGAGTAGTACCGGCAGTTCTGCCCTGCTTTCGGAAACCGCATTGCGTTTCAACGCCATCTCAGATTGGCGTGAGAACTCAGCGACCATCGACGGCTATGGCATCTTCCGCGAGACCATTTCCGGCGAACAGGTGCATGACGCGCAAGGCCGTATCGAAGGCCAGCTCAATGTCGATCTCGACAATGAGCTGCGCGCCATCGCCAAGCTCGGTTATGAAGCCGTGCCGGAATCGGCATCCGCCCCGGGCGCCGTTCCCGATTCGAGTTCGCAGCCGGTGCGCCAGACGGTGAACGGCAGCCTCGGCCTCGAAAAAGATGTCGGCAAGATGCAGTTCACGGTGACCGGCGGCATCGCGCACGACACCTTTGGCGACGCCAAGCTTAACGACGGCACCTCGCTGTCGCAGAAGGATCGCGATTCCACCCTCTACTCGATGAAGCTGCGCACCGGCTACGAAATCTCCCCGGCGCTCACGCCCTTCACCGAGGTGGAGCTTGGCCGCAGGGTCTATGACCTGGGCGTGGACAGCAGCGGCTTCGACCGGTCCTCGACCACGCTCGGCGCCAGGGTGGGAACGAAGCTCGACCTCGGCGAGAAACTGGCCGGCGAATTTTCGGTCGGATGGCTGCGCGAGGCGATCGACGACGCCAACCTGCCCGCGATTTCGGGACCGTCCGTGAATGCGGACATGAAATGGTCGCCGGAGCGCGGCACGATCATCGGCCTGACCGGGCAGACGATGATCGAGGACTCGACCACCGCCGGCCAGAGTGGCGACATCCTCTATTCCGGCCGCCTCACCGGCGAACGGCAGATCCGCGCCAACCTCACGGGGAATGCGGCGTTGGGACTGGACTGGCGCGACTATACCGGTTCCGACGGGCACGACCTGACGCTGAGCGCCGAGGCCGGCCTGACATGGTGGCTGAACCGGTACGTTGGCCTGACCAGCCGCGCCCGGACCGAAAAGCTGACCAGCAATTTGCCCGGGCGCAACTACACCGCCAACAGCGTTTTCCTCGGGCTGAAGCTGCAGCGCTGAACCGCGCCAAAAAGCATCGCCCTGTTGCGGCGACACGCAGTAAGACTAAAGATGCGTCTCTTCGAATGAGACGCCCTTTAGCAATCAGTTGACGGCTTGGAGTGTCTAGAACGCCGCGCCCCGCCGCTCCGACGGCTTGAGCTCATCGAGAAGCGTGCGGATGACCCCCGCCATGTTCTCGTTCATCTCGCTGCGCCACAGCGCAAAGGCCACATTGGCCTCGACGAACCCTTCCGGCGAACCGCAATCGAACGTGCGCCCCCGGTAGTGATAGCCATAGAAGGGCTGCTGCTTTTCCAGCTTCAGCATCGCGTCGGTGAGCTGGATCTCGTTGCCGGCGCCCCGTTCCTGGCCTTCGAGGATCTTGAAGATCTCCGGCTGCAGGATGTAGCGCCCGTTGATGTAGAGATTGGAAGGCGCGGAGCCCGTCTTCGGCTTCTCCACCATCTCGGTGATGCGGAAGCCGTGATGGGTATCCTCGCCACGGCCGACAATGCCATATTTATGCGCTTCAAGCGGGTTGCATTCCTGCACCGCGATGATGTTGTTGCCAGTCTCCTCGTAGAGCTCGACCATGTCCTTCATGCAGCTCTTTTCCGACTGCATGATCATGTCGGGCAAAAGCAGCGCAAAGGGCTCGTCGCCGACCAGTTCCCGTGCGCACCAGACGGCATGGCCAAGGCCGAGCGGCACCTGCTGGCGGGTGAAGCTGGTCTGGCCCGGCCCGGGTTGCAGCCGCTGCAGGCGGGCAAGCTGCTCGTCCTTGCCGCGCTGCGCCAGTGTATCATAGAGCTCGAACTGGATATCGAAATGGTCCTCGATGACCGCCTTGTTGCGGCCGGTCACGAAGATGAAATGCTCGATGCCGGCTTCGCGCGCCTCGTCCACCACATACTGGATGACCGGCCTGTCGACAACGGTCAGCATTTCCTTGGGAACAGCCTTGGTGGCCGGGAGAAACCGCGTGCCGAGACCGGCGACCGGGAAGACTGCCTTGCGAACTCTCTTCATGCTTTCCATGATCCGTTTGAAGGTTCTCGTGTAAATCCAGTCGAAAATGAACCAAAGCCGAAAGACAAGGATACGGCTACCGTCCGCGTCGTCAAATTGCCTGACTGGGTCGGGTTCGACGCCAGCGTCTCTCCTAGCATTTTTTCGCCGTCGCAGGCGTGCCTTTCGATCATATTTTATGAACCGGTGATTTCATTTCGCCATCTCGGCCGCAACCTCGGCCTTAATGGTAACCCGTGACATTTTCGCGCCGAAATTGCGAATTATCGAGACGTTCTACTTTGTGCAGCCTGAGCAAGGCGGTTCCGATGTGTTCGCCTCGCTCCAATAAACCTCGATACGCCTTTTCGTTCCCGGCGACGCCTATGGTAAACTAATTCATAACCCGGTTCGGCGATGAATGGTCTTCCTGTGACAAAGAAGGAGGAAAAGATGTCCGTTCGAAATGCCGCGAAGCGTATTACAAGCGTCATGACGGCCGCCAGCCTTTCGCTCGCCCTGCTCATGTCCAGTGGACCAGCCTTCGCCGATGCCGGTTTCCGGCAGTGGGTAGCCGGCTTCCGCGCCACCGCCGTGGAGGAAGGCGTTTCGGGCACCGTCTATGACAAGGCCTTCCGGAGCATCAAGGACATCGATCCGGTGGTGCTGGAAAAGGCCCGCACGCAGCCCGAATTCACCGCTCCCGCCTGGGACTATTTCGACAACCGCGTCCATGACCAATCGGTCGCGGTTGGCCGGCAGATGGCCAAGAAATGGGGACCGTGGCTGGACCGGATCGAAGCGAGATTTGGCGTCGACCGCAACATCCTGCTGGCCATCTGGTCGATGGAATCGAACTACGGCGAGATCCTGAAGCGCGACGACATCATGCGCAATGTCGTGAGTTCGCTGGCGACCCTGGCCTACGCCGATCCGCAGCGGTCGAAATATGCCCGCACCCAGCTGATCGCCGCGCTGAAGATCCTGCAGACCGGCGACATTGACGAAAGCCACCTCATGGGCTCCTGGGCCGGCGCCATGGGCCAGACCCAGTTCAYCCCGACCAGCTATCAGCACTATGCAATCGACATGGACGGCAACGGCAAGCGCGATATATGGAATYCCATMCCCGACGCGCKGGCAACCGCCGCAAATCTGCTCAAGAAGAACGGCTGGCAGGCAGGCAAGACCTGGGGCTACGAGGTCAAGCTTCCGGCCGGCAAACTTCCCAGCGGTTCAAAGACGTTGTCGCAATGGCAGGCGCTCGGCGTTGTCAGGGCCAACGGCAAGCCGTTCAAGAACGGCGCCGACAAGGCGACGCTGAAGGTCCTGGATGGCCGTGGTGGGCCGGCCTTCCTGATGGTCAAGAATTTCTCGGTCATCAAAGCCTATAACAATGCCGACAAATACGCGCTTGCCGTTGGTCTTCTTGCCGATGAAATCGGCGGTTCCAGTGGTCTTGTGCAGGACTGGAAGCGCCCGTTCACCAAGCTCACATTCGAGGAACGGCAGGAACTTCAGAAGCGGCTTTCGCAGCATGGTCTCTATGACGGCAAGTTCGACGGCAAGATCGGCGACGGATCGAAAAACGCCATCATGGCGTTCCAGGCGAAGGCCGGCTTGACCCAGGACGGCTATCCGAGCATGGAAGTGCTCAAATGGCTCCGCCAGAAATAGAGCCGCATGCCTACGGCGATGGGCGGAACACCCAGGGGACGCTGTAGCATTTTGATCCGTGCATGACCGGTCATCGGGATCGATCCCGGTTTCGGATCATGCACCAGGGAGGAGCGATTGGTTTCGGCTGCGCGTATCAGGATGCTCGTTCGCCGCGCGCCGATTCTGATTCTGGCCGTCATCCTGCTCGCCGTCGGGTCGCTCAGTGCCTTTCATGCACCGGCCATGGCACAAGACCAGCCAAGCCACGGCTGGTCGCTGCGCGACCTTCTGTTCCCACGCAGAAGCGAACGGGTCGAGCCTCCGGCCGAATTGCAGCAGCCACGGCAGAGGCCCAGGGTAAAAAAAGCCCGGCCTCCGCAAGAGCCGGCCGCACCGGAAACGCCGATCGTCGAGAAGGCGCCCGATGCCCGCGTCGTGCTGGTGGTCGGCGATTTCATGGCCTCGGGCCTCGCCGAGGGTCTCGATGCCACTTTTGCCGACAATGCCGGGATCAGGATCGTCTCTCGCAGCAATGGTTCGTCCGGCTTCGTGCGTGACGACTTCTACGACTGGCCCAAACAGATCAAGTCGCTGATCGAGACCGAAAAGCCCGCGGCCGTGGTCGTCATGCTGGGATCCAACGACCGTCAGCAGATGCGCGTCGGCGATGTGCGCGAGCAACCCCGATCCGAGAACTGGAACAAGGAATATGAACGCCGGATCAACGCGTTCGGCGAAGCCATCGCCTCGACCAAGGTGCCCTTCCTATGGGTCGGCATGCCGGCGTTCCGGGTTTCCAAGATGACCTCGGACATGCTGGCCTTCAACGACATCTATCACTCGTCCGCCGAAAGCCATGGCGGTGAGTTCGTCGATGTGTGGGAAGGGTTCGTCGACGAGAATGGCGCCTTCGTCACCAGCGGGCCAGACATCAACGGCCAACCCGTGCGGCTACGCGCCGATGACGGTATCAACGTCTCGAAGGCGGGAAAGCGCAAGCTTGCCTTCTACACCGAAAAGCCGCTGATGAAGATCCTTGGACTGACCACACCGGGCGCCGTCACGGTCTCGGCGCCGGCGGGCGCGCCTGTCGAGGCGCCGACGCCAGCACCGGTGCCCGTCATCGTCGACCGCACAGTGCCGATGCTGCTCAATGATCCCGCACTTGATGGCGGCTCGGAACTGCTTGGCGCCGCACCTCCCGCGACGGTCGATGCGAACCTGCCCGGTGAAAAGCTCATCATCAAGGGCAAGGCGTCCGACGCCTCCCCCGGCCGCGCCGATGACTTCTCCTGGCCGCCAAAGACATCGCCCGCGGCACCGGCCGCGACCGCGAGCACAACGACGCCGACGATCCCCTGAGACGGGTGCTTGATGGACTGACTTCCCTGGACGGGGACGGCAAGCTGGTCAGGCAGGCAAGGCCACCGCTGCATTGCCGCGAGACAGGGTTTCGGTCAGGAACGAGAGCAGAGGTTGCACGATGCGTGCCTCCACCGTCTCCTCTCCAATCACCACGATCTCGGTCATCGGCAGCACCGGCCACAGTTCGGACGGCGGAATGATGCGGAGCCCCTCCTGGACGAAGGATCGTCCGAGCACCGTGACGCCGAAACCTCCCGCGACAGCCGCGCGCGCGCCGTTCAGGCTGTTCACGGTGCAGGTCACGCCCCAGTCGCGCCGTATTGAGTCCAAGGCCCGGATCGCGACGCCGCGATAGGTGCAGGGCGTCGGCAGAAGCACCAGCGGCACAGTTTCGGACGATTGATGGTCATAGCCCGCCGAAGCGATCCATACCAAAGGCTCACGCCAGATGACACGGCCGCGCTGGGCACGGCCATCCTTCTTCGCGATCACCACATCGAGCCCTTCATCCTCGTAGGCGGCCAGCAGATGGCAACTGAGGCCAGTCATCAGCTCGAGCCGCACGGCCGGGCAGAGCGCGGCGAATTTTGCCAGAAGCGCCGGTAGATGATGCGGAACAAAATCCTCCGAGATGCCGATGCGCAAGCGCTTGACGTCGGCAGGCTCGACCAGGGTGCGCACCGCCATGTCGTTGAATTCCAGCATGCGGCGCGCCGCCGACAGCAATCGTTCGCCCTCCCCGGTGAGGACCAGCGAGCGGCTCGTCCGGTTGAACAGCGGGTGGCCGAGCAGTTCCTCCAGGCGGATGATCTTCTGGCTGACCGCGGATTGCGACCTGCCGACCACGTCGGCGGCAGCCGTGAAGCTGCCCGTCTCCGCCACCGTGGTGAATGCGCGCAGGAGATCGATTTCCAGGTCGGGATATCGCATCGGGCTTCCTCTGATGCCGAAGCCCGACTCTTAGCTAGAAACGTTCCCGATCGATACCATAAGATTTATGCGTTTCCGTTGAGCCAGCCGAAACGGCAGAGTTCGCCCGTGGTCTACACGGGTCGGGAATATCGAATGCGTGCAATGATGCTGAAGGCTGTCGGCGGGCCTGAGAATTTCGAACTGGCCGACATCGGCATGCCGCGCCCAGGCCCTGGAGACGTGCTGGTACGCGTGCACGCCAGTGCACTCAACCCGGTTGATGCCCGCATCCGCAACGGACTGCCGATCGGCCCAGCCTTGCCGGCCGTTCTCGGCGCGGACCTCTCCGGAACTGTCGAAGCCGTTGAGGATGACGTTTCCGGTCTGTCCCCGGGAGACGAGGTCTATGGCTGCGCCGGCGGCGTGCGAGGGTTGGGCGGCAGCTTCGCCGACTATATCGCGGCCGACGCCCGTCTGCTGGCCCGAAAGCCCAGCCGTCTTTCCATGCGCGAAGCCGCCGCGATGCCGCTGGTTTCGATCACCGCCTGGAACTGCATGGCGAGAGCCGATGTCGGCGCCGGCGACCACGTCCTGGTGCATGCGGGCTGCGGCGGCGTCGGCCACATCGCCCTGCAACTGGCAAAGGCGCGGGGCGCGCGCGTCACCGCCACCGTTTCGTCTCCTGAAAAAGCTGCGATCGCGCACGAGCTTGGCGCCGACCACACCGTTCTCTACGCTCAGGAGAGTGTCGCGGATTATGTCCAGCGCCTGACCGCTGGCCGTGGCTTCGACGTCGTGGTCGACACGGTGGGCGGGGGAAACCTCGATCGTTCCTTCCAGGCGGCGGCAATTAGCGGCCGCATTGCCGCGACCGCCGCGCGCAGCACGCACGACCTGTCGCCCCTGCATGCCAAGGCGCTGTCGCTGCATGTCGTCTTCATGCTCATTCCCCTGCTCGAAAATGTCGGCCGGGAGGATCACGGGCGCATCATGCGGGAAATTGCGGTTATGGCCGACAATGGCAAAGTGCGTCCCTTTGTCGATCCCGCCCGGTTTGGGCTGGAGCAACTCGCCGACGCCTTTCGCCATCTTGAAAGCGGACGAGCACTCGGCAAAGTCGTCGTGGATCTGATGTGAGGCTGACGATGGCCGAGGCACCGAGTGGACTGACGGAACTGGACATCCGCAACGCGGCGGAGGCGATCCTGCGCGCCGAGCGCGAAGGCGAGGCCATGCCGCCGCTCAGCGGCCAGCATTCCGGGCTCAGTCTTGATGACGCCTATCGCGTCCAGGACCTGCTGACGCGGATGCGGCAACAGCAGGGCATCGCTCTCGCAGGCTACAAGATCGGCCTGACATGGCTGACGACGCAGATCGCCTGCGATCTCGACGCGCCGATCCACGGTCGGATCCTGCGCCATGCCGTGCACCAGAGCGGCGCAAGCCTCCCGGCAAAGCGTCTGGTTAAACCGCATATCGAGGTCGAGCTTGCCTTCATCATGGGCCGGGACATAGACCGTCCCATCGAAAATCTCGACGCGATGCTTGCCGCGACGGACTGCATCGTGCCCGCGCTGGAACTCGTCGACCACAGGATGGCCCCGCCGCGCATCGTGGCGGATACAGTCGCCGACAATTCGGCTTTTGCGGGCGTGATCCTCGCCGAACAGCGTTTCCGGCCTGATGACATCGACAGCCGCTGGGTCGGTGCCACCCTGTCACGCAACGGTGTGGTGGAAGAAACCGGCCTGTCGGTCATCGGCATGGGCCACCCCGCAACGTGCGTGGCCTGGCTTGCCAACACGCTGCTCAAGCGCGGCGAACATCTGGCCAAGGGCGACATCGTCATGTCGGGCGCCTTCGCAAGAGCCTTGCCCGTCGCGAGCGGAGACGTCTTCAAAGCCGATTTCAACCAGTACGGCACACTGGATGTCTCGTTCACGTGAGCGATCACCCTCCGGTCGTCGCCGGTTTCCACGCGATGCGACTTTAAGAATCCGACGGCTTGGTCGGTCATGGGAGAAGAGCAGATGAACACCCGCAATAGCCCCGAAAAGCCGGTACCGGCGCCCGTCTCACAGATGGCGGCCATGGTTCGGGAAAACAGGATGGACCGGCGCGAATTCCTCGCCATCGCCAGCATCATGGGCATGAGCGCGGCAGGCGCCTACGGCCTCATCGGCCTGGCCGCGCCCTTGCCGGCGCAAGCGGAAGAACCGAAGAAGGGCGGCGTCATCAAGATCGCCATGCCGGTCAAGGAACTCAAGGACCCTCGCACCTTCGACTGGGGCGAGATGGGCAATCTGGGACGCCAGTTCCTCGAATGCTTTGTCGAGTACACGCCCGATTTCACCTTCGAGCCGCGACTGCTCGAAAGCTGGGACGTCAATGCCGACGCCACCGAATATGTCCTGCATCTGCGCAAGGGCGTGAAGTGGAACAATGGCGACGACTTCACCGCCGAGGACGCGCTGTTCAACCTCAACCGCTGGTGCGACAAGAAGGCGCCGGGCAATTCGATGGCGGGCCGCCTGGCTGCCCTCGTCGATCCGGCAACCGGCAAAGCGCGCGAGGGCGCCATCACCAAGGTCGACGATCACACGATCAAGCTGAGGCTCTCCAAGTCGGACATCTCATTGATCGCCAACTTCGCGGACTTTCCGGCGTTCCTCGTGCACCGCAGCTATGAGGACACCGGCTCCGATCTGGTGAAGCATCCCATCGGCACCGGTCCCTTCGAACTGGTCTCGCATGAGACATCGGTGAAGGCCGTCTACAAAAGGCGCGAGCAGCACCCGTGGTGGGGTGGCGAAACCTATCTCGACGGCGTCGAGTTCATCGACTACGGCACGGATCCCAATGCCATCTCCAGCGCCTTTGAATCAGGCGAGATCCATGGCAATTTCGAAACGACCGGCAACCAGGTCGACCTTCTGGACAGCATGGGCCTGCAACGCAGCGAGACCCAGACGGCGGCGACTGCCTGCGCGCGCTTCAACGTCAAGAACAAGCCTTATGACGACCAGCGCGTACGCAGGGCCCTGCAACTGGCCGTCGACAATGCCGCGGTTCTGACCTTGGCCTACAGCGATCGCGGCACCCCGGCGGAAAACCATCACGTCGCGCCGATCCACCCGGAATATTTCGCCTTGCCGAAAGTGGCGCGCGACATTGAAAAGGCAAAGGCACTGCTGGCCGAAGCCGGCCAGCAGGATTACGAACACGACCTGATCAGCGACGACGACGAGTGGCACAAGGATACGGCCGACGCGATCGCCGGCCAGTTGCGCGAGGCCGGCATCAAGATCAAACGAACCGTCCTGCCGACAAGCACATTCTGGAACGACTGGACGAAATACCCCTTCTCGCTCACCGGCTGGACGATGCGGCCACTCGGGGTCCAGATCCTGGCATTGGCCTATCGCTCGGGCGAAGCGTGGAACGAAACCGGTTTCTCGAACCCCGAATTCGATGCCAAGCTGAACGACGCCTTGTCCATCGCCGATGTCGAAAAGCGCCGCGACGTCATGCAGGAGATCGAAAAGATCCTGCAGGACTCCGCGGTCATCATCCAGCCTTACTGGCGCAAGATCTACACGCACTCGGCCAAGGCGGTGAAGAACCGTCGCGCCCACCCACTCGACCAGGTATTCCTCGAGAAAGTCTGGCTCGACGTCTGAGAATCTCGGCGAGCGAACCTGTCCGCTTCAGCGCGGCAGGACGCTCGACCCCATCAGCGCCTCGTCGATCGAGCGCGCGGCCTGGCGGCCTTCGCGGATCGCCCAGACGACCAGCGACTGGCCGCGACGCACGTCACCCGCGGCAAAGAGCTTGTCGACGCTGGTCCTGTAGTCGCGGTCATTGGCCGCGACATTCTTCGAGCGGCGGCTGTCGGTGGTGATCTTCATCTGGCCGTCCAGCTCCGATACCACTCCTGCGGCAGCCGGACCGGCAAAGCCGATGGCGATGAAGGCGAGGTCGGCGCGGATGACGAACTCCGTGCCGGGGATCGGCTTGCGCTTTTCATCGACCTCGCAGCACTTCACGCCGGTCAGCTGGCCTTCTTCCCCGATGAATTCCAATGTCGCCACCTGGAACTCGCGCTCGGCGCCCTCGGCCTGCGACGAGGAGGTCCGCATCTTGGTCGCCCAATAGGGCCAGACGGCAAGCTTGTCTTCCTTTTCCGGCGGCTGCGGACGGATGTCGAGCTGGGTGACGCGCACCGCGCCCTGGCGGAAGGCGGTGCCGACGCAGTCGGAAGCCGTGTCGCCGCCGCCGACGACAACGACATGCTGCGCACTGGCGATGATCGGGTGTGACGGCCAGGCCACCGACTGGATCGGCTCGCCGCCGACGCGCTTGTTCTGCTGCACAAGATAGGGCATGGCGTCATAGACGCCGCCGAGATCGTCGCCGGGAATGTTGGCCGGCCGCGGCGTTTCAGAGCCGCCGCAATAGAGCACGGCATCATATTCGGCGAGCAGCTCGGCAACAGGCTTGTCGACGCCGACATTGACGCCGCAATGGAAGGTCACGCCTTCGCCCTGCATCTGTTCGATGCGCCGGTCGATATAGTGTTTCTCGATCTTGAAGTCGGGAATGCCGTAGCGCATCAACCCGCCCGGACGGCTCTCGCGCTCATAGACATGGACGTCGTGGCCGGCGCGGCCCAATTGCTGGGCAGCCGCCATGCCGGCGGGGCCGGAACCGATGATGGCCACGCGCTTTCCCGTCTTCTTCTCCGGCGGATAGGGCCGGATATGCCCGGTCTCATAGGCCTTGTCGGCGATCGCCTGCTCGACGGTCTTGATGGCGACCGGAATGTCCTCGAGGTTCAGCGTGCAGGCTTCCTCGCACGGCGCGGGGCAGATGCGGCCGGTGAACTCAGGGAAGTTGTTGGTCGAATGCAGGTTGCGGATCGCATTGTCCCAATCGCCATTGTAGACGAGGTCGTTCCAGTCCGGGATCTGGTTGTGGATCGGGCAGCCCGTAGGTCCGTGACAGAACGGGATGCCGCAATCCATGCAGCGCGCCGCCTGTTTCTCGACCTCCTTGTCCGACATCGGCAACGTGAACTCACGGAAATGCCGGATGCGGTCGGAGGCAGGCTGATACTTGTGCACCTGCCGGTCGATTTCGAGAAAGCCTGTTACCTTGCCCATAGTCCAGTTCCTGCTGTCCAGATGGTACGGTTTTCGCCGCACCCGTTAACCTCTTGAGGCAGCCGTGGCAACCTTCCGCTTGAGGTCAAACTGTCGATGAAGGTGGGGCCGGGAAGCCTTGGCTCCCCGGCAATTGCAAAGTCTATTCCGCGGCCACGCCCATGCGCATGCGTTCCATCTCGATCAATGCGCGGCGGTATTCGACCGGCATGATCTTGCGGAATTTCGGCCGGAATGTCGTCCAGTCGTCGAGTATCTCGCGACCGCGCACGGAACCCGTGTAGTGCACGTGGTTCGAGATCAGCTGGTAGAGCCGCTCCTCGTCATGGCTGGTCATGTCGCCCGACACGTCGACGCGACCCTTGTGGTCGAGGTCGCCGCCATGGTGCAGCAGCCTTTCCATCAGGTCATCTTCCTCCGGAACCGGCTCCAGTTCGACCATCGCCATGTTGCAGCGCTCGGCGAAATCGCCGGCTTCGTCCAGCACATAGGCGACGCCACCCGACATGCCGGCGGCGAAGTTGCGGCCGGTCTGGCCGATGACGACGACGATGCCGCCGGTCATGTATTCGCA
>BFBZ01000012.1_pt239 | contig 14694 bp, 14 predicted proteins | sample 1888401 | NCBI WGS metagenome assembly BFBZ01 (sample SAMD00112614, study PRJDB3348) | symbiont metagenome | host: Chara braunii | reverse complement strand
GGTATCCACCTCGATGTCGATGGCATCCACATCGGCGAAGCGCTTGAAGAGGACGGCCTTGCCCTCCATCACCGGCTTGGAGGCCAGCGCCCCCAGATCGCCCAGCCCCAGGATCGCGGTGCCGTTGGTGATCACGGCCACCAGATTGCCCTTGGAGGTATAGTCGTAGACCGCATCCGGCCGCTCCGCGATGACGCGGACGGGGACGGCCACACCCGGGCTATAGGCGAGCGAAAGGTCCCGCTGGGTCGCCATCGGCTTGGTGGCGTTGATCTCGATCTTTCCGGGCTTGCCCTGGGAATGAAAGGCGAGGACTTCTTCGTCGGTGAAGGACGGGCGTTTGTGTGTCATGGGCTTTCTATTGAACCAATCCACAGACTATCGGCTTTTGGCCCCCGCCCTTTCAATGGCAGGAGCGCCGCAGGCCAAAACCCTCTGCTAAGGTCGCGCCCCATGAACGAGCACGTCACCCCACCGGCCGACACAGAAGCCACGCCCATGATGGCGCAATACCTCGAGATCAAGGCGGGGAACGCCGAATATCTGCTGTTCTACCGGATGGGGGATTTCTACGAGCTGTTCTTCGACGACGCCGCCAAGGCATCGGAGGCCCTCGACATCGCGCTGACCAAGCGGGGCAAACACGCGGGTCAGGATATCCCCATGTGCGGGGTGCCGGTGCATGCGGCGGAGGCCTATCTCGAAAAGCTGATCCGCAAGGGCTTCCGGGTGGCGGTCTGCGAACAGACCGAAGACCCGGCCGAGGCCAAGAAGCGCGGGTCCAAATCGGTGGTGCGGCGCGAAGTGGTGCGGCTGGTCACGCCGGGAACACTGACGGAAGAGTCACTTCTGGAAGCACGCGCCGCCAACATCCTTGCGGCGCTGGGCCGGGCAGGCGGCACGCTGGCGCTGGCCGCCGCCGATATGTCCGCCGGCGAATTCTGGGTCAGCGAGATCGAACCGGAAAATCTGGGCGCCGAACTGGCGCGGCTTTCGCCCCGCGAACTGCTCGCCCCGGATACGCTGTTCGCCGACGAACTTATCGCCCCACACCTGAAGGCGCTGGGCCCGGCACTCACACCTTTGCCCAGCATCAAATTCGATTCCGGCGCGGGCGAACGCGCGCTGAAATCGCTCTATCGCGTGGCGACGCTCGATGCCTATGGCGCGTTCACCCGCGCCGAGATTTCGGCCGCCGGCGCACTCGCGGGCTATCTCGACCTCACGCAAAAGGGAAAGCTTCCGGCGCTGAAGCCGCTCGCGCGCATTTCGGCAAGCGGCTTCATGGCCATCGATGCCGCGACACGGCGCAATCTCGAACTCACCGAAACCCTTTCGGGCACACGCAAGGGAAGCCTGCTCGACATCATCGAGCCTGTCTCTTATACACATCTAGATGTGTATAAGAGACAGCGCAAGGGAAGCCTGCTCGACATCATCGACCACACGGTGACGGCGGCAGGCGCGCGCGAGCTGGCGCTGCGGCTGGCATCTCCCCTCACCGATCCCGATGTCGTCGGGCATCGCCAGGATGCGGTGGCGTTTTTCGTGGGCGACCGTGACCTGCGGGAGGAATTGCGCGAGTCCCTCAGGCGCGCGCCCGATATCGCGCGCGCGCTTGCGCGCCTATCGGTCGGTCGCGGGGGCCCGCGCGATCTTTCCTGCCTGCGCGACGGGCTTGTCGCGGCCCGCGCGATCCGCGACCGGTTGAACATGTTCGACGATCCGCTGAAGCCATCGCCCGGCGAGGTGCGCGGCGCCTGCGAGGATCTGGTGCAGGGAATCGCCGCCACATCGGTCTTGAGCGACAAGCTCTCGAATCTGCTGGTCGCCGAACCGCCCTTCCTTGCCCGCGATGGCGGTTTCATCGTGGCGGGCGCGCACGCCCCCCTCGATGAGGTGCGCGCGTTGCGCGACGAAAGCAGACGCGTGGTCGCGAGCCTTGAGGCGCGCTACCGGCAGGAAAGCGGCGTCACGCAGCTTCGCATCAAGCACAATGGCGTGCTGGGCTATTTCATCGAAGTGACGCCGCAACATGCCGATAAGCTGATGGTGCTGCGCGATCTGTTCCGCCACCGCCAGACCATCGGCAGCGCCGTGCGCTTCTCGACAGATGAGCTGGCAAGCCTTGCAAGCCGCATCGCGCAGGCCGCCGAACAATCGCTTGCCATCGAACGCGACCTGTTCGACCAGATGGCGCAGACCGCCATCGAAGCCGCAGAACCCTTGTCGCGCGTGGCCGACGCATTGGCCCGCCTCGATGTGGCAACCGCGCTTGCCGAACTTGCCGTGAAGCAACGCCATGTGCGCCCGGCGGTGGACAAAAGCGTTGCGTTCAAAATCACGCGTGGCCGCCATCCGGTGGTGGAGGCAGCGCTCGCGGCGGCCCACGCCAATCCCTTCGTCGCCAATGCGTGCGATCTTTCGCCGGAGGGCGTGGGGCGGCTGTGGCTCGTCACCGGCCCGAACATGGCGGGCAAATCGACCTTTCTGCGCCAGAACGCCTTGATCGCGATCCTGGCGCAAATGGGCGCCTTCGTGCCCGCCGAAGCCGCGCATATCGGAATCGTGGACCGCTTGTTTTCGCGCGTGGGTGCGGCGGACGATCTGGCCTCGGGCCGTTCCACCTTCATGGTGGAGATGGTGGAGACCGCCGCCATCCTCAATCAGGCAACGCCGAAAAGCCTTGTCATCCTCGATGAGATCGGGCGCGGCACCGCGACCTTCGATGGCCTCGCCATCGCATGGGCGGCGGCCGAACATCTGCACGAGAAAAACAAATCCCGCGCGCTGTTCGCCACGCATTATCACGAGATGACGGCGCTGGCCGAACGGCTCTCCTCGCTTGCCTGCGTGACCATGCGCGTCAGCGAATGGAACGACACCATCGTGTTCCTGCACGAGGTCGCCCCCGGCACGGCGGATCGTTCCTACGGCATCCATGTCGCCAAGCTTGCAGGCCTGCCGCAAGCCGTGATCGGCCGTGCGGAAGAAGTCTTGCGCGCACTCGAAGAAGGCCGCGAAGGCCACAAGCCGCTTGCCCGCATCGACGACCTGCCGCTGTTCGCAGCCCAACCGGCCGCAGCACCCCCACCCAAGACAAGCGCGGTCGAAGACCTGCTCAAGACCGTGGAGCCCGATGGCCTGACACCGAAACAGGCGCTCGAGGTGCTTTACGATCTCAAATCCAGGATGCAGCATCCTTCCCGATGAGCGACGACGCCAACATCGACCCCAATGCCTCCCAGCGCGGCGCGCCGGACCGTCCGCGCAAATTCCTCGTGGTGGTGGACAAGACCCCGGAATGCCATGTCGCCATCCGCTTCGCCACGCGCAGAGCCCAACACACCAAAGGGCGGGTGACGCTTCTGTGCGCGGCCAAGCTTGCCGATTTCCAGCAATGGAAAGGCGTCGAGGAGATCATGCGCGACGAGGCCCATGCCGAGGCCGAAAGCCTCGTCTTCGCCGCCGCCAAAATGGTCAATGAGCTTTCGGGCATCATCCCGGAGATCATCATCGGTTATGGCCGCGCATCCGATTGCCTTGCCGATCTTGTGAAAAACGATCGGGATATCTCGATCCTGGTGCTGGCGGCGGGCACCGCGAAGGAAGGGCCGGGGCCGCTCGTCTCATCTTTCGCCGGTCAGGCGGCGGGCCTGAACCCCATCCCCGTCACCATCGTGCCGGGCAGCCTTTCCGACGAAGCCATCGACATTCTGGCCTGAACGCCCCGCCCCCGCCCCTCTTGTGACGGAAGAGAGCGATTTGGCTCTGGACGCCACCTCTGCTCCGTACTAATTACGTTCTCACAACTCAACCACTGGTTGCGTAAGTGAGTCGCATGGTTTGGCTTCAGCTTTGCGTAGGGGGCACCCTTCTGGGACTGGCCGCCTTGGCGGCCGCCAGCAATGTCGATCCCCATTCCGACCTGGCCCCACCGGGCATGAGGCTGGCCGCGGCCTCTTTCGATGGCCCCGTCCGGGCCGATGTCACCCATGTGGTGGACGGAGACACGTTCGAGGCCCGGGCCGCGATCTGGCTGGGCCAATCCATCGACGTGCGGGTGCGAATAGAAGGTGTGGACGCGCCGGAACTCCATGCCCGCTGCGACGATGAACTCACCCGCGCCCAGGCCGCGCGGGACTGGCTGGCCCGGCGGATCGGGGGCGGCGAAGTACGGCTGTCTTCCGTGCATTTCGACAAATATGGCGGCCGGGTGGATGCCATCGTCCAGGATTCCGGCGGCGATGTGGGTGCCGCTCTCATCGCGGCGGGGCTCGCCCGGCCCTATCATGGCGGGCATCGCGGCGGTTGGTGCCAATCCGCCTGACCGGCGCGTTTGACGCTGTGCCACCTTGCACAACCCCACCCCGAAAGACGATATGACCTTCGAAAGCGAAGGTTTCGGATGTGGGATTTCAGCCTGTCGGACGCTCTGCGCGCGGTGGTTCGCACCGCGCCCTTCGTCGTTTTGCGGCTGGTCGTCTATATCGCGATTGCGCTTGGCTTCGTGCTGACCACCGGCTTCGGCGCGGGCGTGGGCTACATGATCGGCCGCCTGAACGAGAGCCAAAACGGGGCGCTGTGGGGCGGTATCGCGGGTTTTGTTCTGGTGATCGGGCTGCTCAGGCTCGCGCGCGAATACATTCTTTATCTGGTGAAAGCCGGACACATCGCGGTGCTGGTGCAGCTTTATGACGGCAAACCCATACCGGGCGGTGAAGGGCAAATTCGCTATGGCGCGGATTTCGTGAAAAGCCACTTCGCCGAATCCTCGGTGCTGTTCGGCGTCGACCAGATCATCAAGGCGGTGCTGCGCGCGCTTATCGGCATTGTGAACCGCATCGCCATGTTCCTGCCGATCCCCGGATTGGCGCCGTTGCTGCGTATCGGCGAGGCGGTGGTGCGCACCTCGCTCACCTATGTCGATGAACTGATCCTGGCCTATCTGATCCGCACCGCCACCCGCAATCCGTGGGAGACGGCGAAGGAAGGCCTCATCCTCTACGCGCAGAACTACAAGCATTTCCTCAAGAACGCGCTGTGGCTCTGGTTCTTCCTGTGGGCGATCACGGTTGCGATTTTCGCGATCCTTCTGGCGCCCGCCTTTGCTTTTGCCGCCGCCCTGCCGGGCCATAATGTGTGGTGGGGCATCGCATTCGCCTTGGTTTTCGCATGGTCGCTCAAGGTGGCGCTGCTGGAGCCGCTGGCCATCGCCGCCCTGATGCAGGTGTTTTTCAAGACCATCGAGGGCCAGCGCCCCGATCCAAACTGGGAAACGAAATTGAACACAGCCTCCGCACGCTTCCGTGAACTGGGCGAAAAAGCCGCCAACTGGATTCCACGCCCCTCCATCCCCCCATCAGCCTCGCCCGATGTGAGGCCGGCATGAGCGGCGGCGGCGTTGTGGTGGCCATCGCGATCCTGGCGGTGGCGCTGATCCTGGGCGCGGGGCTTTACACGCTGTGGGTGGGCGGCGACACGGCGCGCACCTGGTCGAACCGCCTGATGCGGATTCGCGTGCTCGCACAATTCGTCGCCATTCTCATCATCATGGCGGTTCTCTATATCACCGGCAAACACTGAGCAGGAAAATGAGCAAAACACTTTACGACAAGATCTGGGACGCCCATCTGGTTCACGAAGCCAAGGGGGAATCGCCCGTCATCTATATCGACCGCCATCTCGTGCATGAGGTGACGAGCCCGCAGGCCTTCGAAGGCCTGCGCAACACCGGCCGCAAGGTGCGCCGCCCCGACCTCACGCTCGCGGTCGCCGATCACAACGTGCCGACCAAGGATCGCGCCAAAGGCATTGCCGATCCGGAATCGCGCGAGCAGATCGCAACGCTGGAAAAGAACGCGGGCGAATTCGGCATCGAATATCTGAAGATGGACGATATCCGCCAGGGCATCGTGCACATCGTCGGCCCCGAACAGGGCTGGACCTTGCCGGGCACCACCATCGTCTGCGGCGATTCCCACACCTCGACCCATGGCGCGTTCGCCTCCATCGCCTTCGGCATCGGCACATCGGATGTGGAGCATGTGCTGGCCACGCAGACGCTCTCGATGCCCAAATCGAAGAACATGCGCGTGACCGTGAACGGCAAACTGCCCATCGGCGTGACCGCGAAGGACATCGCGCTCGCCATCATCGCGCGGATCGGCACGGCAGGCGGCACCGGCTACGTCATCGAATATGCGGGCGAGGCTGTGACCGCGCTTTCGATGGAAGGCCGCATGACCCTGTGCAACATGACCATCGAGGCAGGCGCGCGCGCAGGCCTTATCGCCGCCGACGAAACCACCTTCGCCTATGTCGCGGGAAAGCCGCGCGCGCCGAAAGGAGCCGCCTTCGAAGGCGCACTTCATTACTGGCGCACGCTGAAATCCGATCCGGATGCGAAGTTCGATGTCGAAATCGCACTCGACGCGGCTGCCATCCCGCCGATGGTGACCTGGGGCACAAGCCCGGAACAGGCCTTGCCGGTGACCGATCGGATCCCCGATCCGGCGAAGGTTACCGACGAGAACCAGCGCGCAGGCATCGAACGTGCGCTCGCTTACATGGATCTGAAGCCCGGCACGCCGCTGAAAGAGGTGAAGATCGACCGCGTGTTCATCGGCTCCTGCACCAATGGGCGCATCGAGGATCTGCGCGCCGCCGCCGAAATCGCGCGCGGCAAGAAAGTGGCCGCGCATGTCGGCGCGATGGTGGTGCCCGGTTCCGGCCTCGTGAAAGCGCAGGCCGAAGAAGAAGGTCTCGATGACATTTTCATCGAAGCCGGCTTCGAATGGCGGGAACCCGGTTGTTCCATGTGCCTGGCCATGAACGCCGACCGTCTGGAACCCGGCGAACGCTGCGCCTCGACCTCGAACCGCAATTTCGAGGGCCGGCAGGGCAAGGGCGGGCGCACCCATCTGATGAGCCCGGCAATGGCGGCAGCAGCCGCGATTGCGGGCCACCTCGCCGACGTTCGGGAATTTCAATAACCGACATTCGTGTCGTTTCGCAGTAGCGAAAAGCGCATCCGGTTTGCCTAAAATGCGAGCAAACTGGATGCGTTTTCACGAAAGTTTCGTGCTGACGTAACGCGCCGTGCCGATTCCATCTGGAATCATGCGCGCGCTGGCGTAAGCTTCGGCCCATCGTGGCGGGGTGGCACCAAGGAGAATTCTCATGGCGCTCGCAATCGAATCCACCAAAGCCGAAGCCGGTCTGCGCCGGATCATGGAACTGACCGGGCAGGACGACATTGAGCAAGTGCTCATGGAAGCGCTTGAGGAAAGGCTTTCCAGCGCGAAAGCCGAACGGCTGCACGCGGCCGTGCGCGCAACCTGGGAAGGCCGCCTGCGCTTCAGCGCGCCGCAACTGGGCGCGCGGATTTGATCTCTTTGCGATTTAGAAAAAGCTGACCGGATCGATATCGACAGCCGCCCGAATGGAATTGGGCAGTTTCACGCGCGCGATCCACGCACGCAGATAAGCCTGCACATCGACATTGCGTTCGGCCTGCACCAGCAGCCGTTCGCGCGTCTGCCCGCGCAGCAGATGATAGAATGCGGGCGTCGGCCCCCACACTTTAACACCACGCGCATGCGGCGCTTCCTTCGCCAGATCGCGCCCGGCCTTCTGCACAACCCCCGCATCGTGGCCCGAAAGAATGATCGCGGCGAGGCGGCCATAGGGGGGCGCGCTTGCGCGTTCGCGCCACAAAAGTTCCTGCGCGAAGAACGCATCGCGGTCACCGGCGGCCAGCGCCTTCATCACGACATCTTCGGGATTGCGGGTTTGCAGCAGCACAAGCCCGGGCTTTTCGGCGCGCCCCGCGCGCCCCGCCACCTGATGCAGCAATTGAAACGTGCGTTCGCGCGCGCGCATGTCGCCATCGGCGCTACCCAGATCGGCATCGACCACGCCCACCAACGTCAACTCCGGGAAATGATGGCCCTTCGCCATGATCTGCGTGCCGATCAGCACATCGATCTCGCGTTTGGCCATGGCGCGGATCGCGGCTTGTGTTTCATTCGGCCCGTGCATCGTGTCGCTGGACGCAATCGCCATGCGCGCCTGCGGGAACACGGTTGCAAATTCTTCCGCCACGCGCTCCACGCCGGGGCCGCAGGCAATGAAGCTTTCGGCAGCGCCGCAGGAAGGGCATGCGGGCGGTGTCTGCGTTTCATATCCGCAATGGTGACACATCAGACGCTTGCGATAGCGATGCTCCACCAGCCATGCCGAACAATCCCGGCACATCATCTTGTGGCCGCACGCCCCGCACAATGTCAGCGGCGCATAACCGCGCCGGTTGAGAAACAGCATCGCCTGCTCGCCGCCTTCAAGCGTGTGCGCAATCGCTTCACGCAACGGCTCCGATAGCCATGTTCCAGGCTCGGCGCGCGCATGGCGCAGATCGATCAGCCTTGTTTCCGGCAACATTGCGTTGCCATGGCGGCGATGCAGCGTCAGATGCGTATACCGCCCGCTCGTGGCATTCACATAGGATTCGATGGAGGGCGTGGCGCTCGACAACACGATGGCGCAATCCTCGGCGCGCGCGCGCACCACCGCCATGTCGCGGGCGTGATAGATCACGCCATCTTCCTGTTTGAAGGCCTGCTCATGTTCCTCATCGATGACGATGAGGCCGAGCTCCTTGAACGGCAGAAACAGCGATGACCGCGCCCCCACGATCACACGCGCCTCGCCGTTCATTGCCGCGCGATAGATGCGCTTGCGCTCCTTCTGCGAAAGATCGGAATGCCACTCCGCGGGCCGCACTCCGAAACGCTCCGCAAAGCGATCCAGGAACGGCTCGGTCAGCGCGATCTCGGGCAGCATCACCAGCGTCTGCCTGCCGCGCCGCAGGGCTTCGGCAATGGCTTCGAAATAAGTCTCGGTCTTGCCGGAACCCGTGACGCCATCGAGCAGGCTTGCGGAGAACTTGTCCGCGCCAACGGCTGCGACGAGCGCGCCCGCTGCTTTTTTCTGTTCCGAATTTAATTCCGGCGACACAAAGCCGGGATCGGGCGCGCGCAAGGGCGCGAATTCCGGCAAAGACACTTCGCCCAGCGCGCCGCAATCGATCAGCCCGCGCACCACGCCGGGCGAAACATTGGCTTCCTCGGCGATGGCCGGAATGCTGCGCGCCAGCCCATCGCCCACAATATCCAGCACACGCTGGCGAGACGGCGTGAGGCGCTCCGGTGCTGCCTGCCCCCGCACATAAGCAATCCGCGGGATTTCGGGTGAAAAAGCCGATGTGGAGCGCAAAGCCAGCGACAACACCATGCCGGGCGGCGCCAGGGTGTAGCGCGCCACCCAATCCACGAAATCGCNTCCCTGATCGAGGCTTGCCGCCGCAAGGAAGATCAGGAACACGCGGCTGCGCAGCAATTCGCGGGTTTCGCCAAGCGTGGCGCGCAGACGGAGCGGAAAGTCTCCCTTCGGCCGATCCGAACGCGGGCGCGGCAGCATGGCAAGGGCGGCAAAGTTCAGGGCCACCGAAAGCGTGAGCAACGGCGCCAGCATGACAAGACCGAAGATACGCTTGGCGAAGCCCGACAGGATATTGCCTGCCACGAACAGAGACGAAGCCCAGAGCCGCACATGGCCGTAATCAAATTTGTAGCGGTCGGCGAGCCGCACGCTCGCGCTTTCCAGCAGCGGTGTCACCGCACCGCTGGCCACATTGGCAGCGATTGCGGCGGCGAATATCGACACCGGGGTCGTGACGAAAATGAGCGCGCCATAGCCCGCGATCATCACCGCGCAGAGAAACAGCATCATCGAGCGGCGGTCATTGCGGGCATCGGCGATCATGCCGGTGACGGGCGCCACCACCACGCGCATCAGCATCGCACCCGAAAGAAGCGCGCCGATCTCGACCGGGCCAAGCCCCTTCCACGCCAGCCACGCACCGAAGAACGGTGTATAGGCGCCGCTGAACAGGCCCGATGTGCCTTGCGCAAGCGAAAGACGGAAGGCAATGCCACGCAAGCGTCAAATCATCCGGGAAGGGCGAGCGTCCGCCGTGTTGCCATTGCCTTGAGCACAACCCAGATGCGGCTGGTATCGGCGCCCCCATCGTCCATCTGCGCATGCACTGTCTCTTATACACATCTAGATGTGTATAAGAGACAGAGGGTGTAGCGCGCCACCCAATCCACGAAATCGCACAATTTCTCCGGCAGGCGCGGAAACCCTTCGAGCGGTGTGGCCACTTTCAGCTTCGCGTCTGAGATTCCGCCTTCCGCCTCGCCCCATACGACGCCAAGCGTCTCGCGCCCGCCCAGAGGTGCGACAACCAGTGTCCCGCGCGGAACCGCGCCATCGGCCAGCGCGTAATCATAAGCGCCCCTGAGCGGAAGCGGCAAAAGCACCGCCGCGCGCACGGATCGCGCGGTCTCCGGTTCGGGCTTTGGGGTGGGCCTCGTCATGGGCTACCATTTCGTCCGCAAATCCGATTGGTCAATGAGGACAATGAAACTTTTTATCGACAGCGCAGACCCCAAGGAAATCGCCGAACTTGCCGCAACCGGCCTCGTCGATGGCGTCACCACCAACCCCTCGCTCGCGGCCAAAACCGGGCTCGACATCTTCGAATCGCTGAAAAGCATCTGCGCGGCCGTTCCCGGCCCGATCAGCGCCGAAGTGCTGGCGACCGATACTGCGGGCATGATCGCGGAGGGCGAGCGCTACGCCAAGATCGCCAAGAACATCACCGTCAAGATTCCCATGACGTGGGATGGCATGAAGGCCGTCCGCGCGCTGCGCGATCAGGGCCTCATGGTCAATGTGACGCTGTGCTTCTCGCCGGTGCAGGCGATGATGGCCGCCAAGGCGGGCGCCACGTTCATCTCCCCCTTCATCGGCCGGGTGGACGATGCGGGCGAGGATGGCATGCAGCTCATCCGCGACATCCGCCGGATTTACGACAATTACGGCTTCAAGACCGAGATTCTCGCAGCCTCGATCCGCAGCGTCAGCCATGTGCGTGAGGCAGCCCTTGCAGGATCGGATGTGGCGACCATTCCGCCAAACATCTTCAAGCAGCTCCTCAACCATCCGCTGACCGACAAGGGATTGGCCGCGTTCCTGGCCGATGCCAAGAAAGCGAATCTGCGCATCCGCGAGGAATAGATGGCTCGCGGGGGCGAGGATCTGAAGCGCGACTGGCTTTCGATGCTGGCGCATGAACGCCGCGCCAGCTCCAACACGTTGCGCGCCTATGGCGATGATCTTTCGCGCTTCCTGGGCTTCCTGCACATCCATCTCGGCAGCGCCATCACCGAGCGCACGCTCGCAAAGGTGGCGCCCGCCGATATTCGCGCCTTCATTACCGATCGCCGTTCGGATGGGTTGGGCGCGCGCGGCGTGCAGCGCGCGATCGCGGCGGTCAGGAGTTTCTACCGCTGGCTCGCCCGCGAAAACATTCTGGACAATCCCGCGCCACGCGCCGTGCGCACCCCGCGCGTGAAACGCGGCCTTCCCCGCCCATTAAGCGAAACCGATACCGCGCGCACACTCGAAGAAGCAGGCGAACATGACATCGCATGGCTGGCGGCGCGCGATGTGGCGTTGCTCACGCTTCTCTATGGGGCGGGCTTGCGCATCTCCGAAGGCTTGAGCCTGAAGCGCGGCGACGTACCATTGGGGCGCACGCTGACCATTCTCGGCAAGGGCAGCAAAGAACGCAGCGTGCCGATCCTGCCTGCCGTTTCGGAAGCGATAGCCAATTACGCCGCCAAAATTCCGTTCACCGGCGCACGCGACACGGCCCTGTTCCTGTCGCGACGCGGCAAGCCCATGAGCCCGCGCGAGGCGCAAGCCCTGATGCAGAAACTGCGCGGACGGTTGGGCCTTTCGGAAAAAGCAACGCCGCATGCGCTGCGCCATTCCTTTGCAACCCACCTGCTCGCCAATGGCGGCGATCTCAGAAGCGTGCAGGAATTGCTGGGCCACGCCTCGCTTTCGACCACGCAGACCTATACCGAAGTCGAAACCAGCAAGCTGATGGACATATATAAAAACGCACACCCACGCGGTAGAGCGGCCTAGAGCACGTCCTTTTTTTACCCTCCCCTTGAGGGAGGGTCGAACAAATCTGAAGCGCAGCGGAAGATTTTTCGGGAAGGGGTCCAGGTGGTCACGCCGCTGACCCCGCCCCGAAATTTGCTTCGCAAATTGTCGACCCTCCCTCAAGGGGAGGGTACGTGCATCCCGCTAAATCGCATCCGGATCGTCTTGCGTATCTTCATGCTGCGTGATCCGCGCGCCGCTCCAGCTTTTGTCGAGCCACAGCGCAAACAACGTCGCGCCCAATCCCATCACGGACATCAGCAGATAGGTGCGCCCGCCGAACGCTGCGTAAAGCGGCCCGCTGGCAAAGGTCGCAAGCCCCATCACGATGCCCGATGAGCACACGGCATAAAGGCTCTGCGCGGTTGCGGTGAGGCGCGGCGGCACCGCCTTCAGGATGAAATACATTGCACCCAGATGAGCCAGTGCAAAGGTTGCGCCGTGCAACACCTGCGCGACGATCACCAGCGCGAGCGGCGGATCGAAGGCAAGGATCGTCCAGCGCAGCACGCAGCCCATGCCGCCCAGCACCAGAAGCCGCGTCGCCCCGATGGCGCGGAACACCCGCAGCGAAAACGACATCAGGAGGATTTCGGCAAACACGCCGAGCGGCCAGATGATCCCGATCAACGGCCCGCTGAAGCCGAGCCGCGTCCAATGCAATCCGCCATAGGCATAATAGAACGCGTGCGATCCCTGATCGAGGCTTGCCGCCGCAAGGAAGATCAGGAACACGCGGCTGCGCAGCAATTCGCGGGTTTCGCCAAGCGTGGCGCGCAGACGGAGCGGAAAGTCTCCCTTCGGCCGATCCGAACGCGGGCGCGGCAGCATGGCAAGGGCGGCAAAGTTCAGGGCCACCGAAAGCGTGAGCAACGGCGCCAGCATGACAAGACCGAAGATACGCTTGGCGAAGCCCGACAGGATATTGCCTGCCACGAACAGAGACGAAGCCCAGAGCCGCACATGGCCGTAATCAAATTTGTAGCGGTCGGCGAGCCGCACGCTCGCGCTTTCCAGCAGCGGTGTCACCGCACCGCTGGCCACATTGGCAGCGATTGCGGCGGCGAATATCGACACCGGGGTCGTGACGAAAATGAGCGCGCCATAGCCCGCGATCATCACCGCGCAGAGAAACAGCATCATCGAGCGGCGGTCATTGCGGGCATCGGCGATCATGCCGGTGACGGGCGCCACCACCACGCGCATCAGCATCGCACCCGAAAGAAGCGCGCCGATCTCGACCGGGCCAAGCCCCTTCCACGCCAGCCACGCACCGAAGAACGGTGTATAGGCGCCGCTGAACAGGCCCGATGTGCCTTGCGCAAGCGAAAGACGGAAGGCAATGCCACGCAAGCGTCAAATCATCCGGGAAGGGCGAGCGTCCGCCGTGTTGCCATTGCCTTGAGCACAACCCAGATGCGGCTGGTATCGGCGCCCCCATCGTCCATCTGCGCATGCAGGCGGATCAGCAGGCGCCGCAGCGCCTGATTGGAATCGTTGAGCGCCGAAATCCGAAGCGACGTATCATGGGTGGCGGCGGCGGCTTCAAGTTCGCCGCGCAGCCCCGCGTCGGAGAGACCGGGCGCCAGTTCGCGGAACAACGCGCGCATATCCCTGTTTTCCGCAACACGAATGTCGGCGGCGCGATCATATTCCTGGGCGGCCATCATCATCAGGCCGGCCACGACCTGCGCCATGCCCTGCCCATATTGCGTGGCCATGGCGGGCGCGAATTCCCCCATGATCTTCATCGCGGAGAAGGTGAGGATCTGGTCGATCTCCGGTTTCATGCGGCCCCCAAACGGTCGGCCAGAACCTTGTTGTGGAAGGCCAGGCAATACCAGCCGGAGAATGCGTTCACCGGATCGGCATTGCGCGCATCGGCATATTCGCGCGCGGCCGAAATCCAGATCGCCAGCCCCTTGAGGCTCGCGAAAATCTCCCACCAGGCAAGGGCGGCGGTATCGAGTTTCAGCCCGCTTTCTTTTTCCCAGATCGCAATCGCGTGCGCCCGCGCAATGGTGCCCGCGGGCCGCGAGGGATCGCCATGGCTCCACAGCGGATCGAGCGCCCAGCCAAGGTCTTCCAGCGGATTGCCCAGATGCGCCATCTCCCAATCGAGGATGGCGCGCATGTCGCCCTTCTCGTCGTAAAGAAAATTGCCGGTGCGATAATCGCCATGCACCACGGAAATCTTCGGCGCGGGCGGCGGCGGATTACGCCTGAGCCAGCGCAGCGCTGCGTGCGCGATGGGTTGCGGCTCGCGTTCGTCTTCTTCAATCACTTTTTGCCAGCGGTCGAGCTCATGGCGCCAGCATTTCGCCGGATCGCGCTCGCCTTCGAGATCGCCGAGCCCAATCGCATCCACATCGGCGCGCGCGATGCGGCCAAGGCTTGCGAAGAACTGTTGCCCGATCTTCTCGCGATGCGCCCCATAAGGATCGGGCGAAAGGATCGAGCCGACCTGACAATTCTCGATCTCCTCCATGATGAAGAAGGGGCGATCGAGGATATCAGTGCTCAGTTCAAGCGCGATGGGTTCGGGCACCGGAAGGCCCAGCGCGTGAAAGGCGCGATAGGCGCGAAATTCGGTCGTGCGTTCGGTTTCGA
>BFBZ01000011.1_pt66 | contig 14700 bp, 18 predicted proteins | sample 1888401 | NCBI WGS metagenome assembly BFBZ01 (sample SAMD00112614, study PRJDB3348) | symbiont metagenome | host: Chara braunii | reverse complement strand
CCCGGCTCGATTATGACGCGGCCGGCAACCTCACCAAGATCACCGCGCCGCCCGCCTCGAGCACCCGCGCCGGGCCGCGCACGCGGACCCACCACAGCGCCGCCCAGTCCTCCTCGTAGTGGTCCGCGAGCACCGTCGCCACGGGGGTGGCGCGGACGTTGCGCAGGCGGCGCAGGTCGCGGGAGCGCTTGGGCTTGCCGTCGACCGCGCTCACCAGGGCGTCGCCGTCCAGGGCGAAGCAGATCGGGACCAGGTGCGGGCCCCGGTCGTCCCACTCGGTCGCCAGGCGCGCCACCCGCGCCCCCTCCAGCCGCGCCCGCATGGCCGCCGCGTCCATGCCATGGAGTGTGACGACCGCCGCAGGGCGGGGTACGCGTCCGGCGCCCTATAGTGCTTGCGTACGCAAGATCCTTCGACGACAACGAGGTGCCACACCGTGCGACTCGGCTACTTCCTGCCCCAGATGGGCCCCGCCGCCGGCCCGGACGCCATGATCCAGGTCGCCCAGCGCGCGGAGGCGCTCGGCTACGACTCCCTCTGGGTGACGGAGCGGACCCTGTTCCCCGTCGAGCCCGCGGTCCCCTACGTCGCGTCGGCCGACGGCTCGCTGCCCGACGTGTACCGCGACGTGCTCGACCCGCTCACCGCCCTCGCGTTCGTGGCCGCCGCCACCGAGCGCGTCACCATCGGCCCGAGCGTCCTGAACATCCCCTGGTACAACCCGACGCTGCTCGGCCGCGCGCTGACGACGCTGGACGTGGTCTCGAAGGGCCGGCTGAAGGTGGGCCTCGGGATGGGCTGGTCGCCCGACGAGTACGAGGCCGCCGGCGCCGACTGGCACCGGCGCGGGAAGCTGGCCGACGAGAACCTGGAGGCCCTGTTCGCGATCTGGGGCTCCGACCCGGTGGCCTACGACGGCGGCGACTTCCGCATCCCCGCCTCGGTGATCGGCCCGAAGCCCGTGCAGAAGCCGCACCCGCCGATCTACATGGCGGCCTACACAGAGGCGGCGATGGCCCGCGTGGCCCGGTTCGCCGACGGGTGGATGCCGGTGGGCGTGCCGATCGACGGCATGACGGCGATGCTCGCCGGGATCCGCCAGATGGCGGAGGGCCACGGCCGCGACGGCGACGCGATCGAGCTGATCGTGCGCGCCAACCTCCACGTGACGGACCAGCCGCTCGGGGACGACCGGTTCATCTTCACCGGCACGCCGGACCAGATCCGGGCCGACGTCGAGGCCTCCCGCGAGGCCGGCGCCGCCGAGCTGACGTTCGACGTCACGTTCGACCCGGCCACCCGGACGCCGGACGACTACCTCCGGGGCCTCGAGACCTGGCTCGAGGTCGCCAAGGTCTGAGCGCGCGTGCGCGGGCGGCCCGTCACACGGCGGGCCGCCCGCGCCATGTGTCGGTCGACACCCCCCACGGGAGGCCGATGCCCATGACGACCGACGCCGAGCTGCTGCGGCGCGCGCACGACGACCCCGCGGCGTTCCGCCGGCTGTACGAGCGGCACGCCGCCGCCGTCAACGCGTACCACCTGCGCCGCACCGGCGACCTGGAGGCCGCGCAGGACCTGACCGCCGAGACGTTCGCGCAGGCGTGGGTCGCGCGACGCCGGTTCCGCGACCGGGCCGGCGGCAGCGCCGCGCCGTGGCTCTTCGGCATCGCGCGGCACCTGCTGCTGCAGTCGGTGCGCCGGCGCCGCCTGGAGCTGCGCGCGTGCGCCCGCCTGGGCGTGCTGGAGGAGCTCGACCGGGCGCCGTCGCACGCTGCGCCGCACGAGGGCTGGCTGGAGGGGCTCGACGAGGCCCTCGACGCGCTCCCGCCGGACCAGCGGGAGGCGATCCGCCTGCGGGTGGAGGAGGACCTGAGCTACGACGATGCGGCTCGCCGCGCCGACGCGAGCCCCCAGGTCGTGCGGGCGCGCGTGTCGCGCGGCCTGCGGACCCTGCGAACCCGACTCGACGCCACGGGAGGCGACCGATGAGCGACCTCACCCCCGAGCTGGACCGCCTGGGCGCCGCCCTGGAGCGCGCCGCCGCACGCCACCTGGCCGCCGAGGGCGCCGCGCCGCGCGGGCGCCGCCCGCGCCGCACCGGGCGCCTCGTGGCCGTGGCCCTGGCCGCGCTCGCCCTCGCGGGCGGGGTCGCCTTCGCCGCGAGCCGGATGCTGGTGGACGAGGACACCGTGGCCGCGAGCATCCCCGCCGGGACGTTCTCGCTGATCGGCACCGAGCCGAGCTGCACGGTGGTGCGCGAGGGCGTCGAGTACCACTGCACCCTGGCCCGCCCGCCCGCCCCGGAGGTGCACGACTGGACCGGGACGGTGGAGCCGACGGTCGACGCCACCAGCCACGTGAACGGCGGCTGCCGCTCGCTCCGGGCCGACGGAATGGAGTGGACCTGCTACCTCGGCCGGGAGGCCGTGGAGCAGCAGATCATCGGCGCCGGGTTCCTGGGCGAGTACAGCGCCGGCCCCGGGCGCGGGTAGCCGCCAGGGCTGGTCGACCGGGGGGCGCGTCGGCGCGCTCCCCGGTCGTACGCTCCCGGCCCCGTGACCGCCACGCGCCACATCGCCGTCGCCGCCGCGCTCCTCGCGGCCGCCACCGCGTTGCCCGCCACCGCGGGGGCCGCGACCAGCCGGACCAGCTTCCAGCTCGTGCAGCTCACGCCGTCGCGGGTGTGGTCCGAGACGAGCTGGCTCCCGTTCGGGCTCGACGACCCACCGGGGGCCACCCACCGCTATCGGCTCGGCGCATGGACGTTCACCGGCCCGTGGATCCCGGCGAGCGTCTCCACCCTCAGCACCACCGACGGCCTCGCGACGATCCGCCGCGACGCCCGCTTCGGCTCCGGGAGCAAGGCCGTGCTCGCCGACCGGGCGCTCACCCGGGTGGAGTCGCGCCGGTTCACCGTCCTGGCCGAGGTCTACCGCGACGCCGACGTGCTGGTGGTCGCCGCCGGGCACCCGGCGTGCGCCGGCCTCACGCGGGGGCAGGCGCGGTCGATCGCGGCGGGCCGGGTCACCCGCTGGTCCCAGGTGGTGGTGGGCGCCCCGGTCGACCCGATCCGGGTCGTCCACCTCGTCGACTCGGCCGGCGAGCCGGTGCCGCACCTGGGCACCCGGTGGGTGGGGAGCGGCGTCCGGTGGCGGGTGACCTACGCGCCCGGGGCGACCGGCGCGGCGGACGCCGGCGTCGGCCGGGCCGCCGCCGGCGACCTCGGCGTGGCGGCGGTCACCACGTGGAGCCGCATCCGGTCCCGCGCCGCCGGGATCTGCGCCGTGCCGCTCGGCGGCGTCGCGCCGGCCGAGGACACCGTCGCCTCGCTGGCCTATCCCGAGGCCTTCCCCGTCCGCCTGGTCGTGACCCGGGCCGTGCCCGGCCGCTCCGCCGAGGCCCGCGCCTACGTCCGCGTCATCCGCCGCGAGACGCGCGCCTACCTGCGGTCACCCGGCTTCCGCGCCCTGCTCACGCAGCGCGGGCTTGCGCCGCCCGCCTAGGGTCCCGCTCGACGGGAGGACGGTCGGCACGCGGTCGTCCCGTCGATGCAATTGAGACCCGGCGGTCTCGATCGGGCGCGTCGCGCCCCGGTCCACGCGGGGGTGCAATCGAGACCCCGCGACCTCACTTGCGTCCCGTCGGGTGCCCACGTCCTCGAGGCGGTCGGACCGCCCACCTCAACCCTCACGCCCTGCGATTGCGACCCCCGGATCTCAATCGGACCAGGCGCCGGCGTTTCACTCCTCCGCCCCCGACGTTCAATTGGACGAGGCGCCGACGTTCAATTGCCTGCCCGGCGCGCGGCCGGCGCCGACAGCCCAGCGCCCTCGCTCACCCTTCAATGAAGGGGCCCGGCCCTCCGTGATGGAAGAGGGCCGGACGCGCGTCCGGCCCCGGCCCGCCCACGTTCCAATCGAGACCCCGCGACCTCAATTGCACCTCGCGGCGTGGGTCCGGGGGAGCCTCGAGCGCGGGCTGGCGCCGGCCGGCTAGCGGCCGACCCAGGCCCGCCGCACGGCGACCTTCCCGGTCACCGACGTGAAGCGGGCCGTGAAGCGCACCTTCTTCAGCGGGTAGGGGCGCTTCATCGTGATCTTGCATGTCACGGTCTTGCGGGCGCCCACCTTGCCGATCAGGCAGCGGCCGACCACCCGCGGCCCGGCGGTGGCGGTGAAGCGCAGCGTGCCCCGGCGTCCGCCGACCTGGACCTTGGCCAGGATCACCCTCTTGCCCACGTGGCCCGTCAGGATCCGCGAGAGGGCCCTGTTGCCCGCGTCGACGCGCCCGGCGATGCCCGGCGCGGCGGCGCCGTCCGGGTTCGGCCGGATGCCGGTGGCGGCGGTCCCCGCGACCGCCGGGTTGGCCGTGCTCGTCGCGGTCACGGTCACCACGCCGCCCTTCGGCGGCGTCTTCGGGGCCTTGTAGAGCCCGGTCGAGGTGACCGTCCCGGCGGTCGCGCTCCACGTGACCCCGCCGGGCAGGTTCGCCACCGTGGCCTTCAACTGGACGCTCGACCCGGCCACCACCCGCAGCGGCATGCCGGAGATGGCGACGGACGCGGTCGCCCCGGCGATCGTGGCGGTCGAGACCGGCGGGCTGCCCGGGAACGGCGACGCCGCCGAGTAGGCGGCGAACGTGAACCCGTCGGACGCGAGGTAGCCCGGCGTCGGGGTGTACACGAGCTGCTGCGACGCCGGGTTGAAGCTCCCGCCGACGGGGACGTTCAACGTCCCCCCGGCCGGCGCGCTCACGATCCGGTAGCGCAGGTTCCCGTTCGCCTGCGACCCGAACTTCTGGCTCGGCAGCGTGATCGTCTGGGGCGCGGCCGACTGCGCGACCGTCACCGTCAGGGCGGTCCACCCGGGCACCGTCACCGGCTGGCCGGCGAACGCGGGCGGGTTGACCTCGGCCGCGCCGCCGCCCTCCCAGATCCGGTTCTCCGGGTCGGCCTCCGAGCCCACCAGGTACTGCCCGGGCGCCGTGTTCGACACGTCCACCCACTGGTAGGCGAGGTACTTGGCATAGACGTCCCGCCACCCGGCCGACGTGCCCATGCGCAGCGACGTCGAGGAGGGGTCGCCCTGCTCGCAGAAGTGGGTGACGTCCGCGCTGTAGACCTGCGGGTCGGGCGGTGGCGACGGGCTCGGGGCGTCCTCGATGTCGTAGAGGCAGAAGCCGGCCTTCTGGCCGGGCGCCACCTGCGCGGTCTTCTGCATGTTCCACAGCGAGTACCGCATGGCGTTCTTCAGGTGGAAGTGGTCGTGCCCGTCGGCGGTCTCGAACAGGACCTCCGGGTTGCCGATCTCCACCGACGGTGCGTCGCCCGGGCCCTGCGACGACGACCACGCGCGCTGGCGCACGCTGCCGTTCTGCGGGTTGCCGGACACCTCGAGCGGGCCGTCGCCGACGTTGGTGACGAAGCCGTCGAAGCGCACCAGCAGCCGGCCGGCGCCGTAGACCCCGGTGTCGGAGTAGACCTGCGGGCCCTCGATCCCCTCGACGGGGTCGGCGCGCAGGTCGGGGGCCCGGGTCCCGGGGCCGGCGGACGCGAGCAGCGGGAGCGCGCCCGCGGCGACGCCGGCGACCCCGAGGAGGGCGAGGACGGAGCGGCGGCGGGGCGGGCGGTGTCGCATGAGCATCGACTCATACAACTAACGGCCGATCGTGGGCAGGCGAGGGGGTCCGCGGTTGATTTTCTGTGAGAAGCGGCCCGTGCGTGTGCGACCCTGCCCGGATGGCCGCGCCCCACGACGCCTCGCTCCGGTCCCTCGTCACCCTGCCCGAGGTGCCCCGCACGCTGGCCTCGTCCCTGCTCGGACGGCTGCCGTACACCGCGATCGCGCTGCTGCTGATCCTGCGTGTGCGCGACGCGGGCGGCGACTACGCCGACGGCGGGATCGTCGCCGGCGCCTTCTCGGTGGGGCTCGCCGCGCTGTCCCCCTTCATCGGCCGCCTCGTCGACCTCCGCGGCCACCGCGCCGTGCTGGTGCCCGCCGCGATCATCAGCTCGGTGCCGCTGGTGGTGATCGCCCTCGCCCCGGACGACACGCCGGTCGCGGCCTTCGCCGTCCTGGCGGCGGTCGCCGGGATGACCCACCCGCCGGTCAGCGGCGCGACCCGCGCGCTGTGGCCGGAGATCGTGCCCCCGGAGCGGCGCCACGCCATCTACGCGCTGGAGTCGGCGGGCGTGGAGCTCACGTTCATCCTGGGCCCGCTGGTGCTGGTGGGCGTGGTGGCCGCCGCGACGTCCCCGTCGATCGGCCTGCTGACCTGCGTGGCGGTGCTGGTGGCCGGCACCGCGTGGTTCGCCGCGGCGCCGTCGTCGCGGCGCTGGCGGCCCAGCGGCGTCGCCCGCACCATCGCCGGCGCCCTCGCCAGCCGCGCGCTGCTGACCCTGCTGGCCATCGTCGCGTGCATGGGCGCGTCGTTCGGCGCCATCGAGATCTCCCTCGCTGCGTCGGCCGAGGAGCACGGGCACCCTGCGCTGGTGGGCCCGTTCCTCGCGGCGTGGGCCGCGGGGAGCCTCGCGGGCGGGCTGGCCGTGGCGCGCAGCCGGGCGCCCGCCGACCCCAACCGCCGGCTGGTGACGCTGCTGTGGGCGACCGCCGCCGCCGACGCCCTGGTGGCCGCCGCCCCCGAGCCGTGGACCCTGGCGATCGCGCTCGTCGTGGCGGGGTCGTGCATCGCCCCCGCGTTCGCGACGCTCTACGCGCGGGTCGCCGACGTCGCGCGGGAGGGGACCCTCACCGAGTCCTACACGTGGATCACGACGGGCATCACGGCCGGCGTCGCGCTGGGCTCGGCGATCGGCGGCACCGTGGTGGACGCCGTCTCGACCCACGCCGCGATGGCCGGCGCCGCCGGCATGGTCGTCGTGGCGACCCTGGTCACGACGACCGGGCTCGGCGTGCGGCGCTCCGTCGCCGCGTGAGCGCGGCGAACCCGACGACGCCGGCCACCAGAAGGATCACCGGGGTCATCCCGCTCGCCAGGCTGCGTCCGTCGGCCGTGTCGTCCAGCCCCTCATGCGCGACCACCGCCGGCACCAGCGCCGCGATCCGCTCGGCCGAGCGCGCGCGTGTGGCGGCGACGCGCCGGTCGAGCTCGGCGCCGTCGATCGCCCCGCCGGCGTAGGACCGCAGGTCGGAGGACAGCGCCCGGCTCGCCCCGGTCATCGCGGCGCGGAGGTCCCGCTCCGCGTCCGAGTGCACCGCGACGGCGTCGGTGCGGCGGGCGTAGTCGTCGCTCGCGACGGCGTAGGCGCGCGCCGCCTCGCGGGCGGCGGCCCCGTCGCCGGCGGCGGCGCGCGTCTGCGCGAGCGCGTCGCGGGCGGCGTCCAGGTCGTCGTGCGCGGGGACCAGGCGGTCCACCAGGTCCACGACGGGCGACGCCGCGGCGGCCAGCGGCGCCAGCGCCAGCAGCGCCACCAGGGCGATGATGAGGGACCCCGCGAGCCGTCGTCCGCAGCGCACGGGGTCCCATCGGCAGCGAGGGGGCCGGCCTGAGCGCCGCGGGCGGCTAGTCGTCCACCCGCTCCAGCGACAGGGGGACCGCCCCGTCGGGGGCGTCCAGGTGGTGCACGCGGTACCGCGCGCCCTCCGTCATGGCCTGGGCCTGGAGCAGCTCCACGCCGAAGCGCGCCCTCCCGACCGTGGCCCACCAGGTGCCCGTCGAGTCGCTGCGGATCGCGAGCGCCCCCTCCGAGGTCCGCAGGCGCCGCTGCTCCATGGCCTCGCGGGTCCGCCGCCCACGCGCCCGGAAGAAGGCGACCAGGCCGAGGATCCACGCCAGGATCGCCGCGGCCACGATGGCCGGGACCAGCCCCCCGCCGGGGGTCGCCGCGATGCCGATCGCCACCGCGGCGATCGCGGCGCCGAACACCACGATCAGCAGGACCCGGGTGCGGCCCTCGTGGCGGGCCATGACCGTCGCGGCCGTGGAGAGCATCCGCTCCTGCTCGTCCGACAGGCGGCCGTCGTCGTTGGCGCGCAGGTCGTCGGCGTCGAAGTTGAAGCGGCTGCCGAGGACCGGGTCGTACGCCATGGCGGGGAAGCTTAGGAGCCCGCCGCCAGCGCGCTCAGCACCGGATCGCCGGTGAGCGCCTCCCAGATCAGCACCCGCTGGCGCGCCGTGGCGCGCGACTCGGCCGCCTCGATGGCGTCCTCGAGGTCGTCGCCGTCCCACGAGCCGTCGCCCAGGCGGTCCGCGGCCCGCGCGCGCAGGCGGTGGGCGGCCATGCGGCCGAGCGCGTCCTCCCACGCGCCGAGGGGCATGCGGTCCGGGTCGGGGATGGGGGCGCCCACGGGGACCCCCATCGGCGCCGGCGCGCCCGACCTGAGGCCGGTGGCGCGGGGGTGCGTGCCATGCTGCGCCGGTGCCGATCCGGACCCGCAGCGCCACGCGCGTCGCCGCCGTCTGCGCCGCGTTCGCCGCGGTCCTGACGGCGGGCTGCGGCGGAGCGGGTGCGGCGTCGTCCGCCGCCCCGGCGCCCACCGTCGACCGCTTCGACGCGTCCCGCGCGTGGGCCGACCTGAAGATGCAGGTGGCGCTCGGCCCCCGCCCCGCTGGCTCCCCGGCGTCGCGGGTCCTGGCGGAGCGGCTGCGCCGGGCGCTCCCGGCGGGGCGCTTCGAGCCCGTGCCCGGCGGCCTGCGCAACGTGTCCGGCAGCCTCCCCGGGCGCGGGAAGGCGATCCTGGTGGCCGCCCACTACGACACGAAGGACATCCCCGGGTTCGTCGGCGCCAACGACGGGGCGGGCGGCAAGGCCACGGTGCTGGAGGTGGCGCGGGCGCTGCGCCGCGCCGGCGGGCCGGCGTGCCAGCGGCGGGTGCGCTTCGTGATGCTCGACGGCGAGGAGTCGCCCGGGCCGGGCGACGACGGCGACTTCGCCCGCACCGGCCTGCGCGGCAGCCGCGCCGACGCCGCCCGCACCGCCGGGCGCCTGCACCGCGTGATCGTGGTCGACTTCGTGGCCGACGCCGACCTGTCGCTGCCGCGCGAGGCGCTCTCCGACCCGGCGCTCTGGGCGCGGCTGCGCGCCGCCGCCCGGCGCGTCGGGGCGGGGCGCGTGTTCCCGGACCGGGTGGCGTCGGGGGTGCTGGACGACCACATCCCCTACCGCGAGCGGGGGGTGCCGTCGATCGACCTGATCGACTTCGACTACCCGCCGTGGCACACGGTGCGCGACGACCTGGACGCCGTGTCGCCCCGGAGCCTCGATGCGGCGGGCGAGGCGCTGGTGGAGATGCTGCGCGTCATGCGCCGGGAGACCTGCCCCGGCGCATGACGCGCCCGCCTGCGCCCTAGCCGCTGCTGGGCGACGGCGATCCCGGCGGGGCGGACTCGCGCCGCGCCCGCCGGATCCGAGGAGCCGCGGTGGCGCCGCCGCCCTGGATCAGCGTGAGGTGCGAGATGCCGGGCGGCTGCGGCGCCATCGGACGCGGGTGGCGCCACGCGCTGTTCATCCCGCGGCTCTGGACGAGGTGGATGACGTTGATCACGGAAGCTCCCCTTCGATTGGACTGCGATCCGTCGATTGGACTGGTTACAGGCGGTCCATCGCCTGATTGGACTGAATGGTCTCCTCCTGCGGGGTTCCCATCAAGGGCCATTCGTGGCATATTGGACTGAGATGAAGATCACCCCGGCACGACTGGCGATGCTTCTGGGGCCGTGGGCCACGACGGGCGGCCCCCTCTACGCGGCCCTCGCGGACGCGCTGCGCGGCGCGGTCGAGCGCGGCGAGCTGCCGGAGGGCACCGTGCTGCCGCCCGAGCGCGAGCTGGCCCGGCGGCTCCACGTGAGCCGCACGACCGTCGTCGGCGCGTACGGCGCCCTGAAGGACGCCGGGGTGCTCGAGAGCCGCCAGGGCCGCGGCACCTGGGTGGCGGCGGCGGGCGCGCCGCGCGGCGGCGACGTGGTGTTCTCGGGCGAGCTCTACTCGAACCTCATGGGCGGGGGCGGCGACGTCATCGAGCTGACCGCCGCCGCGCCGCTCGCCACCAGCGTCGTCGCGGAGGAGACGGCCCGGCTGGCCGCCGACGGGCTCGCCGACCGCGTGACCGGCGTGGGCTACGTCCCCGCCGGGCTGCCCGAGCTGCGCGACCGGATCGCCGAGCTCCACTCGGCGCAGGGGCTCCCGACCCGGCCGGACGAGGTGCTGGTGACCACCGGCGCCCAGCAGGCCATCGGCCTGGTCACGACCCTCTTCGACGAGCCCGGCCAGTCGGTGCTGGTGGAGGAGGCGACGTACCCAGGGGCGCTCGACACGATCCGCGCCGCCGGGATGCGGCCGGTGGGCGCCGCGCTCGACGACGGGGGTGTGGTGGTCGACGCCCTCGAGGAGCTCATGGACCGTGTCCGCCCCCGCTTCACCTATCTCGTCCCCGTGCACCAGAACCCCACGGGGTCCGTGCTGTCGGATGCGCGCAGCCGCGCGGTCGCGGAGATGTCGGCGCGCTACCGGGTGCCGGTGGTGGAGGACCTGGCGCTGCGCGAGCTGCGCCTCACCGAGCGCCCGCTGCCGGCGCCGATCGCCGCCCACGACCCGGAGGCGCTCGTCATCTCGGTCGGGTCGCTGAGCAAGGTGCTGTGGGCCGGGCTGCGGGTCGGCTGGATCCGTGCGCCGCGGCCGATCGTGGAGCGCCTCGTGCAGCTCAAGGTGCGGACGGACCTGAGCTCCGACATCCTGTCGCAGGTGGTCGCCGCGGCCGCCCTGCCGCGCATGGGCGACGCCGTCACGGAGCGGCGCGCCGGCCTCCGCGCCGGGCACGACGTCCTGGCGGGCGCGCTCGCGCGGCACCTGCCGGAGTGGACGTGGGACACGCCCACCGGCGGCTGCATCCTGTGGGTGCGCATCCCCGGCGGCGATGCGCGGGAGTTCGGCCAGGTGGCGCAGCGGTACGGCGTCACCGTGGTGCCCGGGCAGGTGCTGTCGGCCGCCGGCGGGCACGCCGACCGCCTGCGCATCCCGTTCGTGGCCGAGGCGCCGGTGCTGGAGGAGGCGGCGCGCCGGCTGGCGCTCGCCTGGTCCGCCTACCGGGGCGGCCGCACCGCGGGCGACGCGCCCGCCGCGATCATCGTCTGATCAGAGGGTGCACCGCATGGCGACGTGCGGGATACCGGCCTCCTCGAACTCCGGGCCCTCCGCGACGTAGCCGGCGCGCTCCCAGAAGCCCAGCGCCGACAGCTGGGCGTGGATCGCCACCTCGTGCGCGCCGCGCTCGGCGGCCAGGTGGTGCGCCGCGGCGAGCAGGGTCGCGCCGAGGCCGCCGCCGCGGCGCTCCCGCGCCACCGCCATCCGCCCGAGGCGCACGGAGGGGCCGTCGCCCAGCACGCGGCAGGTCCCGATGACCCGGTCGCCGTCGAGGACCACCACGTGCAGGGCGGCAGCGTCCTCGGCGTCGTGCTCGAGCTCGGGCGGCACGCCCTGCTCGTCGCAGAAGACGGCCTGGCGGAGCGCCATGACCTGGGCCATCTCCTCGGGCCGCGCCGGCCGCGCCAGCGAGGTGCTCACCGGTCGTAGGCGATGCGCGCGGCGGCGGCCATGGGCGAATCCTGCAGCAACCGGGCCCCGGTCGCCCGCGCGGCCTCCACCGATGCCGCCCGGCCCGACAGCGCCACGCTGAAGCGGCGGGCGAGCAGCGCGATCTGCGGGAGCGCGGCCTGCATCGGCTCGTCGAGCTCGGCGCAGATCACCACCAGGTCGGGGCCGACGTGCGCGGCCGCGTCGGCCACCGTCGCGAGCGGGCAGTCGGCGCCGAGGTACGTGATGCGCCAGCCGTGGTCGCGGAGCCCGATGCCGAAGCACAGCAGGGCCATGTCGTGGCGCTCGCCCTCCGGGCAGGCGAGCAGCGCCCGCGGGCCCAGGCCCACGTCGAAGCCGCGCGCGATGCCGAGCAGGCGGCCGCGCAGGACGAAGCTCGCGAAGTGCTCCTGGGCGGTCGAGATGACGCCCGACTCCCACCGGTCGCCCAGGTCGCGGAGGTAGGGGAGGATCACGTCGCGCAGCACCGCCTCGACGCTGAACGTGTTGAAGACGCGGTCGAGGATCGTCTGCGCGTCCACGTCGCGGAAGTCCTCGAGCGCCTCGCCCAGCTCCGCGCGGGCGGCGGCGAACGCGTCCTCGCGCTCCTCGGGGCTCGGGGCCGCCGGCTCCTCCAGCGCCATCCGCGCCGCCACCGCGGCGGAGAACCCGCGGGCCAGGTACCGGCGCATGACCCGCACCCGCTCCTCGTCCCCGTGGGTGTAGAGGCGGAAGCCGCCCTCCGTGCGCTCGGGGCGGAGCAGGCCGTAGCGGCGCTCCCACACGCGGAGGACGTCGGGGCTCACGCCCTGGCGGCGGCTCAGCTCGCCGATGCGCAGCCGGCCCGTCTCGCGCGTGGTCGCCATGGCCGTACTCTCCACAAACCTCGACAGTCTGTCCAGGGTATGCGCCCTGCCGCTGTCCAAACATCCTGCGGAAAGTGCGGTGACGACGCACCCGAACTTCGGACAGACTCTTGACAATCTGTCCAGGATTCGGCTGAATGCCGTGCGATGCAGGAGAAGGCACCGCCGCGCACGCCACGCCTCAGCCGCGCCGAGGCGATGAAGCGGTTCACCGCCGCCCTCCACCGCGCGCTCGCGCCGAGCCTGATGCCCGATCCGAAGCGCCCCGGCTGGGCGGAGGGCTACCTCCTGCAGGTGTGCGAGGCCGGCATCGCCCGCCTCGCCGCCGACCCGCGCTCCCAGCCGATGGCGGCGCGCTCGCTCTTCGGGTCCGCCCGGTCGCTGATGCGGGCCCAGGACCAGCTCCGCGCGTCCCAGGTCATCGAGGCCCACCTCGACCGGGCCCGCTCGTTCTTCGAGGAGGAGCGCGGCACGGCCGGGCTCGACGGCGGCACCCCGCGCTGCGCCGCGCTCAACCGCAAGGGCAAGCCCTGCGGGCGCGAGCCGATCTGGGGCACGCCCTTCTGCGTCTCCCACTCGTCGCGCAACGGCGACTGACGCGGAGGCGGCCCCCGCGCGGCCGTCGACTAACCTGCCGCCCATGGACGTCCGGCTCGCCGTGGCCAGCAAGCGCGATGCGCGGGACCTCTCCGGCGCCGAGGTGCCGGAGGAGGCCGCCCTGCGGATCCTGGACGCCGGGCGGCTGGCGGGCAGCGCCCGCAACCGGCAGCCGTGTCGCTTCGTGATCGCCGAAGGCGAGGCGGTGCCCGCCGTGGCCGACGCCGTCTACCGGGCGGCGAACGTCCTGGACGCCGGCCTGGTGGTCGCCATCGTGGTCACGCCGGGCGGCAACCTCGTCGACTTCGACGCCGGCCGCACCGCCCAGAACATGATGCTGGCCGGATGGGCCGAGGGGATCGCCTCGTGCCCCAACGGCATCGCCGACCCTGATCGCCTCGCGTCCGCCCTGGGAATCGAGCCGCCCGAGCGTGCCGTGGTGGTGCTCACGTTCGGCCCGTCGGCGCGGCCCCGCGACCCGGCGCGCCGCTCCGCCGACCGCTGGAGCGCCCGGGCACCCCGACTGCCGCTCGACGCCCTGGTGCGGCGGGTCGGGAGCGCCGGGTGAAGCTCAACCGCAGCGGACGCCTGGCCGCCCGCGGGCCCGCCGAGGCCGCGATCGGGCATGCCGACGAGGGCCTGCTCACCCCCGGCACCGCCTTGGATCCCGAGTTCCTCCACACCGACCCGTGGCGGGCGCTGCGGATCCTGGGGGAGTTCGTCGACGGTTTCGACGCCCTCGCCCGCGTCGGGCCGGCGGTGTCCGTGTTCGGCTCGGCGCGCACCGCGCCGGACAACCCGTGGTACGGGACCGCCCAGGACGTCGGGCGGATCCTGGTGGAGCGCGGCTACGCGGTCATCACGGGCGGCGGGCCCGGGATCATGGCCGCCGTGAACAAGGGCGCCGCCGACGCGGGCGGCATCTCCGTGGGCTGCACGATCGAGCTCCCGCACGAGCAGTCCGTGAACGAGTGGGTCAACCTGGCGATCAACTTCCGCTACTTCTTCGTACGGAAGACCATGTTCGTGAAGTACGCCGAGGCCTTCATCGTGTTCCCGGGCGGCTTCGGGACGATGGACGAGCTCTTCGAGTCGCTCACGCTCATCCAGACCGGCAAGGTGCGGAACTTCCCGGTGGTGCTGGCCGGCGCGTCCCATTGGGCGGGGCTGCTGCGGTGGGCGCGGTCCCGCCTGGTCGAGGACGGCTACATCAGCCGCGCCGACCTCGACCTGATCCGCCTGTCGGACGACCCCGAGGAGATCGTCGACCTGGCGTTGCGCCCCACGGCGGAGCCGTGAGCCCGGGCGCCGTCCGGGGCCTTGGCGGCGCCGGCGGACGGCGCGCGCGCCTGGGCCGGGAGCGGACGGCCGCCCAGCTCCGACGCCACGCGCGGCTCGAGGCGGAGGCCCAGGAGCAGCTCGGCCCCACGCTCGGGCCCGCCGGGCGCCCGATGGGCGAGGCGGCGATGGCGCTGTGGCGCCGCCGCCAGGCCGACGTCTACCTGGCCCTGCCGCCCTGGCGGCGGGCCTGGCGCACGTGGACGTCGTGGGGCCGGTGGCACCGGCTGGCGGCGGTCCTCGGGCTGGCGGCGGCGTGGACGGTCGTGTGCCTGCCCCTCCGCATGCTCGGCCTGGCGTCGCTGGAGGCCTCGCAGGCCGGCGTCGCGGTGCTGGCCGTCGCCGCGCCGCTCGCGGCGCTGGCCCCGC
>BFBZ01001577.1_pt1 | contig 14702 bp, 13 predicted proteins | sample 1888401 | NCBI WGS metagenome assembly BFBZ01 (sample SAMD00112614, study PRJDB3348) | symbiont metagenome | host: Chara braunii | reverse complement strand
GACTGGCGATGTCCTTGACCGTTCGCTGGGAACTGACCGTTGGCAGGTGCCACTCGTGGGGCGCGAGCGATCGTAGCAGGACCAAGAGGCGCTCGCCGACTTCCGGGTACAGTTCGGCGACCAGGATCGGTGGCATGGTCATCGGCCCGGTCCCTTCAAGCACGTCGCAGGAACCGCCCGAACTTGTCCGTTGATCCCGCTGGCCAACGGGCGTGTCGTTCTCGATCACTTGCGGCTCGTGCGTGACTCAGCACCTTATCGCCCAGCACGCGATGTCGAACTTCCCGACGCGTGGCTCCGACCGGGCCATCCGACCCGATGGGTGCCGTACTGGACGACGTAGGTCATATCCAATGGTGACAGTATTCTACGAACGAGGTACGGTGGTGACTTCGTCTACCTTCCGATCCTTGACTGGTCTTGCGGCGTTTTTGTCGGAGTGATCGGCTCGGGCGGGAAGAGTGGTTGTGTGAGGATCGATCTCTTTGAGCGTCTCGCAGTGATCGGCCGACCCGCGTCACTCGGATGGCGCCGGCGGTCCGGCCGGCGTCGCTTCGGCGCGGGCTTTGGGTTCGATCAGCACCTTCAGAATCAGGGTGACGAGCGCCAGGAGTGTGAGGACCGACGCCAGCGCGAACGCCGCCGTGTTGTTCGATCCCTCCCAGAGTTTCTGCACACGCAGCGGCATCGTATCGGTTTGCCCTTCGATGCGGCCGGACACCACGTAAACGGCCCCGAACTCGCCCATCGCCCGCGCGTTGCTCAGGATGATCCCGTACAGCAGCCCCCACTTCACGTTCGGCACCGTGATCCGCCAGAACAACTGCCACCCGCTCGCGCCCAGGCTGCGCGCCGCCAGTTCCTCCTCCGGACCAACGGCCTCCAGCACCGGGATCAGTTCACGGGCGACGAACGGAAACGTCACGAAGGCGGTAGCGAGCACCAGCGCCGGCGGAGCGAAAATCACCTGATAGCCGTGGTCGCGGAGCCAGACACCGAGCGGCGCCTGCACGCCGAACAGCAGCACGAACAAGAGGCCCGCCACGACCGGCGAAACCGAGAACGGCAAGTCGATGAGCGTGACGAGGACCGCGCGCCCGGGGAACCGGAAACGGGCGATCGCCCATGCCGCGGCGACCCCGCCCACAACGTTCATGGCCACCGCTACCGGCGCCACCACCAGAGTGAGGAACACCGCGTGCCGGGTGTCCGGGTTCGCGGCGAGGCTGTCCCAATAGACACGCAGCCCCTTCGCCGTGGCCTGGGCGAACACGCTCACCAGCGGAACGACGATCAGAATCCCGACGATGACTAGCGTGGCCCCGACGAGCGCCCACCGGACGTACCACGGGTCGGCCGCCCGCCGGTGCGTGCGTGCGTGCGCGGACACAGAAACGGGCGCGGGACGTGTGTGCGGAAGCGCCTCTTCGCCTCCCGGCCCGTGAGTCGCTCGGCCGATCGGGTCGGGGGGCGCTGAAACAGGGTGTGAGGTGCTCCGTTCCGTTTCAGCCCCCATTCCGCTTGCTCCGGCGTTCGAGGTAGTTGATCGCGGCGAGGAGTACGAACGAGAACCCGAGGAGCACGGTCGCGATGGCCGCGGCCTCCGCGTAGGAGTACTCCTCCAACCGCACCAGCACCAGCATCGGTGCGATCTCGGTCTCGAAAATCTTGTTACTCGAGATGAAAACGACCGAGCCGTATTCGCCCAGGCCGCGCGCGAACGCCAGAGCGAAGCCGGTGAGTGCGGGCGGGATCAGCATCGGGAGGATCACCCGGCGGAACGTCTGCCACCGGCTCGCGCCGAGCACCGCACCGGCCTCCTCGAACTCGACGTCGATGTCCGCCAGGACCGGCTGGATCGTGCGCACCACGAACGGGAACCCGGTGAACACCAGCACCAGGACGATTCCGAGGCGCGAGTACGCGGCCTGAATACCGATCGGCTCCAGAAACTGCCCGAGCCACCCGGTCTTCACGTACAGGCTCGCGTAAACGAGGCCGGCGACCGCGGTCGGCAGGGCGAGCGGAACGTCCACGAGCGCGTCCACGAGGCGCCGGCCGGGGAACTCGTACCGCACCAGCGTCCAGCCGACGACGGTCCCGAGCACAACGTTCACGAGCGCCGCCACCAGCGCGACGCCGAACGTGAGCGCGTATGCGGCCCGCGCGCGGGGCGTCCAGGCTGCGGCCAGAAATTCCTCCGGCCCGAGTGAAGCGGCTTTTACCAAGCACGCCGCCAACGGGATCAGTACGAGCAGCCCCAGGTACACGACGGCGTACCCGAGGCCGAGGCCGAACCCCGGCAGCGCACGCCGACTCACCCCGCTACTCATGCCGCCTCCCGTGCGTTCCGTTCAAACATTCTTCACCGAGCACAATGAGTCCCGTCGCGTTTCCAGACGGGCTTCGTGGTTTCGGATTGTCGTGGGGTGGGACCAGGCTTTGCGCCGGCCCACCGGCTTCGCGGTCGAACACCACCGCAGGGCAGAACCCTCCACATCAGGCGGGACCAGGCTTTGCGCCGTCCCATCGGGTTCTGGTCTCGCTGGTGGGGCGGCGCAGAGCCTGGTCCCACCCTAACTACGAAAACACCGGCTCCAGGTCGCGCTCGACAACCGTCACTTCCGGCCGGCGGCCTGGATCTGATCGAAGATCGCGCCTTCGGCGAAGAACGTCTTCTGGACGTCGTCCCACTTGCCGGAGGGAACGAGCGTCGTGGCCCGGCGCAGGTCCATCGGCGGGAAGAGCGCCTGGTGCCGGGCAAATACCGCCTCGTTCGTTGGTCGGTGGAAGTTCTTCGCGATCAGTTCCTGTGCTTCTTCCGTGTAGAGGAACCGCACGTAAGCGTCCGCGACCGCAGCCGTCCCCTTCCTGTGGACGTTCGCATCAACAACAGCAACGTGTGGTTCGGCGAGCACACTGATCGCGCCGGCCCCCGTCCCCGCGCCCGGGTGGACGATCTCCAGTTCTCCGTCGGCCTCTTTCACTTCTAAGTGGGCCTCGTTCTCCCAGGTCAGGTGGACGTCGCCAATGCGCTTTTGCGCGAACGTCATCGTCGCGCTGCGCGCCGCCGCGTCAAGGACCGGGACGCGCCGGTACGCGGCCGTGACGAACGCCCGCGCCGCGTCCTCGGTGCCGCCGCGCCAGACGACCGATCCCCACAGCGTCAGGAAGCTCCACTTTCCGTTACCCGACGTCTTCGGGTTCGGAGTAATAACCTCCACGTCCGGTCGCGTCAGGTCGGTCCAGCCCCGAATGTTCTTCGGGTTCCCCTTGCGGACGACGAACACGATCGTGGAGACGTACGGAAGCGACCGGTTCGGGTACCGGTTCTCCCAGTCGGCGTCGAGGAGACCGGCCTTGCGCACGGCGTCGGTGTCGGTCCACAGCGCCAGGGTGATCACGTCGGCCGGCAGCCCGTCGATCACCGCCCGGGCTTGGCTCCCGGACCCGCCGTGTGACTGGCGGATCAGGAGCTTCAACCCCTGTTCGCGTTCGTAGTGTGCCGCGAACGCCGCGTTCATGTCGTGCCACAACTCACGGGTGGGGTCACAGGCCACGTTGAGTAACTGCTCTTTCCGCCCGAACCCGGACGCGATCACCCACGCACCGGCCGCCACCAGATACCCGACTACCAACCACAACAGCACGCGCTTCCACATGAAAGTGACCTCGCGTTCGTGAACCGCGTCGAGCGGGATCGTCCCGCGAACCGGGTCAGAAGAGGAAAATATCGGAGGCAGTTGACACGTCTTGCTTCATATTGTTTATTATGTTCATCGGCTTTATAATCTACGAGAATTAACAGCGACGTCAACCCGCCTTCGCACCCGAGATTTCAGTTCCGTCGATCAGGTACTGCTTTGAGATTGTTAAAATGGGGTGACGGGGGCGATTAAGTCGCGGAGGGTAAGCGGGGGTTCTGGATCATCGGAAAAGTGCACGAATTGCCCGTGCGCTGACGCCGATGGAGAGAACAACCCGAGACGTGTGTGTCGAGCCGACCGAACCCAGACGCAGATCGAATGGTGTTTGGGAGCGAGGTGCTGCCCGGTCGTTTTCGGTTGGAGCCGCGCGTCTGGGATCACTTGACTGGCGTACAAGTTTCCGGTTCGTCGCGGACGGTGAGCGATGAAACTGCTAACCGCGAGTGTCCCGATGTCCGATGCCGCCCAACCCGAGCGCGCCCACACGCGCGGGGTCTCTGTCCCGCTCTCGGTGCCCCGGCGCATCGTCTGCGACCTTGTGCATTTCGCGCATCAGATCCCGAGTGTCCCGGTTCAGCGCGTGATGGACGTGAGCCGGCTGGCGGCGCTGCGCGAGGAGCGCTTCGCGCGGATCGGCTGGTGTACGCTGTTCACCAAGGCGTACGCCCTGGTCGCACAGGACATGCCCGAACTGCGCCGCGCGTACGTGGGCCTTCCGTGGGCGCGCCTCTATCAGCACCCGCACAGCATCGCGTCGGTGGCCGTGGAGCGCCACCACCAGGGCGAACCGGGCGTGTTCTTCGCACACCTGCCGCGGCCCGAAGAGATGCCGCTGCTCGAACTGGAAGCGGCGATCCGTCGGCACAAGCAGGCGCCGGTTTCCGATGCCTTCGGCTTCGTTTTGGGCTTCTACCGGTTGCCGCGCCCGATCCGGCGGTTCCTGTGGTGGTACCTGCTCAACGTCCGCGGGAGCCGGAAGGCGCAGTTCCTGGGCACGTTTGGAGTGAGCGTCTACTCCGGTCTCGGTGCCGAATCCCTGCACCCGCTCTCGCCGCTGACGACGACGCTGAACTACGGCGTCATTGGTCCCGATGGCCGCGTGCCGGTGCGTATCATTTATGACCACCGACCGATGGACGGCGGCACCGTTGCCCGCGCGCTCGGCCGACTTGAAGAGGTGCTGAACGGCGCGATCTACCGCGAGTTCGCGGCCCTTGCCGAAGTGTCGGCCGCTTCCGACGCGGCGTGAGACCCGATCGGGTGACGGGCTTCTTGCCCGGGGACCGCGGCCGCGGTCCCCGGGCAAGCGCTCTCGACTCAGTTCATGCAGCAGCAGACCGGGGTGCCGCCCATCATCATGCAGCAGGTGCAACCGGCCTTCATGCAGCCCATGATGCACTCGCAGCACGCCTGGATCATGTCGCAGCACATCTTGTCGCCGCTCGTGCAGGTGACGCAGCACCCGTCGGCGGTCATCTCGCACTTGCACATGCCCATCGTCATGTTGCAGCAGCACACCATCATGCCGTTCATCGTGCAGCACATGCTGCACATCCCGCCGGCCATCATGGCGCACAGGTTCTGCATCATGGTGCAGGCCGCCGGGTCGTCGCACGAGCAGGTGATCTTCATCCCGCCGGCGCACTTCTCGACCTTCATCGTGCAACGCGGCACCATCACCATGTTCGGGGCCATCGGCATGGCCGGGGTACTCGTCGGCATGTTCCCCATCCCCGACATCGCAGCGCGGTCCATCATCATTGCGGAAGTCATGATTCGGCTCCGAAAAGGGTGAAAGGTCAGGGATCGGACATCAGAAGAGGCAGCCGACGGATTCCCTGTTGATCCGGCGACTGAGGTTTTTCCTGCAATTCCGAGCAAAATTCACGATTCGAATCGCAAATCTCGGCGGAATACATTGCTTTCCGCATAGGCGCGGTTACAATTAGCTTGGAATGACTACTAAGTTTACTCGACTAGTAATCAATCCGATCCGAGGAGTGAGTCATGTTTGAACACCGGTTTCGGGAGCAACTGGCCCAACTCCAACCCCGCGCGGCGGCTATGCCTATGCGGATTGGTGCCGGTGGGTTCATCCCGTGTCCGATGTTCCATGCGTTCACGGCCGCGCAGCAGACTCAGATTCAGGACATCTACCGGATCGCGGCCGAACGGACGCGAGAACAACTCCGCTCGAAACGCTCTCGGCGTTCACGGTTCCCCGAGTTTTCACGGAACTGAGTGTCGCGAACATTTCCCAGGGCCGCGGCGTGACTCGAGTCACGCCGCGGCCTTGTTCATTTCAACCGATTGACACTGTACTCGCCCGCGCGGGTGGCGCCAACCAGCGGACCGACGGTGGGGCTTACTCTGTCAGCCTCACAATGGTGATGCGGCAGATGACCGAAACGGCGGCCGACCGGGCGCGGCTTTCTCGCCCGAAAGAAAGCCGTACGCCGCGAAGACCAGACCGACGTGGTGGTGCCAGCCGTGCCAGGCGCGGCCCTCGAAGTGATCCAACCCCAGTTCGCTCTTGAGCCAATCGAACCGACGAAGTGCTTCGGCGACGGGTTCGGGCCGATCGTCACGTGCCGACAGGCCCCGAGCGTCGAGCCCCTCATTGAAATCACCGGCCGTGACGTATCCGGATTCGCCCGTGATCGGCAGCGGCGTACTTCCCTCTCCGCACAACTCGTCGAGGAGCCGGAGCGCGAGTTCGACCTTTGTGGCCGGGTGTCGATCGTCGGCGGGCAGTCCCTTCTCGGCCGCGTCGGCGTTTTCGCGCAACCACGAGGCCGGCAGATAGAGCCGCGCCGCAAGCGGGAAATAGCCCGCCGGTCCGACTTGCGCGACGAACACCCCGACCTGGCAGTTGATCTTCCGACCGACCGAGCGCGCGAACTGCCGCTGTACGCCGACGGAGTGCCGACCCTTCTTGGCGAACACGCCATCGTGAACGACCCACACCGCGTCGGGGTCTCGTCGAACCGCCGCACTGTGCTGGCGAACGGCTGCGAACAGGCGGCTCGAGTCCCACGGACTGTGACTGACAAAGTGTTGCAGCGCTTGCGCGAGATTCGACTCGACCATCATCACCCGGCTCGCGGCCGCGGCGATGGCCTCGACGTTCTTTCGTTCCGTGGGTTCGAGGAGCCCGCGCACGTACGCCCGAAACCGGAGGAACTGATCGGCACGATGGAACGCCGGTCGAAACGCGGCGACGTACTCCTCGAACCGCGCCAGCCGAGTGTCGGATAGCGGTTCGCGGGGGTGAAGCATCGGCTCGGTCGCGACCGTTTTGGGATCGGGCAGGCCCACAGCACACCTCTCGAGGGTTCTCAGTCCGTTGAAGCGGGAGAGGCTCCACCAGCGAGGCCAACCGAATGTTCTCTACGGAGATGATTTTAGTCGTTTATCATCCTGCCACAACTACAATCCCTTCGAACTGGCCGCTCGGTTCGACCCACTTCGTCAGGTTCCATCCAAGCTGTCGCGATGCGTTTCTTGACAGAATTTCGCGATGTAAGATGATTATTTTAAACGACTTACATAGTGAAATCTGATTGGTTCCAGATTTTCGAGTTGACCAAGTGGGTTCACGGTTGCGGTGTCGTGAGTGATTGGCGATTGAAATACATCATCGCAGTCATCATCTTAGTGCGATAGAGGTGCTGGCTCTCGCCGACGAGCGCTTGGTTCGGGACCAAGAGGTCGCAGGATCAGTGGTCCGCGGCCCCACTCATGCGGACGAGACGAGGCATCATGAGACAGTAATCAGAGCGAAATCGATATCGCCCCGAATGGCACGTGAGGAGGATTTTTTGTGGTCCAGAACACCCGGCGTGTGGCGTTCACGCTGATCGAGCTGCTGGTCGTCATTGCCATCATCGCAATCCTGATCGGGCTCCTGTTACCGGCCGTGCAGAAGGTGCGTGAGGCCGCTGCGCGGATGAAGTGTCAGAACAACCTCAAACAAATCGGGCTGGCGCTTCACAACTTCGAGACCGCCAACGACGGCTTCCCGATGGCCCCGTACAACCCGTCGTTCACCTGGATGCGGAGCTACCCGTATACGCAACCGCACGGGTGGACCGTCGAACTGCTCCCCTACATCGAGCAGTCGAACGTGCAAACGCAGTACAACTACAACGTGGCGTGGAGCGCGGCCGGCAACGCCTCCGTCATCACCACCGTAGTCCCGATCTTCGTTTGCCCGTCGGCCCCCGGCGGGACCAATTCGACCGCACGGGGCATCCCGAACAACCGCGGGCCGCTCGACTACATTCCGTTCTTCTCGGTCGATCCGGCCAACACTTACATCAGCCCGATGCCGGCGGCGGACCAGACCGGTGAGGGGATTCTCGGGCGCGGCGTGAACCGCCGGATCGCCGAGGTCACCGACGGCCTCTCGAACACCCTACTGATCGCGGAAGATGCCGGGCGGAACACGGCGTACATCAACGGCAAGGTCTACACCGGTACCCTTCCGAGTCTGTTCGACGAGGGCGGCGCCTGGGCCAACTGCTGCCTCGGCGGGTCGGTGGATTACCTGCGCGGCTGGAACCTCACGACCAACACCTATTACGGCCCGTGCGCCGTGAACTGCACGAACGCGGGCGAGGTGTACGCGTTCCACACCGGCGGCGCGAACATCCTCTACGGCGACGGCTCCGTCCGGTTCCTGAACCAATCGACCGACATCAACACCCTCGTGTGGATCTTCACCCGCGCCGGCGGGGAGATCATCCCCAGCCCATGATTACGGCTTCCGGACGGCACTCGTTACTCGGAGGACTTCTACGTGCGCGCTCTTTGGAATCTGACATCGAAATCCGGACTGGTGTTTACGGTAGCGCTTCTGAGCGGGTGCGGGATGGGGACCACCGGCGCGACGCCGACGCGCGGGCAGGTGCATACCGGTAGCGCACCCGCCGAGGGCGCGCAGGTCACGCTCGTCTCGATCGACGGGAAAGACGAACCGGCCGCCCGCCCGTCGGGAGTCGTCGGGGCCGACGGCACGTTCACGCTCTCCACCTACGACCCGGCGACCCGGAAGAGCCACGAGGGCGCGCCGCCGGGGAAGTACGCCGTTCTCGTGACCTGGTACCCGCCGGCCGGGCTCGGCAGTCAGGGGAGCGGAACGCCGAAGGCGGATCGCCTCGGCGGCCGGTACAAGGACGCGGCCACGTCGCCGTTTCGGGTCGAGGTCAAGGACGCGCCCACCGAACTGGCCCCGATCCAGGTGACGGAGTCCGCCTCCGCCTCCGCCTCCGCCTCAAAAGCGAAAACTCCGTTCGACCGTCGGTAGCGGGTTCGGAGGGTTTGAACTGACAGCAGCTACAGGCACAATCGCCCGGAGAAGATTATGATTCAGGTTTACTGGCAGGATCAGTTACTCAACGTCCGCCGGCTGGTGTTCCGGCGCGGGCACGAGCGGGCGTTCGACGCGAGCCTGGACCAACTCGCGAAGCAGTTCCATCTGGACGCCGCTGATGACCGCGCCGAACCGCAGCCGGGCGACTTCTGGATCGGCTGCCACCCCCGCGGGGGGTGGGGCACTGCGGACCCGAACTTGACCGGCTGGGCGAGCCTGATCGAAGCCCCATTGGCCGTCGGCGTATTGCGCCGCGCGGCAGTCTGGGCTACTCCGTTAGCACCGACAGCGGTCCCCGACACTCCCGCCTTTGCTGTGGCGTTCGGCTAAACGATACACGCGCACCACCCGACCCAGGACGACCGTGCTATGAGTCCCAGACCCCTTGCGGCGTTCGCGCTCCTCCTGTTCGCATCGGCGGCGTCGAGCCAGCCGACGGCTCCGCCCGCGCCCGATTCGGCGAAGGTGGAGTTCTTCGAGAAGAAGGTCCGGCCGATCCTGGCGGACCACTGTTACCAGTGCCACTCGGCCGACACCAAGCCGGCCGGGGGCTTGCGTGTGGATGACCGCAACGGTCTGCTCACCGGCGGGAACAAGGGGCCGGCCGTGGTGCCGGGCGAACCGGGGAAGAGCCTGCTCATCACCCGCGTCGTTCAGAAGGACGAGAAGAAGCGGATGCCGCTCGAAGGCCAGCACCTCACCGACGAGCAGGTGAGCGTCCTCCGGCAGTGGATCAAGGACGGGGCCGCGTGGCCGGCGGTCCGCGTGCCGGCGTCGCTCGGTAAGCCGAAGCCCGAATACGAGACGCTCAAGAAGGAGCACTGGGCGTTTCAGCCACTCACCCGGCCCACAGTGCCCGCAGTCAAAGACGCGGCGTGGGCGAAGAGTGATGTGGATCGTTTCCTGCTCGCCCGACTGGAAGCGAAGGGGCTGAAGCCGGTCGGGGACGCGGACAAGGTGACCCTGATCCGTCGCGTCACGTTCGATCTCACCGGGTTGCCGCCGACGCCCCAGGAGACGGACGCGTTCCTTGCAGACGCATCACCGAAAGCCTTCGAAAAAGTCGTCGATCGCTTACTCGCGTCGCCCGCGTTCGGCGAGCGCTGGGGCCGGCACTGGCTCGACGTCGCGCGGTACGGCGAGAGCACCGGACCGAGCCGCAACATCCCGTACCCGCACGCGTGGAAGTACCGCGATTACGTGATCGACGCCGTCAACGCCGACGTGCCGTTCGACCGGTTCGTGCGCGAGCAGATTGCGGGCGACCTGCTCCCCGCCGACTCCGCCGCCGAGCGCGACCGGTTGCTCACCGCGACCGGCTTTCTCGCCCTCGGGGTGAAGGACGTGAACCAGCGGTTCAAGGTCCGCTTCGTCATGGACAATGTCGACGAGCAGATTGACGCTGTGACGCGCTCGGTCCTCGGGCTCACCGTGAGTTGCGCCCGGTGCCACGATCACAAGTTCGACCCCGTTCCGACCACCGACTACTACGCACTCGCGGGCATCTTCACCAGCACCGACAACGCGGCCGGCGTGCGGAACAAGATGGGCGGCGGCGGGCTGGACTACTACGACTCGGCAATGCTGGTGAAGCTGACGAAGGAAATGCCCCCGGTCGATGCGGCGAAGGTCGAGAAGCTGAAAGCCGAACTGGCGGAAGCGAAGAAGGCATGGGACGCGATCCGCGGCACGCCGGAGGGCCTGAAACTCGCCGCCAACGGGTTCCCGACCCAGCGCCCCTTCCGCCTCAAGTACGAGGCGGCGCTCGCGAGCTACAACGCACTCACCGACCCGGCCGAGCGGGGCTTCGCGGTCCACGGGGTGCGCGACGCTCAGCTTATTGCCGACACCGAAGTCAGGGTTCGCGGCGAGGCGGAAAAACTCGGCCCGGTTGTTCCGCGCGGGTTCCTCACCGCCTTTGAGGTGCCCGGTGCGGCGAAGGTGAACGCGAAACAGAGCGGCCGGTTGGAACTCGGGCACTGGCTCGCGAGCGCACAGAATCCGCTCACCAGTCGCGTGTTCGTGAACCGCGTGTGGCAGCACCTGTTCGGTACCGGCATTGTGAACACGGTCGATAACTTCGGAGTGACGGGAGGAGCGCCCTCGCACCCCGAACTGCTCGATCATCTCGCCACGCGCTTCAACGCCGACGGACAGAGCCTCAAGGCGCTGGTGCGGCAGCTTGTTCTCACGCGGGCCTATCAGTTAGGCTCCGAATCGACCGATGCGCACCGGACCGCGGACCCGGCGAACCGGCTCGTCTGGCGCCACAGCCCGCGCCGCCTTTCGGCCGAAGAGATCCGCGACGCGACGCTCGCGGCGGCCGGCACGCTCGACCGGACGCGCCCGGGCCCGTCGCCCGCCACCGCGCTCAAGATGATCGAGATGCGGGACAACGGCCCCGAGGCGAAGACGATCAACGAGAAGGCCGACACGCTCACGCACCGCAGCGTTTACCTGCCGCTGCTCCGCGGGGTCACGCCGCACGCGCTGGAGGCATTCGACCCGGTGGACCAGACGCTCGTGAGCGGGACGCGCGACACGACCACCGTCCCGAGCCAGGCGCTGTTCCTCCTCAACTCGCCGTTCGCCCGAAAGCAGGCGCTGGCCTTCGCGGAACGCGTCCTGAAGGACGCGGACGTGAGCGACTCCGACCGCGTCAGGGCGATCTACCAGTTCGCGCTCGGGCGCACGCCGACCGAGAAAGAGATCGATCGGGCGCGGGCGTTCATCGGGGAGTACGAATCGGTGTMCCGGGCGCMCCCGCCGAAGTCGCAGGCACCGCCGAAAAAGGCGGCCGAAGCGCCGAAATCGGACACGCCGCCGATCAACCCGGACGAAATTGACCAGACCAGTGAACTGGTGGTCGAAGACGTGGTGCGTCCGAAGGACGCGAAGACCGCGGCGTGGCTCGCGTTCACGCAAGCCGTGCTCGGTAGCGCGGAGTTCCGGTACGTGAAGTAATCGCCCGCGGTGTGGTCCGCTCGCTCCGCGAGCGGTCGCGTCTACGGGAGTGCCACGCTGGGAGATTTGACCCGATGGCTTCCGTGCCGAGTCGCACCGCTCGCGGAGCGAGCGGACCACACTGACACAACCAAACCAGACACAAGGACATACCCATGACCCACCTGCCATACGCTCCTCACTCGCGCCGCCAGGTCCTGAAGTCCGCCGGGGCCGGGTTCGGCTATCTCGCCCTCGCGGGCTTGCTCGGCGAGCAGGCCCGCGGCGCGGAAAAATCCGCGCCCAAACCGCTCGCGCCGCGGGAGCCGCACTTCGCGACGAAGGCCAAACGCCTGATCTTCGTTCACATGAACGGGGCGATGTCGCAGCACGACACGTTCGAGTACAAAGCGCAACTCTTCAAAGACGCGGGCAAGCCCGGACCGGGCGGCGGCACGTTGACCGCTCCCAAGTTCAAGTTCAGCCAGCATGGCGAAACCGGCTCGTGGTTTTCTGAACTCTTGCCGAACCTCGCCAAGCACGCCGACAAGCTCTGCTGGCTCCGCGGCTTGCACACCGACACGCCCGCGCACCCGCAAGCGGTGGTGCAGCTCCACACGGGCAGCGCCAACGCCGCGCTGACGCGCCCGAGCATGGGCGCATGGCTCCTGTACGGGCTCGGCACCGAGAACCAGGATTTGCCCGGTTACGTCACCATCAACCCGCCGCCGAACTTCGGTGGCGCGGTGAACTACGGGAGCGCGTTCCTTCCGGCCCACTTCCAGGGCACGCGCATCAACGACCTGGGCTATCTGCCGAACCTGAAGGCGACGACCGCGACCGACCTCCAGCGCAAGCAGCTCGACCTGATCCAGGAGATGAACCGCGACCTCGCCGCCGCGCCCGGCGCGCCAGATGCTGTAGACGGCGTGATCGAGTCGTTCGAGTTGGCGTTCAAGATGCAGGGCAAAGTGCCCGAACTGCTCGACATCTCGAAAGAACCGAAGAAGGTGCTGGAAGCCTACGGCGTGAAGGACGGCCCCGCGGGCGCGTTCGCGCGGCAGTGCGTGATGGCCCGCCGGTTGAGCGAAGCCGGTGTGCGCTTCGTGGAGATCTGCCAGCCGGGCTGGGACCACCACAGTAACCTCCACAAGGGTCTCATCGACCGCTGCGGCTCGGTCGATCAGCCGACCTCGGCGCTGCTCTCGGACCTGGAGGCCCGGGGCCTTCTCGACGACACGCTCGTGCTGTTCGGGAGCGAGTTCGGCCGCCTACCGACCGCGCAAGGGCCGGACGGGCGCGACCACAACATCACCGGTTACCCGATGTTCCTGACCGGTGCGGGTGTGAAGAAGGGCTTCAGCTACGGTGCGACCGACGAGTACGGCATCAAAGCCGTGGAGGGGCGGATGCACAGCACCGACCTGCACGCGACGCTCCTCGCTCTGATGGGCCTCGACCACGAAAAGTTGACGTACAAGTACGCCGGTCGCGATTTCCGGCTGACCGACGTGAAGGGGAACGTCGTGAAAGAGATTTTCGCCTGATGTATGGCCGGAGTCCGTGCGCACAGGAACGGTGCGGGTCGCGAACGAGCAGATGCTCATTTCGCGGCCCCATACCGTTCCCGAAGTGATTGGATCAGCCGTCCGATGATGCACCGAATGCCGGGTGACGGGAACCGGTACTCGCGCAAACGGGCCTGGAAGAACCGCGTGAGGGTGAACGTGAACCCCTCCGCGGCCGTCCAGTGTGCCCAGTGGACTGGGATGTAGAGCACGTCGCCGGGTTCCAGCACCACGTCGATGCGGGTGAGGCGCCGCGCCAGCGGGAAGCGCCGGTAATCAACGGCGGGGAAGTCGACCCGGCTGCGGCGGTAATCGCGCGTAATTGGCTCGAAGTACAGGTTGCGAACGTCGTCCGGCGGGGAGAGAGTGAAGACCTTCGTCCCCATGAGCTGAAAGACGACCGCCTCTTCGTGGGCGTGAATGTGGCAGCAGCTCCCGGTGTTTCGGCCGAAGAATACGGTGTCGGAAACACCGGGCAGCCCGTCCAGATCCGCGGGAATCGGCACATCCTTGTATAACACGTCCGACAGTTCCGCGAGTTCGACCGCCTCCATGTAGTGCTGCTTCCAGCTATCGGGTGTGGCCGAGAGGGCCGCGAGGTAGTCGCGAACGGTCATCGGAACCTTACGGGCCAGCGTGACGCCATCGGGGTAGTGACTCACCGGAATGAGCGCGTCCCCGCACGCCGCAGACACATATTCCGGAGTCCACGTCCGACACGCGGGCCAATCGCGAGCAAACCCGGGCACCCGGAACGGCGTGCCGGATCGGATGTAACGGTCGAGCGTCGAACGGTCGCACGCCGCGAGTCGATCCAGAATCATGGGCGGTGGGTCTCTTCAATACCGGAAACGAACCGAACGTTCGCACATTCGCGCCCGGCCTGGTCTCAGGCCGACTTGCCGTGTTGAAACGATGAGGTGGTTTCAGTTGTATGGCAAGTTCCCCTCACCCGGCTCGAGGACTCGCCGACCTCTCCCCGCCGAGCCGGGGCGAGGTGAACACACGCGGCGCCTCCGAAGCCACACGCCACGAATCGCTTCACGACTCTGCAACTCCAACACCTCGCCCCGGCTTGGCGGGGAGAGGTCGGCGAGTCTGAAGACCGGG
>BFBZ01001574.1_pt1 | contig 14715 bp, 13 predicted proteins | sample 1888401 | NCBI WGS metagenome assembly BFBZ01 (sample SAMD00112614, study PRJDB3348) | symbiont metagenome | host: Chara braunii | reverse complement strand
CCCCGCGCTCGCCGACAAGCGGGTGGCGCTCGTCATCGGCAATTCCGCCTATCAGAACGTGCCGCAACTGACGAACCCCGCCAATGACGGCGCGGTGATGACGGCGACCTTCAAGAGCGCGGGCTTCGATGTCGTCGATTACCGGCGCGATCTGACCGCGCGGGAGACCAGGCGGGCCTTGCGCGATTTCGCCGACGCCGCCCGCGATGCCGATATTGCGGTGGTCTACTACGCCGGCCACGGCATGGAGGTCGAAGGGGCGAACTATCTGATCCCGATCGACGCCCGGCTCGAGCGTGACACCGACGTCTATGACGAGACGCTGTCGCTCGACCGTATTCTGGTCGCCGTCGAGCCGGCGAAGAAGCTGCGCCTGGTCATTCTCGACGCCTGCCGCGACAACCCGTTCACCCGCAACATGCAGCGGACGGTGGCGACCCGCAGCCTCGGCCGCGGCCTCGCCAAGGTCGAGCCGACCAGCCCAAATACGCTGATCGCCTATTCCGCCAAGGCCGGCTCGACCGCGCAGGACGGCGACGGCAAGAACTCGCCATTCACGCTAGCGCTGTCGCGGCATATCGCGACCCCCGGCCTCGACGTCCGCAAGGCGTTCGGCTTCGTCCGCGACGAGGTGCTGAAAGCGACCGCCAACCGCCAGGAGCCGTTCGTGTACGGCTCGCTCGGCGGCGAGGACGTGCCGCTGGTCCCTGGCGTGCCGCGCGTCGTGACACAGATGCCGGTGACGCCGCCGCCGAGCCCGCAGGCCGACATCCGGCGCGACTACGAGCTCGCGATGCAGGTCGGCAACAAGGGCGCGCTGAACGCCTTCCTGGCGCAATATCCCGACGGGTTCTACGCCAGCCTCGCCAAGTTGCAGCTCGACAAGCTCACCGCCGAGGAGAATCGCGCCGCCGCTTCCGAGAAGGCCCGCGCCACCGAGGCCGAGCGGGCGCGGCTCGCCGCCGAGGGCGCGCGCAAGGAGACCCTCGCCAAGGCGGAGGCCGAGGCCAGGGCGGCGGAGCAGGCTCGGATTGTCGCTGAGAAGGCTAATCAGGTGGCGCAGCAGCAGGCGGCCGACGCCGAGAAGAAGCGCGGTGAGCAGCAGCTCGCGGCGGTCGACAATCCGCGCGCGGCGACCTCGCCCGGCGCGCCCACGCCCGCAGCACCGCAGCAGGGCCAGGTCGCCTCGCTCACCCCGGCCGCGCAGCCCGCCGATCTCGCCAAGTCGGTGCAGCTCGAGCTGCGCCGCGTCGGCTGCCTCACCGAGGATGCCGATGGCGACTGGGGCTCGGCCTCGCGCCGCTCGCTGTCGCAGTTCAACCGCTATGCCGGTACCAAGCTCGATACCCAGGCCGCCTCGGCCGATGCGCTCCAGGCGATCAAGCTCAAGCAGGCGCGCGTCTGCCCGCTGGTCTGCCAGCATGGCACCAAGCCGGACGGCGACCGCTGCGCCCGCATCGTTTGCGCCGAGGGTTCGTTCGTCAACGACGACAATGAATGCGAGAAGCGGCGCGACAGGAAGCCGGTCGCCAAGCGCGATGGCAGCGACGAAGATGTGCCGTCGCGCCGCCGCGCCCGCGCGGCGCCGGATGCCGGCCTGCCGATGCCGGCTCCCGGTGCGGGCGTCGGGGTTGGGATCGGAGGTGGTGGCGGTCTCGGCGTCGGGACGGCCTCGGGCTACACCAGGCCGCAGACGCAAGCCGCCCGGCCGAAGTCGGGCGGGCAGATCTATTGCGACGCCTATCTGTGCCGCGCCGTCAGGCCCGGCTGCCGGCTGGAATATCGCGGCGGCGGCGGCCCGGCCAACAATGCCAGCGTCGAGGTGTGCAACTGATCAGGACGAGATTACGCTGGCGGCGATGTTGACCATCAGGGCGACCAGCGCGGTGTTGTAGACGAATGAGATGATGCCGTGCACGGTCGCGGTGCGGCGGATGATCTTGTCGGTGATGCCGACGTCGGAGACCTGGGCGGTCATGCCGATGATGAAGGAGAAGTAGACGAAGTCCCAGTAGTCGGCGTGCTCGTCCTTGTCGCCGCTGGGGAATTGCAGGCCGCCGGGCTTGGCGCCGCGGTAGTAGTCATGGGCGTAGTGCAGGGCGAAGGTCGCATGCACCGCGGCCCAGGACAGCGAGACGGTGAGCAGCGCCAGCGTCAGCGCCGGAGCGTCGCGCTTGGAAGCGCCGAGCTCGAGCACGATCGCGGCGATGCTGGCGAAGGCGCCGAGCGCCGTGACCAGCAGGATCACGAAACGGCCGTCGTCCTGCATGACCGCCTTGCGGCGGATGTGATGATGCTCGCTGCGCAGCATCATCGCCGCGACCAGCACGAGGTAGAGCGCGGTGAAGATGTCCCAGCTGATCAGGAGCCGCGTGATCAGGCGGAGTGCCGGCGGCAGCAGGAAGAACGCGACGATCGCGAGGCCCAGCGATATGAAGGTGCGCGGCCGCGCATAGATGACGCGCAGCGCAGCCGGCAGCCGCGTGAAGCGGGCGAGGTCCGGATCGTCGGGATGGACTCCGCCCAATGCCTCGCCTCAGCTCTTGCGCTCGGCGACGAAATGCGCGGCCGCCCGCAGCACGTCGCCCTTGGCGCCGAACACCGACAGCGCGGCATCGCCGCGGGCGAGCAGGTCGCGGACGCGCTGCCTGGCGCCCTCGACGCCGAGCTGGGTGACGAAGGTGGTCTTGCCGAGCTCGGCGTCGGCACCGGCCGGCTTGCCGAGGGTGGCGGCATCGCCCTCGACGTCGAGCAGGTCGTCGGCGATCTGGAAGGCTTCGCCGAGCGCGCGGCCGTAGTCGTCGAGCGCCTGGTACTCGGCCGCCGAGGCCTGGCCGAGCAGGGCGCCGGCGATGCAGCCGAAGCGGAGCAGGGCGCCGGTCTTCATCTGCTGGACGCGGGCGACGTCGACCGGGCCGCTGTCGCCGAACCGGCCCTCGCCGGCGAGGTCGAGGATCTGGCCGCCGGCCATGCCGCCGACACCGGCGCAGCGGGCCAGCGCCCGGGTCAAAGCGAGGCGGACGCCGGCATCGGGATGGATCTCGTCGCGGGTGATGATGTCGAAGGCGATGGTCAGCAGTGCGTCGCCGGCCAGGATCGCGGTGGCGTCGTCATAGACCTTGTGCAGGGTCGGACGCCCGCGCCGCAGGTCGGAATTGTCCATCGCCGGCAGATCGTCGTGGATGAGCGAGTAGCAGTGGATGCATTCGAGCGCCGCGCCGGTCAGCAGCGCGCCCTTGCGCGGGACGCCGAACACGGCGGCGCTCTCGACCACCAGGAACGGGCGCAGCCGCTTGCCGCCGTTCAGGCTCGAATAGCGCATCGACTCGATCAGCCGCTTCGGCCTGATGATCTCGTCCGCCAGCGGCGCATCGCCGAGGAGCTCGCCGAGCAAGGCTTCGGTCTCTTCCGCGGTCTTGTCCAGGCGTTGGGTGAAGTCGGTGAGGGCCGTCGCAGTCATTTAACAAGAGCTCCAGGGGCAAAATTCGCCGGACAATCGTTGATGGCGGCGACTTCGTCAATTGCCGGAGCGGTGGCGGCTTTCGGCCGCGACGGCGGAAAAAAGCAGGAAACCACATCGAGATGTCGGATAATCCCCTCCAATTGTCCGCCCCCGCGGTGGTCCCAACCGAGCGGCGCCTGCCCTTGCGTACCGTCAGAACCATCCTCGTGATCGCCGTGCTGGTGCTGCTCGTGCCCTATGCGCTGACGCCGTTCTATGCCGTGGGTCACCCCGCCTCGACCCTGATGCTGTGGCGGTCGGTGACGGGGCAGCCGGTGACGCGGCACTGGATCGACCTCTCGGCCATGTCGCCGTATTTGCCCCGCTCGGTGGTGGCCGCGGAGGATGCCAAATTCTGCAGCCATCACGGCATCGACTGGGGCGCGCTGCGCGAGGTCATGGACGATGCCGAGGACGGCGAGGTCTCGCGGGGCGGCTCGACCATCACCCAGCAGGTCGCCAAGAACCTGTTCCTGTGGCAGGGCCGCAGCTATGTTCGAAAGGCGCTGGAACTGCCGCTGGCGCTGTGGATCGACCTCGTCCTCGGCAAGCGGCGCATCCTCGAAATCTACCTCAACATCGCCGAGCTCGGTCCCAGCGGCCAGTTCGGGGTGGAGGCGGGCGCCAATTACGCGTTCAACCGCTCGGCAGCTGGCTTAGGGCCGCGCGAGGCGGCGCTGATGGCCTCGATCCTGCCGAACCCCGTCCGGCGCAGCGCCCGGGCCCCGGGGCCGGGTGTGCGGCGGCTGTCGGCGACCTACATGGTGCGGGCCCAGGCCTCCAGCCTGCAGGCCTGCTGGGGGGAACGGCGGTGAGGTCCGAGCGGGCGCAATTTTGGCCAAAAATGCCTCGGAGAGCCCTAGCCATGCCGCACCCCTTCCTCTATAAGCGCGGCCTTGATCGGCATCCGGGCTCGCCAGCTTCATGGCTGCAGCCGTCCTTTGCGGACGATGCCTTGCAAAAATACCCTAGAGGATACCGATATGGCCGTCCCCAGAAGAAAAACTTCGCCGTCGCGCCGCGGCATGCGCCGCTCGGCTGACGCCATCAAGAAGCCGACCTATGTCGAGGACAAGGATTCCGGCGAGCTGCGTCGTCCGCACCACCTGGACCTGAAGACCGGCATGTACAAGGGCCGCCAGGTCCTGAAGAAGAAAGACGCCTGATTGTCCGCGCGGGCCGCTTTCCAAGCTGCCCGAATTCGGCCATCGATGGGGTTGAAAGCGGTCCCGTGCGACGTGATTCGCCGGGACCGTTGCGTATCTGTGTCGCGTGATCCCGTCTCGCTGTCTCATCTTCGCACCGATTGATTTTGCGCCGGGCCGCCGCCCGCGCCATCCAAGGCTTCAACCGATGTCCATGGTCGGTTTCCCGCTGCTGCTGATCCCGCTGGCGATCTACAACATGATCGTCTTCCTGATGCCGGGGGTCGCGTTCAGCGAGACGCTGCTGCGCCTTCAGCTTCCGTCCGGCGAGGTCTGGACGATCTCGCTCGGCGACATGCTGCTGGCCCTGGGCGTGCTGCTGCTGCTGCTCGAAATCATCAAGGCGGCGAAGCCGAACGGGAAATATCTGACCGATCATCTGCTGTCGCTGCTGGTCTTCGGCGGCGCCGCGGCGGAATTCGCGATGTGGCAGAAGTTCGGGAATTCGACCTTCCTGCTGCTGACCCTGCTGGCGATGGTCGATTTCTTCGGCGGAGTCTCGCTGCGCACCAAGCGCGCCGCCCGCTCAGTCGTCGCAGCTCCCGCTTCCGTGCCGGCGCCGGCCGAAGCGACCGTGCCTGATCCGGAACCTCAGCCGATCGAGGAGCCGGCCAGAGATTCGGTCAAAGAACCGGCCAAGGCGGAGGTTCAGAAGGCGGATGCTGCCGCGCCCGTCGTTGAAGAGCCGATCGATGCCGTGCCGGCTGCTGCTTCGGTCGCCGAGTCCGTGCTGCTCGACCGCTCGGTCCCCCGGCCGGCTCCCGCTCCGACGACCGGCTGGGTCGCGGAGGCAAAGGAGACCGAGACCGCTGCTCCGGGCGCTCCAGAGCCGCCCAAACCCGACGCGCCGAAGCCCTGAGGCGCAGGAGCGCGCCGCTCACATCATTTCTCGGGTCCGGCCGCCGGCACGCGTGACCGGCTGAAGCCTCGCCGCATAGGCACTGTGGACGTCGGCAACCGCCGCGCGCCTGAGCGTGCGGGTTTGCGGCAGCTGCTCGGCGGTCGCGATCAGATGGGTCACGAAGCCGGCGTCGGGGCGTGCTGCGCGAACGATCCGCGCGCGAAGGTCATGGCTCGCATCGCTCGGCAGCAGCGTCACGGAGCGGGAGGTCTCCTCCGACCCATCCAGGCGATCGCCGTCCTGATCAATCGTTAACATTGTCCAACCACCGCCGGCGCGATTGTCACGTTCTGGGACGCCGGAGCCTTTCGCTCCTCGATCTCGCAAGAGCAATGCCGTTCCAAGCGCTCTGGAGCGCTGCATGTTCCAAACATGGTTGACGCGTCTCGGACACGCGCTCGTCGCCTCGGCATGCTCTCCGTTAACCAGAGATGCGTAGTCTGATTCGCGAACTCGGCCGCCGCCGCTCGCGCGGATGCGCGCTGGCCGTTCCCAAATCAGCGCCGGTCCTGCCGGCCTGTGCCGAAACGAGGCGACCTTGACATCCGAATTGCCACAGACCGCGATGATCCTGGCGTCCCTGGGCCAAGCCGCCTTCGTCTGGGATCTGGCGAGCGACGTGATCGTCTGGAGCGATCACGTCGGGGCGGTGTTTGCCGACGTTCCGCTGCCGCAACTCTGCAACGGCGCCGAATTCAGCAAGCTGATCGAGCCGGACCGCAGCATCCGCTCCGAGATCATGCACCAGGGGGCGCCGCTGCATGGCGCCGCCGGCACGCCGTACCGGATCGAATATGGCGTGCGCACCCACGCCGGTGCGCCATTGATCTGGGTCGAGGAGACCGGCTGCTGGTTCGCCGGCCCCGATGGGCGGCCCTTGCGTGCCCAGGGCATCGTGCGGATCAACAACGAGCGCCACGCCCGCGAGGAGCAGCTGCTCAAGCTGTCACGGCACGATCCGCTGACCGGCGAGCTGAACCGAACGCATCTGCTGGCGACGCTTGCCGAGGTGATCGAGGAGTCGCAGCGGTTCCGCTTCTCCTGCGCCTTCATGCTGGTCGGCATCGATCATCTCGCGCGCATCAACGACGCCTTCGGCTTCGACGTCGCCGACGGCGTCGTGCTGGAGATCGCCCAGCGCATCCGGGGCCGGCTCCGCGGTGGCGACACGCTCGGGCGGTTCTCGGGCAACAAGTTCGGGTTGATCCTGAAGAACTGCACGATGGACGACATGACCACCGCGGCCGAGCGCTTTCTCGCGACCGTGCGCGACGAGGTGGTGCCGACCAAGTCAGGTCCGGTCGCCGTCACCGCGACGATCGGCGCCGTGAGCGTTCCCCGTCACGCCCGCTCGGTCGAGGAAGCGGTCAACCGCGCCCATGAGACGCTCGACGCCGCCAAGCGCCGCCGCATCGGATCGTTCTCGACCTGGCGGCCGAACGTGGAGCGCGACGCACAGCGCAAGGTCAACATCCGCGTCACCGACGAGATCGTGACCGCGCTCAATGAGCGGCGCATCGTCACAGCGTTCGAGCCGGTGGTGAATGCCAACACGCTTGCGCCCGCCTTCTATGAATGCCTGGTGCGGATGCGCCAGGATGACGGCCGGGCCTTGCTGGCGCCGGACGTCGTCCCAGTCGCCGAACGGCTCGGTTTGATCCGTCTGGTCGATCACCGCATTCTGGAGCTGGTGGTGGCGGAGCTCGCGAGCACGCCCGACGTCACCCTGAGCCTCAACATCTCGCCTGAGACCACCATGGATCCGGACTGGTGGGCCTCGATCGAGTCCATGATGCGCGCCCATCCTGGGGTCGCCGAACGGCTGATCGTCGAGATCACCGAGACGGTCGAGATCCAGGACGTCGACGATCTCCGCGGCTTCGTGACGCGGCTGAAAGATCTCGGCAGCCGAATCGCCATCGATGATTTCGGCGCCGGGCACACCTCGTTCCGCAATCTGCGCAAGCTCGGCGTCGACATCGTCAAGATCGACGGCGCCTTCGTGCAGAATCTCGTGCGCTCGGCTGACGACCGCGCCTTCGTGCAGACGCTGGTCGAGCTGGCGCGACGGCTGCAGATCAAGACGGTCGCGGAATGGGTGCAGGACGAGGCGTCGGTCGGGCTGCTGCGCGACTGGGGCTGCGATTACATCCAGGGCCGGGTGATTGGCCTCGCCTCGGTCGATCGGCCGTGGATCGGTAACGGCAGGGTGGAGCTGCCGGCGGCGGGTTGATCAGCCGCCGGCCTTCGGCGTCAGCCTTGCTGCTCGTCCTTCTTCGGCTCCGACATGCGATCGAGCCGGTCCTGCATTTCCTTCATCTGACGGCGCAGCTCGTCGATGTTGTCGTCGGCGGCCGGGGCCGGCTCGGCGGCCTTCTCGTCGGCGCGCACCGGCGGCGTGAACGGCTTGAACATCGAGAAGGTCTGCTGGAACAGTTCCATGTTGCGGCGCACCTGCTCCTCGAGCGGCGCGAACGGCGTCCCGCTGAAGGTGTCGGCGATCTGCTTGCGGAATTTCTCCTGCTCCCGGGTCAGGGTATCGATCGACTGCTCAAGGTACTTTGGCACCACCATCTGCATGCTGTCGCCGTAGAAGCGGATCAGCTGGCGCAGGAACGTGGTCGGCAGCAGGTTCTGACCGGCCTTGTTCTCCTGCTCGAAGATGATCTGCGCGAGGACCGACCGCGTGATGTCGTCGCCAGTCTTGGCGTCGTAGACCAGGAAATCCTCCCCGTTCTTAACCATCGAGGCCAGATCTTCGAGGGTCACGTAGGTACTCGTCCCGGTATTGTAGAGCCGCCGGTTCGCGTATTTCTTGATTGTGGTGGGTTGGTCAGATTTCGCCATGAGCTCACACATGCAAACCGAGAACAGGGAACCCGGCGGCGTCGCCGCAGGGCGAAGAGCTACGCAATGCAATAACGTAATCACTTTCGAGCGAGTTCGGCTACGGTTTTGTGCGGAACGGTTAATCCCGCAGCAGAAATCTTGCCCACGAAACGGCCAAGCATCCCAATTTGAATGCGCTGCAACAGGAATTGCTGATGCCGCCAATTGACATGTCGCAACGACGTTAACAGGATGAAGGACGAAGGTTGCGCACTCGCCAATCCGGGGCTTGCGGAGGGCCGGCACGACCGTGAACTGAAAAGATCATTTTCATTTCAAATACCCTCGAGTCTCAAGCCCTCGCTTTCACGTTCAAGATCAAGAACCCCAGGAGATGCTCATGTCAGACGATGTCGTCATCGTCAGCGCCGCCCGCACCGCGGTTGGAAGTTTCAACGGTGCCTTCGCCAGTGTCCCGGCTCATGAATTGGGGGCGGTGGCCATCAAGGCCGCGCTGGAGCGCGCCGGCGTCGAGCCGGGCCGCGTCTCGGAGGTCATTATGGGCCAGATCCTGACTGCGGCGCAGGGCCAGAACCCGGCGCGCCAGGCTTCGATCGCCGCCGGCATTCCAGTCGAGAGCCCGGCCTGGGGCATCAACCAACTGTGCGGCTCCGGCCTGCGGTCCGTTGCGCTCGGCTACCAGGCGCTCGTCAATGGCGACTCCGACATCGTGGTCGCCGGCGGCCAGGAGTCGATGAGCATGGCGGCGCATGCGCAATATCTGCGCGCCGGTGTGAAGATGGGCTCGCTCGATCTGGTCGACACGATGATCAAGGACGGCCTGACCGACGTGTTCAACGGCTATCACATGGGCAACACCGCCGAGAACGTTGCGAAGCAATATCAGATCACGCGCGCGCAGCAGGACGAGTTCGCCGTTGCATCGCAGAACAAGGCCGAGGCGGCTCAGAAGGCCGGCAGGTTCAAGGACGAGATCGCACCCGTGACGGTCAAGAGCCGCAAGGGTGACACCGTGGTCGACACCGATGAATATCCGCGTCATGGCGCGACGATCGAGGCCATGGCCAAGCTGCGTGCGGCGTTCGAGAAGGACGGCACGGTCACGGCCGGCAACGCGTCGGGCATCAATGACGGCGCGGCTGCCGTGGTGCTGATGACCGCCAAGCAGGCGGCCAAGGAGGGCAAGACCCCGCTGGCGCGGATCGTGTCCTGGGGCCAGGCCGGCGTCGACCCGAAGATCATGGGCACCGGCCCGATCCCGGCGTCGCGTTCGGCGCTGAAGAAGGCCGGCTGGAACATCGCCGACCTCGACCTGATCGAAGCCAACGAGGCGTTCGCCGCGCAGGCTTGCGCGGTGAACAAGGATCTCGGCTGGGATCCGGCCAAGGTCAACGTCAACGGCGGCGCGATCGCGATCGGCCATCCGATCGGYGCGTCCGGCGCGCGCGTGCTCGTGACTCTGCTGCACGAGATGCAGAAGCGCGACGCGAAGAAGGGTCTTGCCACGCTGTGCATCGGCGGCGGCATGGGCATCGCGCTGTGCGTTGCACGCGACTAAAAAGCCGGCAGTGACTGCGAACCGTTCAGCCTTCGCAATCGCGTCCAGCTCAACTAAAGATCAACGCCCGGCGATCTCGCCGGGCGTTTTGTTCTTGATGTCCGTCAAACACGTCGCATAATCGACCACTAAAAAAATGGAGTTGAGCGAGCATGGACGGTCGTGCGGCAAGTTGATCGTCGCGCGGAGGTTCATGATCCAATAACAACGGCAAGCGCGGCGACAGCCAGAGGTTGTCCTGTGCGATCAGTCATCGAGGGAAGGATTCGACATGGCACGTGTAGCGTTGGTGACGGGGGGAACGCGCGGTATCGGAGCGGCGATCAGCAAGGCGCTGAAGGCGGCTGGATACAAGGTCGCGGCGAATTACGGCGGCAACGATGCCGCGGCGGAGAAGTTCAAGAGCGAGACCGAGATCCCCGTCTACAAATGGGACGTCAGCTCGTTCGAGGCCTGCGGCGAAGGCATCAAGAAGGTCGAAGCCGATCTCGGTCCCATCGATGTGCTGATCAACAATGCCGGCATCACCCGTGATACGGCCTTCCACAAGATGACGCTCGAGCAGTGGAGCGCGGTGATCAACACCAATCTCGGCTCGCTGTTCAACATGACCCGCCCGGTCATCGAGGGCATGCGCGCGCGCAAGTTCGGCCGCATCATCAACATCTCCTCGATCAACGGCCAGAAGGGCCAGTTCGGCCAGGTCAACTACTCCGCGGCGAAGGCCGGCGACATCGGCTTCACCAAGGCGCTCGCGCTGGAGACGGCCAAGGCCGGCATCACCGTCAACGTGATCTGCCCGGGCTACATCAACACCGAGATGGTGCAGGCGGTGCCGAAGGACGTGCTCGAGAAAGCCATCCTGCCGCTGATTCCGGTGGGGCGCCTCGGCGAGCCCGAGGAGATCGCGCGCGCCGTGGTGTTCCTCGCGGCTGATGAGGCCGGAGCCATCACCGGTTCGACGCTGTCGGTCAATGGCGGCCAGTACATGGTGTGAGCCTCGCCGGCGGCGTTGCCTCCGGCCACCATCTGCGGTTAAGGAAAACCTGATGCCCGCGCTCGCCGCGGGCATTCACGTCTTGGACGCTCCCCGCACGGACGCAGGCGTGGGTGGCCGGCATGAGCCGGCCGTGACGGAGCCTGCCGCCTGATGTCCCAGCGCAATGCGACCCTGATCGGTCTGACCGCGATCCTGATGTGGTCGCTGCTCGCCTTGTTGACGGTGGCAACTGGCACGATCCCCGCCTTCCAGCTTGCGGCGATGACCTTCGCGATCGGCGGCGCGGTCGGCTTGCTCAGTCTGGTCCGCCGACCGGACGGGCTACGGGTGCTGCGGCAGCCGCTGACGGCGTGGGCCGTGGGCGTCGGTGGGCTGTTCGGTTATCACGCGCTGTACTTCCTGGCGCTGCGCTTCGCGCCGCCGGCAGAAGCCGGGCTGCTGAACTATCTTTGGCCGCTGCTGATCGTGCTATTTTCGGCCTTTCTGCCGGGGGAGCGGCTCGCGGTTCATCACGTGACCGGCGCCGTGATCGGGCTTGTCGGCACCGCGCTGCTGTTGCTCGGCAACGGTGCGAGCTTCGCTGCGAGCCAGTTGCCGGGGCTCGCGGCCGCCTTCGTCGCGGCGTTCGTGTGGGCGATCTATTCGGTGCTCTCGCGCCGTCTGAAGGCGGTGCCGACCGATGCCGTCGCCGGCTTCTGCATGGCGACGTCCGCGCTCGCGGCCCTGGTCCATGTTGCGGTCGAGCGAACGGTCTGGCCCGACAGCCCGACGCAGTGGCTCGCTGTTGCCGGTCTCGGCATTGGCCCGGTTGGCGCCGCGTTCTATGCCTGGGACATCGGGATGAAGCGCGGAGACATTCGCGTGCTCGGTGCCGCATCCTATGCGACGCCGCTGCTGTCGACGGCTTTCCTGATCGTTGCCGGCTATGCCCGCCCGAGCGCCACCCTGGCGGTGGCCGCACTGCTGATTGCCGGCGGCGGTCTGGTCGCGGCCAAGGACATGTTCCTCCTGCGCAAGCGCTGACCGCATCAGGTCGAGCGACGTCAGGCGGGGCCGGCTCGCATGCGGACTCGGCACGGCGGTCCGAATCCGCCGGTTATCCTTGATGCGCACTTAACCGTGCGCAAAACCGGCGCGCCGGCCGGTAGCTCACAACCGCCGATTACAGTTTGGCGCGGTCTGCACCTAACCCGCCCTTTACCCGTGCTGAGCGATAGTCCCTGCGAAATGGTGCTGACAACGGGGCGGCAATGCCGGACGTGAGACGTTACATGGCCCGCGCAGGGGAGTTGTTTCGCGTTCCCGCCGACAGTCCCGAGCTGACGCGCGCGCAGTTCCAGGCGTTCTCCAAGCAGGTGCCGCTGCTCTATTTCATTCTCATCACCAACAGCCTGGCGCTCGCCTACACGTTCCTGCCGCTGGCGCCGACGTGGCTCACGATTTCCGTGCCGGCGTTGCTATCGACGATTACCGGCGCGCGCATGCTGTGGTGGCTGCGGCAGGGCGAGGCCGCCAGCAGCGACGCCGAGGTGCTGCGCAACCTGCGTGTCACCAACCGGATTGCCGGCCCGATCGGGGCGCTGTTCGTCGTCTGGTCCTTCGCGTTGTTTCCCTACGGCGACCCATTCGCCAAGGGGCAGGTCGCGTTCTACATGGCGGTCACGGTCATCGGCATCATCTTCTGCCTGATGCACCTGCGCTCCGCAGCCCTGATCGTGACCCTCGTGGTCATCGTGCCCTATGTCATCTTCTTCATGTCCACGGGCGTTCACGCGCTGCGGGCGATCGCGGTCAATCAGCTGCTCGTGTCCGGCGCGATGGTCACGGTGCTGTTCATCTATTATCGGGATTTCGCCGCGCTCGTCGCCAGCCGCAAATCGCTGCTCGCGGAGCAGGCGGCGACGCAAGCGCTGTCGGATGAAAACTTCCGCCTCGCCAATCTGGATTCGCTGACCGATCTGCCCAATCGCCGTCGCTTCTTCTCGGAGCTCACGCAAGCTTTCGCCGAGGCCGACCGGGACGGCACGCGGCTCGCCGTCGGCATCATCGATCTCGACGGCTTCAAGCCGATCAACGACACCTATGGGCACACGGTCGGCGACCGCGTGCTGATCGAGGCCGCGCGCCGCATCCGCGACGCCTGTGCCGGCCATGGCGGCCAGGTCCATCTCGCCCGGCTCGGCGGCGACGAGTTCGGACTGGTGGTCGCCGGCAATCCCACGGACGACGATCTGCTCAACCTCGGACGGCAGATCACCGACCTCATCAAGCTGCCCTATCAGTTCGACACGACCCATACCGGCCTGTCGTGCTCAACCGGCTTTGCGTTGTATCCGCGCTCGGCCATGGTTGCGGATGCGCTGTACGAATGCGCCGACTATGCGCTCTACCACGCCAAGCGCCGCGCCCGCGGCCAGGCCATCATCTTCTCGACCGAGCTTGAGGCGGAGATCCGCAGCCGCAGCGTGATCGAGCACCTGTTGCGCACGGCCGATTTCGACGCCGAGATGGACCTGGCGTTTCAGCCGATCATGGACGCGACGAATTCGCGCACCACCGGATTCGAGGTCCTGGCGCGCTGGCACAGCCCCAAGCTGGGTACGGTGTCGCCCGCAAGCTTCATCCCGGCCGCCGAGCGGATCGGCGTCATCCGCAGCCTGACGCGTTGTCTGCTGGTCAAGGCGCTCGCCGCCGCGCGGACCTGGCCGGACGACATTCGCGTGTCGTTCAATCTCTCCGCGCACGACATCTGTTCGCCGGATGGCGTCCTGCCGCTGCTGGCGGTCATCCATGCCAGCGGCGTGCCGCCGCGCCGCATCGAGTTCGAGATCACCGAGACCGCCGTCACCTTCGACTTCGCCCGCGCCGAGCAGTCGATCGCGGCATTGAAGGCGATCGGTTGCGGCATCTCGCTGGACGATTTCGGCACCGGCTACTCGTCGCTCAGTCACGTCCACCGGCTGCCGCTCGACAAGCTCAAGGTCGACCGCAGTTTCGTGAGCGACGTCAATGCCAACCCGATCAGCCACAAGATCATCAAGTCGCTGACCGGCCTCTGCGCCGACATGGAAATTTCGTGCGTCGTCGAGGGTGTCGAGACCAAGGAGCAGCTCGACAGCCTGCGGCGTCTGGGCGCGGACTACATCCAGGGCTACTACTTCGCGAAGCCGATGCCGGCCGACGCGATTTCCGGCTTCCTCGCCCAGGAGCGCCAGCGCTTCGCCGAGCCGGCCGCGAAGGTCGCCGGCGCGAGCGCCTGACTCAGACCTCCGGCTCCCAGCCGGGCGGCGCAAGCTCGAATCCTTCGAACATGAAGCCCGGCGCCACCGTGCAGCCGACGAGCGTCCAATCGCCGGCGCTCTCGGCGGCCTGCCAGGCATGGGCGGGCACCACCGCCTGCGGCTGCTGGCCGGCTGCGAGGTCGATGCCCAGCGTCGTCGTTTGCGGCGCCTGGCCCTCGGCGGCGATCCGCAAGGTCAGCGGCGCACCGGCATAGAAGTGCCAGGTCTCGACCGCGTCGACCCTGTGCCAATGCGAACGCTCGCCGCGCGCGAGCAGGAAATAGATCAAGGTCGATGCGGCGCGGCCGGAGGCGTCGACGGCCGGATCGCGGAAGGTCTCGCGAAAATGTCCGCCCTCCGGATGAGGCTGCAGGCCGAGCCGCGCGATGATGTCGGCAGCCGAGAGCGTGGCCATCGT
>BFBZ01000036.1_pt91 | contig 14729 bp, 3 predicted proteins | sample 1888401 | NCBI WGS metagenome assembly BFBZ01 (sample SAMD00112614, study PRJDB3348) | symbiont metagenome | host: Chara braunii | reverse complement strand
ACGAGGTTGCCGAGAAATTCCGCACCAATGCGCGCCACGCCCCTGCCGCGCTTTCGCCTGGCGCCATCGATGCGATCATCGATCGCGTGCGGCGGCTCGAGGATGTGCCGGACGCGGGCGCCCTCGCGCGCATGATCGCCCCACCCCAGCCAGGAACGTCAAGATGAGAACGCCAGGATGAGTGCGATGCCGCAGAAGGATATCGCCGGCCTGATCAGGCGGGATGCCGTGCATCGCTCGGTCTACACCGACCCCGAGATCTTTGCGCTCGAGATGGAGCGGATCTTCGATCGCACCTGGGTCTATCTCGGGCACGATTGCGAGATCTCCCAGGAGGGCGACTACAAGACCACCTACATCGGTCGTCATCCCATCATCGTTGCGCGGCTCGCGGACGGCAGCGTGACCGCGCTCGTGAACCGCTGCCGCCATCGCGGCGCCACCGTGTGTCAGCACGAGGTCGGCAACAGCCGTTTCTTCCGCTGCGCCTATCACGCCTGGACCTATGCCAATGACGGCAGCCTGTTGGGCGTGCCGATGCCGGCGGGCTACGGCGCGGCGTTCAAGCGCGAAGATCATGGGCTCGCCAAAGTTCCGCGCATCGCCAGCTATCGCGGCTTCATTTTCGGCAACATGGCAGCCGACGGTCCGAGCCTGGAAGAGCATCTCGGCGGCGCCAGGAAGCTGCTCGACGACTACAGCGCGGTGTCACCGACCGGAGAGATCGAGGTGTTCCGCGGCTATCAGAAGTGCGGATACGACGGCAATTGGAAATACCAGCTCGAGAACGGCGTCGATCCCTATCATGTCGGCGCCCTGCACCGCAGCGCGGTCACTGCCGACGCGATGAAGATCTACAAGGAGGGCAGAGGCCGCGTTGTCGACATGGATGGGCACGGCGTCACCGACCACTCCGATTGGGGTCCGATGCCCGTCGATGCCGGCCTGAGCGGCGGTTTCAATCTGGTGCTGTTCCCGAACTTGATCCTGCTGCGCAGCCAGATCCGCATCGTGCGTCCGGTCGCGGTCGACCGAACCGAGATCTACACCAATGTGGTGCGGCTCAAGGGCGTGCCCGAGGACGTCAACCTGCAGCGCATGCGCGACCAGGAGTTCGAATTCGGGGCCGCCGGCACATTCTATACCGACGACATGGAGATCTTCGAGCGCTCGCAGCGCGGCCTCAACAGCAGCGCGGTCGATTGGGTCGTCTTCGCGCGCGGCCTCGACCGCGAGCAATGGCGCGGCGGCTATCCTGTCTCTTATACACATCTAGATGTGTATAAGAGACAGATTCTATACCGACGACATGGAGATCTTCGAGCGCTCGCAGCGCGGCCTCAACAGCAGCGCGGTCGATTGGGTCGTCTTCGCGCGCGGCCTCGACCGCGAGCAATGGCGCGGCGGCTATCCTGTCTCTTATACACATCTAGATGTGTATAAGAGACAGATTCTATACCGACGACATGGAGATCTTCGAGCGCTCGCAGCGCGGCCTCAACAGCAGCGCGGTCGATTGGGTCGTCTTCGCGCGCGGCCTCGACCGCGAGCAATGGCGCGGCGGCTATCCTGTCTCTTATACACATCTAGATGTGTATAAGAGACAGATTCTATACCGACGACATGGAGATCTTCGAGCGCTCGCAGCGCGGCCTCAACAGCAGCGCGGTCGATTGGGTCGTCTTCGCGCGCGGCCTCGACCGCGAGCAATGGCGCGGCGGCTATCCTGTCTCTTATACACATCTAGATGTGTATAAGAGACAGATTCTATACCGACGACATGGAGATCTTCGAGCGCTCGCAGCGCGGCCTCAACAGCAGCGCGGTCGATTGGGTCGTCTTCGCGCGCGGCCTCGACCGCGAGCAATGGCGCGGCGGCTATCCTGTCTCTTATACACATCTAGATGTGTATAAGAGACAGATTCTATACCGACGACATGGAGATCTTCGAGCGCTCGCAGCGCGGCCTCAACAGCAGCGCGGTCGATTGGGTCGTCTTCGCGCGCGGCCTCGACCGCGAGCAATGGCGCGGCGGCTATCCTGTCTCTTATACACATCTAGATGTGTATAAGAGACAGATTCTATACCGACGACATGGAGATCTTCGAGCGCTCGCAGCGCGGCCTCAACAGCAGCGCGGTCGATTGGGTCGTCTTCGCGCGCGGCCTCGACCGCGAGCAATGGCGCGGCGGCTATCCTGTCTCTTATACACATCTAGATGTGTATAAGAGACAGATTCTATACCGACGACATGGAGATCTTCGAGCGCTCGCAGCGCGGCCTCAACAGCAGCGCGGTCGATTGGGTCGTCTTCGCGCGCGGCCTCGACCGCGAGCAATGGCGCGGCGGCTATCCTGTCTCTTATACACATCTAGATGTGTATAAGAGACAGATTCTATACCGACGACATGGAGATCTTCGAGCGCTCGCAGCGCGGCCTCAACAGCAGCGCGGTCGATTGGGTCGTCTTCGCGCGCGGCCTCGACCGCGAGCAATGGCGCGGCGGCTATCCTGTCTCTTATACACATCTAGATGTGTATAAGAGACAGATTCTATACCGACGACATGGAGATCTTCGAGCGCTCGCAGCGCGGCCTCAACAGCAGCGCGGTCGATTGGGTCGTCTTCGCGCGCGGCCTCGACCGCGAGCAATGGCGCGGCGGCTATCCTGTCTCTTATACACATCTAGATGTGTATAAGAGACAGATTCTATACCGACGACATGGAGATCTTCGAGCGCTCGCAGCGCGGCCTCAACAGCAGCGCGGTCGATTGGGTCGTCTTCGCGCGCGGCCTCGACCGCGAGCAATGGCGCGGCGGCTATCCTGTCTCTTATACACATCTAGATGTGTATAAGAGACAGATTCTATACCGACGACATGGAGATCTTCGAGCGCTCGCAGCGCGGCCTCAACAGCAGCGCGGTCGATTGGGTCGTCTTCGCGCGCGGCCTCGACCGCGAGCAATGGCGCGGCGGCTATCCTGTCTCTTATACACATCTAGATGTGTATAAGAGACAGATTCTATACCGACGACATGGAGATCTTCGAGCGCTCGCAGCGCGGCCTCAACAGCAGCGCGGTCGATTGGGTCGTCTTCGCGCGCGGCCTCGACCGCGAGCAATGGCGCGGCGGCTATCCTGTCTCTTATACACATCTAGATGTGTATAAGAGACAGATTCTATACCGACGACATGGAGATCTTCGAGCGCTCGCAGCGCGGCCTCAACAGCAGCGCGGTCGATTGGGTCGTCTTCGCGCGCGGCCTCGACCGCGAGCAATGGCGCGGCGGCTATCCTGTCTCTTATACACATCTAGATGTGTATAAGAGACAGATTCTATACCGACGACATGGAGATCTTCGAGCGCTCGCAGCGCGGCCTCAACAGCAGCGCGGTCGATTGGGTCGTCTTCGCGCGCGGCCTCGACCGCGAGCAATGGCGCGGCGGCTATCCTGTCTCTTATACACATCTAGATGTGTATAAGAGACAGATTCTATACCGACGACATGGAGATCTTCGAGCGCTCGCAGCGCGGCCTCAACAGCAGCGCGGTCGATTGGGTCGTCTTCGCGCGCGGCCTCGACCGCGAGCAATGGCGCGGCGGCTATCCTGTCTCTTATACACATCTAGATGTGTATAAGAGACAGATTCTATACCGACGACATGGAGATCTTCGAGCGCTCGCAGCGCGGCCTCAACAGCAGCGCGGTCGATTGGGTCGTCTTCGCGCGCGGCCTCGACCGCGAGCAATGGCGCGGCGGCTATCCTGTCTCTTATACACATCTAGATGTGTATAAGAGACAGATTCTATACCGACGACATGGAGATCTTCGAGCGCTCGCAGCGCGGCCTCAACAGCAGCGCGGTCGATTGGGTCGTCTTCGCGCGCGGCCTCGACCGCGAGCAATGGCGCGGCGGCTATCCTGTCTCTTATACACATCTAGATGTGTATAAGAGACAGATTCTATACCGACGACATGGAGATCTTCGAGCGCTCGCAGCGCGGCCTCAACAGCAGCGCGGTCGATTGGGTCGTCTTCGCGCGCGGCCTCGACCGCGAGCAATGGCGCGGCGGCTATCCTGTCTCTTATACACATCTAGATGTGTATAAGAGACAGATTCTATACCGACGACATGGAGATCTTCGAGCGCTCGCAGCGCGGCCTCAACAGCAGCGCGGTCGATTGGGTCGTCTTCGCGCGCGGCCTCGACCGCGAGCAATGGCGCGGCGGCTATCCTGTCTCTTATACACATCTAGATGTGTATAAGAGACAGATTCTATACCGACGACATGGAGATCTTCGAGCGCTCGCAGCGCGGCCTCAACAGCAGCGCGGTCGATTGGGTCGTCTTCGCGCGCGGCCTCGACCGCGAGCAATGGCGCGGCGGCTATCCTGTCTCTTATACACATCTAGATGTGTATAAGAGACAGATTCTATACCGACGACATGGAGATCTTCGAGCGCTCGCAGCGCGGCCTCAACAGCAGCGCGGTCGATTGGGTCGTCTTCGCGCGCGGCCTCGACCGCGAGCAATGGCGCGGCGGCTATCCTGTCTCTTATACACATCTAGATGTGTATAAGAGACAGATTCTATACCGACGACATGGAGATCTTCGAGCGCTCGCAGCGCGGCCTCAACAGCAGCGCGGTCGATTGGGTCGTCTTCGCGCGCGGCCTCGACCGCGAGCAATGGCGCGGCGGCTATCCTGTCTCTTATACACATCTAGATGTGTATAAGAGACAGATTCTATACCGACGACATGGAGATCTTCGAGCGCTCGCAGCGCGGCCTCAACAGCAGCGCGGTCGATTGGGTCGTCTTCGCGCGCGGCCTCGACCGCGAGCAATGGCGCGGCGGCTATCCTGTCTCTTATACACATCTAGATGTGTATAAGAGACAGATTCTATACCGACGACATGGAGATCTTCGAGCGCTCGCAGCGCGGCCTCAACAGCAGCGCGGTCGATTGGGTCGTCTTCGCGCGCGGCCTCGACCGCGAGCAATGGCGCGGCGGCTATCCTGTCTCTTATACACATCTAGATGTGTATAAGAGACAGATTCTATACCGACGACATGGAGATCTTCGAGCGCTCGCAGCGCGGCCTCAACAGCAGCGCGGTCGATTGGGTCGTCTTCGCGCGCGGCCTCGACCGCGAGCAATGGCGCGGCGGCTATCCTGTCTCTTATACACATCTAGATGTGTATAAGAGACAGATTCTATACCGACGACATGGAGATCTTCGAGCGCTCGCAGCGCGGCCTCAACAGCAGCGCGGTCGATTGGGTCGTCTTCGCGCGCGGCCTCGACCGCGAGCAATGGCGCGGCGGCTATCCTGTCTCTTATACACATCTAGATGTGTATAAGAGACAGATTCTATACCGACGACATGGAGATCTTCGAGCGCTCGCAGCGCGGCCTCAACAGCAGCGCGGTCGATTGGGTCGTCTTCGCGCGCGGCCTCGACCGCGAGCAATGGCGCGGCGGCTATCCTGTCTCTTATACACATCTAGATGTGTATAAGAGACAGATTCTATACCGACGACATGGAGATCTTCGAGCGCTCGCAGCGCGGCCTCAACAGCAGCGCGGTCGATTGGGTCGTCTTCGCGCGCGGCCTCGACCGCGAGCAATGGCGCGGCGGCTATCCTGTCTCTTATACACATCTAGATGTGTATAAGAGACAGATTCTATACCGACGACATGGAGATCTTCGAGCGCTCGCAGCGCGGCCTCAACAGCAGCGCGGTCGATTGGGTCGTCTTCGCGCGCGGCCTCGACCGCGAGCAATGGCGCGGCGGCTATCCTGTCTCTTATACACATCTAGATGTGTATAAGAGACAGATTCTATACCGACGACATGGAGATCTTCGAGCGCTCGCAGCGCGGCCTCAACAGCAGCGCGGTCGATTGGGTCGTCTTCGCGCGCGGCCTCGACCGCGAGCAATGGCGCGGCGGCTATCCTGTCTCTTATACACATCTAGATGTGTATAAGAGACAGATTCTATACCGACGACATGGAGATCTTCGAGCGCTCGCAGCGCGGCCTCAACAGCAGCGCGGTCGATTGGGTCGTCTTCGCGCGCGGCCTCGACCGCGAGCAATGGCGCGGCGGCTATCCTGTCTCTTATACACATCTAGATGTGTATAAGAGACAGATTCTATACCGACGACATGGAGATCTTCGAGCGCTCGCAGCGCGGCCTCAACAGCAGCGCGGTCGATTGGGTCGTCTTCGCGCGCGGCCTCGACCGCGAGCAATGGCGCGGCGGCTATCCTGTCTCTTATACACATCTAGATGTGTATAAGAGACAGATTCTATACCGACGACATGGAGATCTTCGAGCGCTCGCAGCGCGGCCTCAACAGCAGCGCGGTCGATTGGGTCGTCTTCGCGCGCGGCCTCGACCGCGAGCAATGGCGCGGCGGCTATCCTGTCTCTTATACACATCTAGATGTGTATAAGAGACAGATTCTATACCGACGACATGGAGATCTTCGAGCGCTCGCAGCGCGGCCTCAACAGCAGCGCGGTCGATTGGGTCGTCTTCGCGCGCGGCCTCGACCGCGAGCAATGGCGCGGCGGCTATCCTGTCTCTTATACACATCTAGATGTGTATAAGAGACAGATTCTATACCGACGACATGGAGATCTTCGAGCGCTCGCAGCGCGGCCTCAACAGCAGCGCGGTCGATTGGGTCGTCTTCGCGCGCGGCCTCGACCGCGAGCAATGGCGCGGCGGCTATCCTGTCTCTTATACACATCTAGATGTGTATAAGAGACAGATTCTATACCGACGACATGGAGATCTTCGAGCGCTCGCAGCGCGGCCTCAACAGCAGCGCGGTCGATTGGGTCGTCTTCGCGCGCGGCCTCGACCGCGAGCAATGGCGCGGCGGCTATCCTGTCTCTTATACACATCTAGATGTGTATAAGAGACAGATTCTATACCGACGACATGGAGATCTTCGAGCGCTCGCAGCGCGGCCTCAACAGCAGCGCGGTCGATTGGGTCGTCTTCGCGCGCGGCCTCGACCGCGAGCAATGGCGCGGCGGCTATCCTGTCTCTTATACACATCTAGATGTGTATAAGAGACAGATTCTATACCGACGACATGGAGATCTTCGAGCGCTCGCAGCGCGGCCTCAACAGCAGCGCGGTCGATTGGGTCGTCTTCGCGCGCGGCCTCGACCGCGAGCAATGGCGCGGCGGCTATCCTGTCTCTTATACACATCTAGATGTGTATAAGAGACAGATTCTATACCGACGACATGGAGATCTTCGAGCGCTCGCAGCGCGGCCTCAACAGCAGCGCGGTCGATTGGGTCGTCTTCGCGCGCGGCCTCGACCGCGAGCAATGGCGCGGCGGCTATCCTGTCTCTTATACACATCTAGATGTGTATAAGAGACAGATTCTATACCGACGACATGGAGATCTTCGAGCGCTCGCAGCGCGGCCTCAACAGCAGCGCGGTCGATTGGGTCGTCTTCGCGCGCGGCCTCGACCGCGAGCAATGGCGCGGCGGCTATCCTGTCTCTTATACACATCTAGATGTGTATAAGAGACAGATTCTATACCGACGACATGGAGATCTTCGAGCGCTCGCAGCGCGGCCTCAACAGCAGCGCGGTCGATTGGGTCGTCTTCGCGCGCGGCCTCGACCGCGAGCAATGGCGCGGCGGCTATCCTGTCTCTTATACACATCTAGATGTGTATAAGAGACAGATTCTATACCGACGACATGGAGATCTTCGAGCGCTCGCAGCGCGGCCTCAACAGCAGCGCGGTCGATTGGGTCGTCTTCGCGCGCGGCCTCGACCGCGAGCAATGGCGCGGCGGCTATCCTGTCTCTTATACACATCTAGATGTGTATAAGAGACAGATTCTATACCGACGACATGGAGATCTTCGAGCGCTCGCAGCGCGGCCTCAACAGCAGCGCGGTCGATTGGGTCGTCTTCGCGCGCGGCCTCGACCGCGAGCAATGGCGCGGCGGCTATCCTGTCTCTTATACACATCTAGATGTGTATAAGAGACAGATTCTATACCGACGACATGGAGATCTTCGAGCGCTCGCAGCGCGGCCTCAACAGCAGCGCGGTCGATTGGGTCGTCTTCGCGCGCGGCCTCGACCGCGAGCAATGGCGCGGCGGCTATCCTGTCTCTTATACACATCTAGATGTGTATAAGAGACAGATTCTATACCGACGACATGGAGATCTTCGAGCGCTCGCAGCGCGGCCTCAACAGCAGCGCGGTCGATTGGGTCGTCTTCGCGCGCGGCCTCGACCGCGAGCAATGGCGCGGCGGCTATCCTGTCTCTTATACACATCTAGATGTGTATAAGAGACAGATTCTATACCGACGACATGGAGATCTTCGAGCGCTCGCAGCGCGGCCTCAACAGCAGCGCGGTCGATTGGGTCGTCTTCGCGCGCGGCCTCGACCGCGAGCAATGGCGCGGCGGCTATCCTGTCTCTTATACACATCTAGATGTGTATAAGAGACAGATTCTATACCGACGACATGGAGATCTTCGAGCGCTCGCAGCGCGGCCTCAACAGCAGCGCGGTCGATTGGGTCGTCTTCGCGCGCGGCCTCGACCGCGAGCAATGGCGCGGCGGCTATCCTGTCTCTTATACACATCTAGATGTGTATAAGAGACAGATTCTATACCGACGACATGGAGATCTTCGAGCGCTCGCAGCGCGGCCTCAACAGCAGCGCGGTCGATTGGGTCGTCTTCGCGCGCGGCCTCGACCGCGAGCAATGGCGCGGCGGCTATCCTGTCTCTTATACACATCTAGATGTGTATAAGAGACAGATTCTATACCGACGACATGGAGATCTTCGAGCGCTCGCAGCGCGGCCTCAACAGCAGCGCGGTCGATTGGGTCGTCTTCGCGCGCGGCCTCGACCGCGAGCAATGGCGCGGCGGCTATCCTGTCTCTTATACACATCTAGATGTGTATAAGAGACAGATTCTATACCGACGACATGGAGATCTTCGAGCGCTCGCAGCGCGGCCTCAACAGCAGCGCGGTCGATTGGGTCGTCTTCGCGCGCGGCCTCGACCGCGAGCAATGGCGCGGCGGCTATCCTGTCTCTTATACACATCTAGATGTGTATAAGAGACAGATTCTATACCGACGACATGGAGATCTTCGAGCGCTCGCAGCGCGGCCTCAACAGCAGCGCGGTCGATTGGGTCGTCTTCGCGCGCGGCCTCGACCGCGAGCAATGGCGCGGCGGCTATCCTGTCTCTTATACACATCTAGATGTGTATAAGAGACAGATTCTATACCGACGACATGGAGATCTTCGAGCGCTCGCAGCGCGGCCTCAACAGCAGCGCGGTCGATTGGGTCGTCTTCGCGCGCGGCCTCGACCGCGAGCAATGGCGCGGCGGCTATCCTGTCTCTTATACACATCTAGATGTGTATAAGAGACAGATTCTATACCGACGACATGGAGATCTTCGAGCGCTCGCAGCGCGGCCTCAACAGCAGCGCGGTCGATTGGGTCGTCTTCGCGCGCGGCCTCGACCGCGAGCAATGGCGCGGCGGCTATCCTGTCTCTTATACACATCTAGATGTGTATAAGAGACAGATTCTATACCGACGACATGGAGATCTTCGAGCGCTCGCAGCGCGGCCTCAACAGCAGCGCGGTCGATTGGGTCGTCTTCGCGCGCGGCCTCGACCGCGAGCAATGGCGCGGCGGCTATCCTGTCTCTTATACACATCTAGATGTGTATAAGAGACAGATTCTATACCGACGACATGGAGATCTTCGAGCGCTCGCAGCGCGGCCTCAACAGCAGCGCGGTCGATTGGGTCGTCTTCGCGCGCGGCCTCGACCGCGAGCAATGGCGCGGCGGCTATCCTGTCTCTTATACACATCTAGATGTGTATAAGAGACAGATTCTATACCGACGACATGGAGATCTTCGAGCGCTCGCAGCGCGGCCTCAACAGCAGCGCGGTCGATTGGGTCGTCTTCGCGCGCGGCCTCGACCGCGAGCAATGGCGCGGCGGCTATCCTGTCTCTTATACACATCTAGATGTGTATAAGAGACAGATTCTATACCGACGACATGGAGATCTTCGAGCGCTCGCAGCGCGGCCTCAACAGCAGCGCGGTCGATTGGGTCGTCTTCGCGCGCGGCCTCGACCGCGAGCAATGGCGCGGCGGCTATCCTGTCTCTTATACACATCTAGATGTGTATAAGAGACAGATTCTATACCGACGACATGGAGATCTTCGAGCGCTCGCAGCGCGGCCTCAACAGCAGCGCGGTCGATTGGGTCGTCTTCGCGCGCGGCCTCGACCGCGAGCAATGGCGCGGCGGCTATCCTGTCTCTTATACACATCTAGATGTGTATAAGAGACAGATTCTATACCGACGACATGGAGATCTTCGAGCGCTCGCAGCGCGGCCTCAACAGCAGCGCGGTCGATTGGGTCGTCTTCGCGCGCGGCCTCGACCGCGAGCAATGGCGCGGCGGCTATCCTGTCTCTTATACACATCTAGATGTGTATAAGAGACAGATTCTATACCGACGACATGGAGATCTTCGAGCGCTCGCAGCGCGGCCTCAACAGCAGCGCGGTCGATTGGGTCGTCTTCGCGCGCGGCCTCGACCGCGAGCAATGGCGCGGCGGCTATCCTGTCTCTTATACACATCTAGATGTGTATAAGAGACAGATTCTATACCGACGACATGGAGATCTTCGAGCGCTCGCAGCGCGGCCTCAACAGCAGCGCGGTCGATTGGGTCGTCTTCGCGCGCGGCCTCGACCGCGAGCAATGGCGCGGCGGCTATCCTGTCTCTTATACACATCTAGATGTGTATAAGAGACAGATTCTATACCGACGACATGGAGATCTTCGAGCGCTCGCAGCGCGGCCTCAACAGCAGCGCGGTCGATTGGGTCGTCTTCGCGCGCGGCCTCGACCGCGAGCAATGGCGCGGCGGCTATCCTGTCTCTTATACACATCTAGATGTGTATAAGAGACAGATTCTATACCGACGACATGGAGATCTTCGAGCGCTCGCAGCGCGGCCTCAACAGCAGCGCGGTCGATTGGGTCGTCTTCGCGCGCGGCCTCGACCGCGAGCAATGGCGCGGCGGCTATCCTGTCTCTTATACACATCTAGATGTGTATAAGAGACAGATTCTATACCGACGACATGGAGATCTTCGAGCGCTCGCAGCGCGGCCTCAACAGCAGCGCGGTCGATTGGGTCGTCTTCGCGCGCGGCCTCGACCGCGAGCAATGGCGCGGCGGCTATCCTGTCTCTTATACACATCTAGATGTGTATAAGAGACAGATTCTATACCGACGACATGGAGATCTTCGAGCGCTCGCAGCGCGGCCTCAACAGCAGCGCGGTCGATTGGGTCGTCTTCGCGCGCGGCCTCGACCGCGAGCAATGGCGCGGCGGCTATCCTGTCTCTTATACACATCTAGATGTGTATAAGAGACAGATTCTATACCGACGACATGGAGATCTTCGAGCGCTCGCAGCGCGGCCTCAACAGCAGCGCGGTCGATTGGGTCGTCTTCGCGCGCGGCCTCGACCGCGAGCAATGGCGCGGCGGCTATCCTGTCTCTTATACACATCTAGATGTGTATAAGAGACAGATTCTATACCGACGACATGGAGATCTTCGAGCGCTCGCAGCGCGGCCTCAACAGCAGCGCGGTCGATTGGGTCGTCTTCGCGCGCGGCCTCGACCGCGAGCAATGGCGCGGCGGCTATCCTGTCTCTTATACACATCTAGATGTGTATAAGAGACAGATTCTATACCGACGACATGGAGATCTTCGAGCGCTCGCAGCGCGGCCTCAACAGCAGCGCGGTCGATTGGGTCGTCTTCGCGCGCGGCCTCGACCGCGAGCAATGGCGCGGCGGCTATCCTGTCTCTTATACACATCTAGATGTGTATAAGAGACAGATTCTATACCGACGACATGGAGATCTTCGAGCGCTCGCAGCGCGGCCTCAACAGCAGCGCGGTCGATTGGGTCGTCTTCGCGCGCGGCCTCGACCGCGAGCAATGGCGCGGCGGCTATCCTGTCTCTTATACACATCTAGATGTGTATAAGAGACAGATTCTATACCGACGACATGGAGATCTTCGAGCGCTCGCAGCGCGGCCTCAACAGCAGCGCGGTCGATTGGGTCGTCTTCGCGCGCGGCCTCGACCGCGAGCAATGGCGCGGCGGCTATCCTGTCTCTTATACACATCTAGATGTGTATAAGAGACAGATTCTATACCGACGACATGGAGATCTTCGAGCGCTCGCAGCGCGGCCTCAACAGCAGCGCGGTCGATTGGGTCGTCTTCGCGCGCGGCCTCGACCGCGAGCAATGGCGCGGCGGCTATCCTGTCTCTTATACACATCTAGATGTGTATAAGAGACAGATTCTATACCGACGACATGGAGATCTTCGAGCGCTCGCAGCGCGGCCTCAACAGCAGCGCGGTCGATTGGGTCGTCTTCGCGCGCGGCCTCGACCGCGAGCAATGGCGCGGCGGCTATCCTGTCTCTTATACACATCTAGATGTGTATAAGAGACAGATTCTATACCGACGACATGGAGATCTTCGAGCGCTCGCAGCGCGGCCTCAACAGCAGCGCGGTCGATTGGGTCGTCTTCGCGCGCGGCCTCGACCGCGAGCAATGGCGCGGCGGCTATCCTGTCTCTTATACACATCTAGATGTGTATAAGAGACAGATTCTATACCGACGACATGGAGATCTTCGAGCGCTCGCAGCGCGGCCTCAACAGCAGCGCGGTCGATTGGGTCGTCTTCGCGCGCGGCCTCGACCGCGAGCAATGGCGCGGCGGCTATCCTGTCTCTTATACACATCTAGATGTGTATAAGAGACAGATTCTATACCGACGACATGGAGATCTTCGAGCGCTCGCAGCGCGGCCTCAACAGCAGCGCGGTCGATTGGGTCGTCTTCGCGCGCGGCCTCGACCGCGAGCAATGGCGCGGCGGCTATCCTGTCTCTTATACACATCTAGATGTGTATAAGAGACAGATTCTATACCGACGACATGGAGATCTTCGAGCGCTCGCAGCGCGGCCTCAACAGCAGCGCGGTCGATTGGGTCGTCTTCGCGCGCGGCCTCGACCGCGAGCAATGGCGCGGCGGCTATCCTGTCTCTTATACACATCTAGATGTGTATAAGAGACAGATTCTATACCGACGACATGGAGATCTTCGAGCGCTCGCAGCGCGGCCTCAACAGCAGCGCGGTCGATTGGGTCGTCTTCGCGCGCGGCCTCGACCGCGAGCAATGGCGCGGCGGCTATCCTGTCTCTTATACACATCTAGATGTGTATAAGAGACAGATTCTATACCGACGACATGGAGATCTTCGAGCGCTCGCAGCGCGGCCTCAACAGCAGCGCGGTCGATTGGGTCGTCTTCGCGCGCGGCCTCGACCGCGAGCAATGGCGCGGCGGCTATCCTGTCTCTTATACACATCTAGATGTGTATAAGAGACAGATTCTATACCGACGACATGGAGATCTTCGAGCGCTCGCAGCGCGGCCTCAACAGCAGCGCGGTCGATTGGGTCGTCTTCGCGCGCGGCCTCGACCGCGAGCAATGGCGCGGCGGCTATCCTGTCTCTTATACACATCTAGATGTGTATAAGAGACAGATTCTATACCGACGACATGGAGATCTTCGAGCGCTCGCAGCGCGGCCTCAACAGCAGCGCGGTCGATTGGGTCGTCTTCGCGCGCGGCCTCGACCGCGAGCAATGGCGCGGCGGCTATCCTGTCTCTTATACACATCTAGATGTGTATAAGAGACAGATTCTATACCGACGACATGGAGATCTTCGAGCGCTCGCAGCGCGGCCTCAACAGCAGCGCGGTCGATTGGGTCGTCTTCGCGCGCGGCCTCGACCGCGAGCAATGGCGCGGCGGCTATCCTGTCTCTTATACACATCTAGATGTGTATAAGAGACAGATTCTATACCGACGACATGGAGATCTTCGAGCGCTCGCAGCGCGGCCTCAACAGCAGCGCGGTCGATTGGGTCGTCTTCGCGCGCGGCCTCGACCGCGAGCAATGGCGCGGCGGCTATCCTGTCTCTTATACACATCTAGATGTGTATAAGAGACAGATTCTATACCGACGACATGGAGATCTTCGAGCGCTCGCAGCGCGGCCTCAACAGCAGCGCGGTCGATTGGGTCGTCTTCGCGCGCGGCCTCGACCGCGAGCAATGGCGCGGCGGCTATCTGACCAGCGACATGTCCGACGAGACCCAGCACCGCGGCATCTACCGGCGCTGGAAAGAGATGATGACCGCCGCGCCGGCGATCGCGGCGGCTGCGGAATGAGCGCGTGACCATGGATCATCGGGCGATCGAGCAATTCGTCTACAAGGAGGCGCGTCTCCTCGACACCGGACGCTTCGAAGACTGGCTCGCCTTGTTTGCGCAGGATGCGGTCTACTGGGTGCCCGCGGGTCACGACGACATCGACCCGACCCAGCACGTTTCGATCATCTACGACACGCTTGCGGGCATGCAGAAACGCGTGGGCCGGCTCAATTCAGGGTTCGCTTATGCGCAGGACCCGGCCTCGCGCGTTCATCGACTGGTCTCCAACATCGAGGTCGTGAGCCGCGCCGATGATACGATCGAGGTTGCAACCATGATGCTTCTGGTCGAGCTCAGCCG
>BFBZ01001573.1_pt1 | contig 14730 bp, 18 predicted proteins | sample 1888401 | NCBI WGS metagenome assembly BFBZ01 (sample SAMD00112614, study PRJDB3348) | symbiont metagenome | host: Chara braunii | reverse complement strand
GCGGCTTGACCGCCAGTTCGATCAGCGCGTCGCCGGGACCGCCTCGGCCGGGACTGCCCTGGCCCTTCAGGCGCAGGGTCTGGCCCTCCTGGGCGCCCACCGGGATGGTGACGTCGATCGTGCGGCCGTCCGAGAAGGCCACGCGCTTCTTGCCGCCCTTGATCGATTCCTCGAGGTCGATGTCCAGCCGCGCGCGCACGTCCGAGCCGCGCGTCGAGAACCCGCCGCCTCCGCCGCCGAAGGGGCCGGCCCCGCCGCCGCTACGGAACATGCCGCCCAGGATTTCCGACAGGTCGATGTCGGGGCTGTCGTCCGTGCGGAAGCCCCCGCGCCCAAAGCCGCCGCTGGCGCTGAACGGGCCGTTGCCCGGCTGGCCGCCGAAACCGCGCATGGTCTCGCGACCGTCGGCGTCGATCTGGCCCAGGTCGAACTTCTTGCGCTTTTCGGCGTCGCCCAGGATGTCGAAGGCCGCGCTGACCTGCTTGAAGCGCTCCTCGGCCTTCTTGTCCCCGGGATTGGTGTCCGGATGATACTGCTTGGCGAGCTTGCGGAACGCCTTGCGGATCTCGTCCGCGCTCGCGGTGCGGGAAACGCCGAGTTCCTGATAGGGGTCGCGCGCCAAGGAAGGTCCTCTGGAAAACTGTGGGGTTGCGTAACGCCCTCCATCTAGAACGTCCAGCGCGGCGCGCAAGACCCCATGTGATAAATTTACCACAGACCTGTCGTCGCGGCGCTTCCCCAGCCGTACAGGGCCGAGCCCTGGCGGATCTCGACGCGGGCGGCGGGCGACGGCGCGTGGGCCGCGCGGGCGGCGGCGGCATAGACGAAGGCCGGCCCGCTCATCTCGACATCCATCAGCACCGCCTCGCCGTCCAGCACCCGGACGCGGAAGCGGTCGGCCCCGGCCTCGCTCGGGACCTCGCCGTCCCAGACGTCGCCGCCCAGGCGGGCGCGGCGGATCCAGGTCACGCGGAAGTCGTCGCCGATCCACCGCGTCCGGACGTGGGCGGGGGCCAGGGGCCGCAGGGCGCGCGCCGTCCAGGTCGCCGCCGCCTCGGTCATGGCCGGGCCCGAGGGCGGACCTCCGGCCGGCGCGGCGCGGACCATCAGCGGCGTCCCGCGCTCGAAGGCGGCGACCTCCATCGGGACCACCGCCTCGTCCAGCAGCACCACCGGCGCGCCGGCCGGGATCGTCGCGGGCGTCGCCACGCCGTCGCGCCGGCCGCGCAGCAGGCCCGACAGCCGCCAGACGTCCGGCGCGATCAGCTGGGCGGTCTGGAAGCCGACGACCTCCCAGGCGCCGTCCGGGGCCCGCACCGCCAGGGCGTTCTCGCCGGCCAGCACCGCCGACAGCGGCGCGGAGGCCAGGCTCCGCCCCTCGATCCGCGCGGTCAGGCTCGCCGAGCCGCCCAGGCGATGCGGCGAGCCGGGCGCCAGGTCGGTCAGGGTCAGGCCCACCGTGGCCGGCGCGGTCACGCGACCTCGGACCGTCAGCAGGCCAGCGGCGGCGCCGGCATGGACGTCCAGCGGCCGCCAGGGCTCGGCCGCCGCCGCGATCCGGGGCCGCGCGTCTTCGGTCCCGTCGCAGGGCAGGTCCAGCACGTGCAGCACCGGCGGCGCGGCCGGCTCGCGTGGCGGGGCGGGCGTCCAGTCGACGGCCGGCGAGACGCCCGCCACGCCGACCACCGGCGCCAGGGCGGCGCGAGGATGCTCGTCGAGATCCAGCCGCAGCACGCGCCAGGTCTCGCCGTCCAGCGCCAGTCGGTCGCCCGGCTCCAGCCGCAAGGCCGCCGAGGGCGACAGGCGGACGATCCGCGTGCGCCGCGCGGCCGCGTCGCCGTCCAGCATCCGCCGCGCCGCCGCCTCGGCCTCGGCCGCCGCCAGCACGATTGGCGCGTCGGCGTCGCGGGTGCCCCGCCCCGTCTCGCGCCGCGCGATCAGCGCCCCGATCTGGTAGTCGCGCGCGGCGTCGATGAAGCGCAGGCGCAGGGCCTCGACGGCGGGCTCCAGGGTCCGGGTCTCGACCTTCAAGGGCCCGTCGTCGGGCAGGACCAGGTCGTCCTCCGACAAGGCCAGCGCCGCGCGTCCCGCGCGGGCCGCCATCCTGACGTGGTCGCCCCGCTCGACCGGGTCGAGGGCGAAGGCCTCGGTCAGCGGCGCGAGCGCGTCGCGCAGGCGCATCGGCCGGTCGACGACATAGCCGCCCACCGCGCCGCTGGCCTCGCCCGGATCGATCGCCACCCCGGCCCGCGCCGCTAGGGCCTGGATCAGGTCGGGCAGCGGCGCGATCCCGGTCCGGCCGGTCAGCCAGTGGCCCAGCACCCAGTTGCCGCCGTCGGCCCACACGTCCGAGCGCGCCGGGAAGTCGGGGAACGGCCGGGCGTCCCAGCACCAGGCGCTGGCGGCCTCGATCATCGGCCCGCCATAGATCGGCGAGACGGGATTGGCCGCCGGCTCCTCCAGCCAGGCCAGCACCGTCTCCAGATAGCGCCGCTGGCCAAAGTCGTCGCGCTCGCCCGTCGAATAGGGCGGCAGGAAGCTCTCCGAGCTCTTGGGATCGATGAACAGGTTGGGCGCGTTGGCGCCCTTGTCCACGGCGGGGCAGCCGAACTCGGTCAGACGGATCGGCTTGGACTTCGGGACCCAGGCCGTCGGCGTCGCCGAGCGCGCGCCGCCGGGGCGGTCGTGGTGCGGGTTGCTCCACCAGGACAGCAGGTCCTTGGCCCGCCAGATCCACGGCTCGCCATGGGCGCTGTCGGTGATCGGCGTGCGGAGCTGGGCGTCGCGATCGGCGGGGCTGGCGTAGAACCAGTCGAAGGCCTCGCCGCCCGTCAGCCCGGCGCGCAGATAGGCCGGGTCATGCGGCCCCAGGAAGCCGGCCGCCGCGTCGCGATGGCCCTCGCCCTCGCGCCAGTCGGTGACTGGCGGATACCAGTCGACACCGACGAAATCGATATTCGGATCGGCCCACAGCGGGTCCAGGTGAAAGACCGCGTGGCCGCCGCCCGGCTGGTGGCCGAAATATTCGCTCCAGTCGGCGGCGTAGCCCAGCTTGGTCGCCGGACCGACGACGGCGCGGACCTCGGCCGCCAGCGCCTTCAGCTTGGCCACCGCCGGATAGGTTCCGCCCGCGCCGCGCGTGGTGGTCAGGCCCCGCAACTCCGACCCGATCACAAAGCCGTCGACACCGCCGGCCTGGGCCGCCAGCCTGGCCTGGTGCAGCACCATGCGGCGCAGGCCCCAAGCTCCGTCGAAGAAGGCGTCGACCTGGGCGCTCGCCGCCGCCGTCCCGTCCGTCCCGGCCTCGCAGGCGATGCGGCCGCGCCAGGGATAGGCGGCCTGGCCCGCGGGCGGGTCCATCAGGATGAACGGATACAGCGTCACCTTCAGGCCGCGCCGTTTCAGCTCGGCGATGGCCTGCAGCACCACCGCGTCGGCCGGCGTGCCGCCATAGGCCGGAGCGCCGTCCTTCAGCGAGACCAGATGGGCGTCGGCGCGACCGACGCCCGCGACGCTCCAGGCCAGCGGCAGGGTCTCCTTGGCTCTCTGCTCGACGCCCGGCCGGATCTCGCATTGGCCGCAGCGCAGGTCGGTCCCGAACCAGGCCACCACCAGCGTGACGTGATCGACGTTGGGCAGCTGTGCCTGAAGCTGGTCCAGCGCCACCACCAGATCGGGTCGCCCCTCGGCGTTGTGGACGCTCTCCGAGGCGGTCCGCGTCAGGCCCTCGCGGCGCAGCACGGCCTCCGTGGCGTAGACGAACTCGCCCGCGCCGGGGATCAGGCAGACGCCCTTCAGCCGCTCCTCGAGGCCGACGGTCCCGGGAACGCGCGGCCGGCGGAACACCTCGAAGGACAGCTGTGGCGGGCGATTGCCGTAGGCCTCCAGCGGCAGGTCCTCGAACACCACATAGGCCACGCCGCGATAGGCCGGCGCCGCGCCTTCGACGGCTGTTATCAGCGGGTCGGGCGCCTGATCCTCGCGGCCGAGGTGAACGCGCATCGTCACGCCGGTCATGTCCATGACCTTGCCGTCGGCCCAGACGCGGCCGAGGCCGTCGATCGGTCCTTCGGCCACGGCGACCGCGAACGACAGGCTATAGGCGTAGGCGCTGGTCTTCTGGCCCTTGGAGCCGCCCACCCGGCCCTCGATCCGGCGCTCGCGGAACCGCGCCGCCCAGATCACCTGGCCGCCGACCCGGGCGCGACCGAAGACGCAGGGCAACGGCGCGCCCTCGGCCGCGCCGGTCAGGCGCAGCTCGGGAAGGCGCGGGCCGACCTGGCGCGCGGGGGTCAGGGCGCCGATCACCGCCTGGTCGACCATCGCGCCCAGCGCCGCGCCGGCCACCGCGCCGAGAGGGCCGCCGACCGCCGCGCCGACGCTGGAAAGGATCACTTGGGCCATGGCTGGACTCCTTCGGGCGCGGGAAATCTGAACGCGGCCGCCTGGCGCTCGCGCCACCAGCGGCCCAGCGCGCTCTCGACGCAGGCCCGGCCCCAATAGGCGTGGATCATGCGGTCGGGACCGGACTGGATCGCGCAGTGCTTGGCGATCGCGCCCGGCGCCATGCGAAAGACGAGGACGTCGCCGGGTTCGGGGACATCGACGGGGATCAGCCAGCGGGCGAAGGCCTCGAGCAGCAGCTCGCGCCCGCCGGTCTCTGCCCAGTCGGGGCGATAGGGCGGCGCCGCCTCGGGCTCGGCCCCGCGCACGGCCCGCCAGACGCCGCGCACCAGGCCCAGGCAGTCGCAGCCCGCGCCCAGCGTCGAGGCCTGATGGCGGTACGGCGTGCCGAGCCACAGGCGGGCGTGGGCGAGGACGTCGGGGCGCGCCCCCTCCACCGCCGTTCGGCGGTCCCCCTCCCCCAAAAGGGGGAGGAGAGACTCCTCCGCCACCCTCTTGGGGGCGGACAGACCTCGCGCAGCGAGGTCAGGTGGGGGGTCGCGCCGACTCACCGCCGCCGCCCGTCGTTACGCTCGCCCTCGACGGGGTACAGCGTCAGGAAGTCCTCGCCGGGCGAGGTCGGGAAGCCCCGGAAGTTCACGCCATTGCCGAACGTTCCGACGCAGGTCGCCCAGCGCTTGTCGCAGGTCGCGCCCGCCGGCGCCGCGATCCCGCACCGGACGTCGCCCAGCCGCGCGTCGCAGAGCCGGGTGAAGGTTCGCCCCGCGATCCGCTCCAGGTCCGCCGCCGGACCGGCCAGCGACGCCTTGAACGCCGCGCCCTCGCGCGACACGGCGGTGATGGTCGCGGTCCACAGCGACACGAACCGGGACGGCGCGCTCCAGTCGACGCGCAGGGCCGTGACGCGGGCGCCGTCGTACAGCCCGGCCGCCAGGTCGGCCTCGGTGATCCCGGCGTCGTCCAGCACGCCCAGGGCCGCGCCCTGCCCGGCCGCGTAGCCGGCGGCGGACTCCGACGCGCCCGGGCTCCAGCCGCCCTCGGCCCGGCAGGCGACGCCGTCGACCACCAGGTCGCGGTCATGGTCGGTGAAGCCCAGCCGCGCGCCGTCCGCGCGGGTCAGGATCCAGGCGTGACACAGCCGGCTCTCGTCCAGGCTCTGCGGAAGGGCGCGCATCAGACCCGCACCTCCACCAGGGCGCAGGCGGTGACGCGGGCGGCGGCGAAGCCCTCCAGCGTCACGTCCAGCCGGTCGAGGTCGAAGCGCACCGGCGTGTCGAACTCGAACCCCGCCGTCACGGCCGCGCCGGCCGCCGGGGCCGAGGCCAGGGTGACGCGGCCGCTGGTCGCATCCGCGGTGAAGGCGCTGGCGGCCAGGGCGACGCCGCCCACCGCCAGCTTGACCGTTCCGGCGACCGGCTTGGCGATGGGACGGACGGTCTCGCCATAGGTCTTGGCCAGCTGGAACGTCTTGCGCGTCCCGTCGCCCGCGCCGAGCCACTGGTCGGTCGCCGCCGGCTGGGCCGAGGGCGCGCACGACTTCCAGTCGGTCGGATCGCGGAAGCGAAAGCCCGCCAGCCGCCCGCCCCGCGCCTCAAAGAAGGCCAGCAGCTCGGCGACCTCGTCCAGCGGGCGCGGCGCGGTGGCGATCAGATAGCGGCGGCGGCCCACCGACCAGGCGCCGGTCCGCCGCTCGAAGCCGGACGCCAGGGTCACGACCTCGGTGCGCCGCTCGACGCCGCCGACGCAGCCGAACGCCAGGCGCGCGGGCAGGCGCGCCTCGTGAAAGAGAGCCATGGGGTTCCTCGGAGTTTTCTGGGAGAGGTCGAGACGCGGCGAAACGCGAAACGAGTTCAACGAACGCCGAAACTTGATCCCGCCGCTCAACGAATCCGGCGCCGAGCCATTAAGTCTGCGTCATGACCCGCTTTTCACTTCGTGGACGGGCCTTCGAGACCTAGATTAGGGCTCGAGATTGGAGACGATAATGGATTGGAAGACCCTGTTCCTGTCGCCGGAAGGCCGCATCGGCCGCCAGGCGTTCTGGATCGGATGGCTCGTCGTCATGGGCGCGAGCACGGTGCTCAATGTGATCCCGGTGGTCGGCCACGTCCTGATGCTGGGCGTGATCTACGCCAGCGTCTGCATCCACACCAAACGCCTGCACGACATGGGCCAGACCGGCTGGTGGCAGGTGCTGCCGTGGGTGATCGGCCCCAGCCTGGTGCTGGGCGCGGGCGTCTCGGTCGCCGCCCTGCCGGCCATCGCGGCCATCACCACGGGCGAGCCGGTCCTGCCCGCGCTGCAGGCCGTGGCGGGCCTGGTGGTCTCGGTGTTCGTGGCCTTCGGCCTGTGGCTGGCCTTCACCCTGTGGGTCGGCTGCAGCGTCGGCGACGCCCGCGAGAACAAGTACGGCCCCGCGCCGATCCAGCCGGTCTCGGTCTAAAGCCGCCGCGCCCCGACACCAACCGCCCGGGCCAGGGCCTGGGCGATCTGGGTGTCCGAGCGGATCAGGCCGGACGCCTCCCCGCCCTGGACATTGACCGTCACCGACACGCCGCCGGCCGCCAGCGGCTCGACGCTGCCCGCGCCGGACGGCCGAAACAGCTCCGGCCCCCGCTCGCCGACCAGATAGGCCCCGCCGGCCAGCACCGGCCCGCCGTCGGCCCGCGCCCCGGCGAAGGCCTTGGACAGGCTCTCGCCGAACCCGCCGCCCTTCAACGCCGCGCCGGCCGCGCCCAGCACCGCCCGGGCCAGCTCGCCCAGCGACACCTCGCCGTCCGAAGCCGCCCGCGCCAGCGAGCGGACCAGCGACGCGCCGGCTCGGGCGAAGGCCTCGTCGATCGACTTGGCCGCCCGCTCGGCAGGGGCTTTCAGGGCCTCCAGCGCGGCGGCGGCCTCGGCCGCCTGGACCGGCACGCTGGCCAGGCCGTCCTGTTCGAAACTCATGGCTGGGGCTCCTCGTCGGGATAGCGGTCGATCAGGGCGAAAAGGCCGGCGCGCGACAGCGCCGGCGCGGGCGGCGGGGCGGTCAGGGCCCGCCACTCGACCAGGGACAGCCGCCAGAAGGCCTCGGGCGACAGGCCCAGCCGGGCGGCGAGCCGCAGCGCCTCGGGCCAGCCGCTCACGCGCAGGCCGCCAGGGCGGCGGCCAGGGCGCTGGCGGCCTCGGGCGCGGTGGCGCGGGCGGCGTGCTCGGGGCTCTCGCCGCCGCCGTCCAGCAGGGCGGCCAGGATCGCGACGAGGTCGCCGGCCGACAGGCTGGCCAGGCGCTCGGGCAGGCTCGACCAGTCGGACAGGCCCAGCACGGCCTCGATGCGCGCCAGGGCGCCGAGGGTCAGGCACAGCCGCCGCCGGGTGCCGGCCAGCACGACCATGACCTCGCCGCGGGCGGGATTGGGGGTGAGCATGGGAGGGTCTCCTCGCGCGGCGCTACAGCGCCGTGAACGTCACCGCCCCGGCGCTTGCCAGGCTGATCGCGAACGCCGCCTCGCCGTCGTGCTCGCCGGCATATTCCAGGGCCGCGACGATGAACGGCCCCTCCAGCTGTCCGAAGTCGGGGATCACCAGCCGCCAGGCGCGGGCCGACTGGTCGAAGAAGCTCTGGCGCACCTGGGCGTCGGAGGCGGCGTCGCGAAAGACCCCCGAGCCCGACACCGCGACCGAGCGGACGCCCGCCCCGGCCAGCAGCTCGCGCCAGCGTCCGGCGCTGTCGCTGTCGGTGGCGTCGATGGTCTTGGCGTTCAGGCTGATGGTCCGGGCCCGCAGGCCCGCGACGCTGACGAAGGTCGGGGTCGCCGCCCCGTCGCTGATCTTCAGCAGGATGTCCTTGCCGGCTTGGGCGGCCATGTCTGGATCTCCTCGATTTCACGTTCCCCTCCCCCTTGCGGGGAGGGGGCAGGGGTGGGGGTGGCGCGCGAGGGTCAGGCCGCTTCGGTCACCGCCCGCGCGCGGACGATGCCCAGGGTGGTCTCGCGGTCGGCGCCGGCGAAGACGTCGGCATAGGGCACGCGCAGGTTCACCAGACGCCGGGCGACCAGCGTCGGCCGGGCGTCGTGCAAGGCCGCGCGGACGGCGGCGACCAGCGCCCGCGCCTCCTCCGGACCGCCGAAGCGGCTGGCGCAGGTCAGGGTCAGCAGGTGCTCGATCGCGTCGTTCTCGCCGGCGGACCTGGCTTCCGACAGGGTGACGACGACGCAGGGATAGGTCGGCAGGCGCGGACGCGTGGCGTAGACGCGCTGGCCAGCCACGGCGGTGACGGCGGGCGCGGCCTTCAGCACCGCGACGACGGCGTCGATCAGGGCCTTGTCGCTCATAGCCGGGCCTTTCGGTAGGCGGCCAGCCACGGCTCGACCAGAGCCAGCGACGGTTCGCCCGCGTCGCGATGCTCGTAGGCGTGGGCGACCAGGATCAGCACCGCCAGGCGCAACGGCGCGGGACTGGCGGCGCCGAGCGCGACGCCGGCCGCGATCGCGACACGGGCCTCGGCGGCGTCGATCAGCAGGGTCAGGACGGCGTCCTCCGCCGCGTCGGGGACGCGCAGGAACGCCCTGGCGTCCGCCAGGGTCAGGGATTGGGGCATGATGTTCTCGAAGAAAGCCCCTCCCCCTCGCGGGGAGGGGTTGGGGTGGGGGCGCGGCTCCGACGCCAAGAGGGGAAACGAAGGCGTTGACACCCCCACCCCCTGCCCCCTCCCCACAAGGGGGAGGGGAACCTCGGTTCAGGTCTACGACGCCGCGAACTTCAGCAGCTTGATCGCGTCGAAGTTCTGCACGCCGCCGCCGACGCGCTTGGTGGTGTAGAACAGCACGTGCGGCTTGGCCGAGTACGGGTCGCGCAGGACCCGCACGCCGGCGCGGTCGACGATCAGATAGCCTTTCTCGAAGTCGCCGAACGCCACCGCGCAGGCGTTGGCGGCCACGTCGGGCATGGCCTCGATCTCGGTGACCGGGAAGCCGAGCAAGGACGCCGACTGGCCCGGCTGCAGCGCCGCGTTCCAGATGTAGTTGCCCTGCGCGTCCTTGAACTTGCGCACGGCGCTGACCGTGCGGCGGTTCATCACGAAGCGGCCGTTCTGGCGGTACTGGGTCTTGGCCGCGTAGATCAGGTCGATCAGCTTGTCGGTCGGGTTGCTGCCCGGCCAGGCGCCCGCCGCCCCGGTGGCCAGATAGCCGACCTGGCCCCAGCTGTACGAGGCGTCCGGCGCGGCCGTGTAGGCCAAGAGGCCCTTGGGCTTGTTGACCCCGTCGCCGGTCACGAACGCCGAGGTCTCCTGGGCGGCGAAGGCGTCCTGCACCTCCTCGGCCAGCCACTCGTCGATGCTGACATAGGCGTCGTCCAGCAGCGCCTGGGTCGCGGCCGGGCTGGCGTAGAGCTCGCCGGCCGGGAAGTCGATCACGTCCAGGGTCGGGGCCGTGGTCTCCGGCCGCGCGGCGGTCTCGGCCACCCAGGCGGCGGCCAGGCCCGTGGGCGAGACCGGCTTGCGGAAGGTCCCCGCGCCGATGGTGCGGACCTGGCAGATCTCGCGCATCGGGCTGGTGGCGGCCAGGCGGCGCAGGATCAGCCGCTCCAGCTCCGGCGGGGCGACATAGCCGCCGGCCGTGGCGGTACCCTCCGACAGGCCCTTGGCCTCCAGAAGGGCCGCCGGCGTCTCGCCGGTCTTCACATAGCGGTCGAAGGCGGCCTTGCGCTCGTCGACCTTGGCGACCGGGGTCTCGCCGCCCAGGGCGGGGCGGCGCAGGTCGGCCATGATCCGGTCCAGGCGGTCCTGGGCGCGAGAGACGGCCTCGTCGATGCGGCCGACCTTCTCCTCCAGCAAGACGTCGGCCCGCTTGGTCTCGATCGCCGAAAGCCGCGCGTCATTGGCGGCCTTGAAGCTCTCGAACGCCGTCAGGACGTCGGCCAGCGCCGCGCGGGCCTCGGGCGAGGCCGCGTGTTTGGTTTCCTTCATGGGGGTCTCCGAAAAGCCCCCTCCCCTCGATGGGGAGGGGTAGGGGTGGGGTGACGCGGCGGTGACCGCGCCCCGAATGGCGGGACAGGAGCGGCGGACCGGCCGCGTCACCCCCATCCCCGCCCTTCCCCCATCAAGGGGGAAGGGAGTTTCAGCGGACCATCAGCCGCGCGCCCGGCAGCATCGGGAAGGTCACGATCGACACCTCCCAGAGCTCCACGCGCGTCAGCACGCGCAGGCGTCCCTGCGTCCGCGCCTTGACCTGGCGAAAGCCGATGGAAAGGCCGTCCAGCGCGCCGGCCTCGACCAGGGCGGCGACGAGTCTTCCTCTCGGGGTCGCGCGCAGGATGCGGCCCTGGACAAAGAGCCCCTTGGCGTCCTCGACCACCGCGTCCCAGACGCCGATCGGCTCGGCCTCGTCGTGCTGGTGCAGCATCGCCACGGGCGCGCCGGCCGCCAAGCTGGCGGCGAAGGCCCCGGCGGCGGTGACATCGTCATTGAGATCCCGCGTCCAGAACAGCGAGGCGTAGCCCTCGATCTTCAGTTCCGTCATCGCGCGCGCTCCAGCTTGGCCTCGATGCGCTCCAGCGACTGGCGGCTGGCCTCGGCCTGGGTCTCCAGCCGGGCCAGCCGTTCGGCGACCGGGGCCTGGGCCTCGAGCCGGCGCTGCATCTCGTCGATCCGCGCCGAGGCCTTGCCGGCCCACAGCAGGGCGGCGGCGGCCTGCAGCGCCACGGCCACCAGCACGGCGGCCGACACCTGGCGGTCCAGCCGCCAGCGGTTCACGGCGGGGCTCAATGCTCCAGCCCCGCCAGGCGCCGGCGCTCGGAGTCGGTGAGGAAACTGGCCGCCTCCAGCCGGCTCCACAGGGCGTCGCGCTCGGCCGACAGGGCCGGGACGGCGTCGAGGTCGGGGACGATGCTGGCGCCGGGGAACTTGACCGACAGCCAGCCGGTCAGGGCCCGCGCCGCCCGCTGGGCCAGCGGAACCACGGTCCCGCGCCAGAAGGCGGCGTTGGCCTCGCGATAGTTGGCGTAGGTGTTGTCGCCCGGAATGCCCAGCAGCTGCGGCGGGACCCCGAACGCCAGGGCGATCTCGCGGGCGGCGGCGTGCTTGCCTTGCGTGAAGTCCATCTCGGCCGGCGACAGCGACATGGCCCGCCAGTCGAGGCCGCCCTCCAGCAGCAGCGGCCGCCCGGCGTTGGCGGTCCCGGACTGGGCGTTGGCCAGCTCGGTCTTCAGCCGGTCGAACTGCTCGTCGGTCAGGCGGTCGCCAGCGTCCCTGGACGAATAGACCAGCGCGCCCGACGGCCGCGCCGAATTGTCCAGCAGGGCCTTGTTCCAGGCGCTGGACGCGTTGTGCACGTCGATCGCGAAGGCCGCCGCCTCCAGCGGCGAGAAGCCGTAGTGGTCGTGGGTCGGATTGAACAGCTTCAGGTGCAGAACCGGCAGCCAGCCGTCGGCGTCGCGGCCGATCCGGACCGTGCGCCCGGCGGCCTGGTAGTCATAGGCCAGCGGCCAGCCGCGCGGTCCCGGAACCACGGTCATCCGGTCGGGCCGCAGGGCGTAGAGCTCCGAGGGTTCGCCCTCCCCGGCCGCTTCCAGATAGGCGTTGCCGGCCACCTGCAGGCTCCCGAAGAACGCCTCCATCAGGTCGGGCCCGCCCTGCTCGCGGTTGGGATGGTCCAGCAGGCGCCTCAGCGGATGATCGTCGACGCGACGGCCGCCCGCGAACACGGCCAGCGGCGTCGCGGCGGCGGCCTCGGCGATCATCCGCACGCAGCGGTAGGCCACGGGGTTCTTGCCGAACCCCTCGACGGCCAGCGCGCCATAGTCGCGCGGCGTCCACTGCGGGCGACCGCCGGAGGTCAGCGCGATCAGGCGCGCGGCGCGGGAGTCCTTGGTCTCGCGCGCCGGACGGGGTTTGAAGAAGGACATGGGCGCTCCCGGTGGGGTTGAGAACAAATAGGGAACATTGTAGGATGGCAGTCAACGATCTCCTCCCCCCTTGGGGGAGGGGGACCGGCGAACGCCGGTGGAGGGGGACCGCGCCGGAGACCCAAGACATGGAGCAAACAAGGGCCGAAACCGTCACCCGCGCCCGGAGCCTCCGGCGATGCATGTCGCCGCCGGAGGCCAGGCTTTGGACCGCCCTCAGACGCGGTGGTCTGGATGGGCTGAAGTTCCGCCGACAGCACCCGTTCGGGCGCTGCGTGCTGGATTTCTACTGCGCGGCGCTACGTCTGGCGGTCGAGGTCGACGGCGCTCACCACACGCTCGATGGCGAGGTCGAGCGCGACGCCGCGCGGGATCGGTGGCTGCGGATTCAGGGCGTCAGAACCCTGCGCCTCCCGGCGCATGAGGTGATGGACTCCATTGACGGCGCGCTGAGCGCTATCCGGGCGTTCATCGCGGAAGGGCGGCGCGGGCCCCCTCCACCGCCGTTCGGCGGTCCCCCTCCCCCAAGAGGGGGAGGATAGTTGCTTAGGTTGCCCCCCCTTCACAACGTCCGCAGCCTTGGCCGTCGATCGGCGCCCAGCATCAGGTCGCTCACCGCCCAGACCAGGGCGTCGGCGCGGTCGGGGCTGTGGTCCAGGTCGCCGGAGCCCAGGGCCATCAGCTCCTCTTCCAGCGCCGGGAAGGCGCCGCAGTGGGAGACGCGGCCTTGCTCGTAGAGCGCCGCCACCGGCTCGGCGCGGGCGCGTTTGCCGACCGAGGCGCGGACCAGCGTGATCCGGCACGGCGGATCGGCCTGGGCCAGCACGGCGCGCACCATGTCGCCGCCCTGGTTGGCCTCGGCCACCAGGGCGTCGGCCTTGACCGTTCGCGCGACGGCGACCGCCCTCGCCGCCCAGCCGGCGGGGGACAGGCCCCGCGCGGTCTCGTCGGCCAGGACGAAGGCCTGGTCGTCGCGCCGGCCGACCGCGACGATGCCGCAGGCGTCGCCGCCGGCCGTGGCGGGCGGGTCCACCGCCACCACGACGCGGTCGAGGCGCGCGGGCCTGGCCGCGCGACAGCGGGCCAGGTCCTCGGCGCGAAACAGGCCGCCGTCGGTCTCGACGATGATCCCGTCCAGCTCCTGGGCGGCCAGCCGCGTGCCGCCATAGAGGCTCTCCAACGTGCGCAGGAAGGCCGGCGCCAGGTGGGCGGCGTTGGCGCTGGTTCCGGCCCGGGTGACGCGCGCGCCCGGCTCGGCGATCAGGGCCTTCAACGCCCGGATCGGCCGGGGCGTCGAGGTGACGACCAGACGCGGATCCTCCCCCAACCTCAGCCCGAACCGCAGCATGGCCAGGGTCTCGGTCGGCTTGGGCCAGGCGCAGAACTCGTCGGCCCAGGCGGCGTGGAACTGGGGACCGCGCAGACTGTCCGGGTCCTCGGCCGAAAAGGCGTAGGCCACCGCGCCATTGGGCCAGACCAGCCGCCGGCGCGAGGCCTCCCAACGCGGGCGAAACGCCGGCCCGCCCAGCGCCTTCAGCCCGGACGGCCCTTCGATCATCACCTCGCGCACGTCGTGCAGCGTGGGACCGACCAAGGCCAGCATCGGATAGGCCAGGGCGTTGAGGGTGATCCAATGCGCGCCGGCGAAGGTCTTGCCCGCGCCGCGCCCGCCCAGCATCAGCCAGGTGGTCCAGGCCGCGTAGTCTGGCGGCGTCTGGTGAACCAGCGGTTCGGCCAGCAGCGCGCTAAGCAGGCGCCGCTGGTCTTCCGTCCCCATCGCGGCCAGCGCCGTCGCCGTCGCCTTGATCCGCGCGGCGCTTGAGCTCCAGCAGCTCGGCGAACCGTGTAAAGCGGGCGACCAGAGCGGCCTGAAGCGCTTCGGGTTCCTCTGGAATGTCGTCATGCATGGACGCCTCGTCGTCGTTGGCCGCCGCCTTGGCGGGGGGCTCGGCTTTGGTCTCGGGGACCATGGTCTCGATCGCCTTGGCCGCGCGCGCGAAGATCCCGCAGGTGCGGGCGTCCTTCTCGATCTGGGCTTTCTCGGCGGGATCGGTGCTGGTTTCGAAGGCGTCGATGAGCGTGTCCATCTTCGCCCGGAGGCGGGCCTGCAGCGTCTCGCTCCAGCCCCGCGCCTCGTTGCTTCTTCCGGCCATGACACAAAGATACGGCGCCAGCGGGCGCGGAGGATTGGCGGCGCGATATAAGTGACAAGTCATTGATTTCGTGGGATTCGATCTCGCGAACGCCGAGCATTCGCGGCCGGCAATCCCCGTGGTGGGGGCGTTTCTAGCGCCGGTACAGCCAGTCGCCCGGCAGCCCCATCCGCACGCAGGCCTCCCAGGGCGGCGCGCCGGGGATCGCCGCGCGGTCGGCCCAGCGGGCGGCGGCGCGGATCAGCCGAAGCTCCAGCGGCCGGGGAAGCCAGTCCGCCCCCAGGCCCAGC
>BFBZ01001572.1_pt1 | contig 14730 bp, 14 predicted proteins | sample 1888401 | NCBI WGS metagenome assembly BFBZ01 (sample SAMD00112614, study PRJDB3348) | symbiont metagenome | host: Chara braunii | reverse complement strand
CCGATTTGTCCTCTACAAGCCGCAAAGAATTCTGAGACATTCGATCCACCTTTAGGTTATTGAAGCCGCTCTAGCAATGTCGCCGCCGATGAGAATTGTGTACTCTATTTGTTCTCTCTTCACAAGAGCACAACAAGCGATTGAAAGAAAAAGATAAAATGAATTCCGTTCTACTTTTGTTTTCTCCTTTCTTCCCAGACACTTACCCGCTGGAGGCAATGGGTTCCAGCATGTTGGCGACCGGCCCGATTCGCCTTTTTGATCGCTGAGGAAAACCATATGGCGAAGAAGATTCTCGTTCTTGGCGGCGCACATGTGGACCGTCGTGGCCGCATCTTCGGCGAGACGGCGCCGGGCGCCAGCAATCCGGGCGCATGGTTCGAGGAGCCGGGCGGCGGTGGCTTCAATGCGGCGCGCAATCTTGCCCGTCTCGGCTTCGATGTCCGGCTGATCTCTCCCCGAGGCGGCGACCCCTCCGGTGAGATGGTTGCGGAGGCGGCCAGCCATGCCGGCATCGAGGATACGCCCTTCGTCTTCCTCGACCGCAAGACGCCGAGCTACACCGCGATCCTCGAACGCGACGGCAATCTGGTGATCGCGCTTGCCGATATGGAACTCTATCAGCTGTTTGTGCCCAGGCGGCTGGCGATTCGCGCCGTTCGCGATGCATTCGCCGCAACGGACCTTGTTCTTTGCGACGCCAATCTGCCGGCCGAAACCTTGGCTGCGATTGCCGCAAGGGCGTCTGCCTGCCGCAAGCCCGTCGCCGCCATCGCGATCTCACCGGCCAAGGTTATCAGGCTGAAATCGAGCCTTGCCGGCATCGATCATCTTTTTCTCAATGAAGCCGAGGCTGCGGCGCTTACCGAGAGCCGTCCGGACGATCCTCTTGAATGGGTCAGCGGATTGCGCTCGCTCGGTCTGCGCAATGGCGTCATTACCCGCGGCAAACGCGAGCTGATCGCGTTTTCGCGTGATGCCGTTGTCAGCCTGCACCCGCCTATCATCGAGGACGTCGCTGATGTCACCGGTGCGGGAGATTCCCTTGCGGCCGGCGTTTTGTCTGCGCTGCTTGCCGGTCATGATCTTGCCGAAGCCGTGCGCCATGGCGCTGCCGCGGCCGCGATCACCGTGCAATCACCCTTGGCAACGGCCGAAAATCTCTCGCCCGAGCTTCTAAAGTCGATGTTGGCCCTTGTTCCCGAGGCCGCTATTCTGTCATGAAGCTCGCTTCACTCGCCTATCCTGTTTCAGTCAATTGGACACGACAATGACCAAGCCTATCTCGCCACTGCTTCCGATCGCCTATTCGAAGGAAGTCGCCGCCGCCAAGATGCGCGGCGCGCCGCTCGTCGCGCTGGAATCGACCATCATCACCCATGGCATGCCCTACCCCGGCAATATCGAGATGGCCCGCAGCGTCGAAGCGATCATTCGCCAGGAAGGCGCCGTGCCTGCGACCATCGCCGTCATCCACGGCACGCTGCATATCGGCCTCGAGCCCGAAGAGCTGGAAGCCCTTGCCAAGACGGAAGGCGCGATGAAGGTATCGCGTGCCGATCTCGCCTTCGCGATCGCCGAGCGCCGCACCGGTGCAACCACGGTTGCCGCCACGATGATCGCCGCCGCCCGCGCCGGCATCAAGGTTTTCGCCACCGGCGGTATCGGTGGCGTCCATCGCGGTGCTGAAGAAAGCTTCGATATTTCGGCCGACCTTGAAGAGCTCTCCCGCACCGGCGTCATCGTCGTCTGCGCAGGCGCCAAGGCGATCCTCGACATTCCGAAGACGCTGGAAGTTCTGGAAACCCGCGGCGTGCCCGTCGTCACCTATGGCAGCGCCGAATTCCCGGCCTTCTGGTCGCGTTCCTCCGGCCTGCCGAGCCCGCTGACGCTCAATAGCCCGGCCGCAATCGCCAATTTCCAGACGACCCGCGAACAGCTCGGCATCGATGGCGGCATGCTGATCGCCAATCCGGTGCCGGAATCCGACGAAATTCCGAGCGAGGAAATGGAAATCTACATCCAGCGCGCCCTCGACAGTGCCGAGCGCGACGAGATCGCCGGTAAAGCCGTGACCCCGTATCTGCTCAGCACCATCTTCGACATCACCGATGGCCGCAGCCTCAAGACCAACATCGCTCTCGTCGAGAACAATGCACGTCTCGGTGCCGAAATCGCCGTGGCTCTCGCGGAATAACGAAAGCCGCAGCCGCCCTAGGTCAATGTGAAGAGGCCAAGGGCGGCTCGCAATTCGGCAAGGGTTGCCTCCGTCCTCTCCCTTGCCTTGAGGCTCCCCTCGCGCAATATGCCCAGCACATGGCCCGGCTCGGCGGCATATCGGGCGCGGCGCTCGCGGATCGGCGCAAGCAGCGCCTGCAGAATATCCTCCAGATGTCTCTTGACGGTGATATCGCCCAGGCCACCGCGCCGGTATCGTTCCTTCAAGTCTTCCAAGAGCTGCCCATCGTCGGAGAAGGCGTCGAGATAGGTAAAGACCACATTTCCCTCGATCTTGCCGGGATCGCTGGCACGCAGGTGCGCGGGATCGGTATACATGCGCCGCACAGCATCGGTTATTTCGTCCGGCGAGGCCGAAAGTGAAATGGCATTGCCCTGCGATTTGCTCATCTTCGCCTTGCCATCGACACCGGGCAGCCGGCCCACGGCGGGTATCATGGCCTCGGCTTCGACAAGAATATCGCGACCGACCTGCCGGTTGAGACGGCGGACGATCTCGTTGGTCTGCTCGATCAGCGGCGCCTGATCTTCGCCCACAGGCACGACCGTCGCCCTGAAGGCGGTGATATCGGCCGCCTGGGCCACCGGATAGCAGAGGAAACCAGCGGGCACGTCACGCTCGAAGCCACGCAGCTGGATTTCGGTCTTGATCGTCGGATTGCGCTCCAGACGGCTGACCGTCACGAAATTCAGATAGAGCAGCGTCAGTTCCGCCAGTGCCGGCAGCGCGGACTGCAGGCAGATTGTCGTCTCCAACGGATCGATGCCGACGGCGAGATAATCGAAGGCGACTTCGAGAACGTTGCGGCGGACTTTTTCCGGATCATGGGCATTGTCGGTCAACGCCTGCGTATCCGCCAGCAATAGAAATTGTCGATGAGAGCGCTGAAGTGCGACGCGGCTCTTCAGCGATCCTGCGTAGTGACCGAGATGGAGTGGGCCGGTGGTTCTGTCGCCCGTCAATATGACGGGACGTGTATCGATAGAGGAAGACATTTTTGCTCCGTAAAAGGAGCCGCCGCCATCGGGAAGGAAAAGGGAAATGACCATGCCTGCCGGATCACGGCGGCAAGGGTCGATTTCGTAAAATGACGACTGCCGCTCCTAGAAGGAGCGCCACCACATTTGGCAAATGCGCTTGGCAAGGTCGATCATGCGCGGTTGATATCACCGATGCGACGGCATCGGCAATATCGACCGGAAAAATTCGCCTATCGGTCCAGCGTCTCCCGCACAACGACCGCAAGCTGCTTCAGCGAGAAAGGCTTCGGCAGGAAGCCGAACTGTGCGTCGGCCGGCAGATTGCGGGCAAACGCATCTTCCGCATAGCCCGAGACGAAGATGAACTTCATATCCGGATATTTCTTGCGCAACTCACGCAATAGCGACGGGCCGTCCATTTCCGGCATGACGACGTCGGAGACGACGACATCGACCTGACCGTCAAGCTCGTCCATGATTTCCAATGCCTCGACACCGGAACCCGCCTCATAAACGGTATAGCCGCGTGTCTCGAGCATGCGCTTGCCGCCGCGACGCACGGCTTCCTCGTCCTCGACCAGCAGCACGACAGCAGACTTGCCAGTCAGATCCGCCGGCTCTTCAGCCGGTGCCGCCGTTGCGACGCTCTGATCCATCGCCGTGACGCCACGGCTTTCCGCTGCCTTCGCTTCGGCGGCGACAGCCGGGTCGACCATGTGGCGCGGCAGGAAAATGCGGAACGTCGTTCCCTTGCCGACTTCCGACTCCGGATTGATGTAGCCGCCCGATTGCTTGATGATGCCATAGACCATCGCCAGGCCGAGGCCCGTGCCCTTGCCTACTTCCTTTGTGGTGAAGAAGGGCTCGAAGATCTTGTCCATGATTTCAGGCGCGATACCCGTGCCGGTATCGTTGACCTCGACGAGAACCATGTCCTCATGCGGCAGATAGGCATAGTTGAAGGCGCTGACATCCGCGGCCAAGAGATTGCGTGTGCGCAGCGTCAACGTACCACCGCCCGGCATGGCGTCGCGCGCATTGACGCAAAGGTTGATAAGAACCTGCTCGAACTGCGAAAGATCGGTTTTGACGGGCCAGAGGTCGCGGCCATAGTCGACATCCAGCTTGACATGGGTGCCCGATAGCAGCCTGTCCACGAGCATGCGGAGATCGCCGATCACGTCGGTCAGGTTGAGGATCGACGGCCGCATGGTCTGCTTGCGCGAGAAGGCAAGCAACTGGCGCACCAGCACAGCCGCTCGATTGGCATTGCGCTTGATTTCCATCAGATCCGCAAAGCTGGCGTCGGAAGGCCGTGCCTGCAGCAGCAAGTGATCCGAAGAGAGCAGGATCGCCGTCAGTACGTTGTTGAAGTCATGCGCGATGCCGCCGGCAAGCGTACCCACCGCGTTGAGCTTCTGCGTCTGCGCCATCTGCGTCTCGAGCGCCTTCTGCTCGGTCACTTCGACGGCATAGACGATCGCAGCCTCTTCCGGCGCTTCGTCGGTCTGGTCGATCACGGCGTTGATATAGAAGCGGAAATGCCGGGTGTCGTCCTTGGGATTGCGGGAATCGATCGGCGGAATATCGCCTTGCCGATCCTTGGCAGCCGCCAGCGCCTGATGCAGGCGCGAGCGGTCGCTGTCGTTAACGACTGTCTCCATAGCCGCGCCACGTTCGATGTCGTCGCGCGACACCAGATCCGAGAAGAGCTTCAGGAACGGCGCATTGGTCCTCAGAATGCGGCCGGCGCCATCGACGGAAGCGATCGCCATCGGCGTATTGTTGAAGAACCGGCTGAAGCGCATCGCAGCGGCAGAAGCCGATTGCTCGGTGTCCCCGCCGTTCTGGCGTGTCAGGACGATGGTGCGGCTTTCGCCTGGGGCACCATCGCGCATCGATGTGACGCTGTGGACGATCTGCACCGGCAGGCTCTGGCCATTCGAGCGCCTGAGATCGAGATCGAGCGTCACCGTCTTCTTCAATCCGGGCTCGGCCTGGACGGACTGGATCAGCGCCAGCCCTTCGCCGGCGACGAGATCGCGGATAGTCATCGACCCCGACACGAACTTGGTCAGGTCGAAGCCCAGCCATTCCGCCAGCGTTGCATTGAGATAGAAGATCTCGCCCTTGCGGCCGGCGGAGAAAAAGCCGGCCGGCGCGTGATCAAGATAGTCGATCGCGTTCTGAAGCTCCTTGAAGAAGCGCTCCTGATCGTCACGCTCTGAGGTGATATCCGTAATCTGCCAGATGTGCAGCGCCGTGCTGCCGCCCTGCTCCGGCTGCAATACTCGCGCTTTCAATCGATACCAATGGGCTGTCTGCCCGATCCCATTGAAAGGACCGAGTGGCTTCAGCAGCCGGAACTCCTCCGATCCTTCCTTGCCGTCGCGCAAGCCGTTGGCGAGGCGGTACAACGCCTCGTTGGATTCACGGTTGCGCGACAACAGTGTCTCCAGCGACTGCACTTCGGTCGCCTTGGTGGCGCCGGTCAGCCTGCCATAGGCGGCATTAGCATAGACGATGCGGCCCTTCTCGTCGGTAATCAGCGTTCCATCCGGATGGCTGTTCAGAAACGAGCGCGCCAGACTGTCGGATTGCGGCTGCGGCATGACCTCGACAAAGCCGATGATCGAGGAAACCAGGAAGAAGATGCCGACCATGGCGAGAATGCCCAGGCCACCGAGCACGGCTTCATTATCAAGTTGGCTCTTGAACACGACGAAGGCGGCGGCGGCGGCGACAAGCACCAGCGCAAGCAGCATGATGCGCAGCACAGTGCCGGAACGAACCCCGCGATCCACCAGCGGCACGCTATACTCGTCGGACGGACGCTGCTTCGTCATAAACCCCTCGTCTCCGCCGTTCTCCTCGCGACATGTGATACACGTTACGGATCGCCGGAGTCGGACCTTTCGAATCTTCTTTAGCAATTTGCATCATCAGCAAAAAGCTTTGCCGGGCCAGAAAGGCTTGAATTCACAGGCAAGACAGCGCAACAGGCTACAATCGCATCTTGTATCCGCTATGATCCTGTCCATATGATCGCCGCATAGGAAGGCCAAGGTCAAAGCATCTACCCCGGCGTAGTTGCGCGCAGGCCGCGACATCGGGGACAAATACGGAGTATCTCGACATGTTGGACGACATCGCCGGAGCCTATGGCAGCCGTTTCTTTCTCGCAGCCGGCGGGGTTGGCATCGCCCTCCTCGTGCTGATCGGCATTCTTTGGGTCTTGCGCAATCGGGCGCCGTCTCCCTTCGTGCGCGGCGGCAAGAATCGCCAGCCGCGCCTGCAGGTGCTGGATGCGGCAGCCGTCGATGCACGTCGCCGTCTTGTGCTTGTCCGGCGCGATGGCGTCGAGCACTTGATCATGATTGGTGGCCCCACGGATATCGTCATCGAATCCGGTATCTCCGATCCCGCGCGGGCAGGAACATCGACACCGCTCGAAGCCCCCACGGCACTCGAGGACCGGCCGCAGTCACGGAAAAAGGTCGAAGAACTCCACAGCCCTCTCGCCGCGCTTCCGCAACGCCCGCAGACCGTTGAAGACAAGGTCGAAGCCTATCTGCGCGCAGAGCCGACCGTTGCGGCCACGCCAGCACCGATGGCGCGCCCAGCTGAACGCCCCCCCCAGCCCGCAGTTGCACCGCCTCAGCGCGTACAGCCACCCGCACCCGCAATTACCGAGGCGGAAGCCGCCGACATATTGGACGCCGCACGCCAGGTCGTCCTGCCGGCGCAACCGGCGCGCGCAGCTCCCATCGAGCCGACCATCGAATCGCCACGTCCAGCGGAAACCGGCAACGACTTCCAACGCGTTCTGGAAGCGGAAATGTCGAAGAACCTGACGGCGGAACGGATCATTCCAAACGTTGCACCGCAGCGCCAGGTCCAGCAGCAGCCGGCCGTCACGCCAGTTGCATCCCAGCCCGGCCCGGCGCAGCGTGTCGACCCTGAACTTGCCCCGATGACCGGAGCTGACAGTGCGCTTCAGAAGGAAGTTGCACGTATCTTCGGTGAAATGAGCGTCAGCCGCGACAAATAAGGCGCGGCGGAAAACGCGACCGAATCAAAAAAGCACGACGCATATGCGTCGTGCCTTTTGTTTATAGGTTCCGATCGAAATGGAACGCTTATTCGTCGCGATAGACTTTCTCGCGGCGCTCGTGACGTTCCTGCGCTTCGATCGACAGGGTCGCAATCGGGCGTGCATCGAGACGCTTGAGGCCGATCGGCTCACCTGTCTCTTCACAGTAACCGTAGGTACCCTCGTCGATACGCTGCATTGCAGCATCGATTTTAGAGATGAGTTTCCGCTGGCGGTCGCGAGCTCGAAGCTCGATGGCTCTGTCTGTTTCCGAAGACGCCCGGTCGGCAAGATCGGGATGATTTGCGCTTTCTTCCGCCAGGTGACCCAGCGTCTCACGCGCTTCTCTAAGGATGTCGTTTTTCCAGGCTATCAGCTTTGCTCGGAAATAAGCTCGCTGGTTCAGGTTCATGAACTCCTCGTCTTCCGAGGGCACATAATTACTAAGATCGATCTTCTCACTCAACGCGATTCTCCTGAAGAACATCTCATATCGCGGGGTGTATATCCCAACCGATAGTGTCGATTCAAGCCAAATTGATGCTGTCAACCGATTTTTAAATTTGTCATAAAATTCGGCTAAGCGTCTATTTTTTCACCATATATTGGCAACAGCCCAAATTTGGCAGTTCCGTAACCTTCGCGTGAATGCGCCTTATTTCTCGATTCGGCGGATTACATCGCAGTTGACGGCCCATACGAACAGACGCTACCTCATCGATCGAATCGAGCTTCGGAACTTCATCATGACGACCCTCTCGCCGCCGCCGTCACGGATCTATCTCCTGCGCCATGCCGAGGCCCGGCAGGCGGCGCCTGGACAGAGGGATTTCGACCGTCCCTTGAGCGATAACGGCTATGCCGCAGCGGAGATCGTCGCGGACGAAGTGGCCGACAAAGGCTACAAGCCAGACCTGATAATCTCATCGACGGCACTTCGCTGTCGCCAGACCGCGGACGCCATGCGTCGCGTCGTCAGCCCCTCCACCGAATTCCGCTTCGTCGATGCCCTTTATAACGGAACGCTGGATATCTACCTCTCCTTGATCGCTTCGCAGACGGATCAGGAGTCGGTCATGCTGGTGGCACATAATCCGATCATCGAGCAGACGCTGGAAGCCTTGATTGGTCACGAGGCCCTGGCTGCCGCCCTTCCGCGTGGCTTTCCGACGGCCGGCCTCGCCGTCATCGACGCGACACCCTCCGGTTGGTCGCTGACGGATTTTGTCACCGAATAGAGATATCAGTCTCGGGCAAGGGCGAGTTGCGCGCCGCGCGGGATGGCTTACCAATATCGCCCCATCTGTTCGGAGCAAGATTCGTTTCCTATATTCACGGTCACGCTGTCACCCAGGGATCCCGCCTTGCCCCCAAGCCTGACCTCCTTTACCGACGACGCTCTCATCGCTTTCGACAATCTCGCTGATCGTGCGACCGGGCTCGTCAGCCCGACAATCCGTCTGGGCGTAACCGGTCTCTCCCGCTCCGGCAAAACCGTCTTCATCTCGTCGCTGGTGCACAATCTGCTGAATGGCGGACGACTCCCACTGTTCGAACCGGTACAGTCAGGCCGCGTTTCCTCTGTCCGCCTGGAGCCTCAGCCGGACGATGCCGTACCACGCTTTCAGTATGAGGATCATATCCGTTCGCTGGTCAAAGAGCGCATATGGCCGGATTCGACACGCGCGATCTCGGAGCTGCGCATCACTCTGGAGTATCAAAGCGCCAGCGGTTGGAACCGGTTGTTCTCGCCCGGCCGCCTTTCCATCGACATCGTCGATTATCCCGGCGAATGGCTGCTCGACCTACCGCTGCTCGGCAAGAATTTCCGCACCTTCAGCGACGAGACACTGGCGCTGGCTGCGACCGGCATTCGTGCGGAACTCTCGCAGGATTGGCTGGCGATGACCGAGAATGCCGACATCGCCGCCCCAGCGGACGAGATGAAGGCGCGTGAGCTTGCGACTGCCTTTGCCTGGTATCTCAAGGCCTGCAAATCCGACGAGCGCTCGCTCTCGACGCTGCCGCCGGGGCGTTTTCTGCTGCCCGGTGATCTCGATGGCTCACCCGCCCTCACCTTTGCGCCGCTGAAACTGCCCGCGGAGGGCAGCGCGCCGAAGGGTTCGCTCTGGGCGATGATGGAACGCCGTTACGAGGCCTATAAATCGGTCGTGGTCAAACCCTTCTTTCGCGAGCATTTCGCCCGGCTCGACCGCCAGATAGTCCTTGTCGACGCGTTGCAGGCCATTAATCGCGGTCCCGAAGCGGTTCAGGATCTCGAGCGCGCGCTGACGGATGTGCTTGCCTGCTTTCGTCCGGGCAACAATTCCTTCTTTTCCTCGCTGCTTGGCCGCCGGATCGATCGCGTGCTGGTGGCAGCCACCAAGGCCGATCATCTGCATCACGAGAGCCATGACCGGCTGGAAGCTCTGACCCGCCGCCTCGTGGAGCGCGCCGTCGAGCGCATCGGGATGGCCGGCGCCGGCATCGAGGTCATGGCCATTGCCTCCGTGCGTGCTACCCGCGAGGCCACGGTGACGCGCGACGGACAGACCCTTCCCGTCATCGTCGGCACCCCGATGGACAAGGAAACGATCGCCGGCGAAATCTTCGACGGCGATCGCAAGACCGCGGTATTTCCCGGCGATCTTCCCGAGAATCCACGCTGGTTGTTCGAAGCCCTTGAATCAGATGGGGCAAAGGTCCACTTGCCGGAGGTGAATGTCGTTCGGTTCCGACCGCCGGAGCTGGATGAAACCGGCAGCGGCATCAAGCTCTCGGTGCCGCATATCCGCCTCGACCGCGCCATGCAGTTCCTGTTCGGAGACCGTCTCGCATGACGAAACCGCCCCCAAACGAGCCAAGCAATATAGCCCGGCGTCCGGCGGCCTTTTCGCTGGAGCCGAGCGATATGGCAGCGAAGACCAGTGCGGAAACGCCGCGCCGCAAGCCGCAAAGCTTCGACACCGAGATTGTCCTGACTGCGGATGAAGACGATCCTTTCATCAACCCTGCCCTTGACCCGACACTTGCCGGAAGCGTCGGTGCCAAGCCGCGTCGTCGCGGGTTTTCGTTCGGCAAGGTAGCGCTGAGTGCGCTCGGAATTCTGATATCGCTCGCTTTCGGGCTCTGGACCGACGAGCTCATCCGCGACCTGTTCAGCCGCGCCGACTGGCTCGGCTACACCGCCCTTGCCGTGGTTGCTGTCGGCATCCTCGCCGTGCTCGCCATCGTCGTCAGGGAAACTGCCGGCATGATGCGGCTGGCAGCCGTGCAAAACATCAAGGCGGAAGCGGAGGCTGCTATCGTCGAAACGCGCCCCGGTCGGGCCAAGGCATTGGTGAAGCATCTCTGCACTATTCTGGAGGCCAATCCGGAGACTGCACGGGGCCGCGCCACTTTGAAAGCAGCCGAAGACGACATCATCGACGCGCCGCAGCTGATCGACCTTGCAGAGCGCGAGTTGCTTGGGCCGCTCGACCGTCGAGCCAGGGCACTGATCCTTGGCGCCTCGAAACGCGTCTCCGTTGTCACCGCCGTCAGCCCGCGCGCGCTAGTCGACATTCTCTACGTTCTCTACGAGGCGGCGAAACTGGTGCGAGCCATGGCCGAGCTCTATGGCGGCAGGCCCGGCACGCTCGGCATGCTCAGGCTGATGCGCGATGTGCTGGCTCATCTGGCTGTTACAGGCTCCATCGCGGTCGGCGATAGCATCGTGCAGCAATTGATCGGCCACGGGCTCGCCTCCAAGCTTTCAGCACGATTGGGCGAAGGCGTTGTCAACGGCATGATGACGGCGAGAATCGGTATCGCGGCCATGGATCTCTGCCGGCCTCTTTCCTTCAAGGCGCTGAAGCGGCCAGGCATTACCGACTTCGCCGGCGACCTCACGCCTGGTGTAACCGGCCGCCAAACGACGTGAACGCCTGTAAATCCGGCTTTACAGGCATAACGAAACCAAGCATTAACCATTCTAGGGCAAAAGTGGGAACTAATTTTACGGTTCCGCCTCGCTAAGGAATGTCCATGTTTTCGCGTCAATTTCTTCTTGTAAGCGGCCTCGCCGCCGCGACCCTCTCTACCGGTACTTGGGTGCAATCGGCCGACGCGGCCCCCCGCGACAAGGCCTTCTTCCAGTCCGTCGCCGGCTCATGGAGCGGTCCAGGCGAGATTGTCGCCGGCAAGTACAAGGGCACGAAGTTCAGCTGCAGCCTTACCGGCAAGCCACTCGACGGCAACAATGCGGGTGTCAAGCTCGACGGCACCTGCCGCGTTGGCGTCTTCCAGCAGCCGATGTCGGCTGAGATCACCCAGAGCGGCGGCTCCTATAGCGGAAAATTCCTGGACGGCGCAGCCGGCAAGGGCCTGGACATCACCTCCGGCACGGTCAATGACGGCACCGTCGTTCTCGGCCTGATCCGCCAGAAGTTGAATGGCGCCATGATCGCCCGCGTTTCCGACAACAAATCGATGAACGTTACGATTTCGGTAAAGGTCGGCGAGCAGATGGTGCCTGTCATCGGTGTGACGCTGAAGCGTGCCGACATCGATCAGATGGCCGTCGGATCGATCCAGTAATTCCAGATATAAAGCGTATCGCTACAGGCCGGCACATTCTGCCGGCCTTTTTCATTTGATATCAGGCAGATCGCCACCAATCCCGGCTCTGATCCGCAACCTCGATCCCTTCGATATCGACGTCCCGCAGCCAGTTCTTGATTGTGCGGCCCTTCACCAAAAGATTGCCCGCGAAATCATCAAGCGGCATCAGCACGAAACCGCGCTCGGTCATGCGCGGATGCGGGATGGTCAGCAGTGGCTCCGCCTGGTCCAGGTCGCCATAGGTCAGGATATCGATGTCGATCGTCCGCGGTCCCCAACGTTCCAGCCGAATCCGTTTCATGTCGCGCTCTATATCAAGACAGACGTCAAGCAACGCCTCCGGCGCCAGCGTCGTGTCGACTGCGGCACAGGAATTATAGAATAGAGACTGATCCGTCTTGCCCCAGGGCGGTGTGCGGTAGAGCCGCGACACCGAAACCACCCGGCAATCATCCCGCCCGTCGAGGGTGCGCAAGGCAAGCGCCATAGCGTGGACGGGATTGTCCAGGTTGCCGCCAAGACCAAGCGTCGCCCGCACGGCTCCGTTTTCAGGCAAAATGCTCAACACTCACCTGTACATAATCGAGAACACCCGGAACCGGCGCATTGGGCTTGCGCACCGTGATCTTCGCGCGGCGGATACCCGGAAAGCGCTTGCACAATTCCTTGGCTACATCGAGTGCCAGCGCCTCGATCAGATATCGCCGGCGACCGGTGACGATCTCCTCGATAACGGTGAATGCGATGCCGTAATTGACGGTATCGCCGATCGAATCGCGCTCCAGCGCGTCGCCGGCCTCCACATCGAGCTCCGCATCGACAAAGAAGCGCTGCCCGAGGAACTCCTCCTCGTCATGCACGCCATGGCGAGCAAAGAAAGCGCAATTCTGCAGAGTAATGGTGTATGTCACAGCGCTCATGGCGTCCCTCCGTTTCGAACAGGCACAACGGCGTTCGAAAACCGCTCCCTTGGTTCAGGGATCATGCTTTAAGTCTCGCGCGCGTCCTGAGAATAGCATCCGCAACGGCCAGCGCATCCCTGTTGATTGCGACATTGTGTACGCGGAATAGGGCTGCTCCCTGCAAACGCAAGATTGTGCTGGTCGCGGCCGTGCCGACATCGCGATCGGCGGCTTCACGCCCGGTGATGGTGCCGACAAATCGCTTGCGCGAGGTGCCCACCAGCAGCGGCAAGTCGAACCGAAGCAGCGCATTGAAACGCGCCATCAATTCCAGATTCTCTTCGGCATTCTCCTTGGCGAAGCCAAAACCGGGATCGAGCACGATATTTTGCCTGCTGACGCCAGCCGCCGCGGCAATGTCGAGCGAGCGGCTGAGGAACAGGATCTGATCGTCGATCACATCGGGCAGTTTCTGCCTGTCGCGACCGGTATGCATGATGCAAAGCCCCGCTCCCGTCTGCGCCGCCACACCAGCTATATCCGGCTCGCGTTGCAGGCCGAAGACATCGTTGACGATATGCGCGCCGGCTCCGATTGCCAGCCGCGCCGTATCAGCCCGATAGGTATCCACCGAGATCAGCGCATCGGTCCTGCTTCGCAATGCCTCGATGACGGGCAGCACCCGCCCCTGCTCCTGGCTGGCGCTGACGGCATCGGCGCCCGGCTTCGTCGATTCTCCACCGATATCGACAATGGCAGCACCGTCAGCGAGAGAGGCAAGCGCATGTTCAACCGCGGCATCGACAGCCTCGTAGTGGCCGCCATCCGAGAATGAATCCGGCGTCACGTTGACGATGGCCATGATGACGCTTTTTTTGCCGACCTCGATGCTGCGGCCATGCGCGACATGCCAGCTATGGCTGCGAAGCTCCGTCACGAACCGTCCCATCCCATTGAAAATGAAAAAACCTTGCGCTCGATATTGCGCTCACAGTGCCTATGCCGCAAGGTTCGCCGAAGTTCAACATGGTTGCGTCACGAATGCCGCTTGCATCCCATAAGATCAGTATTTCGTGTGCCTTGTTGCTCACGCTCTGCATGACTGAAATCGCCCATGCCGAGGTGATCACCCGCAAAACCGTTTCCTATTTCGACATCAAGGGCAGCAGCGCCGACGAGCTCGATGCCGCATTGAACCATCAAGGACCGCTTGCGATGGGTTCCAGCAGCCATCACCCGGGCGCGACGCGAATTCGCTTCGGCGGCAACGCGACCTACAGCGAAGCAAGTGGCCGCTGCTACATATCCGGCGCCAAGGTCACGGTCGACACCGAAATCATCCTGCCTCGCTGGCGCGACCGGCGCCGTGCAAGCAAGCAGCTCTCCATGATATGGGATACTCTGGCTGCCGACATCCGCCGCCATGAGGATCGCCACGTCGAGATCGCCCGCCAGCACGCCCGGCAGATGGAGCGGCTGATCCTCTCTTTGCCTTCGGCCAGCAATTGCGACGCGCTTCAGGACAAGGCGAATGACGTGACGGCACGCGAAACCGAGCGCCACGATGCCGATCAGGCGCGATTCGATCGCATCGAGGCCATCAACTTCCAGAACCGCATACAGAGATTGCTGTACTACCGCAGCCGCGGAAACAGCCGACAGTAGAGCGCCCCGGGGCGCTCATTCCCGCAAAAGACCATCGAAATGTCACGAATTGTGGGAAAAGAGCCACTATTTCTGTGAATCGTCCGGTCATGTCGCTCTTTGAACTTTACGAGAATCTGAAATAGGTTTTTCTTATTAATCACAGAGATAAGTGAACCGGATGATTCGAAAATACCGGACGATATCTCGAAATGGTCGATTTTGAGTGCCTGCGCTGGCGGGTTTGTTCGCTCTTCGGCGCAGTCGGGG
>BFBZ01000019.1_pt95 | contig 14736 bp, 17 predicted proteins | sample 1888401 | NCBI WGS metagenome assembly BFBZ01 (sample SAMD00112614, study PRJDB3348) | symbiont metagenome | host: Chara braunii | reverse complement strand
TGATTTCAGGTCTGTTCGACCTGAAATCTGAATCCGTCTCTGAATCAAAGAGATAGAGCATGATGTCGTCCGAAAACCGCTTCACACTTTTCGGCGTCATGCTCTAGTGGCTAATGTATGATCCATTGAAGCGATCAAGAGGTGCGGGCAGCGTCTTGACGAGGTCCAACGGGCGCGAGGGCAAGGTAAAACCGACCGGCCGGCTTGCCACTGCCCTCGGCGGTCTTGGGCTTGTCGCCGGGATGTTCCTGATCGCGGCGTCCAGGCAGTGGCTGCCGGGCGAGCCTGTTTTGCGTGCGCCGGCCGAAGGCCCAGGCGATTCACCGCCTGCCGCTCATGTCGGCCTTCGCGATGCGCCGCCTGGCCAGCCGGCACGCAAGATCGCCGAGAACCTGATCGCACCACCACCGCTCGACGCGTCGGGGATCGAGCGCGTCGAAGCGCGCCCCCCGCTCAGCGACCTCGGGCTCGCATCGCCGCTCAAGACGGCGATGCCGCAGGATTGGCGCGAGACGTTGCTTTACCGTCCGGTCGCCATCTCGTCGGCGGTCTTCGAATCCATGGGACGCACGGTCGTCATCAGCGGGACGATCGATATCGCGCCCGACAAGACCTGCTCTTTCGGTGATGCCGTCTGGCCCTGCGGCCAGCGCGCCCGCGCCGCCTTCAATGCCTGGCTGCGTGGCCGCGCGCTCAAGTGTTTCCTGCCGCCGGACTTCGATCGCTTCACCATTGCCGCGCCCTGCACGCTCGGCAAACAGGATGCCGGCGCCTGGCTTGTCTCCAACGGCTGGGCGCTGGCGTCGCCCTTTGGCATCTACGGCAAGGCGGAAGCCACCGCCAGGGGCGCCGGCATGGGCGTCTTCGGTCCGCCGCAATAGCGGCTCGGCGCGATCCCGCCATAGATCAAGGCGCTGATTTCCTTCAAATTGTAGGCTTGGTTGAAACCGAAATTGCATGACGGCGCTCTAAACCTGTGCGTCCAACCGGAGACTGGCCGTGACCACAAAACTGCAGACCGCGCCGGCTCAGACATGGAAGCACCTTGTCTGGCTGCCCTTGCTGGGCGCCGCCGCCTGTGTGGGCCTGTCGCTTGGGCTGAATTACCTGCTGCTGTTCAGCGACGCGTTGACGCCGTTCGGCCGCAGCGCCGTCACCGCGACGCTTCTGCCCATCGTCATCGGTCTGCCGCTCCTGGTCCTGCTTGGTTGGAAGCAGCTCGAGATCGGCCGCTATCGGCAGGAACTCACCCGGTCCGGCACCTACGACAAGCTCACCGGCTGCCTCAACGGAACAGTGTTCACGTCGATGGTCGACCGAAGGGCGGCAAGGCCGGCCGGTCCGCGGTCAGGCGCCTTTCTGGTCATTCACGCGGAACATCTTGCATCGATCAACCTGCGCTTCGGCCTAGAATGGGGCGACGAGGCCTTGCGGCTGATTGCGTCCGCCATCAGATCCTCGGTGCGAGGGGACGATCTGATCGGCCGCGTCGGAAGCTCCATGTTCGGCGTCTTCCTTCCAGGCGCGACCGAGCAGGACGCAAGGGACATCGGCGAACGCATTCGCGGCGCGGTCGGGCAGATCTATTTCGCGCCGAAGGGCGACAGGGACGTGCTCGTCATTCGTGCCGGCGGCGTCGTCTTCGAGCACGAGCTGGCCTTCGAGGACATGTTCCGCTCGGCGGGGGAAAGGCTGTCGGACATCCAGGACGATGTCGGCCTGGAATTCTCGCACATCCGCAATTGAGCCGGCGCAAGCTTCGACCGGTCCGGATTGTTCGTGAAAGAAGCTGGTGCTGCGAGAGAGGATTGAACTCTCGACCTCTCCCTTACCAAGGGAGTGCTCTACCACTGAGCTACCGCAGCCTGCGATGGCGGCGCTTCTGCCATATCGAACCGGCAAGCGCAAGGCCAAGAAAAGCCTAAAAACCGCAATGAACATGCAGCACGACGATACGGCTGTGAATGGCTGTTCCGCGCGGGCTTCGATGACACGGCAGCGCCACAATGTTGACTATGCCTGAAGCCTAGCCGGCTGTCCGCCGGCGGAGGCGGGACGATGAGTGGCCGGGAAAATCCACCGAAAAAAGGCAACGCCGAGCGCAAGGACCGGCTTGCCGAGGCATTGCGCGCCAACCTGCAGAAGCGCAAGGCGCAGACACGGTCGCGGCGCGCCGGCGACGCTGACAGGCAGCGCGCCGGCGACGCTGACAAGCGACCGGAGGGACTGGCATCTGCTGGAAAAATGCAAAAAGACTAGCTCAAATCAGCCACACTGGCCGGCGACACTTGGACCACAATTGGGGAAATCCTATTTCTTGAACCGCGCCGGTCGATGGTCTAAGCCGGCATACTCAACCGATTGAAGCCGGCCCGTCCGGGCCGAGGGGACGTTTTCTTATGGATCGCATCAGAATTGTCGGCGGCAACGAGCTGGCCGGCACCATTCCGATCTCGGGCGCGAAAAACGCGGCGTTGCCGCTGATGATCGCCTCGCTGCTCACCGACGACACGCTGACCTTGGAAAATGTGCCGCATCTGGCCGATGTCGAGCAATTGATCCGCATCCTCGGCAACCACGGCGTCGACTATTCGGTCAATGGCCGCCGCGAAAAGCAGCAGAAAGGCTATTCGCGCACGATCAACTTCTCAGCCCGCAACATTGTGGACACCACGGCCCCCTATGAGCTGGTCTCGAAGATGCGGGCCTCGTTCTGGGTGATCGGACCGCTGCTGGCGCGCATGGGCGAGGCCAAGGTCTCGCTGCCGGGCGGCTGCGCCATCGGCACGCGCCCGGTCGACCTGTTCCTCGAAGGCCTGCAGGTGCTGGGCGCCGAGCTCGACGTCGACACCGGCTATGTCGTGGCCAAGACCAAGAACGGCCGCCTCGTCGGCAACCGCTATGTGTTCCCGAAAGTCTCGGTCGGCGCCACCCATGTGCTGATGATGGCGGCATCGCTCGCCAAGGGCGAGACCGTGCTCGAAAACGCCGCTCGCGAACCCGAGATCGTCAACCTCGCCGAATGCCTCGTCGCCATGGGCGCCAAGATCCACGGCGCGGGCACCTCGACCATCACCATCCAGGGCGTCGAGTCGCTCTCCGGCGCCCGCATCCGCGTCATTCCCGACCGCATCGAGACCGGCACCTATGCCATGGCGGTGGCGATGACCGGTGGCGACGTCGTGCTCGAAGGCGCGCGGCCCGACCTGTTGCAGAGCGCGCTCGACGTTCTTGCCGAGACCGGCGTCGAGATAACGCCGACCAATGAAGGCATCCGCGTCCAGCGCAACGGCGCCGGCATTGCGCCGGTCGACGTGACGACGGCGCCCTTCCCTGCCTTCCCGACCGACCTGCAGGCGCAGTTCATGGGCCTGATGACGATGGCCAGGGGCAAGTCGCGCATCACCGAGACGATCTTCGAGAACCGCTTCATGCATGTGCAGGAGCTTGCCCGGCTCGGTGCCCACATCACGCTGTCCGGCCAGACGGCGATCGTCGACGGCGTCGCCAAGCTGAAGGGCGCGCCCGTCATGGCGACCGATCTTCGCGCCTCGGTGTCGCTGGTGATCGCCGGCCTCGCCGCCGAGGGCGAGACGACCGTCAACCGTGTCTACCACCTCGATCGCGGCTTCGAGCGGCTTGAGGAGAAGCTTTCGGGCTGCGGCGCCGTGATCGAGCGGATTTCGGGCTAGAGCGGTTCAGCGTTTCATGGAATCGCCGAACCGCTCTAACTCTTTGTTTTCACGCAATTCCGGACGGAAAACCGTTACACACTTTTCCTGGAATTGCTCTAAAGGGGCCGAACTCGGCCGCGCGTCGGTTGCGCGGAGCGGAAAGACCGCCTAGAGCCGGATGATTTCGGATCGAGTCGATCCGAAATCATCCGGCTCCAAATCAAGGAGATAGAGCATGATGTCGCCCGAAAACCGCTTCACACTTTTCGGCATCATGCTCCAGAGCCTGTTTCCACCCGATCAATCGAGTGGAAACAGGCTCTCGTTTTTTGTTCGGGCATGATCTTTCCCTAACCGTAGGTCAACGAAAGCAAAAAACCGGTTTCCACTTTTCGAGATCATGCTCTAACAGAACGGTGAATCGTCAACTTTCAGGTGCGCATCCCGCATGGCCGCTCTCAAGCTCATAGCGCTCGACGACCAGGATCTGAGCATCGTCTCGGCGCATGTCCAGGACGCCGTGATGAAGGTCTCGGACCTCGAATACCTGCCGGCGTCGAAGCGTTTCGTGCTGACCATGAACCGCTTCGTCTGGGAGGCGAAGTCCGGCTTYTTGCGCCAGCACAATGAGCGGCGCCAGAGCGTGCTGCATTTCGACCGCGTGCTCGGCGCCAAGACCAGCGGCATCCCGCGCGACAAGCCGGCCGAGGTGCTGTCGCTGCTGGCGATCAGCTTCGTTGCGATCAGCAAGCCGGCCGGCATTATCGAACTGGTCTTCTCGGCCGGCGGCACCATCATGCTGGACGTCGAATGCATCGAGGCCCGGCTCGCCGATATCGGCGGCGCCTGGGAAGCCACCTCACGCCCGGCTCACAGGACCTAAGCGCGGACAATGGCCATCACGCTCAACCAGACCGACGTCGATTTCGAGCAGCGTTTCGCCGCGTTCCTCACCACCAAGCGCGAGGTATCGGCCGATGTCGAGGCGGTGGTGCGCGACATCGTCGCTGGCGTGCGCGCCGGAGGTGACAAGGCGCTGATCGACTACACGCTGAAATTCGACAGGGCCGATCTCGCCAGGCTCGGCATCGCCGTTTCGAAGGACGACATCGCCGGAGCCTATGCCGAGGCCGATTCCTCGACGGTCGAAGCGCTGCGTTTTGCCCGGGACCGCATCCGTGCTCATCATGAGCGGCAGATGCCAAAGGACGACCGTTACACGGACGCGGCAGGCGTCGAGCTCGGCTCGCGCTGGACGGCGATCGAGGCGGCCGGCCTTTATGTGCCGGGCGGCACGGCGAGCTATCCGAGCTCGGTGCTGATGAACGCGGTGCCGGCGAAGGTCGCGGGCGTCGAGCGCCTCGTCATCGTGGTGCCGGCCTCAGGCGGCGTCATCAATCCGCTGGTGCTGGTGGCGGCGGACCTTGCCGGCGTTTCCGAGATTTACCGGGTCGGCGGCGCGCAGGCTGTTGCCGCCCTCGCCTATGGCACCGAGACGATCAGGCCTGTCGCCAAGATCGTCGGACCGGGCAATGCCTATGTCGCGGCGGCCAAGCGACAGGTGTTCGGCACCGTCGGCATCGACATGATCGCCGGGCCGTCCGAGGTTCTCGTCGTCGCGGACGCCGACAACGATCCGGACTGGATCGCCGCGGACCTGCTTGCCCAGGCCGAGCACGACGTTTCGGCGCAGTCGATCCTGATCACCGACAGTGCCGMGTTCGGCAAGGCGGTGGAGGCGGCCGTCGAGCGCCAGTTGAAGAGCCTGCCGCGCGCCGAGACAGCCGCGGCGAGCTGGCGCGATTTCGGCGCGGTGATCCTGGTGCCGACGMTCGAAGCCTCGCTGCCGCTGGTCGACCGCATCGCCGCCGAGCATGTCGAGCTCGCCTTCGACGACGCCGAGGCTTTCTTRTCCAAAATGCGCAACGCCGGCGCCGTCTTCCTCGGCCGGCASACGCCTGAAGTCATCGGCGACTATGTGGGCGGCTCCAACCACGTGCTGCCKACGGCGCGCTCGGCGCGTTTCTCGTCGGGCTTGTCCGTGCTCGACTTCGTCAAGCGCACCTCGATCCTGAAGCTCGGGCCGGAACAGCTCAAGGCGCTCGCGCCGGCGGCCATCGCGCTGGCCAGGGCGGAAGGGCTCGACGCGCACGCGCGTTCCGTGGCGATCAGGTTGAACATGTAGCGATGTCCGGCCACCAGCAAACCCGCGCCAGGCTGATGGACGTCGAGCTCGACGAATCGATCGGCCGTTCGACGCCCGACGTCGAGCACGAGCGCGCGGTGGCGATCTTCGACCTCATCGAGGAGAACAGTTTTCGGCCGGTCAGCGACGGCGGCGCCGGCCCCTACAAGCTCAAGCTCTCGCTGGCCGAGTCGCGCCTGGTGTTTGCCGTCAGCCGGGAGGATGGCGCCGATGTGGTCACCCATATCCTGTCGCTGACGCCGTTCCGGCGCATCGTCAAGGACTACTATCTGATCTGCGAAAGCTACTACGACGCCATCCGCTCCTCGACGCCCAGYCACATCGAAGCGATCGACATGGGCCGGCGCGGCCTGCACAACGAAGGTTCGCAGACGCTGATGGACAGGCTCGCCGGCAAGATCGAGATCGACTTCAACACGGCGCGCCGGCTGTTCACGCTGGTCTGCGTGCTGCACTGGCGGGGCTAGCCCTGGCCGCGTTGCCTCATTCGATTCTGTTTGTGTGCGGCATGAACGCCGTGCGCTCACCCATGGCGGAGCAACTCGCGAGACGGGTTCTGCCTGCCGTCACCTTCGTCGCCTCCGCCGGCGTGCGTGGCGGCGAGCGAGACCCTTTCGTGGACGCCGTACTCGCGGAGGAGGGCCTTTCGCTCGGCGAGCGCCAGCCGCGGACCCTGGACGAGCTGGAAGACGATTATTTCGACTTGATCGTGACGCTGTCGCCGGAAGCGCATCATGCCGCGCTGGAATTCACCCGCTCGCTTGCGGTCGAGGTCGAGTACTGGCCGATGCCGGATCCGACCGATACCGGCGGCACGCGCGAGCAGATCATGGCGGCCTACCGGGACCTGCGCGAGCGGCTGAAAACGCGCATAAGCCGACGTTTTTTGCTTCCAGAAGCAAAAAACGCGACGGATTAAGCATGTTCACAAGCGGACGATTATCATATAGGTTCCGCCGCAAATTCCGGCTGGAGTCGGATGATTTCAGGTCTGTTCGACCTGAAATTTGAATCCGCCTCCAAATCAAGAGTAGAGCATGATGTCGTCCGAAAACCGCTTCACACTTTTCGGCATCATGCTCTAGGCGCCGGAACTGCCCATCCAAGCAAAGGTATCGAATGCCGAAGGAAGAAGTCCTCGAGTTTCCAGGTGTGGTCACCGAACTGCTGCCCAATGCMATGTTYCGCGTGAAGCTCGAAAACGAACACGAAATCATCGCCCACACGGCTGGCCGCATGCGCAAGAATCGCATCCGCGTGCTGACCGGCGACAAGGTCCTGGTCGAGATGACGCCCTATGATCTGACCAAGGGCCGCATCACCTATCGTTTCAAGTAAGACGCCAGAGCAGTTCGGCCGGGAAGCGCGATGAGCCTTTTGCAGAAGCTGGTGCTTGCCTCGGGTTCGCCGCGCCGCATCGAGCTGTTGCAGCAGGCCGGCATCGAGCCTGACCGTGTGCTGCCGGCCGATGTCGACGAAACGCCGCTGCGCGCCGAACACCCGCGTTCGCTGGCCAAACGCCTCTCCAAGGACAAGGCCGAAAAGGCGCTGGATTCGCTGAAAAGCGAGGACGATTATGCGCCGGCCTTCATCCTCGCCGCCGATACGGTTGTGGCGGTCGGGCGGCGCATCCTGCCCAAGGCCGAGACGATCGACGACGCCGTCAACTGCCTGGGCCTGCTCTCAGGGCGCTCGCACCGGGTCTATTCCGGCATCTGCCTGATCACGCCGGGCGGCAAGCTGCGGCAGCGGCTGGTGGAAAGCCGGGTCCGCTTCAAGCGGCTGCCGCGCGAGGAGATCGATGCCTATGTCGCCTCCGGYGAATGGCGCGGCAAGGCCGGCGGCTACGCCGTTCAGGGCCTGGCCGGATCGTTCGTCGTCAAGCTGGTCGGCTCCTACACCAATGTGGTCGGTCTGCCGCTCTATGAGAGCGTGGCGCTGCTTTCYGGCGAGGGCTTCAAGGCGCAYCAGAACTGGCACATCCCGCGACAATGAGCCTGGACGACAAGGTGACGCCGCTTCGTCCGAAGCGGCCCTGCCCCGAATGCGGCAAGCCTTCCGCGCGCGAGCACTATCCGTTCTGCTCGGCGCGCTGCAAGGACATCGACCTCAATCGCTGGCTGAAGGGCGCCTATTTCATCCCCGGCCGCGACGGCGAGGAGGAAGAAGGCGACGACCCGAAGCAAGGCCCCTCGCGCGGTGATGAACCGTAAAGTCACGCTCCGAGGAAAGGTGTTTTTTATATCACTCGGCTGAGCCGATCTTTTCAGGAAACCGGATTCGACTTTCCGAAGCTCCGGCGCTGGGAGCCGCTGTTTTTCGGTGTTTTTTCTTTCCTGACGAAATCAACACGTAAGCGCTGGACAGGCGGGAATCCCGTGCTATAACCCACCCGCTTTCAAGGGGCGCCGCCCGGCGCCCGTGAAATCCGGCGGGCGGCTCCCGTTAGCCGGCGCAGGCCCAGATAGCTCAGTTGGTAGAGCAGCGGACTGAAAATCCGCGTGTCGGTGGTTCGAATCCGCCTCTGGGCACCATTGCCTCTTCTCCCGACATTCCCTTCCACCGAGGCTCCCCCATCGGTTCGAAGGGGTCCAGCAGCTTCCGTCGCCGGACAACTTCCCTCTCGTTTCTCGTCGAGGCGCGCGATGGCGCGAATAAACTCCTGACGGCTGGCAACGACCCAGGACCGGTACGCAGTGCGCGGAAAGCCGGATCGGCAAGGGACACCTCGCTTAGAGCGGTTCAGCTTTTTACAGAATCGCTGATCCGCTCCAAGTATTTGTTTTTACGCAATTCCGGACGGAAAATCGCTGCGCACTTTTCCTGGAATTGCTCTAGCCGCGGCGGATATGTCCTCAAGCTGAGGAAAGAGGGACGAGCGGATCGGACGATCTACAAGGTCAATTGGCTGTCCGACTTTGCCGACCTTCGACGCATGGCAACCGGCATTTGACCCGCGTCAAAGCCTGCAACCAGATTTCCTGTTGAATCCCCCCAAGGTCCGCAATTCGGGAGGGGCATCATGTCCACGACGGAAATCAATATCCCAATCCGGGAAGCCACGACCACGACATCGGCGAAGCTCCGGTTGGGATCGCTGACGGCGCTGGTGATCGGCTCGATGGTCGGCTCGGGCGTCTTCAGCCTGCCTCAGAACATGGCGGCCGGCGCCGGCCCTCTGGCGATCCTGATCGGCTGGGCCATCACCGCCATCGGCATGCTCGCGCTGGTGTTYGTCTACCAGTCCCTGGCGGTGCGCCGGCCTGAACTCGACGCGGGTCCRTATGCCTACGCCAAGGCCGGGTTCGGACCCTTCGTCGGCTTCAACAGCGCATGGGGCTATTGGATCAGCGCATGGGTCGGSAACGTGTCCTATGCCGTGATCGTGTTCAGCGCGCTGTCCTATTTCTTCCCTGCCTTCGGTGACGGGAACACATGGCAGGCGGTGCTCGGCGCATCGATCCTGCTATGGGTCATCCACTTCCTGGTTCTCGCCGGCATTCGTCAGGCGGCGATCGTCAACACCGTCGTGACAGTGGCCAAGATCGCTCCCGTCGTCCTCTTCATCGGGGTCGTCGCYGTCGCCTTCAAGCTCAATGTCTGGACACTCGACTTCACCGGCCTGGGAAATGCMTCGCTTGGTTCAATCGCCGCTCAGGTCAGGAGCACCATGTTGGTGACGTTGTGGGTCTTCATCGGCATCGAAGGCGCCAGCGTGTTCTCCGCGCGGGCGGAGCGCCGTAAGGACATCGCGACTGCGACCGTGCTCGGTTTCTTCACGTGCCTTGCGCTTTACGCGCTGGTCTCGCTGCTTTCGCTCGGCATCTTAAGCCAGCCCGCCCTTGCCGCCTTGAAGAACCCGTCGATGGCGGGCGTGCTGGAAGCGGTCGTCGGGCCCTGGGGCGCCGTGCTCATCAATCTTGCGCTCGTCGTCTCGGTCGTCGGCGCCTTCTTGAGCTGGACGCTGCTTGCGGCGGAGGTTCCGCACGTCGCCGGAAAGGACGGGACCATGCCGAAGTTCTTCGGCCRGGAAAGTGAGCGCGGCGTYCCCTCGACGTCGCTGCTCATCACCAACCTGCTCGTCCAGGCATTCCTGGTGATCACGCTCTTTGCGCATAGCACCTACCAGGCACTCTTCTACATCGCCTCGGCCGCCATCCTTGTGCCCTACATCTTCTCCGGCGCCTTCGCCGCAAAGCTGGCCTGGACCGGGGAAAGCTATGGGAGCGGCGAACGGCGSGCWGGACCGCTCCTGGCAGGATTGTTGGCCACGGTTTACGGCCTGTGGCTCGTCTATGCGGCGGGACCTGCGTATCTGTTCATGTGCGCGATCCTCTATGCACCGGGCATCATCTTCTATGTCTGGGCCCGTCGCGAAGGCAATCAGCGCGTCTTCCATCCGCTGGAAGCCGTCATTGCGGTCGCCCTTGTCGCAGTCGCCATCCTTGCCGTCTACGAGATGTGGACCGGCGCYGTCAGCCCGCTTTGAGAGTTGGTTCCATGACAAATCTGGGGGTTCATTCGGAAGTCGGTCGCCTGCGCGAGGTGATGGTCCACAGGCCCGATCTCAGCTTGCGCAGGCTGACGCCGGACAATTGCAAGTCGCTGCTGTTCGACGACGTGCTATGGGTGAAACGAGCGCGCCAGGAGCACGACATTTTCGTCGATGCCCTGCGCGAACGGGGCGTTGTTGTTCACTCGTTCGGCGAGCTGCTGGCGGAGATCATGGGCATCGGCGAGGCGCGCGACTGGCTCCTCGATCGCCGGGTGCATGCCGGCGTCGTCGGGCTGGACATGGTCGGCGAGATGCGGGCATGGCTGAACGAGATGTCGGCCGACCTGCTGGCGAGCCGTCTCGTCGGCGGTATCGCTCGAGCCGAGCTGCCGTTCGAGCCCAAGGGGCTGACCGGAAGAACGCTCGCTCCGCAAGACTTCGTGCTGCCGCCGCTGCCGAACCAGCTCTTCACCCGCGACAGTTCCTGCTGGATCTATCGCTCTGTTTCGGTCAACGCCATGTACTGGCCCGCCAGGCGACCCGAAGCGGCCAATGTCGAAGCCGTCTACCGCTTCCACCCGCGGTTTCGAGASAGCGGCATTCCGTTCGTGTCGCCCGAAGCCGGAACAGGCATCAGCCTGGAAGGCGGGGATGTCATGCCGGTCGGCGGTGGCGTCGTTCTCGTCGGCATGGGAGAGCGGACGACGCCGCAAGCGGTCGGCGACCTTGCCCGCAGCCTTTTCGCCGCGGGAGAGGCCACACGCGTGATCGCGGCGCTGATGCCGCGCGACCGCTCCTTCATGCATCTCGACACCGTCTTCACCTTCTGTGACCGGGATCTCGCCACCATGTATCCGCCNTCTGTGACCGGGATCTCGCCACCATGTATCCGCCCGTGGTCGAACGGCTGCGCACCTTCTCGATCCGGCCCGGCGACGGCAATACGGCGGTCGAGGTCATGGAAGAAAAAGCCCCGTTCACAGCAGTCGTGGCGGAGGCGCTCGGATTGAAATCGCTCCGGATCATCGCCACCGGCGGGGATCGCTATGAGGCCGAGCGCGAGCAATGGGACGACGGCAACAACGTCGTCGCGGTCGAGCCGGGGGTCGTCATCGGTTACGACCGCAACGTCTACACCAACACGCTTCTGCGCCGCGCGGGAATCGAGGTGATCACCGTCGAGGGCGCCGAACTCAGTCGCGGCCGGGGCGGCGGCCATTGCATGACCTGCCCCATCGCTCGTGACCCGCTCTGAAAGGGAAATTCAATGTCGATCAACCTGCATGGCCGCTCGGTGCTCACGCTGGATGACCTCTCGGCCGAGGAAATCCGCTTCCTCCTGAAGCTGGCCGCCGATCTCAAGGCCGCCAAGCAGGCCGGGCACGAGATACCGCGCCTCGTCCGCAAGAACATCGCCCTCATCTTCGAAAAGGACTCAACGCGTACGCGCACGGGGTTCGAAGTGGCCGCCTACGATCAGGGTGCTCACGTCACCTATTTCGGTCCCACCGGCAGCCATATCGGACACAAGGAGTCCATGAAGGACACCGCCCGCGTGCTCGGCCGCATATACGACGCGATCGAGTATCGCGGCTTTGCGCAACACCAGGCCGARCTGCTCGCCGCGCATGCCGGCGTGCCTGTCTACAACGGCCTYACGGACGAGGCGCATCCAACCCAGATTCTCGCCGATTTCATGACCATGCGCGAATTCACGCACAAGCATCTTTCGGACATGACCGTCGCTTTCGTCGGCGAGGGACGGGACAATGTCGCGCAGTCGCTGGCGGTGGGCGCTGCCAAGGTCGGGATCGACATGCGCATAGCTTCACCGAGAGAGCTTTGGCCGGACGAGGAATTCTGCGCCCATGCGAAAACCCTGGCGGAACGCAGCGGCGGCCGCTTCAGATTGGACGAAGACGTCAAGAACTGCGTCGAAGGGGCCGACTTCATCTATACCGATGTCTGGCTCTCCATGGGTGAGGACAAGTCCGGCTGGGCGGAGCGAATTCGTCTCCTGACGCCCTATCGGGTGACGAGCGAGGTCATGTCGGCCAGCGGCAATCCGCATGTGAAATTCATGCATTGCCTGCCGGCATTCCATGACACCGARACCGAGGTCGGCGCCTACATCGCGAGCGAATACGGGATCGACTGCATGGAGGTCACAGACCAGGTCTTCGAGTCRGCGGCCTCGGYCGTCTTCGACCAGGCGGAAAACCGCATGCATACGATCAAGGCGCTGCTCGTCGCCACGATCGGAAACTGAGATGCTGATCGTCGCGGCACTCGGCGGAAACGCGCTGTTGCGGCGTGGCGAACCCATGACCGCCGAAAATCAGCGCAGGAACGTCAAGCGCGCCGCGACAGCTCTCGCGGCCCTCATTGGCGAAGGCCATTCGCTGGTCGTCACGCATGGCAACGGCCCGCAGGTCGGCCTGCTTGCGCTCCAGTCGGCAGCCAGCAGCACGGGCGACGGTGCCTTTCCGCTCGACGTTCTCGGCGCCGAGAGTGCCGGCATGATCGGCTATATGATCGAACAGGAGCTTGGCAACCTCGCCAGCCAGAGGCTGTTCGCGACATTGCTGACGCAGGTGAGAGTCGACCCCAGCGACCCGGCCTTCGCGCATCCGACGAAACCGATAGGCCCTGTCTATGACGAGGCGACCGCGCGGCGGCTTGCAGGCGAGCGTGGCTGGGCAATCGCGCCCGACGGCGACAAATGGCGCCGCGTCGTGCCCTCGCCGCGGCCTTGCGAGATCCTGGAAGTATCCGTCATCTCATATCTGGTCGAGCACGACGTCGTCGTCATCTGCACGGGCGGCGGCGGCGTCCCCGTGATCAAGCGCGACGACGGCAGCATGATCGGCGTCGAGGCCGTCATCGACAAGGACCTGGCGAGCTCGCTTCTGGCGCGTCAGCTGAAGGCCGATATGCTGCTCATGCTGACCGATGTCGATGCGGTCTATCTCGACTATGGCACTCCCGCCGCACGCGCGCTGCGGCGGGTCGTCGCGACAGAGATGTCCGGACGGAATTTTCCGGCCGGATCCATGGGACCGAAGGTCGGCGCCGCGATCGAATTCGCCGAAGCAACCGGCAAGCCTGCCGCAATCGGCCGGCTCGACGATGCCCTTGCAATCGTCAAGGGCGAAAGCGGCACCATTGTCGCAACGGGAAGCTGAACGGCCCTCGCCGGGAAGCCGTTCGGACGCGACACGCTTCAAGCGCCGAGCCGCCCGTCCAGCGACCGTCGAGCTCGCGGAAAAGGTCGTCAAGGTTGGGAATTGCCCAAGACAGGACATGGACAAGTTCGCGACCGCCCAGCCGACGCGCTGCACGCCGATCAGGTATCGGCGCCGCCGGCGGCGGGAATGCTTCGCTGGAGCATGATGCCGAAAAGTGTGAAGCGGTTTTCGAGCGACATCATGCTCTATCTCCTTGATTTGGAGCCGGATGATTTCGGATCGACTCGATCCGAAATCATCCGGCTCTGGAGCGGCGCGGCATCACTTTGATCGGCATCAAGGCGTGCTCGCTCCGGCGAGATAATTTCGGCACATCGAAAACCATTCGAACCGGAAGCATCTCCGATGAGCTACAAATCCATGCTCCTGAGCCTTGGCATCGATGGTCCGATCGAACCGCTGACGCGGGTCGCCATCGACCTTGCCAAGCGCTTTGACGCCCGCCTGATCGGATTCTGCGCCGCTGACGCTCCGCTGCCGGTGACGATGGCTCCTGAGGGAGCCGCCATTGCGGCCGAGCTCTGGGAACAGTCGAGGGATGAAATCCGGCAACGGCTGAAGGACCGGCGCGAAGAGTTCGACAGTCTCGTCGCGGGAGCGGTCAACTCGGATTGGCGCGACGCGATCGAGAACCCGGATCATGCCCTGGTCAAGAGTTCACGTCTCGCCGACCTCATCGTCACCAGCGCCCCGCAAGGCGCAGCCACGGGCGATTCCTACCGCACTGCCGATCCGGGCAGTCTGGTGATGCGCGCCGGCAGACCCGTGCTGGTGGCAGCACATGGCTCGGCGAGTTTGCCGACAGGCAGGGTCGTGGTGGCTTGGAAGGACACGCGTGAAGCGAGGCGCGCCGTGGCGGACGCCGTGCCGCTGATGGCCGCGGCCCATGAAGTCACCATCGTGGCGATCGATCGCGATCCGGACGATTGGGTCAGGGACGGTGTCAAGGACGTGGCGAGCTTCCTAGCCGGTCACGGCATCAAGGCGCGGACCGAAATCCTGAAGTCGGACGATGACGCCAGCCGGCTCATCGATTTCCTCGCCTCCGTCAATGCCGAATTGATCGTGTCGGGCGCCTATGGACATAGCCGCTTGCGGGAATGGGTGTTCGGC
>BFBZ01000025.1_pt266 | contig 14757 bp, 13 predicted proteins | sample 1888401 | NCBI WGS metagenome assembly BFBZ01 (sample SAMD00112614, study PRJDB3348) | symbiont metagenome | host: Chara braunii | reverse complement strand
ATATCGTCGTTTGCATCCCTGCGTTCCGGCGCCCCGATCATCTGCGCCTGACGCTCAGTTCAGTCGCGGCCCAACAAACAGACCGTCGCTTCGCTGTCGTCATCGTCGAGAATGACCAGGCGAAACAAGGCAGCGTTCCCGAAGCGGCGCGCTTCTTCGCCGAAACCGCGATTCCAGGCCTTTGCGTCGTCGAGATCCGCCAGGGAAACTGTCAGGCGATCAACGCCGCGTTCGAAACCGCCCTCGCCGTGTTCCCGCGAGCAACGAAATTCCTGATGATCGATGACGACGAGATTGCATCGGTTCATTGGATCGAACGCATGGCCGCGACAGCGGAAACAACGGGCGCGGATATTGTCGGCGGTCCGGTGCTGCCGCAGTTTTTTGACCGCCGCTGCACGCATCTCGCCGAGCATCCGGCCTTTCGCCCCGCCTATGACAAGAGCGGTCCGGTGTCGATGATCTACGGAAGCGGCAACTGTCTGATCCAGCGCCGGGTGTTCGAGAACCTGGCCAGTCCGGCTTTCGATCTTCGCTTCAATCTCCTCGGTGGCGGCGACACCGACTTCTTTCTGCGTTGCCGCGAACAGGGCATGATATTTTACTGGAATGCCGACGCCGTGATCGCCGAAACCGTTCCGCCGAGCCGGACCAGCCTGAAATGGCTGATGCTCCGAGGCTTGCGTATCGGCGCCATCAACTATCATGCGCAGCTCAAGGCGGCGCGGACATCACCCTCGCGCCTGAAGTTGTGGGCCAAGTTCATCGCGTTGCTGCCATTGTCCATGGCGCGCGCCGGCCAGCTTGCGGCTGGGAATACGACGGCAACCATTGCGCTACATCCCGTGATGGTCGCGATGGGCGGCGTGCTGGCGGCGCTGGGAATCGAGCAGCAGCCCTACAAGGTTTCGGCTATGGCGCGCGAACGCGCCGATCTCTCCGGAGCGAAAAACTAGCGCTCCGCCATCATGAGGCTGGCGGCAATCTCGTAATATTGCCGGGCACGCATTTCCAGGGTCATGTTGTCGAGAATGTACTGCCGCGGCTGAAACATCCTCGCCGCATTACGCTGCTGGAATTGCGGCCAGGCGGCCTCGAACTCCTGGAAATCAGCGAACTCCATCCCGCAGCGCTCGTCCCAATACGGGATCGAGGTCACCGGCCCATACTTGACGCGTTCCGGAAAATAGTTCGGATCCTGCCAAAGCCCACGCGGATTCCAGGCAAGCAGCGGGATTCCGCACGACAAGGCCTGCTGGTAGGCGATGCCTTGGCTTTCATTCTGACACAGGAAGATCATGCTGCGGCAGCGCGCCAGGGCGGCCTGATAGTCCTCCTCCTGATAGGAGCCGTAACGGATTTCCGTCACGGAGCATCCAGCCTTTTTCAGATGGGCCCGTATCGGCTCGATCAGATCTCCCACACGACGGTCGCGATTCCAGTAGACCTTGTCGTACAACAGCACGTCGACCGACTTTTCCTGTTGTGATGGGAACCAGCGGTCCGTATCGATCCCGATCGGCCACGCCTCGGTCTCCGGCCAGTAGGCACGAAACATATCGGCGACCCATTCGCCGGGGACGAGAATTTTCCGGACGTCGCGCCGCTTCAACAGGTCGGGATCCTGCAGCGGATGGTCGTATCCGGCGACACCGAGCAGGATCGGATTCTTCCACTTGATCTTGTCGAGCACGAATGACCGGCCGATGATACAGGCGAGTTCGTTCGGGTGTTCCTTGATGTAGCGGTAATCGTTCACGCGGTAGCGGATGCCGAGCTTGTCCAGGCCTGCACACAGATTCAGGAACACCCGAATCTGACCGCTGGGCTGAGGTTTGCCGAACACCAGCCGCCGAACGAATGTCCTGACATAGCGATCCCAAGGCAGCCACCGATCATCCTTATCTTCGAAGAAAAGATTAAGGATAAGCCGCTCATTGGCCCGCGTGGGGTTTGCTCCAGAATGCACCGCCGATAGCTCCAGACGTATCAGGGATGATGAAGCAATCTGAGACAGATTTCGGGCATATGCAGAACACTGATCTTGAGACAGTCGGATTGCCGCTCTCGGCGGCGGTTTTAGCCCGAAAATCCTTTATTTTATCTTCGCGGCGACCGACGGATCATCTGGCAAGCGTTTTGCTGAAGTGAGAGGGAATGCCCCATTTCGGAACGGCATTTTTCGATCCGAAGACATCCGTGACGCAGAGAAACCCGCCCGTGCCTAAAGCTCCCCTTAACGATATCAGACAGAAGCGCCGTGGATCCTCCGATTTGCGGAGAACCCATGCGTCCGGGCGAAACCGACACGGCCTCGATCCGTGTGGCCCGATCGCGTTCCATGGTTCCTCGCGGATGTCGTCGCGAGCGTCGGCATGCTGAACCGGCATTTTTCCATCTATCTCGGCGCTCATCTGGTGCCCGCGGTGATCGGCTTCTTCGCGATCACCGTCTATACCCGGTTGTTAACCCCGCATGAGTACGGCATCTACGTCGTCGGCATGGGCGTTGCCGGCATTATCGGAGCCGTCTGCTTCGCCTGGATCCGGATGTCGGTGGCCCGCTATCAGGCGACCTCGGCCGAAATCGACTTCCGGGGAACAGCCATCTTCGCGTTTGGCCTGACTGTCGCCGCAATCGCTGCTCTTGCACCGGTCGCGCTGCTTCTTTTCCGTTTTGACATCAGCATCGATGTCGCGGTCGCCAGCGTCTTTGTCGCAGTGGCCGTCGGCGCCTTCGACATCTCGCAGGAGTTTCAGCGCGCGACCCTGCGTCCGATGCGTTTCGCGGTGATTGCGGTGGCACGAGCTGCCCTCACACCTGTCTCTTATACACATCTAGATGTGTATAAGAGACAGCCTTGAGACGGTCGAACGAGACCAGCGGATGATAATAGACCGGGAACGGAGCCTGGCCCGGCTGTCCCGCGTCCTTTTTGCCTCTGATGTGCCGGTAGTACCAGACGTGAAACCAATGCGGTGAGAACTTGGTCACCACACCCGACAGCGACGCTGGATTGGGCGCGCCGATCAGGATGATGCCGCCGTGGCGCAATGACTCGCGAAAACGCCGCAACGCCGCCTCAACGTCCGGGAGATGCTCGATGACGTTGTAGCAGATCACGAGATCGAAACAGTCTCGCGGAAAACGATGGGTCTGGATATCGCCAAGAATTTTGTGCTGGGCGTAGTCGTTGTTGGCCAGCTGGTCCTTGTCGATGTCGACGACAGTGACATCGGCACGTGCCAGCAATGACAGCGGCAGGAAGCTGGTGGAACCGCCGCCCGCCTCATAAATCGCCAGTGTTGGACGATCCAGCGCGCCCTGCAAAACCGCATGGACGGCGCGCAGGCTCTCCCGCGCTTCACCCGTCGGCAAATCCAGCAGTGCCTGCGGCTGGTCGGACACAACCGCCTCGACAACCTCCCGCTCCAGAAGCTCGCCCACCGGGGACGACGACGTTCGGTAAGCAAGGTTTGCACTCATAGCCGACACCATTCTTTGTATCCGTTGCCTGCGATCTCCGGGATCCGCACCGAGCGAGACGACGTCCCGATCTGGTGCACCTGGCCCCGGCACTACGGGTAATCAGCAAGAACGATGCCGCACATAGAAACCGCCAGCCTAAGTGATATTCAGGATTTGTTAACCTTCGTGCTCGCCGGCGTGAGCCGATATAGCGCCCTCACGCGGCTGGAGCTTGCGCGATCGGATCGGCGTGATGCTGTCTTCGACCTGAACGGGCCTTCCAACGGCGCAACTTTCGCGGCAAAACCGCGATCAAGCCCAGGCGTCGGTAACCGATGTGGCCCGAAACTGGCACTGGTCCGGTACATGAACACCCAATTCAAAGACTTCGATACGTTGGCGCCCCATCTTGAGACAGATGTGTCTTCGGATGCGAGGACGCTTGAGCCTCGCGCTCCGCGCGCGCAATCNTCGATCGGCGGCCTCTCGAATGCCCTCTACACCACCAGCGACCGGCTGATCGTCGCCTACCTGCTCGGACAGGGGGCCACCGGACTGTTCGGCGTCGCCGCGGACCTGCCACGGCAGTTCATGGTGATGCTGGGGTCGAGCGTCGCCGCCGCAACGGTCCCGATTCTGTTCCGGACACTGGCCAAGGATGGACCTGCCGCGACCCGCGAACGCATGAACGAGAATGCCGAGCTGTTGCTTGCCGTGATCTGCCCGGTGGTTGTCTGGCTCGGGCTTGCAGCAGACCAGGTCGCGGGTACCTTCGTTGGAGAGGAATTTCGCGCGAGCGTCTCGTTGCTGCTGCCGGTCCTTGCGCTGGCCCGGCTGTGCGGCGTGGTCAACCAGTTTTACGTCCAGATCAGTTTCCAGCTCGCCGAACGGCCCGTGCTGCTGCTGTTTCAAGCCTGCTTCACCATGCTGGTCAGCGTCGCGGCCATGTTTCCGCTGATCATGAATTTCGGCCTTCTCGGAGCAGCGCTGGCAACCCTGTTCGCGGAAGCGCTCGGACTGGTGGTGGCCATCTATCTCGCCCGCCGCGCCTTTCCGGTCCCGTTTGACATTCGCCGGCTTGGCGGCGTGCTCGCCTCCGCGGCCGCGATGGCCTGCGCGATTTTGCTGGCCAAAATGAGCATCAGCGGCAGCGGTTTCATCGCCCTGGCGGCCATCAGCCTGATTGGAGGCACCGTGTACGCCGCAGCCATCTGGTTCTTCGACGTCGCGCGTGTGAGGACCCTCACCATCGGCGTGCTGCGCCGGCACCGGCTGCTGGTTCCCGGCTTCGCCGGCCGCAAGATCTGAGGAGCCGCGCCATGATGTCGGTCTCGGTCGTCATGCCCGCCAGGAACGCCGCCGCCTATATCGGCGAGGCCATTGAAAGCGTCCTGGCGCAAGGCGAACACCTCCACGAGTTGATCGTGGTCGACGACGGCTCGAGCGATGACACCGTCGCCATTGTGCGCGGCTTTGATGATCCCAGGATTTCGCTGCTCCTGAACGCCGGTGACGGCGTGTCATCCGCCCGCAACACAGGGGCGCGACGGGCAACCGCCGCATGGCTGATGTTCCTGGATGCCGATGATCGCCTGCGTGCGAACACGCTCGCGACTCTGGCTCACGCGACGGCATCCCGACCGAATGCAGTGGCAATTTACGGCAACTATGACCGGATCGATGGCGAGGGGCGCTCGATCGGCAGCCGAAGCCTGCTGCTGCGGCATCGGCGGAAACCATCCGGAAACGTCCTCGAGCGCCTCGTATCGGGCAATTTCATTGTCAATGGCGGCATCATGATCGTTCGCTCCGACGCATTCGCTTCAATCGGAGGCTTTGATGAATCGCTGCGCTACTGTGAAGACTGGCATTGCTGGTGTCGGCTTGCCACGCTGGGCGAATTCCAGTTCGTGCCGACATATCTCATGGACTACCGTGTTCACGGAACCAACACCATGAGCGCGGCACGCACGGCACGGGACTTCCTGCCGGCCATCGAACGGATCTTCAACGACCGGCTGGTCTCGACGCGCCTTCCGGCAAAACTTGTTCCGGCGCTGCGTCGCATGGCGGAAGTCCACCTGATGATCTATGCCGCTGCCCAGGCCGTTCGCTTCGGCAACCATGCGAGCGCCGTGTCCTATCTGTCAGCGATTGGACGGAAGTCTCCTTTTGCCGTGCCTCGCGCGATCACCACGGTCGGTTTGGCTTATTTCGGAACGTGAACAAACATTTCGAAATATGAGCCAACACAATCATCGTTGACAATCAGGGCGTGACGTTGCACCGCACAGGCATGGCACTTGCAAGATCGCAGATGCGGGTTGGCTGCAGTCCAGATTTGGATCACTTCATTTAAGAGCGAGACGGTATGAACGAACCAAACCCGGGGACTGTATCTCTGATCACGCCAAGCCATCGTCGCGATCTCGAGCGAGCCGCGATGCTGTTCGACAGCATCGACCGCTACGTCACGTCCTTTGAGCGGCACTATGTCATCGTCCACGACGAAGATCTTGACGTGTTCAAGCCGTTCCATCGGGGACGGCGCGTCGTATTGCCGGTCTCGGAATTCCTGCCGCGATGGCTGCATCGCATTCCGCACATGCGCTGGCGCGGTCGTCAGTACTGGTGGTCGTTGCGCGCCAAACCCGTGAGTGGATGGCATACCCAGCAGCTGGTGAAGATCAGGGCCGCTGCGTCATTGCCTGAGGATCGTTATTTCCTGATCGATTCCGACAATGTCTTCTTTCGTGATTTCGATGTCTCGACGGTCGCAAACCCGAACGCCCTTCCCGTGCACATCTATCGGGGTGGCGTCACCAACGGCCATCCGTTCCATGTCGACTGGGTCGAAGCAACTCACCGATTGCTCGGACTTGAGAAGCCCGTCTTTCCGACCGACGATTACATCGATCAGATCATCGTATGGGACAAGCCGACCGTGAACGCGATGATCGCGCGCATCGAAGCGGTGAGCGGCCGCGCATGGGATGAAACCCTCTGCCGCATCCGAAACTTCTCGGAATACACGATCTACGGAATCTTCACGACGCGCGAGATGGCGACACAGCGGCCGTTCAAGATCACGACCGACAGCTTCAGCCTGACCGAATGGGAGACCACCCTCCTGAACAAGGCCGATATTGTCGCCATTCTCGAGTCCGCTGCGCATGAGGTTGCACTCTGCGTTCAATCGTACAACCCGACGCCGCTGTCGACCATTCGCGAGGGCCTCGCGGAGTTCTATGCCCGGCATGAGCAAACGCCGCAGCGGCTGGAGACCGCCTGATCGTTGCGGTGGTCTTTCAGGACGCTGGTTCGGCCGCGCCGCAGACGTGAAGAGACGAGACGCGATCAACGCGCCCGAAACCGGGCGAGATAGTGCAATCCCGCAACTGCGACCAGGAAAATGAACCAGGTCGGATTCTGCCGCTCGAGGAGGAAGGTTTCGGTGGTCGCGAGGTAAATGCCGAACAGCCAGATCACCAGAAACATCCTGACCAGCGGTCCGTTTTGTCCCTGCGTCTGGATCGTGTGAAAGTTGTTGAGAGGCGCCAGGACGAAGATCAGCAGTCCCAGCACCATTCCCGGCAAACCGATATTCAGCGCGAGTTCGAGATAGCTGTTGTGGCTGTGCGAGGCCTCGACCGCCCACTCGGCCCCTTGCGCACCGATCCTGTCGGATGAGTTATCCCAAAACGCAGCGAAGCCGTGGCCAAAGATTGGTTTCTCCCAAAACGCATCCAGGGCGAACTCCCAGACCTCGGTGCGGCCGGTAAAGGTCGCGTCGATCGGTAGCCGCGCCGTAATGTTCTTGAGTCCGTCGCTCATGACCGTGCCGACGGTGAGGCAGTTCATGACGATCAGCGGCGCGAAGCAAACGAGCCGCTTGAGCCAGAGCCCCTTTGTCGCGTTGACGACATGAGCCAGGGCCAGCATCGCGAGGCTGAGTGCGCCCGCGCTTTTGCCGCCGGCGAATATCACGAAAACGCTGGCGAAAACGAGAATCACAGCGCCGGTCAGGACCCGGCCGGCGAATGTCAGATAGAGCCCGATATACGCCAGAATCACCATGGTCGGCGCCGCGACGTTCTTGTGGGAGAACGTTCCGCGCCAATCCCCGGCGAGCTGAGGCTCGACGATATCGTGGACGTTGTGGATCGACAGATCGGGCACGATGATCAGGCCCAGATAGCACAGCGCAAGAAGAACCAGCGCCGCGGCAGCAAAACACTTGTTGAAGTCATCTTGCGTTGGCGGCAGCAGCGGGGTTAGGACCGCCAGCGTCATGATGCTGGCGGTGAGGACAAACCGCTGCAGCGACACGCCGGGGGTTTCAGACATCACGATATTGACCGCCATCCAGGCCAGGAAGCAAAGATGCAGTGGCGTCCATAAGGTCTTGAGGGCCGGGACATTGCCATGGACAGACAGCGCGCTCGCTGCGAGCGCGAGCAATCCGAACGTAATGTAGGTCGCCGCGAGTTGTCCGCTGACCGTGTCGCGTGCATCCAGATTTCCGAGATATGGGAAGGGCGCGAGCGTCACCCATATGCACAGTAATCCCGCCACCACCGTCAAGCAGCGTCCCGCGGCCAGAACGTTAACGGTCCCCAGTCGCTCCTGGACAACGCTGCTGAGAGACGGCTGACGAATATCGGTCATCGGCGTGCTCGGCTTACCCCCGGTGGTCTTTACGGACGACGACGCGTCATCAGCAAGCCGTCCCGCTGCAAGGAAATGGTTAAGAAAGCCTGACGTTCAGACGACTGCTGACAGCACCAGGGCGAATGCCTCGTCTCTCCGGATATAGCCAAGACGTTAGTGTCCCGTAAGTAGCCAAGACGAGTGTACCGGCATCGCTCTTGCAAAACAGAGGCCAGAGCCTTCCCTGATGTCTCAGAACGGGACGCCGAGGACACGATCGGATGACAAGAATAAACGGCAGGAGCGTCAACATGAACAACGAGACCGTTTTCAAGACCCCCGTTTTCAAGACCTGGGATGAGACCCATTCGTTGCTGTGGGGGAACCAGCCAATTCGGCTCGAGCATCAACTGCACCGTTCCCCCCTGTTCTCCCACGACCAGTTGGCGAAACTGATCGAGACTTATCCGCGCGAACACTACAGCCTCGTCCACACCGGCGCGCGCGAGAGCCGGCGACTGTGGCGCGAGGGCGAAATCGGCAACCTCTCCGGCAGCCAGGTGATCGACGCGATCTCGCGTGGCCGTCTCTGGCTCAATCTGCGCAATGTCACCGGCGTCGACACGCGCTATCGCAGCGTCGTCGACCAGATGTTCGCGGAGATCGCGGCGAAAGTGCCGGGCTTCTCCGCCCCCACCCATCAGGCGGGCATCTTGATTTCGTCCCCGGACGCGCAAGTCTACTATCATGCCGACATGCCCGGTCAGGGACTGATCCAGATTACAGGCCGCAAACGCGTTTATCTTTACCCAGCCTCTGCGCCGTTCATCACCCCGGAGCAGCTCGAGGACATCGCGGTGTTCGACGTCGAGGTCGATATGCCCTACGCCGAATGGTACGACCGGCATGCCATCGTGTACGACCTCGAACCCGGACAGATGCTGAACTGGCCCCTGAATGCGCCCCACCGCGTGGAAAACCTCAACACGGTGAACATCTCCATGACGGTGTCCTACGTCAACGAGGAGATCCGCCGCGCCCAGATGGTGCATCTCGCCAACGGCTTGCTGCGTCATCGCTTCGGCTATCAGCCGAAGAGCCGCGCCATCAGGGGCGTTTCGTTCTGGAGCAAGGCGGTGCTGCAGAAGCTGCTCCGCGACAGTTCCTGGGTCAAGAAGGAGCGCAGCGCTCGACGGGCCATCGACTTCAAGCTGGACGCCGAACAGCCCGGACACATCCTCGATCTCGCCGCCTGATCATGTCGCTCGCAATGCCCCATCCAGTTCAAGCGATGCCGTCGCTGCGGTCAGCCGAGACGGCGTTTCAGGTCGAGGTCAGCCACGATTGGCGGTCGTCGACATGGAACGCCATGCTCGTCCAGGGGCGTGCATTGCCATTCCAGCATACCGACTGGCTCGAAGCCTGGTATGGAGCTTTTGCGCAGTCGCCCCATCTCAAGCCACTGATCGTCACCGTCCGGGATCGTCAGACGGGCGAACTGGCGCTGGCGCTGCCGCTGATCGCGCGCAGCGAACGCCGCCAGCGCGTGGCCGAGTTCGCCGACCTCAATCTCACCGACTACAATGCCCCCGTTCTGGGCCCGGCAGCCCCGCGCGACACTGAGGGCGCAGACAACCTCTGGCGCACACTGTGCGCCGCGCTCGACGACATCGACCTTATTCGTTTCAGGAAGATGCCGGTGGCGGTCGGCGACCGTCCCAATCCGCTGGCACTGATCACAGGGACCCACCCTTGCCAGGTCAACGGCAACCTGGTGACAACCGGCGACGATTACGACGCCTATCGTTATTCGCTGGAGCGCACCGTGCGCAAGGAACTGGAGCGCAGCTGGCGGGTTTTCACCCGTCATCCCGAGGCTGGCTTCCGCGCGATCTCGGACACCGACGAAGCGCTGCGCCTTCTCGCCGTGCTGGAAACCCAGCAAAGTACACGCATGCACGACCTCGGCGCGACCTATCTGCTGAACGAGGAAACCTCCGCGGCGTTCTACCGCAACCTCATCGTCAACGGACTGCCTGGCGGCTTCACCATGCTGACGGCGCTGACCTGCGGCGACGAGATCGTCGCCACGCTGCTGGGCGTCAAGAACGAACATCACTACATCATGATCCGGATCAGCAATGCCGGCGCTAAATGGTCGAACTGCTCGCCGGGCCGGCTGATCATCGAGCGCACCATGGCGCACCTGCATGCGCAGGGCGTTCGCCAGTTCGATTTCAGCATCGGCAACTATGCGTACAAGCGCCGCTTCGATGTTTCGCCTGTGGCGCTGGTCGACAAGACGACCGCGCTGAGTTGGCGGGGTTCGCCAAGCGTGGTGCGCGAAAACGCCGTCCAGTGGCTGCGCCGTCATCCCGGGCTGGACGAACGCATGCGCCGGACGCTTGGAAAGACGGTACMCTCCGGCGAAGCCTGAGAATTCACCCGCAGAGTCGAAAACGCGGCGCGGCGACGATCACACCGCGCGCCGCCTGAATCGATCGATCACGGCCATCAGCGGCTTCGGCCTCATCGCATCATCGAGCGGCAGCGGCCTGTTCAAGCGCCCATCGGCACGCTTGTTGTACGTCGGGACCCAGGTGTACCGATCGCTCAGCCCCCAGGTCAGGATCACTTCCGGTCGGCAAGCGGCAAACACGGCTTCCAGAAAATCATCGGCCTTCGCGGCCACCGCCGCGTCGCGCTCTTGTTCCGGGCCAGGCAGGGTGTCGTCGATCACGTCCATTTCGGTGATCAGGATTTTCAGGCCCCACCCCTTCAGCTCCGATACGAAGGCCTGCAGCCCGTCGCGGTCGATCGCGCGATCGGCATAAAGATGGGCCTGCAGTCCGACCGCGTGGAGCGGCACGTTCTGATCGAGCAGCCTGCGGACGATGTGGCGCAGGGCATCGCGGCGCGCCTGGAATCGCGCGCCGATGTACTCCACGTCATATTCGTTCAGCACCAGCATGGCCTTTGGGTCAACGGCGGCGGCGGCACGAAATGCGATCGGAATATAATTCTCTCCCAGGTGCCTGGACCAGACGAACTGGCGCAGGTCCGAAACAGCTGACGGCTTGTCGGGGATCGGCTCATTGACGACATCCCAGGACGAAACGACATCGCGATAGCGCGACACCACGGTCTGGATGTGGGTCGTCAGCTCCCGCTCGGCCTCCGCGGCACTGGCGATCGTGTTGACCCATTCCGGCATGGCGCCATACCAGGCGAAGGTGTGGCCGCGCAGCGCCAGGCGATGCTCGCGCGCGAACGCGACGATGATATCGGCGTTCTCGAAGCGGTATTCTCCCCGGCTCGGCCGCAGTTCGTCCCATTTCATCTCGCTTTCCGGAACGATGACCTGGCAGTATTTGGCGGCCGCCTCGCGATAAGCGCGGTCGTTGGTGAGTGCCGGCGAGTTGATCGCGGCCCCATACGGCACGACCGCGGTCGGCGCCGTGGACGGAGCAATCGCGGCCGCCCGACGCGACATGGTTCCCGCTGCGGCTGCGGAGAGCGCACCAAGAGCCGCGCGTCGCGTCAGGAAACTGTATGTCATGATACACCTGTCTCGAACCGGGACTGTCCCGATCCTGCGATGAAGTGGTGCAATATTAGTGCCCCGCCAACTGTTTCGAGAGCGTGGACATGGTTAAGATCGGTGAAGATGACATTCCGATCCGGCCTCAGGCCGGCCGCGAAATCGCGGCCGGCCCGCACAGATCATGAATGTGCCTCTCACACCGCAAATTGCGCCCTTGCCTGCCTGGCCGCGCTGACCATGTTGACCAGCGCCGGCCGGACCTCATCCCATTTGCGGGTTTTCAGGCCACAATCTGGATTGACCCAGATCTGCTCGGCCGACAGGCCCGCTCTGGCTTTGGACAACAGATCCTGCATGTCGTTGACCGTCGGACAGCGTGGAGAGTGGATGTCATAGACGCCCGGCCCGATCTCGTTCGGATAGCGATAGGTGGTGAACGCCTGCAGCAATTCCATCTTCGAGCGCGAGGTCTCGATCGATATCACGTCCGCGTCCATGGCGCCGATCGCATCGATGATGTCGTTGAATTCGGCATAGCACATGTGGGTGTGGATTTGCGTCTCGTCCGCCACGCCGGACGCCGACAAGCGAAAGCTCTCGACTGCCCAGCCGAGATAGGCCTTCCAGTCCGATTGTCGCAACGGCAGCCCCTCGCGCAACGCCGGCTCATCGATCTGAATGACGTGGATACCGGCTTGCTCCAGATCCAGCACCTCGTCCCGCAGCGCCAGTGCGATCTGGCGACAGACCTCACTGCGCGGCAGATCATCACGCACGAATGACCATTGCAGCATGGTCACCGGGCCGGTCAGCATGCCTTTCATCGGCTTCGCGGTCAGGGATTGCGCATAGGACGACCAGTCCAGCGTCATCGGCCGCGGCCGCGACACGTCGCCGAAAATGATCGGCGGACGCACGCAGCGTGAACCGTAGCTCTGCACCCAGGCGTTCTTGGTGAAGGCATAGCCCGACAATTGCTCCCCGAAATACTGCACCATGTCGTTGCGCTCGAATTCGCCGTGGACAAGGACATCGATGCCGATGTCCTCCTGCCAGCGCACCGCGGCCTCGGTTTCCTTGCGCAAGAAAGCATCGTAGTCGCCATCGCTCAACGTGCCCTTCATGTGCGCCGCCCGGGCCTTGCGAACCGCATCGGTCTGAGGAAACGAACCGATCGTCGTCGTCGGAAACGACGGCAGGCCCAGCCGCTCCCTCTGCAACCGGCGGCGCTCCGCAAACGGATGCTGCCGTGCCCCCATCGCCGGGATGATATCGGCTATGCGTTGGGCCACGGCCGCACTGTGAATTTTCGGCGACGCCTCACGCGCCGCCGCCGCTGCCGCCGAGGCCGCGAGTGCGTCCGCCACCGTGTCCTGCCCCTCACGAAGCGCCCGGCCCAGGATCGCCAGCTCGGACATCTTCTGCACCGAGAATGCGAGCCAGCTCTTGAGATCGGCGTCCAGCGCCGGCTCCAGTTCGAGGTCGATCGGGACATGCAGCAGCGAGCACGAGGGTGCGAGTTCGATCCGGTCGCGCCCGTGGGCCGTAACGGCGGGTGCGATCCGATCCAGGATCGCAGGCAAGTTCGCGCGCCAGACGTTGCGGCCGTCGATCACGCCCAGCGACAGCACGAGTTGCGATGGCGCCTGCGCAACGATCGTATCCAGCTGTTCCGGCGCACGCACGAGATCGACATGAAGGCCGGCCACCGGCAGCTTCAGCGCGGTCAACAGATTGTCGCCGAGCGCACCGAAATAGGTCGTCAACATGACCTTGAGATCCGGGACCGCTGCCGCGATGGCGTCGTAGGTTGCGCGAAGGGCCGCGCGTTCATCGTTGGTGAGATCGAGCACAAGGCAGGGCTCGTCGATCTGCACCCAGTCAGCGCCCGCCGCGGCAAGGCGCTTCAGCACGTCGATATAGACCGGCAGCAGCCGCTGCAGCAGCGACAGCGTCGAGCCGCCCGGCGCGCTTTTGCCGAGCTTGAGGAAGGTCACCGGCCCCAGCAGCACCGGCCGGGTGTGGTAGCCGAGCGTCCTGGCTTCCAGGAATTCGTCGACCGGCTTGGTGGAGGCCAGCGTGAAGGTCTGCTCCGCGGTGAATTCTGGCACCATATAGTGGTAATTGGTGTCGAACCATTTCGTCATCTCTTGCGCTGGTACACCGCGGCCGCGATGGCCGTGGGTGCAGGCGGCGTCGTGCGCGTGAGTGTCACTGGTGCTGCCGCGGGCCATCGCAAAGATGACATCCAGCGGGACCGGCCCTCCACGCCAGCCATAGATCTCCGGAATGGCCCCGACCATGACACTGGTATCCAGCACATGGTCGTAGAACGTGAAATCGTTGCTCGGAATCGTCGTGATTCCGAGGGCGTGCTGGCGCGCCCAGTTCGCCGCGCGCAGGCCGGCGGCCACGTCGCTCAATGCTTTCGCGCTCGATTGGCCGGCCCAGTAGCTTTCAAGCGCCGTTTTCAGCTCACGCCGCGGGCCGATCCGTGGCGTACCCAGCGTGCTGATGGCGATAGACGAAGGAGAAGATGATCGAACAGACATTTGCAAACCCCACCGGTTTTGGGGGCAAAGGCCAGGCGAACGCATGCATGGAGGCAAGCCGGCTCACGCCGGCTTTCGCAAGCGTTCCACCGGGACACCCCGCCCGAGGACGACTATGTTATCGTGGCAGGTCTCCTGGCTTGCGGGTCGACGCGGCTGTCTGGCCTTCCCGACATCGGACGATGTCAGTGACCGTGTTGCGACAGCAGCTCACCGCTTACAGTTGCGGGGGCAGCTCCGGCATGAACCCTGAATCTTGTCGAAAAACACATGTTTTCGAAAAAATCAGGATCGCACCGGATTCCCTCTTAGCTCCGGACCAAACGGGTCCGCAGAACCACGATGGTTTACTCTGATCTGAAGACCGCGCTGCTGTCAATCGAGCGGTCGCGGATATGGGCACCATCGCGACGAGAGCATCGTGTGGCGCGGCAGCCTCGCTTCACCGCATCGCTATCCAACCACGGGAAACGTCATCCGAAAGCAGGCCCCCTTCGGTACATTGCCGAGCACCACCACCCGGCCATTGTGACGACGGACAAT
>BFBZ01000022.1_pt194 | contig 14767 bp, 14 predicted proteins | sample 1888401 | NCBI WGS metagenome assembly BFBZ01 (sample SAMD00112614, study PRJDB3348) | symbiont metagenome | host: Chara braunii | reverse complement strand
CGGCGATGTCGTAGCTGGAGCGATAGACGCGATAGGCATCGCGCGCCTCGGAGCGGACGTTGATCGCCTTCTCGGTCAGCCGGTTGAACGCCTGGTTGTAGGTTTCCGTCGCCTGCCGCACGCGCACCTCGCCGCCGTCGAAGATCGGGATCTGGAACTGGATGTCGAAGCCGCGCTCGCGAAACGGTGCTCCTTCCGGATCGCGCGTCTTGCGATCGATGCCAGCGACATCGAGCAGCGTCACGAAACGGGTGGCCTGCGTGAGATCGAGCGATTTCGCCAGGGTGTCGAGCTCGATCCGGGCGATCTGCAGATCGATGCGATGGGTGACCGCGTCGACCTCGATGCCCGGCAAGGCGCGCGGCTGCCGCGGCAAAGCGGGCAGCCGATCGGGCAGACGGAAACCGAGATCGCTGCCCCACAGCCCGAGCAGGCGCACCAGCCGCTCCCGCGCACTCGCGGCCTCCTGGCGCGCGGATGCCAGCTCCGCCGTGGTCTCGGCATAGAACACCTGCTCGCGCGCCTGATCGAGCTTGTTGAGCGAGCCGGTCTCGCCGAGCTTTGACGCCAGCTTCGCGGTCGCCTCGGCCGTGGACTTGGCGTCGGTCAGGAGCCCAACCATATCGTTGGCGGCCAGCGCCCGGATGGTGGCGCGCCGGGTGTCACTCGCGAGCCGCAATGTTTCCAGTGCCGCGCGCAATTGCGCCTGACGAAAGCGTGTGCGGGCGATTTCGCCGCGAAACGGCAGGGTCGCCAGCGCCAGGATGTCGCCCACCACTTGACGTTCGATTTCGCTGGCGCCGTTGCCGGTGATCCTTGAGATCGAGAAGGTCGGATTCGGCGGCAGGCTGTCCTGCACCCGGTCCGCCTCCGCCAATGCCAATTCGTTGTAGGCCGCCTGCAACCCCTTGTTGTTGAGCAGCGCGATCTGCACCGCAGTGTCCATGGTCAGCGGACGGCGCAGCAACCGCTGCACGTCCGATGAGATGCGCTCGGCATCGTCGGCATTGCGAACCGCGACAACGTCCTTCTTGATCGTCTCGCCGGTGATATCCGCAACCAACGCCATGCCGCCATCCGGCGAGAACGATGCGCAGCCGGACAACAGCAACACGGCTGCAAGTCCTGTGATCCATCTGGTCATGCTCCGCTCCTACTCGCCGGATTTCGCAGGAGGAGCGACACGGTCGTTCTGCTCGCGCCAGGACGCCGGCGCGCGCGGGCGCAGGCTCGCGTAGGGCGCAACCACCGAACGATAGCCGATGGCGGCAGTCTTCGCCGCGGGATCGGCAGGGTCGGCACCTGCCAGCGGCACGCCTGACATGCAACCGGCCGGTGCAAACGCAAGGATGATGACGATCAGCGCTCGCGCGCGACCGGATAGAAGGGCATGGGTGCGAACCACCGCCGAACCAACGGCAGCGTCATCCGCAGGGATGTGCGCGAACATGGAATTGTCCTGACTTGACGATGAACCACAGGTGCGCGCTCCCCCGAGAGAGGGCACGTCACCGCATCACGATGTCAGGTCAGAAAATGGGAGGGCGGTAGAGCCGTGGCGGCGTGTTGTCGGCGATCCGTTGCGCGTCATCAGACTTGCAGACGGTCACCGGAACCACCGGCTTCGTCACGTCGGCGACCACGGCAGGCATCGCGCCCAGGCTGAAAAGCCCGCAGCACTGCATGTCCGGCGCCTTGTGGGAGGTCTTGTGCGGGGCCTTCTCGGCCTCGTCCGACATCGCATGCATGGACATCGCGTGCGCGTCATCCCCGTGCATCATATGCATATGCTCATGATGCATCAGCATCGAGGCGGCATCCGCCGGCATTCCGGCATGGCTCATGCCTTGCTGGTCGACGGTGAGGCAGTGCGCCGCCGTCATGCTGTCGCCGAACGCAAAGGCCGCGCCCGGCATCACGGCGCAGACCAAATAAACGATCGCGAGCAGCCACCCTGCCCGCACCCGTGCCAATCTGGTCAATCGCGTGAACATGTCGCGCGGACCATAAGTCAGCCGGCGGCACCGCGCAAGCACGCGGCCGGTGCGGCATGTCATCTCAAACGTGGCTTTATCCGGGCAGCGCCACGATCCGCAGCAGATTGGTGGTGCCGGGCTTGCCGAAGGGGATGCCGGCTGTGATCACGATGTTGTCGCCGGGCGCGCCGAAGCGCTCGGCCAGCGCCGCTTCGCAGGCCACCTTGGTCATGGACGCTTCGTCTTCGATCTCGTTAGCGATCACCACCGAATGGATGCCCCATACCGGCGTCAGGCGGCGTGCGGTGGCGATCGACGGCGTGATCGAGAGGATCGGCGCCACCGGCCGCTCCCGCGCGGCGCGCATGCTGGTGAACCCTGAGCTCGTGTAGGTGATGGTGGCCTTCGCCGAGATCTGCCGCGCCACATGGCGCAGCGCCCGGCAGATGGCATCCGCATGCGTGGTGCGGGCCTCCTCGTGCTGCGCGTCGGCGAGCGCGCGGTAGTGCGGATCGGCTTCGACGCCATGGATGATGGAATGCATCATCGCCACCGCCTCGCGCGGATACTGCCCGCTGGCGGATTCAGCCGACAGCATCACGGCATCGGCGCCCTCATAGATCGCGGTGGCCACATCGGAGGCCTCCGCCCGTGTCGGCACCGGCGAACTGGTCATCGATTCCAGCATTTGCGTCGCCACCACCACCGGCTTGCCCTCGCGGTGACAGGCCCGCACGATCCGGCGCTGGATCACCGGCACCTGCTCCGGCGGCATCTCGACGCCGAGATCGCCCCGCGCCACCATGATGCCGTCAGCCAGCGCCACGATGGCGTCGAGATTGTGGATCGCCGCGGGCTTCTCCAGCTTGGCCATGATCAGCGCGCGGTTGCCGATCAGCTCGCGGGCTTCCTCGATRTCCTCGTGGCGTTGCACGAATGACAGCGCCACCCAGTCCGCGCCCATCTCCAGGCCAAAAGCGAGATCGCGGCGATCGCGCGCGGTGAACGGCGACATCGGCAGGATCACGCTGGGCACATTGATGCCCTTGTGCTCAGACAGCCTGCCGCCGACCATCACGCGGGTTTCCGCGAAGTCCGGCCCGCAGGCGCCGACCTCGAGAGCGATCTTGCCGTCGTCGAGCAGCAGATGCGTGCCGGGCTGTAGCGCCGCGAAGATTTCCGGATGCGGCAGCGACACCCGCGCCTGGCCACCGTGCCTGGGATCGAGATCGAGCCTGAAGCGATCGCCGATGCGCAGCTCGATCGGGCCTTCGGCGAACTTGCCGACCCGCAGCTTCGGGCCCTGCAGGTCCATCAGGATGCCCACCGGCCGCCCGACCTCCTGYTCGASCTTGCGGATGATCTCGAAGCGGGCGCGATGATCCTCGTGGCTGCCGTGGCTGAAATTCAGCCGGAACATGTCGACGCCGGCGTCGAACAACGCGCGGATCATAGCCGGGGAGGAACTCGACGGTCCGAGCGTCGCGACGATTTTTGCGTTTCGAGAACGGCGCACGGTCAATATCCCTTCGCGACAATGATGTTTCTGACAAAAAGACATCCGCGAGCGTCCGTCCGATCGGGGAACCGACGGGCCACTCGCGGATGCGGAGGTACGGCGGCCCCTCGAACAGTCCGCCGGTCGCAACACGAAGGCGTGACGCCTCACGCCTTCGCGATCTCGTGCCCTGCGGACAACTCCAGCGCCTTCACCATGGCAGAGTGGTCCCAGGCCTTGCCGCCGTGTGCGGCGCAGGCATTGAACAGCTGCTGCGCCATGGCGGTGGCCGGCAGCGACAGCCCGAGCGCGCGGGCGCCTTCCAGCGCCAGATTGAGATCCTTCTGGTGCAGCTCGATGCGGAATCCCGGTTCGAAATTGCGCTTCACCATGCGCTCGCCATGCACCTCGAGGATGCGCGACGACGCGAAACCGCCCATCAGCGCCTGCCGCACCAGTGCCGGGTCGGCACCGGCCTTGGACGCGAACAACAGCGCCTCGCCCACCGCCTCGATGGTCAGCGCGACAATGATCTGGTTCGCCACCTTGGTGGTCTGGCCGTCGCCATTGCCGCCGACCCGGGTAACGTTCTTGCCCATCAGGTCGAACAGCGGCTTCACCGTGTTGAACGCCTTCTCGGGCCCCCCGACCATGATGGTGAGTGACGCCGCCTTGGCGCCGACCTCGCCACCCGACACCGGCGCATCGAGATAATCCGCGCCGCGCTCGTTGATGGCCTTGGCAAATTCCTTGGTCGCCAACGGTGAGATCGAGCTCATGTCGACCACGATCTTGCCCGACGACAGCCCTTCGGCCACGCCACCCTTGTCGAACAGCACGGCGTTCACGTGCGGTGTATCCGGCACCATGATGAAGATGATGTCGGATTGCTCCGCCACCTCCTTGCCGGAGACAACAGCCTTTGCACCGGCGTCGCGGAGATCGGCCGGGACCGGATTGACGTCACGCACCACCAGCCGATGCCCCGCCGCCAGCAGGTGCGCCGCCATCGGGCGCCCCATGATGCCGAGACCGATAAAACCGAGATTGCTCATTTGTGGTTTTCCTTTTCGAACTGAAATTGATTGGATTACTCGAACCGACACCTCACCCTCTCGTGTCATCACCGGRCTTGTCCCGGTGATCCCGCTTAGGGAGGCAGTGCGTCCCTAAGCGAGGTTGCCGGGACAAGCCCGGCAACGACAAGGTAAGGATCAAGCCCGCGTGTGAGGCAGTGGGTTTCACTCCGCCGCCATCGGCGCATACCAGCCGAGGCTTTCGGTGGTGGTGGTCTTCGGCTTGTATTCGCAGCCGATCCAGCCGCGATAGCCGATCTCGTCGAGATAACGGAACAGGAAGGGATAATTGATCTCGCCGGTGCCCGGCTCGTTGCGACCGGGATTGTCCGCGAGCTGCACATGGGCGATCCGGTCGAGGTGCTTCTTCAGCGTGGGCGCAATGTCGCCCTCCATCACCTGCATGTGGTAGATATCGTACTGGATGAAGAGATTGTCCGAACCGACATCGGCGATCAGCTGCACCGCCTGCTCGGTGCCGGTGAGGAAGAAGCCGGGAATGTCCCTGGTGTTGATCGGCTCGATCAGCAGCTTGATGCGCTCCTTCGCCAGCGTATCCGCGGCATGGCGCAGGTTTTTCACCAGCACCTTGCGCAGCTCGTCGCGGTTGGCGCCTTCGGGCGCGATGCCGACCAGACAGTTGAGCTGCCGGCAATCCAGCGCATGGGCGTAGTCGATGGCGCGTTGCACGCCATCACGGAACTCGATCACGCGATCGGGCAGGATGGCAATGCCGCGCTCGCCGCCGGCCCAATTGCCCGCCGGCAGATTGTGCAGCACCTGCGTCAGCCCGTGCCGCTGCAATTGCTCGGCCAGCATCGCCTTCTCGAACTCATAGGGAAACAGGTATTCGACGCCGGAGAATCCGGCGTTCTTGGCGGCGGCGAAACGATCGGCGAACGGCAATTCGCCGAACAGCATGGTGAGGTTGGCGGCAAATTTCGGCACGGGTCGTGTCCTTTTTTGTTGTGCAACGCGAGGATTATTCACTCCGTCATGGCCGGGCCTGTCCCGGCCATCCACGTCTTCCTTGCTGAATCGCAGCAAGACGTGGATGCCCGCAACAAGTGCGGGCATGACGCCGAGATTGTGGAGACGCTGTGCCCGCCCTACTCCGCCGGCTCCAGCACAGGCTTCGGCGCTTCCTCGAACTCGTTGATGCCATCGATCTCCACCCCCATCGGGATGTTGGTGACACGCTCCAGGATGAACTCGATCACCACCGGCACCTGGTGCTCCTTCATCAGCGCCTCGGCGCGGGCGAAGGCATCCTTGAACTCGTTGGGGCTGCGCACCCGCACCGCCTTGCAGCCGAGGCCTTCGGCCACCGCGACGTGGTCGACGCCATAGCCACCGGTATCGGTGTTGATGTTCTCAAACGCCAGCGAGACTTCAAAATCCATGTTGAAGCCGCGCTGCGCCTGGCGGATCAGGCCGAGATAGGAGTTGTTCACCACCACATGCAGATACGGCAGCTTGTGCTGGGCACCGACCGCGAGCTCCTCGATCAGGAACTGGAAGTCGTAGTCGCCGGACAACGCCACGATCTTCTTGTCCGGGCATGCCGCGCGCACGCCGAGCGCCGCCGGCAAGGTCCAGCCGAGCGGACCGGCCTGCCCGCAATTGATCCAGTGCCTGGGATGATAGACGTTGAGCAATTGGCCGCCGGCGATCTGCGACAGGCCGATCGCGGTGACGTAACAGGCGTCGCGACCGAACGCAGCGTTCATCTCCTCATAGACGCGCTGCGGCTTGATCGGGCTTTCCTCGAAATGGGTCCGGCGCAGCATGGTGCGCTTGCGCTCGCGGCACTCTTCGACCCAGACCGCGCGGTCCTTGAGCTTGCCGGCAGCGCGCCATTCCGTGGCGATCTCCACGAACAGCTCCAGCGCCTTGCCCGCATCCGAGGCGATGCCGAAATCGGGCATGAAGACGCGGCCGATCTGCGTCGGCTCGATATCCACATGGATGAACTTGCGGCCCTTGGTGTAGACCTCGACCGAGCCGGTGTGGCGATTGGCCCAGCGGTTGCCGATGCCGATGACAAAGTCCGACGCCAGCAGCGTGGCATTGCCGTAGCGGTGGCTGGTCTGCAGGCCGCACATGCCGGCCATCAGCGGATGATCGTCGGGAATGGCCCCCCACCCCATCAAGGTCGGGATCACCGGAATGCCGGTCAATTCGGCGAACTCGACGAGTTCAGCCGACGCATCGGCATTGATGATACCGCCGCCCGCCACGATCAGCGGCCGCTCGGCCGCCTGCAGCATGTCCAGCGCCTTCTCGATCTGCTTGCGGGTGGCGCGCGGCTTGTAGACCGGCAGCGAGGCATAGGTGTCTTCGTCGAATTCGATTTCGGCGAGCTGCACGTCGATCGGCAGGTCCACCAGCACCGGGCCCGGCCGACCCGAACGCATCACATGAAACGCCTGCTGCAGCACCATCGGCACCAGTGCCGGCTCGCGCACCGTCACCGCCCATTTGGTCACCGGCTTGGCGATCGACTCGATGTCGACCGCCTGGAAGTCTTCCTTGTACAGCTTGGCACGCGGCGCCTGGCCGGTGATGCAGAGGATCGGAATCGAATCCGCCTGCGCCGAATAGAGGCCGGTAATCATGTCGGTGCCGGCGGGACCCGACGTGCCGATGCACACGCCGATGTTGCCGGCAACGGCACGTGTATATCCCTCCGCCATGTGGGAGGCGCCCTCGACGTGGCGCGCCAGTACGTGACGGATCGATCCGCGCGCCTTCAGCGCCGAATACAGCGGGTTGATCGCCGCGCCGGGAACGCCGAACGCACAGGAGATGCCTTCCTTTTCAAGAACCCGCACCGCCGCGTCGACTGCTCGCATCCTGGCCATGGCTCACTCCGCAAAATTGTTCTGGGAGTGCCACCATCGGCGCGTGCGACCGCCTTCTCAATCGCGCCGGTTTTGTTTCCCACGATGCGGCAGGGATTGGGAAAATGGCGCGCACTCAAGCATTTAGGTCGAGATTGCCGGTGAAATGATCACGGTTGAATGTAGCCCGGATGAGTGCGCAGCACGATATCCGGGTGCGACGCCTCGGTTGTCCCGGATGTCGCTCCGCTCATCCGGGCTACGGGATCACCCTATCGGTCACCGCGATCCCGCGATCGTGCCGTAACGCAGCCCTTTTTCCTTGAGCCAGCGGCGATAGGCCACCGACGATCCGTCGGCGCGGGTCGGTGTCTCGGCACGCGGCTCGAGCGGCAGCCGTACCGGGCGCTGGTTCTCGACGATGATACGGTCCTGCAGGAAGATCACCTGCTCGAACTTGAGCAAATCGTTGTGCGCGGACTGGGCATCGACCAGGAACATCACCGGCTGCGCGCGGCACAGGTCTTCCTCCATCGGCTGGATGAACAGCGCAATGGCGTCGAGACGCGACGGCGCAGAGGGGCAGACGCGATAGAGCATCACCGTGAACGGCGATGGAACGCGATAGGTGAGCCGCACGAAGTCGCCCGCCGCCTCGGTGACCGCGATCCGCGGCTGGAAGAACCGGCAGTTGGTGGCCCATACCTCGTCGACGTCGCGACGAATCTCGTAGTCGTAAACCGGCACCTCCGTATGCGGCTCGGAGCCGAGGATATCGGCATGGACAAACGGAAAGTGCGCCATGTCGAGAAAGTTCTCGATCACGCGCGGACCGGAGGTACGCATCTTGACCCAGCCGCATATCACGAAGCGGCGATCGCTCTCAACCGCCTCGGGGATTTCGAAAATCTCGCGCGACGGTGCCCCAAGCGTCGTCCAGAGGCAGCCGTAGCGCTCGCGCACCGGCAGCGCGGCGCCGAGGCGGCCCGACACGTCGATCTCCTGCACCAGCGGCGTGCCGTCGCCCTGGCGGCGCAGCACGATGTCCTGGCCAAGCAGCCGGGTCCGGCGCGGTTCGGCCGTCAGGTCGGACAGCGTCTCGACCGCATACCAGTCGTTCAGCGCCACCGGATCATCGGTCTTGGCCATGGCCCCTCCTCGCCCCGTCACACCGGCCCGGTCCACTGCACCGAGCCGTGTTCGTGCTCGGCGAGATAGGCGGCGCGGCGCGCGAACAGACCGGGTGCCACCGCACGTGCATGGTCGATCAGCGCCCGCAGATCAGCAGTCTTCAGCTCGCCACCGTCGACCACGATCTCGCCGTCGATCATGGTGAGCGCAACGTCACTGCCGCGCACCGCGTGAACCAGATTATGCTGCAGATTGAAATAAGGGCCGTCACCGAACAGCGGTGTCATCCGCGGCGTGTCGGTGCGGACCGCAATGAGGTCGGCCTTCTTGCCCACCTCCAGCGAGCCGATCTCATGATCGAGCCCGATGGCGCGGGCCCCCATGATGGTGCCCATCTTCAGCGCTTTCCATGAATCCAGCGCCGCGGCGTCGAGACCTCTGAGCTTGCCGAGCAGCGACGCGGTCTTCATCTCCTCGAACATGTCGAGGTTGTTGTTTTCCTTCTCGCCATCGGTGCCCAGCCCAACGGCGATCCCGGCGGCAAGCATCGCCTCGACCGGCGCGATGCCGCTGGCCAGTTTCATGTTGCTGACGGGATTGTGCGCGACTGAGACGCCGCGGCGGGCCAGCAAATCGATCTCGCCGTCGTCGAGCCAGACCGCGTGCGCAATCATCGCCTTCGGCGTCTCGAAGAAGCCGAGGTCGTCGAGCGCAAACATCGCGCGCTTGCCGTAGCGCGTCTCGAACTCCGCGGCCTCGATCGAGGCTTCGCTGCAATGGGTGTGGAAGCCGGTGCGGTGGCGCTTCGCCATGTCGATGGCACGGCGCTGGCCGGCTTCATCGGCGTAGAACAAGTGCTCGAGGCCGACCCAGACACCGACGCGGCCGTTCGCCTTGCCATGCCAGGTCTCAATCATCCGCTCGTTGTCATCGAGCGTATCGAAATAATTGTAATCGGGATGCTCGCCGACATAGGGCACCGCCACCAGACGGTTGCCGATGCCTTCGGCGGCGCGTGCGCTGCCGTCCATGAAGCGCCACATGTCGACCAGGGTCGTGGTGCCGCTGAGAACGCTCTCGGCATAGCACAGCCAGGACGCGGCTTCCGCCTCCTGCGGCTGCAGCACCCGGTGCATCGGGTTGATATGAAGCCGCAGCCAATCCCAGACCGGCAGGTGCTCCGCGGTGCCGCGCAACAGCCCCGAATGCATGTGGGCGTTCACCAGTCCCGGCATGATCAGGCAATCGCGAAGGTATTTCACCTGTGCCGCAGGATGCGCCGCAATCAGCGCATCCTTGCTGTCGATGCCGGCGATGCGACCTCCGCGCACCAGCACGGCGCCATCGGCGACGACACGATGAGTCGCGTCCATGGTGAGAAGGAAATCGGCGGCGACAATCCTGTCCGTCACGTCTGCTGTCCTCGTTGCCGTCGCACCTCAGCCGCGATGATCCCGGCAGGTTTCATGCCGCCTCCCGGATGAAGTCGGCGGCGCGCTCCGCGATCATCACCACCGGAGCATGGGTGTTGCAGGACGGGATGATCGGGATCACCGATGCGTCGGCGATACGCAGGCCATCGATGACACGCACCCGCAATTGCGGATCCACCACCGCACGTTCATCCCCACCCATCGCGCAGGTGCCGCAGGGGTGGAAGAACGTGGCGCAGCTGTTGCGGATGAAAGCGATCTTTTCGGAACGCGTGAGCCGCCGGTCGGGCGCGGCCGGCCCGGTGGCGAGGCCGGCGAAGGCCGAGGTCGCCGCCAGATCCATCACCCTATCGATAGCGGTCACCAGCGCCTCGAGATCGGCAGGTTCGGCGAGGAAATTCGGTTGAATATCAATACGGCCGCCGGGCGCCGCACTGTCGAGCCGCAGCCGGCCAACACTCGCCGAGCGCATCAGCCCTGGCGAGATCGCGAAGATGTCGCCGGACAAATCATAGGCCGATGCGACCTCCGCGCTCGCGTGCGGCCCCTGAACCACGAAGGCATGAAGATCCGGTGCCGAAAGCTCCGGCCGGCTCTTCCAATTCATCATGCTGCCACCACCATTGTCGCGCACCGGACCGAGCGGCCCTTTGGAGCGAAAATTGATTCCCATCAGCAGTGGGTGATCCTGTAGATTCTCGCCGACGCCGGGCAGCGCGTGCGCCACCAAAACACCGAGACGCCTGAGGTCGTCGGGTGGACCGATGCCCGACATCAGCAGCAGGCGTGGCGTGTCGATGGCGCCGAGCGCCAGGATAATCTCGCGCTCGGCGCGGATATTCGTGATGGAGCCGCCGACAATGCAGCGCACCGACACGCAACGCCCGGCTTCGAGGCCAAGGCCGATCGCGAGCGCCCGCGTACGGATGGTGAGATGAGGCAGATCCATGACCGGCCGCAGATAGCCGCGCGCGGCGCTCCAACGTCGGCCGGCGCTCATATTGAGATTGGCGAGGCTCGCACCCTCGTTGCTCGGACCGTTGGGATCGTCGATCACCGGCAGGCCGAGTTCGGCGGCGCCCTCCAGCATGGCCAGCGCCAGGGGATGCGGATGGCGCGGCCGCTCGATGCGCAGCGGGCCGCCGGCGCCGCGAAACTCGGTTGCACCGCCTTCCCAGTCCTCGGCGCGCTTGAAGTACGGCAACACGCTGCGGAAATTCCAGCCCTTCGCGCCGGCAGCCTCCCACGCATCGTAATCGCCGGGATGGCCGCGATACCACAGCATCGCATTGATGCTCGACGAGCCGCCCAGCACGCGGCCACGCGGAATGGCGATGCTGCGCCCGTTGAGGTGGGGCGACGGGGCGTAGTCATAGCCCCAGTCGTAAGGGCCGCGCAGCAGGCCAGTCCAGTTTGCGGCGTCCTCGATCGCTGCAATCCCTTGATCCGACGGACCGGCTTCGAGCAACAGCACGCTGGCATCGCCGCGTTCGGCCAGACGCCGCGCCACCACCGCGCCGCCGGACCCGCCGCCGACCACGATGTAGTCATAAACGGATTGCAGCCGGTCCATCCTCAGTTGTGCTCGCTCGGGCCCATGATCACGATGCCTTCGGAGCGCTCGACATGGCGCACGAAGATGTATTTGTCCTCACGCCCGTCGCTGTGCTTGCGCCTGATGTCAGGCTGCACCGTGCCGGCAACCTTGGCGACAACGACATAAGGCACCTCCGCCGCCAGGCCTTTCGCGCAGTGGTCGTCGAATTCCTCCACGGTGCGCGCCGTATAGGCGTCGGCGACCCCAGCGCCGCGGGCGATCGCCGCGATGTCGACACGGCCCGACGCGGTGTGGGTCGGCGGGCCACCGATCGACTGGTAGCATTCGTTGTCCCAGACCACGACGAACAGGTTCTTCGGCTGCTCGTTGCCGAGCGTCGCGAGAATGCCGAGGTTGAACATCATGCCGCCGTCGGTATCGAGCGAAACGATGCGGCGATGCGGAACGCCGGCGGCGAGCCCGAACGCCTGCGGCGTGACGCAGCCGAGCTGCTGCTGGAACAGGCTGGCCTCGCGCATGTGCGGCGCGGCATTATACCATTCATCGACGCTGGCGCCGAGCGAGAGGATCACCAGTTCATCCTTGAGCCGGCGAGCCAGCACCGTCATGCAATCGAATCGCTTCATCGCACCACGCTCCCGCCAAGTGCCACCGCGGAATGGTAGTAGGAGGCGTACGACCAGTCGAAGGCGTCGGTAATGGCTCGCTCGATGCGCTCCTCCTCGGTCACGATCCGATAGGGAATCCGCAGCGCGTTGAGCACGGGCTCCATGGTGATGCCGTGCGGGATCGCCCACCAATTGTTTTCGCCGAGCTCGCCACGGTAGCTCATCAGCATGACCACGGGGATGCCCGCGCCGAGGCCCATGCGGGCAAGCGGCTCGACCGAGGCGCGCAGTCCGGAGTTTTCCATCACCAGCGCCGCCCGCTTGCCGGACAGGAACACCCCGCCGCAGATCGCCGCCCCCTCGCCTTCATTGGTGACGCGGATGGTGCGGATGTCCGGATCGGCGTCGAGTGCCGGGTAGAGTTCCTTGAACAGCGAGTCCGGCAGATAACAGACGATGCTGACCCCGGCTTTCTTGAGGCCGCGGATCACGGCGGCGACGGCGGATGGCTTCATGCGATACAATCCTGGTTCACCGGCAAACTCTCAGGCCCGAGATGTTCTGGATAGAGCCTGTTTCGCGATCGGGTTGATGCGCTGAAAGCAACATCTGGTCGTCATCCAGCGGCCAGAGCCTCGATCGCCCCGGTCAGCATCGTCGCCAGGCTCGAGGCCGCCTCGGACATGGCCGATTTGGCGCGGGACATCAGCACGAGCTTGCGCGGACGCAGCTTGGGATCGCGCAGCGGCACGAACACCAGCGCGCCGCGCGCGATTTCTCCCTGCACGCCGACGCGGGTCTGCAGCGCCACGCCGTCGCCGCGGGTGGCGAGATCGGCCATGACGCCGATGGAATTGGTGCGCGCCCGTCTCCCGAAATCGATCGACGAGCCGCTCAATGCCTCCTCGATCGAGGCGCTGAGCGACAGGCTGGTGTCCGACAGCACCACGCGCTCGCCGGCCAAGTCAAACAGCCGCAGCTCGGTCCGTCCGGCCAGCCGGTGATCGGGGTGCATCAGCGCTCCGATGCTCAGCAGGGTTCCGGCCAGCCGCTGGGCATTGCGCGGGGTGCGCACATCGAAGGCGACGCCGATGTCGCACTCGCCATCGGCAACAGCATCAAAGGCGCGCTGCGATCCCATCACCCGGATATCGACCGTGATCGCCGGATAGCGCTTCCAGAACGTCGACATGACGTCGAGCAGCAGGCCGCGCGCGATGCTCTCCACCACGGCCACCGTGACAGTGCCGCGCCGCAGCCCCTGCAGATCATCGATCTCGGTGCAGGCCCGCGTCAGTTCGCCATGGCTGGCCCGGGTGCGATACAGCAGGATTTCACCGGCGCTGGTCAGTTTCAGCCGCTGGCGGATACGCTCGAACAACGGGGTCCGCAGTTCGTCCTCGAGCTGGCCGACCACCCGGCTGATCGAGGACGGCGCCACGTTCAGAACCCGCGCCGCCTGGCGGATCGAGCCGAGCTGGGCAACGAGCTGGAAGTAATGCAGGCGTGTCGAGATCAGGCCAAGCCGATGCGGATCCATGGTGTCTTATTCGAGGTCATTCGAACAACGGCGTCAGGCACATCTGCGGCACCAGCACGAGGCCCTTGTCGGTGATGCGGATTTCCGGGATCACCGACAGCGGGATCAGGTTGAAGCCCATATAGGGAATGGTGCAGCCGGCGGCAGTCCACTCCGCCTTCAGGAGCTTCACCTCTTCCGCCACCTCGGTGATGCGCTTGTCCGACAACAGACCTGCGATCGGTAGCGGCACAAGCGCCCTCACCTTGCCGTCGGCGACGACGCAGACGCCGCCCTGCTGCTGCTTGATCGCCGCGAGCGCCACCTGCATATCCGTTTCATTAGTGCCGGCGATGATGATGTTGTGGCTGTCGTGGCCGACGCTGGAGGCAACCGCGCCGCGCTTGAGCCCGAAATCTTTGAGCAGGCCGTAGGCGACGTTGCCGTCCGACTTGGCATGCCGCTCCACCACGGTCACGAAGCAGAGGCCATAACGCTCGAACAGCGTCGGCCAGTCGTTCGCCGGCTCGATCGCGACCTTGTCATGGATCAGCGTAATGCCCGGCAGCGCCGTCTTGATGGCGTTGACGGTGCAGGCCTTGTCCGGCAGCGGCGGCGTGAGCTTGACGCTCTCCGGCAGCTTCACCGTTGCATAGGCCGCCTTCGGATACTGGTAGCGCTGCGACAGTGCCTCATCCAGCCGCGGCGTGATCTTGCCGTTGTCGACCACCAGTTCGCCGCCATACCAGGTGCATTGGGGTTTCAGCGTGTCGTCTATCAGCACGAGATCGGCACGCCGGCCGCCGCCCAAACCGCCGATCTCGCTCTCCGCATTGAAGCGCGTCGCGCCGTGCAGCGAGCCCATCGACCACGCCTGCTCCGGCGACATCCCGGCCTTCACCGCCTCGCGCACCACCCAGTCGAGCCCGAACTGAAAGAGATCGTCGGCATCGCGGTCGTCGGTGCACACGGCGATCCGCTTGTGCGAAGCGCCGAGCTCGGTGATGGTCCGGATCGCCTGCGGCAGGCTGTGCCACGGTGTGGTCGGCGGGCCACCGCGCAGGAAAATCCAGACACCCGCCTCCAGCAGGTCGTCGGCGATGTCGCGGTCGATCGCCTCATGGG
>BFBZ01001560.1_pt1 | contig 14772 bp, 27 predicted proteins | sample 1888401 | NCBI WGS metagenome assembly BFBZ01 (sample SAMD00112614, study PRJDB3348) | symbiont metagenome | host: Chara braunii | reverse complement strand
CCCGCCACAAGAATCAGCCGTCCATCGAAATTCGTGCCAGAACCACGGCCCTCACCTCTCCCCGGCGGGGAGAGGTCGGCGCGCCAGCGCCGGGAGAGGGGGAATAAATTTTTCCGAACAGGGCTTTACGCGCTTCGCATGATGCCTCTTCGACAAGCGCCTCGCCCCCCTCTCCCGACCTCCGCCGGGGAGAGGTGAAGAGATCCCAGCGCGACCGTTCGAGGGCGACTGAGCACGGTGCAAAGCGCAGACTTGAAAAGGAGCCCAAACCACGCCCAACAAGAAAAAGGGCGACCCGAAGGCCGCCCTGCACCGGCCCGCGCAAGCGCGAGCCTCACTTTCCGTCTTTTTCAGTCGATCAGGCCGCGGCCTGCTCGCTTTCGGTCGCGCGCGCCTGGACCGGACCGGAGTCCAGGCCCTTGGCGTTGACGTCGCGATCGACGAACTCGATGACCGCGACCGGCGCATTGTCGCCATGGCGGAAGCCGGCCTTCAGCACGCGGGTGTAGCCACCCTGGCGCGCCTGGTAGCGCGGTCCGAGCACGTCGAACAGCTTCTTGACCATGGTCTCGTCGCGCAGCTGCGAGATCGCCTGGCGGCGAGCGTGCAGGTCACCGCGCTTGCCGAGCGTCACCAGCTTCTCGACGATCGGACGCAGGTCCTTCGCCTTGGGCAAGGTCGTGACGATCTGCTCGTGCTTGATGAGCGCGGCGCACATATTGGCGAACATCGCCTTGCGATGCTCGGCCGTCCGGTTGAATTTGCGGTGGGCTTTGCCGTGGCGCATCCCATGTCCTCCGATGACCCGCGGACCTCACGGTCGGCGGGAGTGTGATCAGTAATGGTCCTCGAAGCGCTTGGCCAGCTCTTCGATATTCTCCGGCGGCCAACCCGAAACCTCCATACCGAGGTGGAGGCCCATCTGGGCAAGCACTTCCTTGATTTCGTTCAGCGACTTGCGGCCGAAGTTCGGAGTGCGGAGCATTTCCGCCTCGGTCTTCTGGATCAGGTCGCCGATATAGACGATGTTGTCGTTCTTCAGGCAGTTGGCCGAGCGGACCGACAGTTCCAGCTCGTCGACCTTCTTCAGCAGCGCCGGGTTGAAGGCGAGATCCGGGATCTGCTCCTGGATCACTTCCTTGCGCGGCTCTTCGAAGTTCACGAAGATTTCGAGCTGGTCCTGCAGGATGCGCGCCGCATAGGCGATCGCGTCGTCGGGCGTCACCGAGCCGTTGGTTTCCACCGTCAGCGTCAGCTTGTCATAGTCCAGCACCTGGCCTTCGCGGGTCGGCGAGACCTGATAGGACACCTTCTTGACCGGCGAGTAGAGGCTGTCGACCGGGATCAGACCGATCGGCGCATCCTCGGCGCGGTTCTTCTCGGCCGGGACATAACCCTTGCCGGTGTTGACGGTGAACTCCATGCGGATCGCCGCGCCCTCGTCGAGGGTGCAGATCACCAGCTCGGGGTTCAGCACCACCACGTCGCCGACCGTCTGGATGTCGGCGGCCGTCACGGTGCCCGGGCCGTCCTTGCGCAGAACCATGCGCTTGGGTCCATCGCCCTGCATCTTGATGGCGATGTCTTTGATGTTCAGGATGATGTCGGTGACGTCTTCACGCACGCCGGCAATCGACGAGAACTCGTGCAGCACGCCGTCGATCTGCACCGCCGACACGGCGGCGCCCTGCAGCGACGACATCAGGATGCGCCGCAGCGCATTGCCCAAGGTCACGCCGAAGCCGCGCTCGAGCGGCTCCGCGGTCGCGGTGGCGAAGCGCTTGGCATCGTCGCCACCGACGATGTGGAGCTTCTCCGGCTTAATCAGTTCTTGCCAGTTCTTCTGGATCACAGGATCACCTTCGCTGATATCGGGCAGCTGTCTCGTCCCCTGCAGGACCTTGACGCCCGGGTCCCCCGGAACGGGGGCATGGAATTACCGGCGGCTGCAGGGCGCGCCGGCAATTGCGAGACGAAATGAAATCAGACGCGGCGACGCTTGCGCGGGCGGCAGCCATTGTGCGGGATCGGCGTCACGTCACGGATCGAGGTGACGGTGAAACCGGCCGCCTGCAGAGCGCGCAGAGCCGACTCACGGCCCGAACCCGGACCCGAAACTTCGACTTCGACAGTGCGCATGCCATGCTCGGTGGCCTTGCGGGCGGCGTCTTCGGCTGCGACCTGCGCCGCATAAGGGGTCGACTTCCGCGAGCCCTTGAAGCCCATGGTGCCGGCCGACGACCAGGCAATCGTATTGCCCTGCGCATCGGTGATCGTGATCATCGTGTTGTTGAACGACGCGTTCACGTGGCAGACGCCGGAGGCGATGTTCTTGCGTTCGCGACGGCGGACGCGATTGGCCTCTTTAGCCATGATTCTCTTCCTTGTCCTTCAGGCGCGCCCGTGATGCCAGGCGCTCGGGAAAACAGGGCCGGAACGACGTGTCGTCCCGGCCAGGTTCTTACTTCTTCTTGCCGGCGATCGCCTTGGCCGGACCCTTGCGGGTGCGGGCATTGGTGTGCGTGCGCTGACCGCGGACCGGCAGGCCCTTGCGGTGACGCAGGCCGCGATAGCAGCCGAGATCCATCAGGCGCTTGATGTTCATCGACACTTCGCGACGCAGATCGCCTTCGACCATGTAGTCGCGGTCGATGACTTCGCGGATCTGCAGCACTTCCTGGTCGGTCAGCTGATTGACGCGACGCTCGGCCGGAATCTTGACCTTTTCGCAGATCTCGCTGGCGAACTTGGCGCCGATGCCGTGAATGTACTGAAGCGCAATGACGGTGCGCTTGTTCGTCGGGATGTTGACACCCGCTATACGAGCCATTTCTCGTCTCCATGTCGGCCGCGCCGGAGCGCCGCGGTTTCAAAAAAACCATGCGTCCGGTGGAGGCCGGCCTGTGCATGGTGTTCGACAAACAAAAAGGGCGCCGCTTGCTCACGCAAACGGAGCCGACTTCCGTTAAATCGAACGAGGCGTGCGACATAGCCGCTAAGCGCCCGTTCGTCAACCCGAAATTCAGGTTTCCAGGATCTCGGCGATCGCCTTGGTCACCTGGTCGATCGGCGCCATGCCGTCGACCGCGTGCAAGGCGCCCTTCGAGGCATAATAGCGCGCCACCGGCGCGGTCTGCGCCCGATAGGCCTCGAGCCGCTTGTGCAGCGCCGCGGCATTGTCGTCGGGACGGACCGCCTCGCCACGCGCCGTCATCTCGGCGACTCGCGTTTCGATTCGCTGGATCAGGATGGCCTCGTCGACCTCCAGCTCGATGACCGCGTCGAGCTTCAGGCCATGCCTGGTCAGCATCGCGTCGAGCGCTTCGGCCTGCGCCACGGTGCGCGGAAAGCCGTCAAGGATGAAACCATTGACGCAATCCGGCTCGGCGATGCGATCCTCGATGATGCCGACCACGATCTCGTCGGAGACGAGTTCGCCGCGCGCCATCACATCCTTGGCCTTCAGCCCGACCGACGTGCCCGCCTTGACGGCCGCCCTCAGCATGTCACCGGTCGACAGCTGCACGATGCCGTGCTTCTCGACCAGCCGCTGTGCTTGGGTCCCCTTCCCCGCTCCGGGAGGCCCGAGCAGTATGAGTTTCATCGACGCTTCCCCCGCAATTGCGATTTCTTGACCAGCCCTTCGTACTGGTGAGCCAGCAGATAGCCTTGAACCTGCGCGACCGTATCCATGGTGACGGTGACCACGATCAGCAGCGACGTGCCGCCGAGCAGATAGAAGCTCTGGCCGAGCTGCGCGATCATCATTTCCGGAATGAGGCAGACTGCGGCGATATAGGCAGCGCCGATCACCGTGATGCGGGTCAGCACATAGTCGATATAGCTGGCGGTCTTTTCGCCCGGACGGATGCCGGGAATGAACCCGCCATATTTGCGCAGGTTGTCGGCGGTCTCCTGCGGATTGAACACGATGGCCGTGTAGAAGAAGCAGAAGAAGATGATCAGCAGCAGATAGAAGACCATGAACAGCGGCTGGCCGTGACCGAGCAGCTGGGCGGTCAGACGCAGCCATTCCGGCGGATTGGCCTGGAACGACAGCGCCGTGGTCGGCAGCAGCAGCAGGGAAGAGGCGAAGATCGGCGGGATGACGCCGGCCGTGTTGAGCTTCAGCGGCAGATGCGAGGAATTGCCCTCGAACACCTTATTGCCGACCTGGCGCTTGGGGTACTGGATCAAAAGCCGGCGCTGGGCGCGCTCGCAGAACACGATCACCGCCACGGTGACCACGATCAGCAGCAGCAGGCCGAGCAGCAGCGGGGTCGACAGGACGCCCTGGCGGCCGAGTTCGAAGGCCTGGGCCAGCACGCTCGGCAGTTCGGCGACGATACCGGCGAAGATGATCAGCGAAATGCCGTTGCCGATGCCGCGCTGGGTGATCTGCTCGCCCAGCCACATCATGAACATGGTGCCGCCGGTCAGGGTGATCACCGTGGTCAGCATGAAGAACACGCCGGGATTGGCGACGATGGTTCCCGACGACTGCAGGCCGGCCGAAATGCCCCAGGACTGGAACAGCGCCAGCACCACCGTCAGGTAACGGGTGTACTGGTTGAGCTGCTTGCGGCCCATTTCGCCTTCCTTCTTGAGCTTTTCGAGCTCAGGAACGACGGCGGTCATCAGCTGGATGATGATCGAGGCCGAGATATAGGGCATGATGTTCAGGGCGAAGATCGCCATGCGGCCGACGGCGCCGCCGGCGAACACGTTGAACATGGCCAGCACGCCGCCCTGCGACGAGGTGAAGATCTGGCGCAGCGCTTCCGGATCGATTCCCGGCAGCGGGATATAGGTGCCGACCCGATAGACCAGCAGCGCGCCGAGCGTGAACCAGATCCGTTTCTTCAGGTCCTCGGCCTTGGCCAGGGCGCCGAAATTCAGGTTGGCTGCCAGTTGTTCCGCTGCCGATGCCATGGTGGCTCCGATGCAAATGGTCGAAGGGCGGGCCAAGGCCGCGCCCGTCAGAGGTTGAACTCACTTAGCGGCCCCAAGCCGCCAGCGCCAGTCCCCGAAATGGCCGGTACCGGAATTCTCGGGTGCGCCGTCGTCGCAGACGAAAGGGGCCGGTCCTTGCGAACCGACCCCTTACGCTTATGTCGTTGAGGCTCTGGGGCGGCCGATCAGGCCGCGGCCACGGCCTTCGGCTTCACGAGGGTGATCGATCCGCCCGCCTTCTCGATCGCGGCGACCGCGCCCGAGGAAGCACCGTGAACCGTCAGCTGCACGGCAGCCTTGATCTCGCCGGTGGCGATCACGCGGATGCCGTCGCGCGAGCGGCGCACCACGCCGGCGGCGACCAGCGCCGCTGCGTCGATCGGGCCGGCCGCCAGCTTGCCCGAATCGATGGCGCGCTGGAGACGCGCAAGCGTCACCTCGACGAAATCGAGCCGGAAGATGTTGGTGAAGCCACGCTTCGGCAGACGCCGATGCAGCGGCATCTGGCCACCCTCGAAGCCGTTGATCGCAACGCCCGAGCGAGACTTCTGACCCTTGACGCCACGGCCGCCGGTCTTGCCCTTGCCCGAACCGATGCCGCGGCCGATGCGCATCTTGCGCTTTACGGCCCCGTCATTGTCCTTCAAATCGATGAGTTTCATGATCTCAACCCTCGATCACTTTCACGAGGTGAGCCACCTTCGCGATCATGCCGCGTACCGCCGGAGTATCCTCCAGCGTGGAACGGCGGTGCAGTTTGTTCAGCTTGAGGCCGATCAGCGTCGCATGCTGCGATTCCTCGCGGCGAATGGACGATCCGATCTGCTCCAACGTGACGGTCTTCTTGCTCATCGTCTGATCCTCACGCGTCGCCTTCGCCCTCCTCGCGGCGACGGCCCTGGAGGGCAGACACCTTGAGGCCGCGGCGCGCTGCAACGGAGCGCGGGCTATCCTGGTTCTTGAGCGCGTCGAACGTGGCGCGCACCATGTTGTAGGGGTTCGACGAGCCCATCGACTTGGCGACGACGTCAGCCATGCCGAGCGTCTCGAAGACGGCGCGCATCGGGCCGCCGGCGATGATGCCGGTACCGGCCGGAGCCGCCCGCAGGATCACCTTGCCGGCGCCGTGGCGGCCGTTGACGTCGTGATGCAGCGTCCGGCCTTCGCGCAGCGCCACGCGGATGAAACCGCGCTTGGCCGCTTCGGTGGCCTTGCGGATCGCTTCCGGCACTTCGCGCGCCTTGCCGTGGCCGAAACCGACCCGGCCCTTCTGGTCGCCGACGACGACCAGCGCTGCGAAGCCGAAACGCTTGCCGCCCTTCACCGTCTTCGACACGCGGTTGATGTGCACCAGCTTGTCAGTGAATTCGCTGTCCCGCTCCTCGCGGTCCCGTTCACGTTCACGAGCCATGATTTGTCCTTTCGGCGGAAAACCGCCCGTGTTCGCTTAGAAGCTCAGGCCGCCCTCGCGGGCGCCTTCGGCGAGAGACTTGACACGCCCGTGATAGTGATAGGCGCCGCGGTCGAAAACGACCTCGGTGACGCCGGCCTTCACCGCACGTTCGGCGAGCAGCTTGCCGACGGCACTCGCCGCGGCAACGTCAGCACCGGTCTTCAGCGAAGACTTCATATCCTTCTCGAGCGAGGAGGCACTCGCGACGGTCACGCCCTTCAGGTCGTCGATGACTTGAGCATAAATATGCTTCGACGACCGGAACACGCTAAGCCGCGGACGCCCATTTGCCGCCGCGCGCAGTGCACGGCGAACACGCGCCTTGCGACGCTCCGTTGCATCCTTCGTATTGGCCATGATCGGCTCCTCTTCGATGGATCGGCCCCGCGAGCGGGGCCGTCACCATCACTTCTTCTTGCCTTCCTTGCGGAAGATGAACTCACCAGCGTACTTGACGCCCTTGCCCTTGTAGGGCTCCGGACCGCGGAAATCGCGGATCTCGGCGGCGACCTGTCCGACCTGCTGCTTGTCCATGCCGACGACGAGAATCTCGGTCGCCTTCGGCGTGGTGATCGTGATGCCCTCAGGCACCGGGTAGTTGATGTCGTGGCTATATCCGAGGGAGAGGTTAAGAACCTTGCCCTGGGCCGCCGCCTTGTAACCGACGCCGGTGATCTCGAGCTTCTTTTCGAAGCCCTTGGTCACGCCGACGAAAAGGTTCGACACCCGCGTGCGCGACATGCCCCACATGGAGCGGGCGCGCTTGGTCTGGTCGCGCGGCGTCACCTTCAGGCTGTCGCCCTCGAGGGAAACCACGACGTCTTCCGGGCAGGTGAACGCGAGCTCACCCTTCGGACCCTTGACCTTGACGGTCTGGCCGGCGACCTGGGCATTGACACCCGCGGGCACGGCGACCGGTTTCTTACCGATACGAGACATTGGAAATCGTCCTCGTCCTGAGAGCGCTCCGCCGGTCAGAAGACCGTGCAGAGCACCTCCCCGCCCACGTTCTGGTCGCGCGCCTCATGGTCGGCCATCACGCCCTTCGGGGTCGAAATGATCGTGATGCCGAGACCGTTGGACACGCGCGGCGTGTTGCCGACGCCGGCATAGACCCGGCGGCCCGGCTTCGAGACGCGGGCGATCCGACGGATCACCGGCTCGCCGTCGAAATATTTGAGCTCGATTTCGAACTCGGAGCGGCCATTCGGATGGGTCACCGTGAAATAATCACGGATATAGCCTTCCGACTTGAGCACTTCGAGCACGCGAGCACGGAGCTTGGAACCAGGCGTCGTGACGCGGTTCTTGCGGCGCATCTGCGCATTGCGGATGCGGGTCAGCATATCGCCGAGCGGATCGTTGAGAGCCATTTGTCCCCTCCTCTCACCAGCTCGACTTCACGAGGCCCGGAACGAGCCCCTTGTTGCCGAGTTCACGCAGAGCCACGCGGCTCATGCCGAGCTTGCGATAGAACGCCCGGGGACGGCCGGTCACTTCGCAGCGGTTCTTGATGCGAACCTTGGCGCCGTTGCGCGGCAGGCTCGCAAGCTTCACGGTAGCCGCGAAACGCTCCTCGATCGGGAGCGACTGGTTCATCACGACGTCCTTCAGCGCGGCGCGCTTCTTGGCATCGCGCGCAACCAGGGCGCGGCGGTGGTTGTTCTTCTCGATGGAGCTAGTCTTCGCCATCTGAAGGTGTCTCCTAGTTTCCGCGTCTGAGACGGGCTTCTGTTGTTCTAGAAACCCGGCTCACTGCCGGAACGGGAAGTTGAAGGCCGCAAGAAGGGCACGAGCCTCCTCGTCGGTCTTGGCGGTGGTGCACACGATGATGTCCATGCCCCACATCTGATCGACCTTGTCATAGGCGATCTCGGGGAACACGACGTGCTCCTTCAGGCCCATGGCGAAGTTGCCGTGGCCGTCGAAGCTCTTCGGGTTGAGGCCGCGGAAATCTCGAACGCGCGGCAGCGCGATCGTGACCAGGCGGTCCAGGAACTCATACATGCGCTGCTTGCGCAGGGTGACCTTGCACCCGAGCGGCATGTTCTCGCGAACCTTGAAGTTCGAGATGGCCTGGCGGGCCCGGGTGATGACGGGCTTCTGGCCCGTGATCAGCGCGAGATCCGCGGCGGCAACCGTCGCCTTCTTGGAATCGGCCGTCGACTCGCCGACGCCCATGTTCACGACGATCTTCTCGATCGACGGGATTTCCATGGCGTTCTTGTAGCCGAACTGCTCGATGAGCTTCGGCCGCACGACGGCTTCGTAATGCGCCTTCAGGCGCGGGGTTTCAGCGGCCTCAGCCATTGATCGTCTCCCCGGATTTCTTGGCCACGCGCACCTTCTTGCCGTCGCTCAGGACCTTGAAGCCGACGCGGGTCGGCTTGTTGTCCTTGGGATCGGCAATCGCCAGATTGGACAGGTGGATCGGGGCCTCCTTGGAGATGATCCCGCCTTCCTGCGTCTGCGACTGGCGCTGGTGGCGCTTCACCATGTTGACGCCGCGCACGAGAGCCCGGCTCTCGGTCGGCATGACCTGGATCACCTCGCCGACGCGACCCTTGTCGCGACCGGTGATGACCACGACCTTGTCACCCTTGCGGATCTTGGCAGCCATTACAGCACCTCCGGGGCAAGCGAGATGATCTTCATGTGGTTCTTGGCGCGCAGCTCGCGCGGAACCGGCCCGAAGATACGGGTGCCGATCGGCTCTTTCTGATTGTTGATCAGCACGGCCGCGTTGCGGTCGAAACGGATCACCGAGCCGTCGAGGCGACGAATGTCCTTGGCAGTGCGAACGACGACCGCCTTCATGACGTCGCCCTTCTTCACGCGACCGCGCGGAATAGCCTCCTTCACCGACACCACGATGATGTCGCCGACATGGGCATACCGACGCTTCGCGCCTCCAAGCACCTTGATGCACATGACGCGGCGCGCGCCTGAATTATCCGCCACATCAAGATTGGTTTGCATCTGGATCATGACGCAACCTCTTCCTTTCGCGCCCGTCTCGGATCAAGCCGACGGCGGCGCGCTGTTCTGAACGAAACCGAAAGCCTCAGGCCTTCGGCAGCACGACCCAACGCTTGAGCTTCGAGATGGGCTTAGTTTCCTCGATGCTCACCAAGTCGCCCGTCTTGAAGGCGCTGCCTTCATCGTGGGCGTGATAGTTCTTGGACCGGCGCACGGTCTTCTTCAGCAGCGGATGGGTGAAGCGACGCTCCACCTTCACCACCACGGTCTTTTCCTGCTTGTCGCTGACGACAACGCCCTGGAGCACACGCTTCGGCATGTCGCTCTCCTTACTTCTTAGCGTCGCGCTTTTGCGCGGCGATTGTCTTGACGCGGGCGATATCGCGGCGGACCTGGCGGACACGCGCGACGTTTTCCAACTGGCCGGTGGCCTTCTGGAAGCGCAGGTTGAACTGCTCCTTCTTCAGGTCACCGAGCTGGCCCTCGAGCTCGTCGAGGGTCTTGGTCCGGATTTCTTCGGCCTTCATGATCCCTGTCCTCACTCGGCGATGCGCTGAACGAAGCGCGTCTTGATCGGCAGCTTGGCAGCGGCCAACTCGAGCGCCTTCTTGGCGACATCGACGGGCACGCCGTCGATCTCGAACATGATGCGGCCCGGGGCGACCTTGGCGGCCCAGAACTCCGGAGCGCCCTTGCCTTTACCCATACGGACTTCGGCGGGCTTCTTGGACACCGGCACATCGGGGAAAATTCGGATCCAGACGCGGCCGGCACGCTTCATCTCGCGGGTCATCGCGCGGCGAGCCGCCTCGATCTGACGCGCGGTGATGCGCTCCGGCGCCATCGCCTTGAGGCCGAACTGGCCGAAGTTCAGGTCCGTGCCACCCTTCGAGGCGCCGGAGATCCGGCCCTTGAACTGCTTGCGGAATTTGGTTTTCTTGGGCTGAAGCATGGCTCAGACCTTCCCTCTCAAGCCGCGTCGCGGTCGCGGTCACCACCGCGTGGGCCACGACGGGTCGAGCCCTCACCCTCGGCCAGGCGCCTGTCCTGGGCCATGGGGTCATGCTCCATGATCTCGCCCTTGAAGATCCACACCTTCACGCCGCACGTCCCGTAGGTCGTGAAAGCGGTGGCGACGCCGTAGTCGACATCCGCGCGGAGGGTGTGAAGCGGCACGCGACCTTCGCGATACCACTCGAGGCGAGCGATTTCGGCACCGCCGAGGCGGCCCGAGCAGTTGATGCGGATGCCTTCGGCGCCGAGACGCATGGCCGACTGCACGGCGCGCTTCATGGCGCGACGGAAAGCCACACGACGCTCGAGCTGCTGCGCGATCGATTCCGCCACCAGCGTCGCGTCGGTCTCCGGCTTGCGGATCTCGACGATGTTGATGACGACCTCGGCCGAGGTCAGCTTGGCGACGGCCTTCTTCAGCTTCTCGATATCCGCGCCCTTCTTGCCGATCACGATGCCCGGACGAGCCGAGTGGATCGTGACGCGGCACTTGCGGTGCGGACGCTCGATGATGATCTTCGAAACAGCTGCCTGCTTCAAAAGCTTCATCAGCTCACGACGGATCTTGAGGTCCTCGTGAAGCAGCCTGCCGTACTCGCCCTTGTTCGCGAACCAGCGCGAGTCCCAGGTGCGGTTGATGCCGAGGCGGAAGCCGATCGGATTGATCTTCTGACCCATGGTCTTCTCCTCAGGCCTTGGCTTCTTCGATCTGGCGAACCACGATCGTCAGATGCGAGAACGGCTTTTCGATCCGAGCGCCACGCCCACGGGCACGGGCATGGAAGCGCTTCAGCACCATGGCCTTGCCCACATGGGCTTCGGCCACGACCAGATCGTCGACGTCGAGATCATGATTGTTCTCGGCATTGGCGATGGCGCTCTCGAGGCATTTCCTCACGGCGCCGGCGATGCGTTTGCGCGAGAACTCAAGGTCGGCGAGCGCGGTATCCACCGGCTTGCCGCGGATCAGCGCGGCAACCAGGTTGAGCTTGCGCGGGCTGACGCGCAGCATGCGCGCGATAGCCTTTGCCTCGTTGTCCTTCAGTGCGCGCGGAGTGGCGGTCTTACCCATGGCTCACCTCACTTCCGCTTTGATTTTTTATCGGCCGCATGGCCGTAAAAAGTGCGGGTCGGCGAGAATTCGCCAAACTTGTGGCCAACCATCTCCTCGGAAACTTGCACCGGGACATGCTTCTGACCGTTGTAGACGCCAAAGGTCAGCCCCACGAAATGGGGCAGGATCGTGGAGCGTCGGCTCCAGATCTTGATGACCTCATGCCGACCCGACGTACGGGCGGTATCGGCCTTCTTCAGGAGGTATCCGTCGACGAACGGACCTTTCCAGACGGAACGTGCCATGACGGGCCTCGATTACTTCTTCTTCGAGTGACGGCTCGACACGATAAACTTGTCGGTCCGCTTGTTCGAACGAGTCTTCTTGCCCTTGGTGGGGAAACCCCAGGGCGTGACGGGATGACGGCCACCAGACGTACGGCCTTCGCCGCCGCCATGCGGATGGTCAACCGGGTTCATGGCCACGCCGCGATTGTGCGGACGAAGGCCCTTCCAACGGTTACGGCCGGCTTTGCCGATCGAAACGTTCATATGGTCCGGGTTCGAGACGGCGCCGATCGAAGCCAGGCACCGGCCGTGAACCAGACGCTGTTCACCCGAGTTGAGACGCAGGATCACATAGCCCTCGTCGCGACCGACGATCTGGGCATAGGTGCCGGCCGAACGGGCGACCGCGCCGCCCTTGCCGATCTTCATCTCGACGTTGTGGACGATCGTGCCGACCGGAATATTGGCCACCGGCATGCAGTTGCCCGGCTTCACATCGACGCTTTCACCCGCCAGCACGCTGTCGCCGACAGCAAGCCGCTGCGGTGCCAGGATGTAGGAGAGCTCGCCGTCCGCATATTTGATCAGCGCGATGAAGGCCGAGCGGTTCGGATCGTATTCGATCCGCTCGACAACCGCTGCCATATCGGTCTTCCGGCGCTTGAAATCGACCAGACGGTACGACTTCTTGTGGCCACCACCGCGGAACCGCGAGGTGACGCGGCCGAGGTTGTTGCGGCCACCGGTCGACGACTTGCCCTCGGTCAGCGACTTGACCGGCTTGCCCTTGTAGAGGCCGGACCGGTCGACCAGGACCAGCTGGCGCAGGCCTGGCGTGATCGGTTTGAAGGTCTTGAGTGCCATGGTTAGATCCCTCGCCTCACAGACCGGTCGTGATGTCGATCGAATGGCCCTCGGCGAGGGTCACGACCGCTTTTTTCACGTCCGAGCGCCGGCCGAGCATGCCCTTGAAGCGCTTGGTCTTGCCCTTTTGGACGAGCGTGTTCACGCTCTTGACCTTCACGTCGAACAGCTTCTCCACCGCCGCCTTGATCTGCGGCTTGGTGGCGTCGCTGGCGACCTTGAAGATCACCTGGTTCTGCTCCGCGACCAACGAGCCCTTCTCGGTGATCAGCGGCGACTTGATAACGTCGTAATGACGCGGATCGACGGTGCTCATTTGAAGCGCGCCTCCAGCGCATCGACGGCCGCTTTGGTCAACACGAGCGTGTTGCGGCGCATGATGTCGTAGACGTTGATGCCCTGGATCGGCAGGACATCGACGAGCGGGATGTTGCGGGCGGCCAGCGCGAAGTTCTTGTCGACCTGAGCGCCGTCGATGATCAGCACGCTCGCGAAGCCCAGCTTCTCGAACTGCGCCTTCAGCGCCTTGGTCTTGGTCTCGGTCGCCATGGCGTTTTCCAGCACGACGATCGAGCCGGCCTTCACCTTGGCGGAGAGCGCATGGCGCAGGCCGAGCGCACGGACCTTCTTCGGCAGCGCGTGCTCATGCGAGCGCGGCGTCGGACCGAAGGAACGGCCACCACCACGGAACAGGTTGGCCCGGGCAGACGAGTGACGGGCCGAACCGCCGCCCTTCTGCTTGTAGAGCTTCTTGCCCGTGCGATGGATTTCCGCGCGGTTCTTGACGTCATGCGTACCGGCGCGACGCTTGGCGAGCTGCCAGCGGACGACCCGATGCAGGATGTCGGCGCGCGGCTCGAGACCGAAAATCTCGTCCGACAGGTCGACCGAACCGGCATCGGCGCCGTCGAGGGTTTTGACCACGAATTTCATCTCAACCCTCCGTCGACTGTGCGGCGGGAGCGTCGGCGCCCGGCAGCGTGAAGCTACCCGGAAGCGGAACGTCCTTCGGCAGCGGCTTCTTGACGGCGTCGCGAACGAGGATCCAGCCGCCCTTGGAACCGGGGACCGCACCTTCGACCAGGATGATGCCGCGCTCGACGTCGGTGCGCACAACCTTCAGGTTCTGCGTGGTCACGCGGACATCGCCCATGTGGCCGGCCATGCGCTTGTTCTTGAACACGCGGCCCGGATCCTGACGCATACCCGTCGAACCGTGCGAACGGTGAGACACCGACACGCCGTGGGTGGCGCGCAGGCCGCCGAAGTTGTGGCGCTTCATGGCGCCGGCGAAGCCCTTGCCGACCGTGGTGCCCGTCACGTCGACGAACTGGCCCGCGAGGAAGTGGTCCGCCGAGAAGCGCGCGCCGACCGGCACGACTTCCGTGGTCCCAACGCGGAACTCGACGATCTCATGCTTCGGCTCGACCTTCGCGATGGCGAAGTGGCCGCGCTGGGCTTTCGTCGTGTTCTTCACCTTGGCAAGACCGGCACCGAGCTGAAGCGCGGTGTAGCCGTCCTTGTCCGCCGTGCGATGGGCGACGACCTGGCAGTCGTCCAGCAACAACACGGTCACTGGGACGTGCTCGCCGCCATCGGTGAAGATGCGGGTCATCCCCATCTTCTTTGCAATCACACCGGAACGCATCTCGCGCATTCCTCTGTCCTTGGGGTCATCCGAAAAGTCCTTGCGAGGACCGGAGAGGACCCGGGTTCAACGAGACGCACCGTCATCGGTGCGTCATGCGACTCAGAGCTTAATCTCGACGTCAACACCGGCAGCGAGATCGAGCTTCATCAGGGCATCGACCGTCTGCGGGGTCGGGTCCACGATATCGAGCAGCCGCTTATGGGTGCGGATCTCGAACTGCTCGCGCGACTTCTTGTCGATGTGCGGCGAGCGGTTCACCGTGAACTTCTCGATCCGCGTCGGCAGCGGAATCGGCCCCCGGACCTGGGCGCCGGTACGCTTCGCCGTATTGACGATTTCGCGCGTCGACGAATCCAAGACCCGGTGGTCGAACGCCTTGAGGCGGATCCGGATGTTCTGACCGTTCATAGGTTCAGCCCCTTCAGGCAAAACGACCAGGGTGCGCGGCGAACCGCGCAACCCCGAAGAAAGATGATCACTCGATGATGGACGCGACGACGCCGGCACCGACGGTGCG
>BFBZ01001569.1_pt1 | contig 14774 bp, 16 predicted proteins | sample 1888401 | NCBI WGS metagenome assembly BFBZ01 (sample SAMD00112614, study PRJDB3348) | symbiont metagenome | host: Chara braunii | reverse complement strand
CAGAGACGGTTGATCGTCGTACCGGGAGCCGCGATCGGCAGGCCGGCAAGCAGCGTCACCATGCGCGCGACGTTGCGGTTGTCCTCGCCGGCCTGATTGGCGCAGCCGAAGATCACGTCGTCGACGGCTTCCCAATCGACAGAGTTGTTGCGCTCGGCCAATGCCTTCAGCGGCACAGCGCCGAGATCGTCGGCGCGGACGGAAGAGAGCGATCCGCCAAAGCGGCCGATCGGGGTGCGGATATAGTCGCAGATAAAAGCTTCGGTCATCAGGCGGCCTCATGGGCTTTCTTGGTTCGCGCGTTGATGTCGCGCAGGACGGAAAGTTCAGTCTCGGTTGGCGGCGGTGTCTCGATTACCTCATTAGCAAACTTGATCGCCCAGCCGCAATTCTCCGATATTTTCTCTCGGGTAACACCCTTGTGGATCGATACGACAGTCAATTCCTTGGTCACCGGATCAGGCTCGAGAATGCAGAGATCGGTGATAACGCGCGTCGGTCCCTTCGTCTTCATGCCCAGGCGCTCACGGTGATTGCCGCCTTCGCCATGACCCATCGAGGTGATGAAGGGCAGCTTTTCAACAAAGCCGCGATTGGAGAGCGCCATGGTGATGAAGATCTGGCCGCAATTGCTGGCGATTTCCGGCGCGCCGCCGCCGCCCGGCAGGCGGACCTTCGGATGGTCGTAAGGGCCGACGACCGTGGTGTTCAGATTGGCGAACCTGTCGATCTGCGCCCCGCCGAGAAAGCCTGTGGTGATGTGGCCGCCCTGCAGCCAATAGCGGAACATCTCAGGCACCGCGACGGTGAAGAGCGCGGTATCGCAAAGCTCGCCATCGCCGATCGACAGGGGCAGCACATCCGGCTTGGTGCCGACGGTGCCGCTTTCATAGATAAGCGTGATATCGGGCGCATGCGTCAGCCGCGCGACGTTGCAGGCGGCCGATGGCGCGCCGATGCCGACGAAGCAGACATCGTCGTTGGTCAGCGCGCGGGCGGCGGCAATGGTCATCATTTCCGTAGGCGTAAAATCGCTCATCTTGACCTCCTTACGCCGACCTGGCCGGCGCGTTGCCGGCATATTTGGCAAAGTCTTCGGGGCTGGCCTTCATCACATGCTCGTCGATCCAGGCGAGAAAACTGTCGCGGTCGCGGGCGATTTCGTCCCAGGCGATATAGAAAGCGTTGGAACGCTTGTAGTAGCCCTGCGCATAGGAGGGGAAGGCTCCACCAGGCACTTGGGCGACTGCCGTGACAGCCCAGGTCGGCAACACGACGGAATTGGGCGAGGCCGGTTTCAGCTCGTCGACAATTTCCTCGACCGTGACGATCGAGCGCTTGGCGGCAAGCACGGCTTCCTTCTGCACGCCGACGATGCCTTCGAGCAGCACATTGCCCTTCCGGTCGGCCCGCAGCGCGTGAATGATGGAAACGTCGGGCCGGATCGCCGGAACGGCGGCCAGCACTTCCCCCGTGAAGGGGCAGGTAACGCTCTTGATGTTCGGGTTTACCTTGGGTAGATCGGCGCCGATATAGCCACGCAGCATGGCGAAGGGCAGGTTCGCCGCACCGGCCTCGTAGGCGTTGGCCATGGCGGCATGCGAATGCTCTTCGATCTCGAGCGGTCGCGGCCACTGGTTCTCAACGGCATCGCGGAAGCGATGGAGCGAACCGACGCCGGGATTGCCGCCCCAGGAGAATTTCATGCCCCGAGCCGCGCCGACGCCGATGAGCTGATCGTAGAGAATGTCCGGCGTCATGCGGATCAGGTAGAGGTCCTTCTTACCCTGGCGGATGACTTCGTGGCCGGCGGCATAGGGAATGAGATGGGTGAACCCCTCCATGGCGACCGTGTCGCCATCATGCACATTCTCCGCCACCGCCTGCGAAAGCGATAGGATCTTCGCCATAGGGCCTCCTTAACAAATGCCGTCCTTGTGGCCGTCAATAAGCGCCTTCAGTTCGGGATCGTCAATAAATTTGTGCGATATTTGACATTTGTTCATATATCGCACAAAATGACCTGCGAATGGGAGATGCGGGATGCGCGAAACGGATTTCGTCAGCGGCTTTGCCAAGGGTCTGAAAGTCATCGAAGCCTTCGGCGAGACGCGGCAGCGCCTGACGATCGCTGAGGCGTCGAAGCTGACGGGGCTTGACCGCGCCACCGTGCGCCGCTCTTTGCTGACGCTCTCCGAGCTTGGCTATGCGGTCTATGATGGAAAATTCTTCACCCTGACGCCGAAAGTCCTGCGGCTCGGTCATGCCTATCTGGCGGCGACACCCTTGCCGATCATCATCCAGCCGCATCTCGATCTGCTTTCCGAGCGGGCAGGCCAGAATGCTTCTGCCTCAGTGCTCGATGGGACAGAGGTCGTCTACATCGCCCGCGCCTCGCAGCGCCGGGTGATGTCAATCAATCTGACGCCCGGCAGCCGCCTTCCGGCCTTCTGCGCCTCGATGGGGCGTGTCCTGCTTGCGTCTCTGCCGGAGAGTGAAGCACGCGCCGTCCTTGCGCAGACTGATCTCAAGGCGAATACGCCGAAAACCAAGACGGATCCGGATGAACTGATGGCGGAATTCCAGCGGGTGAGGGCGCAGGGCTATGCCCTGATCGACCAGGAACTGGAAATCGGCCTTTGCTCCATCGCGGTTCCGATCGAAAACGACCACGGCAAGATCGTCGCGGCGATCAATATCGGCGCGCCGGCCGCTTATGTGGCGGCTGCCGAGATGGTGGAGCGCTTTCTGCCGCTGCTGAAGGAAACGCAGAAGGCGCTGCGGCTGGTGCTGCCGTAATCTTTAGGGCCGACGGGGCCATCCTCGTCCTTCGACAGGCTCAGGATGAGGATGGAGCGAGCAGCGCCTTTGATGACGGCTTGTGGTTACCTGGCAGCCACGCCGGAGGATTAGCCCTCACCCTGAGGAGGCCCAAAGGGCCGTCTCGAAGGGCGAGGGCGGATGTTGGCCTCTATTTTCCGCCCATTGCTATAGGCGATCACCCAGCTCACATCCCCAGCTTTTCCCGCTCCTCGATACGCCAGGCGCGCGGCGTTTCCCCGGTCTGCTTGACGAAGAACCGGGAAAAATAGGCTGGGTCGGCGAAGCCGAGGCGAAAGCTGATTTCCTGGACGGTCGCGAAGGTGAAGACCAGTTCGCGTTTGGCCTCATCCAGCAGCTTGCGGGTGATCAGCTCGTGGGCGCCATGCCCGGTCTTGCTGCGGACTATACGGCTGAGATGGGTGGGCGAAATGCCGAGCGCCTCCGCATAGAAGGCAGCTGGTTTGTGCGAGCGGAAATGATGCTGGATGAGGCCTTGCAGCATCTCCATCCGCCGCTCGCTCTCGTCGCCGGCATTTGATCCCTCGTCGGCCCTTTGGGCAATGCGCGCCGTCAGCAGCAGTGCAGACGTCAGATAGGCTTCGAGCAGATCGTTGCGGCCGTTGCGATGGCTGGCAAATTCTTCGCCCAGCCGCCGCAGGGTGCTTGCGACGTAGGCGGCATCGGCATCGCTTGTATCGAGCAAGGTCAGATGCGGATCGGCGAGCCATGTGCCCAGTCGGCTCCGGTCACCCGGGGAGGTCTTCAAATGCGAGATCAGCACCGTGATGACGAAGCCGTCGATGTCCCTGGAAAATCGGAAGCCGTGATTGAGATGAGGTGGCACGGTGATGACGGCGGGCGGCGAAATCATGTGGCTGACGCCATCGAAGACCGCGTCGCCTGATCCGGCATCTATGTACAAGATCTGAAAGAAGCTCTCGTGCCGGTGCGGGCGGATCTCCCAGTGATGGAGACTGCTGCGCGACGGTATAGTCTCGCAATGCAGCCAGAAATCCGGCTTTCGGCCGGTATTTTCACCATAGAGCTCATAGGTCGGCACGTTCCTCGTCATGGCTCTTCTCCTCCGCCATGTTCGGTTTGTGCAATTTCCTGAACGAATTGTCCATTGCGGGCGTGTCGTGCGCCGGACAGACTTAGGTGAAAGACACGCATGGGAGGAAACGATGCGCACCCAAGTCGCCATTATCGGTTCAGGTCCGTCAGGGCTGCTGCTCGGCCAACTATTGACGGAAGCCGGCATCGATAACGTCGTTCTCGACCGTGTCGGCAAGGATTATATCCTCGGTCGCGTCCGCGCCGGCGTTCTGGAGGAAGGCACCGTTTCGCTGATGGACAAGGCGAAATCCAGCGCGCGCCTGCATGCCGAGGGCCTGCCGCATGACGGCTTCTCGCTCGCCTTCGATGGCCGGGATCATCGCATCGATCTTCATGGTCTCACAGGCGGCAAGCGGGTTCTCATCTACGGCCAGACGGAGATGACCCGCGATCTGATGGCCCATCGCGAGGAAAGCGGCGCGCAAACCATCTACAATGCCGCCAATGTCCAGCCACACGGTTTCGATGGCGATAAGCCCTATCTGACCTATGACAAGGATGGTATCTCCCATCGCATCGATTGCGATTTCATCGCCGGCTGTGACGGGTTTCACGGTGTCAGCCGCAAATCCGTTCCGGAAAAATCGATCCGCAATTTCGAAAAGGTCTATCCCTTCGGCTGGCTCGGCGTGCTGGCTGAAGTGGCGCCTGTCAATCACGAATTGATCTATGCCAATCATCCGCGTGGCTTTGCTTTGTGTTCGATGCGCTCGATGACCCGCAGCCGCTATTACATTCAGTGTCCGCTCGACGAGAAGATCGAGGATTGGACCGATGACCGCTTCTGGGACGAATTACGCCGACGCCTGCCGGCCCATCACGCCGAGGCCCTGATCACCGCGCCATCCTTCGAGAAGTCGATCGCGCCCCTGCGCTCCTTCGTGGCGGAACCCATGCGCTTCGGCCGGCTTTTCCTCGTCGGCGATGCCGCCCATATTGTCCCGCCGACCGGCGCCAAGGGGCTCAATCTGGCGGCAAGCGACGTGCACTATCTGTTTTCGGGGCTTGCCGAGCATTATCAGGATCGTTCGAATGCCGGGCTTGAGGCCTATTCCGCCCGCGCGCTCGCCCGGGTCTGGAAAGCGGTACGCTTTTCCTGGTGGATGACGACGATGCTGCATCGCTTTCCCGACACCAGCGATTTCGATCAGAAGATCCAGGAAGCGGAGCTCGATTACCTCACCCATTCCCGCGCCGCATCGACGGCGCTGGCTGAGAACTATGTCGGCCTGCCGTTCTGAGTCGATTCTAGAGCTTCCTGGCGACTTCACTTGCCGCCTCGCGGATCGTCTGCATCAGGATCGACAATGGCAGGGTGGGGATTGCGTCGGTGCGCACGGTCAACCCGACCGGGCCCTTCGTCTCGCTGGTGTCGATCGGCAGCAACGCCAGCAGGCCGTCATCGACATCGCCGGCCACGACGCCGGCCGAGATGATCCAGATGGCGTCGCTCGCGCGAACGAAGGCGCGGCCGAAGGAGTCGGACACGGTTTCGATCTGATTGGGCAGTCCGCCGGCGCCGTTGGCGATCAGAAAACTCTCGACGAAGGGACGGATGATCGAGCCGCGCGTCGGCATCAGCAGCGTATAAAGGCTGAGATCGGAAAACAGCGATTGCTTTGCCGAAAGCAGGGGATGACCGGCCCGAACGGCAAAGACCACCTGCTCGGAGTAGAGATGTTCGAAGGAGAAGCCGGTCATGTTGTCCGGGCTTGCCAGGCGGCCGACCACGAGATCGAGATCGCCGATACGCAGTTGCTCCAAAAGCACGGCGTTTTCGCCGGTGACGATCTTGATGCGGCTCCAGGTCTCCTCGCGGAGAAACAATTCCATCGCTCGCGGCATGATGCGCGTCGAAACCGTCGGCAGCGCGCCGATGCGGATTGGCGGCGCCTCGCCGGACCGCTCCTGCGATACGGAATCCAGCCCCTGTCTGAGGGCCGAGAGTGCCGCGCCGGCGTGGCGAAGAAACACTTCGCCATAGCGGGTGATGCGGATGCCGCGCCCGTCGCGCTCGAAAACGGCGACACCCAGCGCCTCTTCCAACTCGCGGATCGTTTTTGTTACCGCCGGCTGGCTGATATTGAGCAGACCGGCCGCCTTGATCACGCTTTTCTGGCGCGCAACCTCGACAAAGGTCTGCAGATGGCGGAATTTGATGCGCGCGTCGAGCATGCTTATTCATAACCTTGGAGTTATCGTAGAGCGAAGAAATATCATTTTACCTAACCAGATTATACATCCAATCTCGCCGCCGAGGAGATTTCCAGTGCAGTTTGCCCGCATCAACGACATCACGATCCACTATCAGATCATCGGTGGCCCCGCCGACAAGCCGGTTCTTGTTTTCGCCAATTCGCTCGGCACCGATTTCCGGATCTGGCGTGATGTGATCGTGCGTCTGGCGGGTGATTTCGCCATCGTGCTCTACGACAAGCGCGGCCACGGCCTCTCCGATCTCGGCCAGATGCCCTATTCGATCGAGGACCATGCCACCGATCTTGCCGGTCTGCTCGATTTCCTCTCGGTCAAGGATGCCGTGATTTGCGGCCTCTCCGTCGGCGGGCTGATCGCCCAGTCGCTCTATCGGCGGCGCACGGATCTGGTGCGGGCGCTCGTGCTCTGCGACACAGCCCACAAGATCGGCACGGCCGACAGCTGGAACGCCCGCATCGCGCAGGTCGAGGCCGCAGGCATCGAGTCGATTGTCGATGCCGTCATGGAGCGCTGGTTCACGCCGGCGTTCCGTCGTCCGGAAAACATCGCCTTTGCTGGCTATTGCAACATGCTGATCCGCCAGCCTGCGGCGGGCTACGCCGCGACATGCGCTGCGCTCCGTGACGCCGATCTGACAGAGGCGGCCAGCAAGATTGCCGTACCGACGATCTGCATCGTCGGCGATCAGGATGGCTCGACGCCGCCCGACCTCGTGCTGTCGATGGCCAAGCTCATTCCGAATGCGCGCTATGAAGTCATCAAGGACGCCGGTCACATTCCCTGCGTCGAACAACCCGAGGCGTTGACCGAAGTCATCCGTGCCTTCATCGACGTCGTCCTGCGTGGAGAACAAGCCCCATGAATGACCCCACCACGCCATCCCAGCGCTATCAGCAAGGCATGGCGACCAGACGGGCCGTGCTCGGCGACGACCATGTCGACCGTGCCCAGCAGGGAGTAACGGAGTTCGACCAGCCCTTTCAGGAGCTGATCACCGAAGCAGCCTGGGGGCATGTCTGGTCGCGCCCGACGCTCAGCCGGCGTGAGCGTTCCATCGTGACAATAGCGCTTTTGGCCGCGCTTGGTCAGGAGGACGAGTTGGCCATGCATGTGCGCGCCACGCGCAACACCGGCGCGACACGCGATGACATTTGCGAGGCGCTCTTGCATGTGGCGATCTACGCCGGCGTGCCGGCGGCCAACCATGCGATCAAGATCGCCAAGCAGGTTTTTGAACAGATGGACGCCGAAAGGGCGGCTTGAAGCGAGGCAGACATGTCCGACATAACCAACAGCAAGCCCGAAACGGGCGCCTTCTTTGCCCGCGACCGTGCCTGGCATCCGCCGGCCTTTGCGCCCGGCTACAAGACATCGGTCTTGCGTTCGCCACAGCGCGCATTGCTTTCGCTCGACGGCACGATCTCCGAAATCACCGGACCAGTTTTCGGCCATTCCATCCTGGGCGAGCTGGACGATGACCTGATCCATAATTTCGCCAAGCCCGGTGAAAGTGCCATCGGTGAACGCATCATCGTGCATGGCCGCGTGCTCGACGAACGTGGCCGGCCGGTGCCGGGCGTGCTGCTCGAATTCTGGCAGGCCAATGCCGGCGGGCGCTATCGCCACAAGAAGGAAAGCTATCTCGCGGCCATCGACCCGAATTTCGGTGGCTGCGGCCGTGCGATCAGCAATGACGAAGGCCACTATGCCTTCCGCACCGTCCGTCCCGGCGCCTATCCCTGGCCGAACGGGGTCAACGACTGGCGCCCGGCGCACATTCATTTCTCCGTCTTCGGCCATGGCTTTGCCCAGCGGCTGATCACGCAGATGTATTTCGAGGGCGATCCGATGATCTGGAAATGTCCGATCGTCGGGACCATTCCCGACAAGCAGGCCATCGAGCAGCTGATCGCGCCGCTTGACTGGGGCAATACGATCCCGATGGATGCGCGCGCCTATAAATTCGATATCGTGCTGCGCGGTCGTCGTTCGACCCTGTTCGAAAACCGGCTGGAGGGCAACTGATGGTACAGGAACTCGGCTATCTGAAGGAAACGCCGTCGCAAACGGCAGGCCCTTACGTTCATATCGGCCTTACCCCCAACTACAGCGAAATCGGCGGCGTCTATGACGCGGATCTCGGCACCTCCATGGTCAACGACAAGACGCATGGCGAGCGCATCACGGTTGTTGGATGCATCCTCGATGGCGCCGGCGGGCTGGTCAAGGATGCGGTCATCGAGATCTGGCAGGCCGACAGCGCCGGACTTTACAATAGTCCCTCGGAACTGCGCGGCACGGCCGATCCCAATTTCACCGGCTGGGGCCGTTGCCCGACAAGTTCGGAGGACGGGACCTTTCGCTTCGAAACGATCAAGCCCGGCCGCGTTCCCTTCAAGGACGGCCGCAAGATGGCGCCGCATATCACTCTTTGGATCGTGGCGCGCGGCATCAATATTGGGCTGCATACGCGCATGTACTTTCCCGAGGAGACGAGCGCCAATGCCGAAGATCCATTGCTTGCCCGCATCGAGCATAAGGACCGTCTGGCAACGCTGATCGCCACGAAGGAAGGCTCCGTCTATACCTTCGATGTGCATTTGCAGGGAGACAGGGAAACTGTTTTCCTCGATATATAGGCCATGAGCATTTCCCCTTTCGATCACCCTTTTCTGTCCGGCCTCCTCGGTGACGCGGAGGTTTCAAGCTATTTTTCGGCGAAATCCGAGATCCGCGCCATGCTCGATTTCGAAGCGGCTCTCGCCAAGGTTGAGGCACAACACGGGTTGATCCCGCCGGCCGTAGCCCAGCGCATCGGCGAGGTCTGCGCCGGCTTCGAGCCCGATCTCTCAAGCCTGAAGGCGGCAACGGCAACGGACGGGGTCGTCATTCCGGACCTCGTCAGGCAGCTACGCAAGGCCGTCGGCGACGATGCCGGCAGCCATGTCCATTTCGGCGCCACCAGTCAGGATGTCATCGACACAAGTCTGATGATCCGCCTGAAGGCGGTGGCCTTCCTGTTGAGCGGTCGTCTTTTCGCCGTGTCGGCGAGGCTTCAAAAGCTCGACGATCAGTTCGGCCCGAACAGGCTCATGGGTCGAACCCGCATGCAGGCCGCAATCCCGATTACCGTGTCCGACCGGTTGCGCGCCTGGCGGCATCCGCTCGAGCAATATCGTGATCGGCTGACGCAGGAGAGTTTTCCCCTGCAGTTCGGCGGTGCCGCCGGTACGCTCGAAAAGTTCGGGCCGAATGCGGGTGAGATACGGGCCTCGCTGGCGCAGGCGCTCGGCCTGACCGATGAACCACAATGGCAGAGCCAGCGCGGGCGGATCGCTGAATTTGCGGGACTGCTGTCGATGATCTCGGGCAGTCTCGGCAAGATCGGTCAGGACGTCGCGCTTCTGGCGCAGGCCGGGGATGAAATCGAGCTTGCCGGCGGCGGCGGCTCCTCCGCCATGCCGCATAAGCAGAATCCAGTTGCGGCGGAGACGTTGGTGACGCTGGCGCGCTTCAACGCCGTCCAGCTCTCCGGTATCCATCAGTCGCTCGTTCACGAACAGGAGCGTTCGGGGGCTGCCTGGACGCTGGAATGGCTTCTATTGCCGCAGATGGTCGTGGCGACGGCTACATCGTTGCGTCAGGCGCTGCAGATGCTCGGGACGATCAAACGCTTGGGGACGGCATCCTGAGTGACACCTTAGAGTAAAATCATAACCCATAAATTATGGATTGAAGCATTTATTTCATTTTACATCACCATTTCGTATGAGAAATTGGCGATGGTCGAGGTTTGAAGATTGGATGCGGCTCGGAATCCGGGCTGCCGGGAGGAGAAAAGAATGAAACGGTTTGTCTTGGCCGCCATTGCGGCCGTTGCTCTTGGCGGCGCTGCCTATGCCGACACCATCAAGGTCGGCGTCATCGGACCCTTTTCGGGGCCGTTTGCCCTGCAGGGCAAGAATTTCAAGGCCGGCATCGATGCCTATATGGCTGTCAACGGCAAGAAGGTCGGCAATGATGAGGTGGAGGTGATCTACCGCGACGTGCCGCAGGCGGACCCTGCCCAGTCGAAGGCGCTGGCGCAGGAACTCGTGGTCAAGGAGAAGGTTCAGTATCTCGCCGGCTTCTACTTCACTCCGGATGCGATGGCGGTGACGCCGATCCTCAAGCAGGCCAATGTGCCGATGGTGATCTTCAATGCCGCGACATCGGCAATCGTCACCAAGAGCCCGCTTGTGGTGCGCACCTCCTTCACGACCTGGCAGACCTCGACCCCGATCGCCAAGGTCGCCTATGACGGCGGTGTAAAGAAGGTCATCTCTGTTGTCAGCGACTACGGTCCGGGTGTCGATGCCGAAAATGCCTTCAAGGCCGGTTTCGAGAAGCAGGGCGGCGAAGTGGTGCAGGCCATACGCATGCCGCTGTCGACCAATGACTTCAGCCCGATCATGCAGCGCATCAAGGATTCCGGCGCGCAGGGCGTCTTCGCCTTCCTGCCGTCCGGCCCGACGACGCTTGGCTTCGTCAAGGCCTATAATGAAAACGGCCTGAAGGCTGGCGGCATCAAGCTATTTGCCCCGGGCGATCTGACGCAGGAATCCGATCTGCCGGCGCTTGGCGATGCAGCGCTCGGCATGCAGACGACGTTCCATTATGCGATTTCGCACGACTCGCCTGAAAACAAGGCTTTCGTCGCTGCCGCCGACAAGGCGATCGGCAACCCGGCCGAACTGACCTTCCCGGCGGTCGGCGCTTTTGACGGCATGCACGTCATCTACAAGATGATCGAGGCGACCGGCGGCAAGCAGGATGCTCAGAAGGCCGTCGATGCCGTTAAGGGCCTCTCCTGGGTCAGCCCGCGCGGCCCGGTCACCATCGACGCCGAAAGCCGTCACATCACGCAGAACATCTATCTGCGCGAAGTCGCCAAGGGCGACGACGGCAAATACTACAACAAGGAGATCCAGACCTTCGAAAAGCAGGGCGATCCCGGCCTTGCGGCAGCGAAGTAGGACGCTCTCACCGCTAGCTCCCATCTGAGTGGAATTTGCTTCTGCTCAGATGGAGCCCGAAGGTCGGCGCCACAACAACCGGACCAGTCATATCAATGCAAACCGTGCTCAGCATAGCAGTCGATGCCCTCGCTTACGGCATGGTGCTGTTCGTGATTTCCATCGGCCTCTCCGTCACCATGGGGCTGATGCGCGTCGTCAATCTCGCCCATGGCGCCTTCGCAATGATCGGCGGCTATATCGCCTCCTATGCGACGCGGGATCTGGGGCTTGGCTATGGTGTGGCGGTGTTGCTGGCCGTGGTTGGCACCGTCATCATTTCTATCCCGATCGAGCGGCTGCTCTACAGGCGAATCTACGGCGCACCGGAACTGACGCAGGTGCTGATGACCATCGGCATCACCTTCTGCATTATCGGCATTGCAAACTATGTCTTCGGCCCGACCTTGAAGACCATACCTCTGCCGGGCAACCTGCAAGGGTCCGTCGACCTCGGCTTCCGCACCATCGGCACACATCGCATCTTCGCGATCGTCTGTGGTCTCATCGTCGCACTGGCGCTTTGGTACACGATCGAGAAGACCTCGTTCGGCGTGAAGTTGCGCGCCTCTGTCGACAACGCCTCGATGGCGGCCGCCCTCGGCGTGCGCACAGAGATCGTCTACGCTGTCAGCTTCGCGGTTGCCGTCGGGCTTGCCGCCTTCGGCGGCGTCGTGGGTGCCGAGTTGCTGCCTGTCGAGCCCTATTATGCCCTGCGTTACATGGTGACTTTCCTCGTCGTCGTCTCGGTCGGTGGCGCAGGTTCCATTTCCGGCGCACTTCTCGCCTGCCTTATCCTCGGCTGCATCGATACAACAGGCCGTTACCTCATGCCCGAATATGGCGAGTTCTTCTTCTATCTCGCCGTCATCGCCATCATCTGCGTCTTCCCGCGCGGCTTTGCCGGGAGGATGAAGTAAGATGGCGCTGACGACCCTGGAAAGAGAGGCAATTCCCGCCGTGACCAGACATCGTACCCTCGGACAGGATGTGATCGCGGTTGCCGTGATCCTGATTTTGGCCGCCGCCGGCTTTCTGCTGTTTCCGGATAATCTGGCGCTTCTGACGCGTTTGATCGCCATTGCCCTCTTGGTTCTGTCGCTCGATCTTGTCACCGGCTATTGCGGCGTGGCAACCCTCGGACATGCCGCGCTCTTCGGGGCCGGCGCCTACGCAGCCGGCATTGCGTCTGCGCATTACGGCATCAACGATCCCCTGCTGATGACGCTTGCCGGCATCGTCGGCGGTGCGGTCGCCGGGCTCATCTGTTCGGTCGTCATTCTGCGGGCTCATGGCCTGCCGCAGCTCGTGCTGTCGATTGCGCTGATCTATCTCTTCCATGAATTCGCCAACAAGGCCTCGAGCTGGACCGGCGGCAGCGACGGGCTGTCAGGCATTTCCCCGGACCCGCTGTTCGGAAGTTTCGAATTCGATCTCTACGGCCATACAGCCTATCTCTATGGCGTCGCGCTCTTGCTCATCGTGCTCGTGCTGCTGCGCGTACTCGTGCGCTCGCCGTTCGGCATGCTCTGCCGCGGCATCCGGCAGGATCCCTTGCGTATCCGCGCCATGGGCGCTTCGCCGAAGGCGGCGCTCATCAAGATGTATGTGATTTCCGGTGCCGTCGCCGGCGTCGGCGGCGCATTGACCGCGATTTCGACCCAGGTTGTCGGGCTGGACAGCCTGTCGTTCACCCAGTCGGCCGAGGCGCTGGTCATGCTGGTGCTCGGCGGGACGGGATCGCTGTTCGGCGCGCTCGTCGGCACACTGATTTTCATGCTGTTTGAGGACTATGTCTCCGCTGCCAATCCCTTCCATTGGCTGACGATCGTCGGCGCACTGCTGATCCTCGTCGTCCTCTTCGCGCCGAAGGGCATTTACGGCACTGCCGCCGCCTATCTCGCCCGCCGCAGGGAGGCGCAGTCATGAGCGTGATCTTCGAGGTCAAGAATCTGAGGAAGGCGTTCGGCGGTTTGACGGTGACCAATGATGTCAGCCTGTCCATGGCACCGGGGGATCGTGTGGCGCTGATCGGCCCGAACGGCGCCGGCAAGACCAGCTTCGTCAATCTCGTCACCGGCAATCTGCGGCCCGACGCCGGTGAGGTCCATATCGCCGGTCGCAATGTGAACCTTGTTGATGCCATCGGCCGGGTCCGGCGCGGGCTGGTGCGCTCGTTCCAGGTGACGCGGCTGTTTCAGGATATGACCCCGGCTGAACATATCGGCATGGCGGTCCTGCAGCGAACGGGCCGCTCCGGCCGGATGTTCGGCAACTTCCTCACCATGCCCGACGTCATGGCTGAGGCGGAAGAACTGCTCGGCACGCTCGGTCTGGCCGGACTGGCGCACCGCAAGGTCAGCGAAATTGCCTATGGCCAGCAGCGGCTCCTCGAGATTGCTGTCGCCATGGCCCTGAAGCCGAAGGTGCTGCTGCTGGATGAGCCCGCCGCCGGCGTGCCGCAAAGCGATACCGGCCGGATTGAGCAGGCGCTTGCCGATCTGCCGCCCGATCTCGCCGTGCTGATGATCGAGCATGACATGGATCTGGTCTTCCGGTTTGCCAAGCGCGTCGTCGTGCTGGCCGCCGGCACCATCATCTTCGACGGTTCGCCGCAAGACGTGACGCAGGATGCGCGTGTGCGCGAAGCCTATCTCGGGAGCTACGCCAATGCCGGCCACGCCGCTTGAAGTGGAAAATCTGTCGGCCGGCTATGGCCCGACGCGGGTGCTGGAAGGCGTTTCCTTTTCCGTGCCGGCCGGTGGCCGGCTTGCCGTGCTCGGCCGCAACGGCATGGGCAAGAGCACGCTGCTGGCGACCCTTGCCGGCCAGACGCGGCGTTATGACGGTCGCATCCGGCTGGGTTCGTCCGAAATTGCCGGGCTGCCAAGCGCCAGACGCGCCCATCAGGGTCTTGGTTATGTGCCGCAGACGCGCGACGTCTTCCCGACGCTGACGGTTGAGGAAAATCTCTCCGTCGGGCTGAATGGACGGCCGAAAAGCGCGATACAGGAAGCCTACGACATGTTTCCGCGCCTGAAGGAGCGGCGAAAGAATCTCGGCGGCCAGCTGTCCGGCGGCGAGCAGCAGATGCTGTCGACCGCCCGCACCATCCTCGGCCGCCCCTCCGTCCTGCTTCTGGATGAGCCGCTGGAAGGGCTTGCGCCCGTCATCTGCGAGGAACTGATGGCGGCCTTCGCCGAGCTCGCCAAAACAGGCGATATGACTATTCTTCTGGTGGAACAGCGCATTCAGAGCGCGCTCGACTTTGCGAGCGACGTTATCATTCTGGAGCGAGGGCGGGTTGCCTGGAAGGGGACACCCGCGGCGCTCGCGCAGGATCATGATGTGGTCGAGCGCCTGCTCGGCGTGGGTGGCTTGCACTAGCACGCGCCCTTCCGGATCGCGCAATTGTGATGATCGCTCCATTTGTCGTAAACTTATCGCCTGCCTGCTTTTAGAGAGGTGCGACATGGACCGATTCACCGGCGGTTGCCTGTGCGGCAAGGTTCGAATAGTGGCGTCAGGGCACCCATATCGGGTTGGAATTTGTCACTGCCTTGA
>BFBZ01001568.1_pt1 | contig 14779 bp, 15 predicted proteins | sample 1888401 | NCBI WGS metagenome assembly BFBZ01 (sample SAMD00112614, study PRJDB3348) | symbiont metagenome | host: Chara braunii | reverse complement strand
TTGCGCCGACACGCCCGGCGCTGTTCCAGGACGAGAAGATCAAGACCGAGCAGCCATTCATGGCGAGCCTCGAAAAGGTGTTCACCGGCGCCACGGCGCGGCCGATCACGCCTGAATACGCCAAGGTGACGCTCGCCTTGCAGTCAGGCATCTCCAAGGCGCTGGTCTCGGGCAACGTCCAGGCCGAAATGGACACGCTGGCCGCGCAGATCAACAAGATTGTCGGCTAAACCCATGTCCGCGGCGGTTGATGTTTCTGGCACCGGCCGGCCGCGGAGGCTTGGCAAGGCGCTTCCGGGCGCCCTCTGGGCCCTGCTCCTGCTGACGCCGGCATTCGTGTCGCTGGCGTCGGTCTCCTTCTATCCGATCGTCAACGGGCTCTACCTCTCGCTCACCAACACCTCGCTGATCACACAGGATCAGGACTTCACCGGCTTTGCCAACTATGTGCAGCTGTGGGGCGACCCGCAGTTCTGGAATGCCTGGTGGCACACCATGTGGTTCACCCTGGCGTCGACGACATTGGAGACATTGATCGGCCTCGGCATGGCGCTCATCCTTTGCGAGGCTTTCAAGGGCCGCGGCCTGGCGCGCGCCGCGATGCTGGTACCCTGGGCGATGCCCACGGTGGTCACCTCGAAAATGTTCGGCTGGCTGTTCGACGGCCAGAACGGCATCATCAATTATATCCTGCTCCACGCTGGCCTGATCGACCAGAACGTCAACTGGTACGGCTCGACGCAAACGGCGATGACGACCATCATCATCGCCGATGTCTGGAAGACGACGCCGTTCATGGCATTGCTGCTTCTGACCGGTCTGCAGACTGTGCCCAATTCGCTGATCGAGGCGGCGCGCATGGATGGCGCCAAGGGATGGATCACCTTCTGGTACATCCGCCTGCCGCTGCTGATGCCGACATTGCTGATCGCCGGCCTGTTTCGCGCGCTCGATGCCTTTCGCGTCTTCGACCTCGTCTATGTGCTGACCGGCGGCGGACCCGCCGACTCCACCGAAACGCTGTCAACCCTTTCCTACAAGGTGCTCTTCTCGACATTGCAGTTCGGCTATGGCGCGGCGGTTTCGACAGCCATGTTCGTCACCGAAGGCGTCATCGCACTGGTGTTCTGCCTCTATCTCGTCAGGCAGATCAGGAGAGCGCAATGAACGAAACGCGTTCCCCACTGCAGAGCATCGCCATCTATCTCGGCGCCTTGCTGATCCTGATCTGGTCCGCAGGCCCGTTCCTGTGGCAGTTCTCGACGTCGTTCCAGCTCGACAAGGCGCTGACCTCGGGCTCGCCGTCGCTGATCCCCTCGCCTTTCACGCTGGAGCATTATTACAACGCGTTCGTCGAGAAGCAGCTGCACCGCTATGTCTGGAACTCGCTGGTGGTCTCGCTGGCCACAACGTTCCTGTGTCTCTTAGTCGGATCGCTGGCGGCCTTCGCGCTGTCGCGCCTCAACATCAAGGGCCGCTTCGGCATCCTGATGCTCATCCTTTCGGTGTCGATGTTCCCGCAGATCGCGCTGGTCGGGCCGCTCTATCTTGTCGCCAGCAATCTCGGCCTGCTCGACACCTACACGGCATTGATCATCACCTACCTGGCGCTCGGGCTGCCGCTCGTCACCTGGGTTCTGTTCGGCTACTTCGAGACGCTGCCGCGCGAGATCGACGAGGCGGCGCGCATGGACGGCGTCAGCGTTCCCGGCCTGCTCTGGCACATCATCCTGCCAATGTCGCTGCCCAGCCTGGTCACGACCGGCCTGCTCGCCTTCATCACCGCCTGGAACGAATTCCTGTTCGCGCTCGCCTTCACCTCAAACATCGATCACCAGACGATTCCCGTCGGCATCGCCAACTTCACCAACCTCTATTACGTGCCCTGGGGCGATATCGCCGCGGCTTCGGCAGTCGTCACCGTTCCCTTGATCGTGCTGGTGCTCTTCTTCCAGCGGCACATCATCGAAGGGCTGACGCAGGGCGGCATCAAGGAATGAAAGCATGACCAAGAAAGACCTGAAAGTCGGTTGCCAGACCTTTACCTGGGAAATGCTCGGAGACCGCTTCGCCGGCGGTCCCGACGATCTCCTGAAGGCGATCGCCGACGGCGGCTATGACGGCATCGAGATCACCGACACGATGATCGGCCGCTATGCCGACAGGCCATCGGAATTCGCCGCCGCGCTGAAGTCGTCAGGCCTCGCCCTCGTCTCCTTCGCCTTCGGCTCCAGGAGCGGCTTCACGCTGAAGGACAGGATCAATGCCGATCTCGAAGCAGCACAGCGCTGGATCGATTTCGCGTCCGCGTTTCCTGGTGCCCTCGTCTCCATCGGCTCGGCCACCGTCGTGTCCGACGGCCCGCGCGACGACAAGTTCGCCATCGCCGCCGAATTCTACAACAAGGCCGGCGAACTCGGACGCAAGGCCGGGGTCGATGTCGCCGTTCATCCGAGCTCCCATCACAACACGCTGCTGTTCGACCGCGCCGACTACGACCGGATCTTTTCCCTGGTCGACCCCTCGCTGGTCGGCTGGGTGCCGGACACCGGCCACATCCTGCGCGGCCACGCCGACATGGCGGACACGCTCACCACCTACCGCGACCGCATCCGCTATGTGCACCTGAAGGACGTCGATGCCGCCGGCACCTGGGCGATGCTGGGCAAGGGCGTCTGCGACACCCAGACGGTGATCGACATCGCAAGTACCGCGCCGCGCTTCAACGGCTGGCTGGTGCTGGAAGAAGAATCCGAGACCGCGGCCGCCAACCCGGCCGCCGCGGTCAAGACCAACCGCCAGACCATGCGCGACTACGGCGCGTGAGGACGAAACCATGATCCGGAAACAGGAACGTCGTCTTCGTGTCGGTGTGCTCGGCTGCGGGCCGATCGCGCAATTCGCCCACCTCGAATCCTGCGCGAAAGCAGGGAATGCCGACCTCTATGCGATCTGCGATGCCGCGCCGGACCTGCTGGCACGCATGGGCGCGACTTATGAACCGCGGAAGATGTATGGCGACTACGATGCCATGCTGGCCGATCCGGAGCTGGAGGCGGTGATCGTCGCCACCTCCGACGCCTACCACGTTCCGATGTCGATCAAGGCGCTCGAAGCCGGCAAGCACGTGCTGTGTGAAAAGCCGATTGGTGTTTCGGTGGAAGAAGGCCAGAAACTGGCCGATGCGGTCAAGCGCTCCGGCAAGGTGCTGCAGGTCGGCCACATGAAGCGCTTCGATCCGGCACTGGAAGCCGCGCGGGATTTCGTGCGCGACGAGATGGGCGAGATCCTGGCGCTGAAGGCCTGGTATTGCGATTCCACCCATCGCTACACCAACACCGACGCGATCCAGCCGTTGCCTGTCACCAGCAAGCTGGCGCGCAAGCCAGCGGGAAATCCGAAGGCCGATCTCAGGCAATACTTCATGCTGGCGCATGGCTCGCACCTCGTCGACACGGCGCGTTTCCTGTGCGGCCAGATCGTCGCGGTGCGCGCGCGCCTCAACGAGCGTTTTGGCGCCTATTGCTGGTTCGTCGAAACCGAGTTCGCCAATGGCGCGCTTGGCCATCTCGATCTCACCGTGGCCGTGCGCATGGACTGGCACGAAGGTTTTCAGCTCTACGGCGAAAACGGCTCGGTGATCGCCAGGACATTCAACCCCTGGTACTTCCGGGCAAGCGAGGTCGATATCTTCCACGAGAAGGATGCGACGTCGCGAAAGCCGCTTGGCGCCGACGGCCATTTCTTCAGGCGCCAACTCGAAGGCCTCGCCGACACCGTCTTGAATGGCGCGCCGATGCGGGGCGCCGATGTGGAGGACGGGCTCGCCTCTATCCGAGCCATGGTGGCGATCGCCCGCTCAGTCGAAACCGGGCAGCGCGTCGAGATCGCCGCCGTGACGGGAGCGGTCTGATGCGGATCGGTGTGTTCGCCAAGACGTTTGCGGGAAGCGAACCGGCCAGTGTGCTGGCGGCCGTCCGCAGCGCCGGGTTTGCCGTCACCCAGTTCAATCTCGCCTGCGCCGGCCTGCCATCGATGCCCGATGTGGTTCCGGACGACGCCATCAGGGCCGTGGCAGCGGCGGCAAAATCCTCGGATGTCGGCCTTGCGGCGCTGTCGGGCACTTACAACATGGCCCACCCCGACAAGGCGGTGCGCGACGACGGCCTGCGCCGGCTTGCCGTTATCATCGAGGCGGCAGCGGCGCTTGCCATTCCCCTGGTAACGCTGTGCACCGGAACGCGCAACGCGGACGACCAGTGGGCCCATCATCCCGACAATGCGGATCCTTCGGCCTGGGCCGACATGGCCGCGGAAATGGCAAAGGCGCTCGAGTTGGCCGAGCGTCACGGCGTCGATCTCGGCATCGAGCCGGAGCAGGCCAACATCGTCACGTCGGCTGAAGACGCGATGCGCCTCATCGCGCAGATGGGCTCGAAGCGGGTGCGCGTGGTGCTCGATCCGGCAAACCTGTTCGAGCAGGCGAGCACCGAGCAGGCGCGCATCATCGTGGCCGAAGCAGTCGAACGCACAGCGGGCCACGTCGCCATGGCGCATGCCAAGGACCGCTTCGGCGACGGTCGTTTCGCCACCGCCGGCCTGGGCGTCGTCGATTTTGCGGATTTCGTCTCCCGGCTCAAGGCGTCCGGTTTCGACGGGCCGCTGGTCACGCATGGGCTTTCGGCCGCCGAAGCGCCAGGGGTCGCCCGTTTCCTCAAGGGGCTGATCTGATGGCGATGGTCGCCACCTTGCTCCGCGACGGCGCCGCGCTCTCGATGTCGGACAATGGCGACGGGCCCGCGGTCGTCTTCCAGCACGGACTGGGCGGCGGCGAGGCGCAGGTCGCCCAGACATTTCCCGCCGACGCGGCCTGCCGGCGCATCACGCTGGAATGCCGTGGCCACGGCGCATCAACGCTCGGCGAAAGCCGTCCGTTCTCATTCGACATGTTCGCTGACGACGTTCTTGCCGCCGCCGATCAGGCGGGCCTGGAGCATTTCGTTGCCGGCGGCATCTCCATGGGCGCGGCGATTGCCATGCGCCTGGCATGCCGCCATCCGGACCGGGTGACTGGCCTGGTGCTCGTGCGCCCAGCCTGGACTTTCGACCCCGCGCCGGCGAACATGCTGCCGATCTCGGAGGTCGCCAGCCTCATCCTCGATCATGGACCTGAAAGGGCCAAGGCGGTGTTCGCGGAGTCGCAAACGGCGATGCGGTTCAGGCAGGAAGCGCCCGACAATCTCGCCTCGCTGCTGGGTTACTTCGACCGGCAAGAGGCCGCACGGTTCGCCGAGGTGCTTCGCGATATCGCTGCTGATGGACCCGGCCTCTCCGCCGAGGATGCAGCCACGCTCGCGGTTCCGGCACTGGTCATCGGCAACGCGCTCGATGCCGTGCATCCCCTATCGGCCGCACGCACGCTGGCCGCTACCATTCCCGACGCAGTGTTCGCGGAGGTGTCTGCGAAGTCGCTCGACAGCCGACGGCATTTCGCGGAACTCCACACGCAAATCACGTCCTTCCTGCATACTCACTCCAACATTCGGAGCCTTATTCCGTCATGACGACCAAGTCCCTGTCCGGCCGCGCCGCCATCGCCGCCTTGCCGCGCAACCGGCTGCTCGGCGAGTTTTCATTGTGGTCAGCCGATCTCGCCAATATGGAGCGCGACCTCAACCGCATCGACCCCTTTGTCGATTTGCATCACATTGACGTCGCGGACGCTCGCTTCACCCCCGGCTTCCTGTTCTTTCCGGACCTGGTGGCACGCATCGCCAAGCTGACCGCAAGGCCGATCCATGTGCACCTCATGGTCGAGGCGGAAATCGTCGAGGAACAGACGCGACAGTTCATCGAGGCCGGCGCCGATCTCATCAGCGTCCATGCCGAGAACGCGGAAGCTGGCCTGCGCGCCGTGCGGCTGGCGCATGAGCTCGGCGTCGAGGCCGGCGTCGTGCTCAGGCTGGAAACGCCGGTGGCCGCGGTCACGCCCTTCCTTCCGGAGGTGGCCTTCGTGACGCTTCTTGGCACCTCCATCGGCGTCAAGGGCCAGAGCCTTTCGGAACAGGCCTGCCCCCGCCTGATCGAGGCGCGCGCCCTGATGAGAAAGGCCGGCCGCGAGGCTGACATCATCCTGGCGGCCGATGGCGGAATCCGCCATGAGACCGTGCCGCGCCTGCGCGCCGCCGGCGCCGAGACCGTGGTGCTCGGCTCGCTGGCCTTCGGCGATCCCGACCTCGCGCGACGCGTGGCATGGCTGCATGGGTTGAAGGTCGCCGCCTGATGAGCACGCTCGCGCTTGCCTTTGATCTCGGCGGCACGGAGTTGCGCGGCGCGCTTGTCGAACGCGGCGGCGAGGTCGTCGCGCGTGTTTCCGAGGCGACGTTGGCGGGCGCGGGATCGGATGCGGTGATCGGCCAGATCATCGCGCTGGCCGACAAGCTGCTCAAGGCGCATCTCCAGGCAAGGGTCGTCGGCATCGGCATGTGCGCACCCGGTCCGCTGGACCCGGAGGCGGGGATCGTCATCGGTCCGCCAACGTTGGCGGGCTGGCACAATGTGCCGCTGATCGACATTCTCAGCCGTCAGTTCGGCCTGCCGGTGCGGCTGGAGAACGACGCCAACGCCGCCGCGCTTGGCGAATGGCGGTTCGGCGCCGGGCGCGGCACGGAATCGATGGTCTTCGTCACCGTGTCGACAGGCATAGGCGGCGGCGTGATCGGCGACGGCCGCATCTATCACGGCCGCCGCGGCCTGGCGGCGGAAATCGGCCACATGACGATCACAGGCGAAGGCGACCGCTGTTTCTGCGGCAACATCGGCTGCTTCGAAGCCGTCGCTTCCGGCACGGCGCTCGGTCGCCGCGCGACACGGCTCACCATCGCCGGAGACGGCTCGCTGCTGCGACGGCTGTCCAACGACGGCGATGTCTCCGCCCGCCACGTCGTCGAGGCCGCGCGGGCCGGCGACGCCACTGCCCGCGCGCTGGTCGATGCCGAGGCGCGATGGCTCGGCATCGGTTTCACCAATCTGCTGCATCTCTATTCGCCCGAGGTGATCGTCATGGGCGGCGGGCTCTCCAACGGCTTCGACCTGCTGGCGCCAGGGATCAGGGCGGCGATCGACGAGAGGGCGATGGCCGCCTATCGCGGCGTGCCCATCGTGCCTGCCGAACTCGGCGACCGTGCCGGCCTGGTTGGCGCCGCCAGCCTGATCCTGCGGGAGGGCGAGCCAGGCACGGCGTTGGCGATGGTGCAGAACGAAGACACAAGGGCCGGTGGACCAACCGGCGCCAGGGAGGCAGGCCATGGCTGAGCTCAAGCTGCGCGGCGTGCGCAAATCCTATGGGTCGGCCGAGATCATCAAGGGCATCGACCTTGACGTGGCAGACCGCGAGTTTGTCGTCTTCGTCGGCCCGTCCGGTTGCGGCAAGTCAACCTTGCTTCGCATGGTGGCGGGGCTGGAAAAGATCACCGCCGGCGAACTGACGATCGATGGCGCGCGCGCCAACGATGTCGATCCCTCGGAGCGCGGGCTCGCCATGGTGTTCCAGTCCTATGCGCTTTATCCGCATATGAGCGTGGCCGACAACATGGGCTTCGCGCTGAAGATCGCGGGCATCCCGGCGCAGGAGCGCGAGCGCAAGGTGAAGGAAGCGGCCGACGTGCTGCAGCTTGCCCATCTTCTGGACCGGCGGCCGAAGGCGCTGTCGGGCGGCCAGCGCCAGCGCGTCGCCATAGGCCGTGCGATCGTGCGCAATCCGAAAGTGTTCCTGTTCGACGAACCGCTGTCAAACCTCGATGCGGCGCTGCGTGTCAGCATGCGGCTGGAGCTGATGCGGCTGCACGAGCAGCTTGCCGCGACCATGATCTACGTCACCCACGACCAGACCGAAGCCATGACCATGGCCGACAAGATCGTGGTGCTGAACAGCGGACGCATCGAGCAGGTCGGCTCGCCGCTCGACCTCTACCACCGGCCTGCGAACATCTTTGTCGCCGGCTTCATCGGCTCGCCTAAGATGAACCTCCTGAAACTGAAGGTCGCCTCGACTGGTCCCGGCGGCGTGACCGTGAATTTGCCGGATGGCCAGGTGCTGACCGTACCGGTCCAGGCCGGCGCAACCAAGTCGGGTGAAGAGGTTCTGCTTGGCATGCGGCCCGAACATCTGGGCGTCCGCGCCGAAGGACAGTTTCGTGGCCAGGCCGTGCTCGCCGAGCGGCTGGGCAGCCTGACCATCCTGCATGTCGAGATTGCACCCGATCTGACGCTGGTGGTCCAGGCCGAGGGCGGCGACACGACGCCTCTGCACAAGCCAGTCAGCCTGGAGATATCGCCAGCCGCCTGCCATCTGTTTCGAACGGATGGTCCCGCATTTGCACAGCTCCGCTCGAACTGATCAGCGGTTCGCCACGCCCTCGGCAAACCGATGTTCGCGAAGGACTTGCTGCGTTGCAGCACAATCAAAAAGCACTGCAGACCATTTTAAATCTTGACGCGTGTTAAATTTTTCTGAAACATGCGGAAATGCCGATGAGGCAATGGCCAGCGCTCTGGGAGGAGAAATGCCTGAGACCAGGAAGCCCGAAACGGGCTCAAAGCTGGCAAGCCGTCTGGCTGTCACTGCCCGCCCGCAGCGCGTCTCGGCCGAGCAGATTCGCGCCGCAACGTCCGGCGCAGGCATTCCCAGCGGAAACGAGCAAGGCAAGGCACAACCAACAATGGGAGGAAAAACTATGCGCATTCTCAATGGCCTGGCGATCAGCGTCAGCCTGTTTGCAACGATGGTTGCATTGCCGGCATCCGCCGAGGACGCGGCAAAAGTCGCGGCCATCGTCAAAGGCCTCGACAATCCGTTCTTCCAGACCATGCAGAAGGGCATCGAGGAGCAGGCCAAGGCCAATGGCGTCAATGTCACCGTCCAGGCCGCCGCCAATATGGGCGACGCCACAGGACAGGCCGACCGCCTGACCGCCATGGCCATGCAGGATTTCGATTGCTACCTGGTCAACCCGATCAGCGTCTCCAACCTCGTCCAGGCGCTGGTGCCTGTCGCGCAGAAGAAGAAGCCGATCGTCAACATCGACAGCACCATCGACCCCGAGCAGGCCAAGGCCGCCGGCTTCGCGGTGAGTACCTACATTGGCACCGACAACGTTGCTGCCGGCGCCCTGGCCGGCGAGGAGATGCTGAAGCTTGTGCCGAAGGGCTCGAAGGTCGCCATCATTGCGGGCATCGTCGGCGATGTCGGCAGCAACGCCCGCATCAAGGGCTTCAAGCAGGCCGTGGAAGGCAAGCTCGAGGTCGTGGTGTTGGTGAGCGCCGACTGGGATCGTGAAAAGGCGCTGACCGCCGCCACCGACATCCTCGCCGCGCATCCCGATCTCACCGGCTTCTTCGCCGCCAACGACATCATGGCGCTCGGCGTCGAACGCGCTGTGCGGACCTCTGGCAAGGATGTGAAGGTGATCGGTCTCGACGGCATCGTCGACGCACTGAAATCGATTGCCGCTGGCGAACTCTCCGCCACCGTCGCGCAATATCCCTATGTCGTCGGTGCCATGGGCGTCGAGGCCTGCGCCGTGGCCGCCAAGGGCAAGGAATTGCCCGCCAACGTGCCAGCGCCGGTGCTGTTGATCAACAAGGACAATGCAGAGGCCTCGCTGAAGAACTTTCCGCGTCCCGGCGGCGACTATCCCGACCCCTTCCGCGAGATGCTGAAGTGAGCACTCCTGCAGACAACGCGCCCGCCGCCCATTCGGCGGGCGCAGAGGAGAGCCGGCCCTCCCTTGCGGCTCTCCTCCTCGATCCCTCCTTCTGGGCCGACTGGGCATCCGTCGTCGGCCTGATCGGCCTCGTCATCGTGTTCGGCATTGCCCAGCCGGTCTTCCTCAGCGTCGCCAATCTGCAGGCGCTGTTGCTGGCGGCGGCGATCCTGGTCGTGCTGTCGATCGGCCAGACTTTTGTGGTGGCGACATCCGGCATCGATCTTTCCATGGCCGCTTCCGTCATGCTGGGTGCCGTCATCCTCGGCCTCGTCAACGCTGCCGGGTGGGGCATCTTTCTCGCCTGCATGCTCGCAATCCTCGCCACGAGTGCGGTCGGCTTCCTCAACGGCCTCATCATAACCGCCGGAAAAATACCCGACTTCGTGGTCACACTCGGCACGCTGTCGGCGATCACCGGGCTCGGTCTCATCCTGTCGGGCGGTGAGCCGACCATGGTCGGTTCGACCTTCCTGTTGAAACTGGCATCAGGCTCCTTCGGCCCGTTCGGCTATCCTGTCTGGGTGGCGATATCAGCAGTCATCGTGGCGCATATCGCCCTCTACCACACGCGCTTCGGCGTCCATCTGCTGGCGACCGGCGGCCAGACCGAGAGCGCCGGCGCGCTTGGCATCCGCACCAACCGGGTCAAGATCGCCGCCTACACGATCTCAGGGTTCTGCGCCGGTATCGCGGCAGTGCTTCTGGTGGCGCGCATCGGTTCGGCGGAGCCGCTGATCAACACCAGCCTGCTGCTCAATTCGGTGGCGGCGGTGGTGCTGGGCGGTGTGAGCCTGTTCGGCGGCCGCGCCAGCATTCTCGGGCCGGCCATCGGCGCGCTGATGCTTACAGCACTCGTCAACGGGCTGACTCTGCTCAGCGTTTCGGCCTTCTATCAACCGCTCGCCGTGGGCGCCATCGTGGTGCTGGCGGCGCTGATCATGCGGTACCAGAAATGAGCGCCGTCAATCACATCCCTTCCTCGGAGGCGATCATCGCCTGCGAAGGACTGAGCAAGCATTTCGGCGGCATCCGCGCCTTCACAGACGTCGCTTTCCAGGCCCGTCGCGGCGAAGTCACCGCCGTCATCGGCGACAATGGCGCCGGCAAATCCTCCCTGATACGCAGCCTGGTCGGCGTACACCAGCCGGATGCCGGCAACCTGTTCTTCGACGGTCGGGCACGGCCCTTCGCCAATCCCGACGAGGCGCGCAAGGCCGGCATCGAGACCGTGCACCAGAACCTGGCGCTGATCGACGAACTGACGGTTGCCCAGAACCTGTTCCTCAACCGCGAGATCGTGCGCAGGATCGGCCCCTTCGCTTTCCTCGACCGCAAGGCGATGAAACGCGAGGCCCGCTCCATGCTGTCGCGCCTGTCGATCAATGTGCCGTCGATCAACCAGCGTGTTCGGCGCCTGTCGGGCGGCCAGCGGCAGGCGATCTCGATCTGCCGTGCCGTCGGTTCCGGCGCCAAGCTGGTGGTGATGGACGAGCCGACGGCAGCACTTGGCGTGCAGGAGACGGCCAATGTCGAGGCGCTGATCCGGCGCCTGCGCGAGCAGTCGGTCAGCGTCATCCTGGTCAGCCACAATTTCGATCAGGTCCGCCGCCTGTCGGACCAGATCTGGGTGATGCGGGCCGGACGCATGGCCGCGACCGTGCGCGCATCCGAAACAACCGGCAACGAACTCGTTGCCCTCGTCACCGGCGCGGCCTGAGGGCCGCGCTCTTCACCTCAATTGACTGAAATCGAATTGAAAGGACGTGTTCCATGGCGCCAATCCGTGTCGGGCTTGTAGGTCTCGGAGAGGTTGCGCAGTCGATCCATCTGCCGGTGCTGAGCGATCAGCGCGATCGCTGGGTGATCGCCGGCCTCTACGATGTTTCGCCAAGCCTCGTGGCGCTATGCACATCCGAATATGCGACCGCCAAGCCCTATGAATCTGCGGAAACCCTGATCCGTTCGCCGGACATCGATGCCGTGTTCGTGCTGTCGTCCGACGACACGCACAGCCGCTTCGTGCGCGCGGCCATGGAAGCCAACAAGCATATCCTGCTGGAAAAACCCGCCTGCCTGACGGTGCGCGAGATCGACGAACTGCTGGCGCTGATGCCCACCTACGACAAGACACTCTTCGTCGGCTATATGCGCCGCTACGCGCCGGCCTATCTGGCGGCCCGGGACGAACTGCCGGATCACGCCGACATCACCCATGTCCGCATCTTCGACCTGATCTCCGAAGGCCGGCATTTCCTCAAGAAGAGCCGGAACATCCTCTATCCCCGGGACATCGACGCGGACTTGCTTTCGCGCGGCGCCAAGGAGCGCGACGCGCTGATCCGCGAAGTGGTGGGCGTTGATGCTCCGGCCGATCTGGTGCGCGCCTACCGAGGCCTGACGGCACTGTCCTCGCACCACATTTCAGCGATGCGCGGGCTGATCGGAGAGCCTGTAGGCGTGGTTGCGGCACACCGCACCAATGGCGGCGCCAACACCAGTGTGACCTTCGACTACGGTCATTTCGCCTGCTGCTATGATGCGGTCGTCGACGACATCGGCCTGTTCGACGCCATGATCGAGGTACGCTCTAACACCAGGCGTGTGCGCATTATCTACGACACGCCCTATATCCGCAGCCTGCCGACCAGGCTGGAAGTGACTGATGCCGGCCCACTGGGGCCGGTCACCAGGACCTTTGGTCCACTCTACGGCGACGCTTTCTCCAACGAGCTGGAGATATTCCATCGCCACATCACCGACGGCACGAAGCCGCTGACCGATCTGGCGGATTCGCGCCGAGACCTGGCATTGATGGCCGAGATCATCGAACGGATGAAGGAATGCGGCCGGCGCTAAGGTCGCTTGCTACTTCCCGCAATGGTGATCGTTGATCTTGTTCAGCGCATTCGCGTCTGGCCCGACGCGATGGTAGGAGCAGGCCCCGGCGGCCGTCGTGAACAATTGCTGGTCGTAATAACGCGGGCCGCCGAAAAGGAAGTCGATGATATCGTCATTGGCGGGAACATAACGTTCGGATTGATACCGGCGATCATAGTGCCGGTTTCCGGCAAATGCCGAGCCGCAGATGCCGCAGCCTATTCCGACAGCCACGGCCAAGATCGCAAAGCATTTCGTCGTCATCGGCAATACCCTCCTGGCCACTCGGACTCACACCATACATCCAAAATCGCCAGCCGGGAAAAAGTTCCCCGGCGCGGTTTTGGCGGCGCCGCTGGCGACCGCACTACGCCCGCCTGTGAAAGGTCGCTATCGGCTTAAGACGCGCCCTCAGTATCCGAGCGCCATGCCGTCCTTGCGCGGATCCGAAGCTCCGGTCAGCGTTCCCTTCTCCCAGTCGATCAGCACCAGTTGGCCACCGCCCAGCGGTTCGTGCGGTGTCGTAACCGTGTGGCCGCGCCGGCGCAGGCCTTCGATGGCCTCGGCTGAAACGCTGCGTTCGGCGCTCACCATGTCGTCGTTGTGGAACACGCGTGGCGCGTCCATCGCCTCCTGGGGGTCCATGCCGAAATCGAACATGTTGGTCAACAGATGGACATGGCCGAATGGCTGGTAGCCGCCCCCCATCACCCCGAACGGCATCAGCGCGCGACCACTTTTGGTGACCATGCCTGGCATGATGGTGTGCATCGGCCGCTTGCCGGGCGCGATGCAGTTCGGATGCCGGGGATCAAGACGGAAGCTGGTCCCGCGATTCTGCAGGACAATTCCGGTCTTCGGGCCAACAATGCCGCTGCCGAATGAAAAATAGGTCGAGTTGATGAAACTGACCGCGTTGCGGTCGCGATCGACGACCGAAATGTAAACCGTGTCGCTGCCGGGCAGAGCGACGCGCGGCAGATGCGTCATGGCGCGCTCGCCGTCGATCTCGGCGCGCAGCCGATCCGCGTATATAGGGGACAGAAGTTCTTTGACGGGGACCGTCACATGGTCCTGATCGCCGACCAGATTGTCACGATCGCGATAGGCAAGCCGCCCCGCCTCGATCTCCAGGTGAAGCCGCTCAGCGCCGTTGGGATCGAGCCCGCCCGGCAAGAAACCGGACAGGACGTTCAGCATCAGCAGCGCCGTCAGGCCCTGATTGTTCGGCGGCATCTGGTGAATGTCGTAACCGTGGTAGGATGTGCTGACCGGCGTCGTGTAATCGCCCCTTGTCGATGCGAAATCGTCAAGCGTGTGAAGGCCACCCAGCGTTTGCAATCTCGAGACCATGTCATCGGCGGTCTCGCCTTCATAGAATCCCGCCCGACCTTCCCTGGCGATCTTGCACAATGTCGCGGCGAGTTCAGGCTGGCGATGGACATCGCCGGCCACGGGCGCCTTGCCGCCCGGCAGGAAGATGCGCGCCGCGTGCTCGTCGGCCGACAGGTCCGTCTCGGGATCCGCCCAGTCGAAGGCGACACGGTCGTGCACGACATAGCCGTGCCCGGCATAGTGGATCGCGGGAGCCAAAGCATCGGCGATGCCCTTGCGGCCATGATCTCCCAGCAGGCGGCACCAGGCGTCCACGGCACCGGGCACCGTCACCGAATGCGGTCCGCCGGCCGGAATGCGGTCGAAGCCTTTTTCCAGGTACCAATCGACATTCGCGGCCGCCGGAGCGCGGCCCGATCCATTGAAGGCCAACACGTCGCCCTGCCCGTTCGGGCAATACAGAACGAAGCAGTCGCCGCCAATGCCGGTCGACTGCGGCTCGACCACGGCCTGCACGGCCGCGGCCGTGACCGCGGCATCCATCGCATTGCCGCCGGCGCGCAACATGTCGACAGCAGCGAGCGTCGCGAGCGGATGCGAGGTCGCAGCCATGCCTTCGGTGGCGCGGACTGGAGAACGGCCAGGAAACTGTAAGTCACGCATCGGGGGTCAGTACCTTGTCATGGGAGCAGTAATAAGTTTGGACCATATGCTAGCGGCGGCGACCGAACAGTTGCGCCATCGAGAGCAGCACGATCGAGAGCACGATCAGGCAGGTCGAGATCGCGGCTATCGTGGGG
>BFBZ01001566.1_pt1 | contig 14797 bp, 11 predicted proteins | sample 1888401 | NCBI WGS metagenome assembly BFBZ01 (sample SAMD00112614, study PRJDB3348) | symbiont metagenome | host: Chara braunii | reverse complement strand
GGTCCGCGACCGCGTCCGGGTGTTCTCCGAGGGCACCAAGACCGTCGAGACGCCGGATCAGGCCAACACCCGGCGCTACAACGGCGGCGAGGTCGACAGCCCGTCGCGGAACCTCGCCCGCTTCGTCGACAGTCTCGCCGATCGCCAGGCCGCCGATCTCGGCAAGCTGGACGTGATGATGGTCTATCGCACCGACCGCTACGGCCGCGGCGGCGATCAGGTGGAGATGCTGGCCCAGGGCTTCCCCGCCGTCCGCGTCACCGAGGCCGCCGAGCACTACGATCGCCAGCATCAGGACCTGCGGACGGCGGACGGGCGGGTCTATGGCGACACCATCGATGGTGTCGACTTTCCTTATCTCGCCCGCGTCACTCGGCTGAACGTCATGACCATGGCGGCCCTGGCCAAGGCGCCCGCCCCGCCGGAGGGCGTGAAGATCGAGGGCGCTGTCAGTCCGGACACCAAGGTCTCGTGGGAGCAGGTTCCCAGCGCCGCGCGCTACCGCGTCTGGCGCCGCGGCACCACCGACGCGCAATGGATCACCATGGTCGAGACCAGCGCGACCACTCAAACCCTCAAGGGCGTGGTGATCGACGACTGGTTCTTCGGGGTCTCGTCGGTCTCCGCCGACGGCTACGAAAGCCCCGTGGTCTTCCCCGGCCCTGCCGGTGCGTTCATCTCACCGCCCGCGACCGCGAAGTAGCCGCCTCAGACGCTCACCCGCACTTGACCTCTTTCACGATCCCCGTCTCGGCGTCGTAGATGAAGTTCAGCCGGTTCGGGTTGAAGTCCATGGTCACCGGACAGGTGCTGCACGCCACACGTTGCAGGGCCGGGTTCACCGGCACCGGGATCTCGCTGCGGTTCTTGCCCACCAGCTTTTTGGCCTGCGACAGGCCGCAGCGGTCGTCGCTGCGGGTCGGCGGCGGTGCAGGCGGCGCTGTGATCACCGGCGGAGCGGGAGGCGGGGCCGGCGCATCGGTTTCGGTGGCGCMCCCCGCCAGGCTCAGAACCGCCGCCGCAATCACCAAAACCCGCTTCATGCCTGCTTCTCCCAACCGCGCGTCTGTTGTTTCCAGTACGAGGCCGGATGCCCCCGCCCCTTGAGCGCGCTCCACTGGCTCCGAGCCACCGCGAGCTGCGCCTCGTCCCGTCCGTCGAACAGCACCACGCAACGGGCGTATCCGGCAAGGTCCCCCGGGTCGGCGCCATCCACCAGGAACAGCGCATCGGCGCTGTTGGGGTTCTCGAATCCCGTCGTCAGCAACACCGGTTGCCGTGCGGCGCCCGGCTCTTCGGCCGGGGCGTGCGGCAGGAAGCTTTCGTCCCGATAGCTCCACAGCCAGCCGTCGAGATGCTCGACCCGCTCCTTCTCCCTGGCCCGGACCAGCGCCTTCCAGCCCTTGGCCAGCGTCTTTTCCAGAAGCTCGGGCAGGGCCTGGTCCAGGCCAGTGCGCTCCAGGTGGTAGAACCACACCTCGCAAGGGCTCTCGCTCATGGCTTCAGCCCCAACATCCGGGTCAGGTTGACCATCGCCGTGGTCACCTCCGCCGGATGCGTCATCATCGCCAGGTGGTGCAGGTCGGCCCTGAGGGTCGGCCAGCCCAGCCTGCGGGCCTCGCCGGCCTCCCGCTCATAGGCCTTGGACAGCCGCAGGAAGCCCCAGCCCACATTGTCCGGCAGGTCCAGGTCGGGCGCCTTCTCCTCCAGCCAGGCGGCCGGCGTCGGCGAAAGCTCCTCGATGAACCGCGCCCGCTGAACCTCGTCCGGGATCAGGCTCCCCAGGGCGTCGGGCGGGAACCACTTGTCCCAGGCCGGAACCATGCCTGCGGTGTCGGTCCTGCCCTTCAGGCTGGCGCCCAGGGCGTCCGACGCGGTCTCGTACCAGCTTCGGCCAGGATGCGGCGTCACCGCGTCCACGAACAGGACGCCGCGCACTTGGTCGCCGCTCGCCGCCACCAGCGAGGGCGCGATGGCCCCCGCGCCGGAGTGCACAACCAGCACGAACGGCCCGCCCTGGCCCAGATACTGAGGCGCCACCACAGCCGCGAGATTGCGGTACAGCGGCGCCGTCAGGGCCTGCAGCGGCGGCAGCATGGGCCGCGTCGCCTCGATCCCCCGCCCCGCCATCTCCAGCGCCACCCGCGTCCAGGCGTGCGGCCCCGTCAGCGGACTATGGATCAGGACGAACCTCACTCTGCGTTTCCCTCCCCTTCATGGGGAGGGACAGACCGCGAAGCGGTCAGGGTGGGGAAATGCGGCCGTTGCTCCAAGGTCAAAACGATCGCGTCCATTACGCTGTCCAAATCCATGGCCACAGAACTCGCCCAAAATCGAAGCGTCTGAAAGCCTTGAGAAGCAAGAACTCTGTCGCGAACGGCGTCGTGCGCCGCCTGCGCATCCTCGCCATGTTGACTGCCATCAACCTCGATCACCAGCCGCCTGGAGAAGCAGACGAAGTCCAGGAAATAGCCTCGAAAAGGCGCCTGCCGACGGATATGCCACCCGCGCGCCCGAAGCTTCTTGAGCCGGCTCCAAAGGATGACCTCGGGCCCGCTCATCGCCTTTCGCATCTCGCGAGACCGCTGCGTCGGCCGGGCCATCAAATCCCCGTTTCCCTCACCTTGATGGGGAGGGACAGATCGCGAAGCGATCAGGGTGGGGACGTGATGACTCAGCAAGCCCCACCCGTCTCGTCGCTTCGCGTCGATCCACCCTCCCCATGAAGGGGAGGGAAATCATCTCGCCCTAGCCCTCGTACTTGTCCTGCACCATCCGGTTCAGCAGGCGTACGCCGTAGCCGGTGGCGCCGTCCGGGCTGGTGGGGATGGACGAAGGCTTCTTCCAGGCGGTGGAGGCGATATCCAGGTGCGCCCAGGGCACGTTGTTCACGAACCGCTGGATGAACAGGGCCGCGGTGATCGAGCCGCCGGGACGGCCGCCGGTGTTCTTCACGTCGGCGATCATCGAGTCGATGTTCTTGTCGTACTGCGCCGGCAGCGGCAGCCGCCACAGGGGCTCGGCCTCGGCGGTGGAGGCCGCCAGCAGGTTGCCCGACAGTTCGTCGTTGTTGGAGAACAGCCCGGCATAGTCGTTGCCCAGCGCGATGATGATCGCCCCGGTCAGGGTGGCGAGGTCGACCATGAACTTCGGCTTGAAGCGTTCCTGGCAATACCAGACCGCGTCGGCCAGCACGAGGCGGCCCTCGGCGTCGGTGTTGATGATCTCGATGGTCTGGCCGGACATCGAGGTCACCACGTCACCGGGGCGTTGAGCGTTGCCATCCGGCATGTTTTCGACCAGGCCCAGGATGCCGATGGCGTTGACCTTGGCCTTGCGGCCGGCCAGCACGTGCATCAGGCCGGCCACCGCGCCGGCGCCGCCCATGTCCCACTTCATGTCTTCCATGCCGTCGGCCGGCTTGATCGAAATGCCGCCGGTATCGAAGCAGACACCCTTGCCGACGAAGGCCACGGGTTGCGCCGACTTATCGGCCGCGCCGTACCACTTGATGATCGCCAGTTGGCTGTCGCGGACACTGCCCTGACCGACGCCCAACAGCGACCCCATGCCCAGCTTGGCCATCTCGGCCTCGCCAAGGATCTCGACCTCGAGGCCCAGGCTCTCCAGCGCCTTGACCCGACGGGCGAACTCTTCCGGATAGAGGACGTTCGGCGGCTCGGAGACCAGGTCCCGGGTGAAGGCGATGCCGTCGGCCAGGGCCGCCAGCGGCGGGAAGGCGTTCAGCGCCGCGTCGGGCTTGCCGGCCACGATCTGGGCCTTGACCACGGACGGCTTCTTTTCCGCCGGCTCCTTGGTCCGATAGATGTCGAAGCGATAGGCCGCCAGCCGCAGGCCCAGACCCGCCCGCGCCGCCTTGGCGTCGTCGCTGTTCGGCAGTTGCAGCCGCAGGGTGGTGAGCCCCGAAGTCTTCACCGCGTGATAGGCCGCGCCTGCCGCGTGCTCGATGGCGATATCGTCAAACGCCTCGGCCTTGCCGGCGCCGACCAGCACCAGGCGCGCGGCCTTGGCGTCGGCGCCCAGCACGTCGAGAACCTGGCCCTTGCCGCCGGTGAATCGCGATCCGGCGATGGCGCGGCTCAGCGCGCCGCCCGCCGTCTTGTCCAGTTCCCCCGCGGCGCCCGCGAGGACGTCGCCCTCGAACACCACCACGGCCAGAGCGGTCTTTTCCGCAAGCGCGGCGTCGGCCGCAACGAACTCGATCTCCATCAGTCCCTCGAACTCAGCAATTGGAAGGCTCGCGCCTCGGGCTAACTACAACCGTCACCGTTCTTGCGACGGTTGTGTGGCGCGGCGACGCATGATTTAGAGCAGGTTCTTGGCCGGGGCGCGCAAAATCCCCCCGTCGGACCCAACTTTCTTCGATGCCGCTGATCGATCGCTACCTGCTCCGCCAGCTCCTGGGTCCGACCGTGCTCGCCACGCTCGCGCTCACCGCTGTCGCGTTGCTCAGTCAGAGCCTCTCGGCCCTCGATATCATCGTGAGCCAGCGGCAAAGTGCGCTCGTCTTCGCGAAGGTGACGGTCCTGGCCCTGCCCCAGCTCCTGAACATGGTTCTGCCGATCGCGGTCTTCGTCGCCGCCCTCGTGGCCCTGAACCGCCTGCACACCGAGCAGGAGATCGTGGTTTGCTTCGCGGGCGGCATGAGCCGCTGGCGGGTGATCGCGCCCGCCATGCGCCTGGCCAGCATCGTGGCTGTCCTGGCCCTGTTCATGAACCTGTGGGTCCAGCCCGCCGCCTCGCGGGAGATGCGCCAGACCCTGTTCAATGTCCGGACAGACCTCGCCTCCACCCTGATCCGCGAGGGCGAGTTCACCGAGCCCGCTCCCGGCCTGACGGTCTACGCCCAGTCGGTGGACTCCACCGGCCTGATCCACAACCTCTTCATCCATCAGGAGAAGGAAGGCGGATCGGCCACCACCTACACCGCCGACCAGGGCCGCCTAGCCAAGCGCGGCGACAAGCCGGTGCTGGTCATGAACAAGGGCTCCAACCAGGAGTTCAGCGAGGCCGGCGTCCTCAACTACCTGTCCTTCGACGAATACATCTTCGACCTGTCGCCGCTGATGAGCAGCAACGAGTTGATCCACTACAAGCCGTCGGACCGCTATCTGCACGAGCTGCTGTTCCCCGACCTCAAGCAGGACTGGGAGCAGCGCAATCGCCTGAAGCTGATGGCGGAGGGTCACAGCCGCATCGCCACGCCGCTCTACAACATCGCCCTGATGGCCATGGCCCTGTCGGCCATCATCGGCGGCGGCTTTTCCCGTCTGGGCTACGGCCGTCGCATCGCGGTGCTGGGCGCCGCGGCGGTGGGCGTGCGGATCCTGGGCTTCATCGTCCAGGCCGGCGCCGAGTCCTCGGCCTGGGTGAACGTCCTGCAGTATGTCGTGCCGATCGCCGCGACTTGGCTGGCCCTGCGCGGGGTGTTCCGCCAGAGGGTCAGCCGCTTCATCGACATGCGCCTGAAGCCCAGCCGCATCGCCCGCTTCCGCGACGCCGCCGAGACGCCCGCGTGACCGGCCTGGGCCGCCTCGAAAGCTATGTGATGACCCGCACCCTCGGCGGCGTGGGCGCGGCCCTGGCCGTCATCTCCGCGGTGATCATCCTGGTCAGCTTCGTGAACCTCTCTCGCGAGGTCGCGGTCCGCGCCGACGTCAGTCTGAGCCAGCTCCTGGGCCTGACCCTACTGCAGGCCCCGGCCACCATCCTTCTGCTGCTCCCCTTCGTCTTCCTGTTCGGCGGCATGAGCGCCTATGTCGGCCTCAACCGTCGGTCCGAGCTGGTGGCTATGCGCGCCGCCGGCGTGTCCGCCTGGCGGTTCATCCTGCCCTCGGCCGTCGCCGCGTTCCTGATCGGGGCGATTACGGTGACGGTGTTCAATCCCCTCGCCGCCGCCTTCAGCGCCCGCTACGAGTCCGAGCGCGCCAACCTGATGGAGAACTATCTCACCGACGTCCCTGACGAGGTGTGGCTCCGCCAGGGCGACGAACGCACCCAGATGGTGATCCACGCCAAGGCCAGGGACACGGTGGAGGGCCGCGTGCGCCTCAAGGGCGTGTCGCTGTTCGTCTATCAGAAGAACAAGAACGGCATACCGGAGTTCAAACGCCGCCTGGAAGCCGCAGAGGCCCGCCTCTATCCGGGCTACTGGAAGCTGACCAATGTCCGCGAGGCCACCGCCGGCGAGAGCTCGGTGCAGTCCGACAGCTTGTCGATCCGGTCCAGCCTGGACGCCGAGTCGGCCATGGAACGGTTTGCGGCGCCGGAGTCCGTCGCCTTTTGGCGGCTGCCCGCCGCGATCCGCCTCACCGAGCAGGCCGGCTTCTCGGCCAGCGGCTACCAGCTTCAGTTCCAGCAACTCCTGGCCACCCCGATCCTGTTCGCCGCCATGACCATCCTGGCCGCCGCCTTCTCCCTGCGCCTGGTGCGTCTGGGCGGGCTCGCGGGTCTCGCCGGCGCGGGCGTAGGCCTTGGTTTTGTCGTGTTCTTCTTCAACGAGTTCTCCGGGGCCTTGGCCGACGCCGACATCATTCCGCTGTTCGCAGCGGCCTGGGCGCCGCCGGTTGTCGCCCTGCTGTCGGGGCTCGCCTTGCTCTGCTACACGGAAGACGGTTGAATCGCTTGAACCGGTCGAAAAGGTCCGGACGAGCTGTGAGGGGATCCTTGGCTTCATGAGTTTCGGCAGGCGTACAGCCTCGGCCAAGTGTGGTCTGTTCGCGGGCGCAGCCCTCGTTGCGCTCGCCTGGTCGGTGGAAGCCCAGGCCCAGGCGGCCAAGGGCCAGACCCCGGCCGCGGCCGCCGCAGCGGCCCCCGACGGGCTGGCCGAGGGTCAGCTCTACATGGAGGCCGATCAGGTCGCCCGTAACGACGACACCAAGGTCACCACGGCCACCGGCGACGTCGAGGTCCGCTATCAGGGCCGCACCCTGCGCGCAAAGCAGCTGATCTATGACGAGAACGCCGGCGTCATGCGCGCCAAGGGCGACACCGTCATCATCAATTCTGACGGCTCGTTCGAATATGCCGACGAGATCGTCCTCGACGACGAGATGAAGGCCGGCGTCGCCACCGGCTTCGCCGCCCGCCTGCCGCCGAACGTCAAGCTGGCCGCGGCCTCCGCCGTGCGCCGCAACGAGCGCATCAACGAGCTGAACCAGGCCCTCTACACCCCCTGCCCGATCTGCGCAGAGGACGGGACCACGCCCAAGAACCCGACCTGGTCGATCAAGGCCGACCGCGTGGTTCAGGACAAGGACCGCCAGCTCATCTTCTACCGCAACGCGGTGATCCAGATCCTGGGCGCGCCGGTGCTGTTCCTGCCGATCTTCTGGCATCCAGATCCCCAGGCCGAACGCAAGTCGGGCCTGCTGCCGCCGAAGTTCTCCGCATCGGACCGCCGTGGGTTCTCCTACGAACAGCCCTATGTCTGGGCCATCTCGCCGTCGTCGGACCTGACGGTGAGCCCGCAGATCAACACCAAGGTCAATCCGTTCCTCAACCTGCACGCCCGCAAGCGGTTCTATTCCGGCACGGTGGATGCGCGGTTCGGCTACACCTATGACGCCGACTTCGACGGCAAGGGCCGTAGCTTCGGACAGGACACCTCCCGCAGCTACGTGCTGGCCTCCGGCGCCTTCAACATCAATCGCGAGTGGAACTGGGGCTTCACCGCCGAGCGGGCCTCCGACGACCTCATCTTCGACAAGTACGAGACCGACGACGTCTATCAGGCGCGCGGCCCCTACATCGCCGACGACCGTCGCCTGATCTCGCAGATCTACGCCACTCGCGAGGACCAGCAGTCCTGGTTCTCGATCGCGGCCTTCACCGTCCAGGGCCTGCGCCCCGGTGACAACGACCGCACCTTCCCGACCGCCGCGCCGCTGATCGAGGGCCGCTACGAGCCGACCCAGGAGATCGCCGGCGGCCGCCTACGGGTCCGCGCCAGCGCCGTCGCCCTCTATCGCGACCAGGCCTCGCTGAACGCCCCGCCGCAGAACTATCCCGGCCTCGACAGCGCCCGCGCCACCGGCGAGCTCGACTGGCGTGCGACCTACACCGTGGGCGGCGCCCGGATCGCGCCCTTCGTCCAGGGCCGCCTCGACGCCTATTCCTTCGAGGACAACACCACCAACATCCTCGGAACCGGCCCGACCTCGAACTCGGTCACCCGCGCGGTCGGGGTCGCCGGCGCTGATTTCAGCTACCCGTTCTTCCGTAGATTCAAGAACTTCACGGCTATTCTTGAACCGATCGTCCAGGTCGCGGTCTCCCCTGACGCCAAGCAGGTCGTGCTCGGGACCGACGCCAGCGGAAACAAGGTCTACCTGAACGAAGACTCTATCGCCTTCGAGTTCGACGAGACCAATCTGTTCCGGGCCAACAAATTCCCCGGCTACGACCTCTACGAGGACGGCGTCCGCGTGAACGTCGGCGGCCGTGGATCGATCTTCTGGGACGACGGTCGCCGCGCCAGCCTGCTGATCGGCCGGTCGTTCCGCGACAACGAAAACGACGTCTTCGCCCAGCGCACCGGTCTGCGCGAAGAGGCGTCGGACTGGATCGTCGCCGCCGACGCTCAGCCCCTTCCGGGCGTCTCGGTGTTCAGCCGCGCCCGCCTGGACGGCGACACCCTCGACATCCAGCGCGCCGAAGCCGGCGCCAACGTCTCGCTGAAGTGGGGCACGGGCTACTTCCGCTACCTGCGCAACAACACCGACATCAACGGCGTGAAGACCGAGAACTTCGACGTCGGCGGCGAGGTCTACCTTACGAAGAACTGGGGACTCACCGCCTATGGCAACCGCGACCTGCAGCAGGACGGTTGGGTGATCCGTGATATCGGCGTGGTCTACCGCGACGAATGCACGCGGGTCGATTTCATCTATCGCAAGGAAGACACGGTTCTCGGCCGCCTTGGCCCGTCCGAGTCCTTCACCGTCCGCCTAACCCTCGCCACATTAGGCGAACCGTTATATGGCAGATGACAACCGCGGCCCTCGCAGGGCCGCCCGCTACGGCCGTACGCTAAGGAAGACCTCACCCATGACCCCCGCGCGTAAAGTCACGGGCCTCGCGGCGCGCGGCGTTGCTTTGGCCGCCGCCCTGCTGGCGACCACGGCGCCGTCGGCGCTCTGGGCGCAGGACACCGCCGTCCCGGCGCCCGCCCCCGCTCGAGCCGCGCCGCAAGGCCTGTCGGAAAGCGTCGCCGCCGTCGTCAACGACGACATCATCTCGACCTACGATCTCGCCCAGCGCATGCGCCTGGTGATCGCCACCTCCGGCATCCAGCCGACCCAGGAGAACATCGCCCAGTTCCAGCGCGAGGCTCTGATCGGTCTGGTGGACGAGCACCTGCAGATCCAGGAACTCCGCCACCAGGAACGTGAGCAGAAGATCGAGATCATCGCCACCGACCAGGACGTGAACGAGGAACTGGCCGAGATGGCCAAGGGCAACAACATGTCCCTGGACCAGTTCATGGCCTCCATGGCCGGCCAGGGCATCGGCGCCGAGACCCTTCGCGAGCAGATCCGCGCCAACACGAGCTGGCAGCGCTGGATCCGCGGACGCTACGGCCAACGGCTGCGCATCGGCGAGGATCAGGTGAAGGCCGTCCAGGCGCGCATGCTCGCCGACGCCTCCAAGCCGCAGTACCAGGTCTCGGAAGTCTTCATCGACGCCAACCGCGTCGGCGGCATGGACACCGCCGTCCAGGGCGCCACCCAGCTCGTCACCCAGATGCAGCAGGGCGCGCCCTTCCCGGCCGTCGCCCGGCAGTTCTCCGCCTCGGCCACCGCCGCCAGCGGCGGTGACGCCGGCTGGGTCGCCGCCGGCGAAATGACCCCCGAGGTCGACGCCGCCCTCGCCCAGATGCGCCCCGGTCAGCTCTCGCAGCCGATCCCGGTCCGTGACGGCGTCTACATCGTCTATCTGCGCGACAAGCGCTCCGGCGCCGGCGCCACTGTGGTCAAGCTGAAGCAGGCCGCCGTCGGCCTGCCCGCCGACGCCACGCCCGGCCAACTGGCCCAGGCGACCGCGACCCTGACCGCCCTGCGCGCTCAGGTGACCGGCTGCGGCGACATCGAGGCCAAGGCCAAGACCGTCAACGGCGTCGTGGCCGGAGACCTTGGCGAAGCCGAGGTGAAGGATCTCGCGCCCGCCTTCCGCGAAGCCGCCGAGAGCTTGAATGCAGGTCAGGTTTCGCAGCCGATCCGCACCCAGGCGGGCCTCCACCTGCTGGCCGTTTGCGGCAAGCGCGTGGGCGGCAGTGAAGAAGCCACCGCCGAGCAAATCGAGAATCGGCTTTATGGTCAGCAGCTAAGCATGATCGCGCGGCGTTATATGCGCGATCTGAGGACTTCGGCGACGATCGAGACGCGGTGAAACAAGGCCCCATCGGACTGACATTGGGTGATCCTGCTGGGATCGGTCCCGAGATTGTCGTCAAGGCCTGGAGCAGACTCCGGGCCGAAGGGGCTCCGTTTGTCGTCGTGGGGGACTTCCAGTCCCTGGCCTCCGCCTCGGGCTCCGGGGCCTCCATCGTCCGCCGGGTCACCAACCCCGACGAAGGCGCACGTGTCTTCGCCGACTATCTGCCGGTGATCGACATTCCCCTGCGCAGCCCGGTTGTCGCCGGGCAGCCGTCGTCATCGGCGGCGCGGGCCATCATCCAGTGGATCGAGACGGGCGTGGGCCTGGCCCTGTCAGGCTCGGTGTCGGCCCTGGTCACCGCCCCCATCGCCAAGGCCCCGCTATACGAGGCGGGCTTCCCCTTCCCGGGGCACACCGAATTCCTCGGCGAGCTTACCGCGGCGGCGCGCTACGACGGCGCCCGCGGCCCGATCATGATGCTGGCCGTGCCCGGCCTGCGCACGACCCTGGTCACGGTCCACAGCCCGCTGGCCCAGGTCTCGGGGCTGCTGTCGGTGGAGAAGATCGTCAATGCGGGCCTGGTCACCGCCCAGGCGCTCCGCCGGGACTTCGGCATAGAGGCCCCTCGCGTCGCCGTCGCCGGCTTCAATCCACATGCGGGCGAGGATGGGACCATCGGGCGCGAAGACGCCGACATCATCGCGCCGGCCGTCAGGTCGCTCAGGGATCTGGGTGTGGACGCCGTGGGGCCGACCCCGGCCGACAGCCTGTTCCACGACGCCGCCCGCGCCCGCTTCGACGCGGCGGTCTGCATGTATCACGACCAGGCGCTGATCCCGGTGAAGATGCTGGATTTCTGGAACGGCGTGAACATCACGCTGGGCCTGCCCATCGTGCGCACCTCGCCCGATCACGGCACCGCCTTCGACATCGCCGGCCGCGGCCTAGCCCGTCCCGACAGCCTGATCGCGGCGATCCGCACCGCTCAGGAGATCGCCACCCAAAGGGCGGCGTGAGGCTCTACCAGTAGGGGCCGTCGATGGGGCTGGCATAAGGGCCGGCCGTTCCCACCGGGCCGAAATAGGCCGGACGCACACGATTGCCGTAGTAGGTCTTGCCCAACGCGATGGTGGCGCTGCCGTTCTCGCCGATCGGGATGGTGGCCACGCCCGACACGCTGCGATAACCGCCGGTGCCGACCCCCACGCTCATCTCCCCATGGATCTTCCGGGGGTCGTCGATCCGACGCATGGGCGCCAGGGGCTCCTGCTCCTCGGCGGCGGGCGAGTCCGCCAGCCAGCGGTCGATCTGCGCCGCCGTCTCGGTGGACGCCGCCGGAGCCGMCCCCGAMCCCGCCGTGCTCATCGGCTCGTCCGAGGCCCAGGCGCCGGTGGCGGCGCAGGTCAGGACAAGGCTCAGCAGAAGGGKACGCATGGGCAGATACTCCAGAACCGAGCGCCGAGCTTCACCCACCAATACGGCGTGTTGAGGGCGAGGTCTTGCCGACTCTGAAACCTCATGCGCTCTTTCGGCCCCTCAGTGAAGCCGTGGGAACGTCATGCTCAGCCGCCGCCAACTCCTCGCCACAGCCGCCGCGGGCGCGACCCTCACCGCGTCGAAAGCCATCGCCCAGGCCCCGCCTGTTCCTGGCGTCGCCAAGCTCTACGACGACATCTTCGAGTCGGTGCTGCGGGTCTCGCCCACAACCGCCACCAGCCTCGGCTTCGACAAGGGGCCGCGCGCCGCCTACAAATGGTCGCTGGGCGACAAGTCCGCGGCCGGCCGCATGGACGTGTTCAAGCCGCTCACCGACGCCCTGCCCCGTCTGAAGGCCATCGATCGCAAGACCCTCAAGGGCGTTGAGGTCAGTCAGTATGACACGGTGCTGTGGAGCGCTGAACGCGCGGCCGAAGCCTCCGCCTTCGCCTATGGCGGCGTCGATTCCTACGACTATCCGGTCCCCTATGTGCTCAGCCAGCTCACCGGCGCCTACCAGGCCGTCCCCGACTTCCTGGACAACGACCACACCATCGAGACCAAGGACGACTGCGACGCCTATCTCGCGCGCCTGGAGGACTTCGCGAAGATCATCGGCCAACAGACCGACCGCGCCCGCGCCGACGCCGGCCGTGGCGTGCTGCCGCCCGACTTCATTCTCGACAAGGCGCTGAACCAGCTCTCGGCCCTCGCCGCGCAGAAGGGCGAAACCTCGGGTCTCGCCGACTCGCTCGCCCGCCGGGCCAAGGGCATTCCGGGCGATTGGGCGGCCCGCGCCGCCAAGGTCGTGGACGGGCCGATCGCCAGGGCCCTCGATGCCCAGATCGCCCTGCTGAAGGATCACCGCGCCAAGGCCGGACACGCCGCCGGGATCGGGGGCCTGCCCGACGCCGCGGCCTATTACGAGATGGCTCTCAGGTTCCACACCACCACCCGCCTGACCCCCGCCGAGGCGCATGAGCTGGGCCTGACCCAGGTGGCCGAACTCACCGCCCAGTTGGAACCCCTGCTCAAGGCCCGCGGCCTGACCCAAGGCTCGGTGGGCGCTCGCCTGACCGCCTTCGGCAAGCAGCCGGACCAGTTGTTTCCCAACACCGACGCGGGCCGCCAGGAGATCCTCAGCTATCTTGAGACCTTGCGGAAGGCGGCGCTGGACGCCACGCCCGGCATGTTCAACGTCCAGCCCAAGACCGGCATGCTGATCCGCCGCGTCCCCCCGTCCATAGAGCTGGGCGCGCCGCGGGGCTACGCTCAGTCTGGGACCGCCGACGGCGTTCGGCCGGGCACCTTCTACATCAACCTGCGGGACACCACGGACTGGCCCCGCTGGACCCTGCCGACCCTGACCTATCACGAGAGCGTGCCGGGCCACCTGTTCCAGGGCGCGGTGCTGCTGGAGCACGCCAAGGCGCCCATGCTGTTCAAGGTCCTCGGCTTCACCGCCTACGGCGAGGGCTGGGGCCTCTACGCCGAACAGCTCGGCGACGAGATGGGCCTCTACGAGGCCTATCCGGAGGGCCGCATCGGCTTCCTGCAGTCGTTCCTGTATCGCGCCGCCCGCATCGTCCTCGACACCGGCATCCATTCCAAGGGCTGGAGTCGCGAGAAGGCCACCGCCTACATGATCGAGACCGTCGGCCTGCCGCCGCCCGCCGCCGAGAACGAGATCGACCGCTACTGCGTCTGGCCGGGCCAGGCCTGCGGGTACAAGATCGGCCACACCGAGATTGACCGCCTGCGCTCCAAGGCGCGGGCCACCCTGGCCGGGCGCTTCGACCTGAAGAGCTTCAACGACACGGTGCTGCTGGCGGGCCCGATGCCCCTGGCCGTTCTCGAACGGATCGTCGGCGACTGGACCGCGGCCAAGGCGGGGTAAGCCTCGCGCCGCCTTGCCTCGCGCGCTCCGCCCCTATACCCGTCGAGCCAAGCAGACGTCCGGGGAGGACAACACGTGTCGACGCCAAGCCTGTTCGAGCCACTGAGCTTTGCCCACGGCCCGGCCATGAAGAACCGCTTCATGCTGGCCCCGTTGACCAACCTGCAGAGCCACGTGGACGGCCGGCTGTCCGACGACGAGTTTCACTGGCTGACCATGCGCGCGAAGGGCGGCTTCGGCCTGACCATGACCTGCGCAGCCCATGTGCAGGCCATCGGCCAGGGCTTCCCCGGCCAGCTCGGCATCTTCTCCGACGATCACCTGGAAGGTCTCACGCGCCTGGCCGCCGCCATCAAGGCCGCGGGCAGCATCGCAGTCGTCCAGTTGCACCACGCCGGCAACCGCTCGCCCAAGGAACTGATCGGCCAAGCCCCCGTATGCCCGTCCGATGACGCTGAGACCGGTGCGCGGGCCCTCACCGAGGCCGAGGTCCAGCAGTTGATCGCCGACTTCATCGCCGCGGCGGTCCGCGCGCAGAAGGCCGGCTTCGATGGGGTCGAGGCGCACGGCGCACACGGCTACATCCTGGCGCAGTTCCTGTCGGCCGAGCTCAATCACCGCACCGACAGCTATGGCGGCTCGCTGGAGAACCGCGCCCGCATCGTCATCGAGATCCTGCAAGGCATTCGCGACGCCTGCGGACCGGACTTCAGCCTGGGCCTGCGGCTCTCCCCGGAGCGCTTCGGCCTGAAGCTCGCCGAGATCCGCCAGGTCGCCGAGGAGATCATGACCTCCGGCCTGATCGACTATCTCGACATGTCCCTGTGGGACGCCTTCAAGGAGCCGGTCGAGGAGGAATTCAAGGGACGCTCCCTGATCTCCTACTTCACCGAACTGGATCGCGGCTCCACCCGCCTGGGCGTCGCCGGCAAGATCACCACCCCGGGTCAGGCGCTGGACTGTCTGGCCGCCGGCGCGGACTTCGTGCTCATCGGGCGCGCCGCCATCCTGCACCACGATTTCCCG
>BFBZ01001563.1_pt1 | contig 14813 bp, 14 predicted proteins | sample 1888401 | NCBI WGS metagenome assembly BFBZ01 (sample SAMD00112614, study PRJDB3348) | symbiont metagenome | host: Chara braunii | reverse complement strand
CCAGCCGCTGCCATGCATGCGGCTGATCAGCCCGAGCGCCGCCGTATCGATGTGGCCGCGCGCGGCATCCAGCACGAATTCATCCGACACATGGGCACAGACCACCTCGCCGATCACGGTCAATTGGCGTGGACCGGTGACCACCGATGTGAGATTGCGGCATTCGAAAGCCACCGGACTGTCGGCGATGCGCGGCGGCGCGACCTTCTCCGACCGCATGGTGCGCAAGCCGGCAATCGCCAGTTCGTCAACCTCGGGCGGCGCGTCGACGCAGGTCGCATTCATCGCTTCAGCCATGCGGGCCGGCACCAGATGCACGACGAACTCGCCGGTCGCCAGAATGTTCGCCGCCGTGTCCTTGAAGCCCTTCTCGGGGTGGCGCAGCAGGCCGAGCGCCACGGTCGGCGGCTCATGGCCCATGACATTGAAAAAGCTGAACGGCGCGGCATTGGCGACGCCCTCGGGCGAGCGGGTTGTGACCCAGGCGATCGGCCGCGGGGTGACGGTGGCGGTCAGGATCTTGTAGCGGATATCGGCCGCAAGCGCGGTCATGTCGAACAGCATGGGTCCTCAGGCTCCGGCCTTGACGTTGCCGACCGTCGAGACCGCGGCCTTCGGCGCGATATCGACGACGAGCTGGAACACGTCGGGCCGCGCATAGTGGCCGGTCGCGTCGAAATCGAACTTGCCGCGCGCGACCTCATCGAGGTCGATCTCGGCATAGAGGATGGTCTCGCCGGTGAAGTCCGGACCGGCCAGCACCCGGCCCAGCGGATCGACGATGGCGCTGCCGCCACGCATCAGCACGGTCTGCGGATCGTCGCCCAGCGCGCATTCGACATCCCGGGGATAGGCGTCGCGCCGGATATGCTGGCAGGCGGTCAGCACGAAGCAACGGCCCTCCAATGCGACATGGCGCATGGATGGCAGCCAGGTGTCGCGATCATCGGCGGTCGGCGCGCAATAGATGCTGATGCCCTGGCTGAACATATGCATGCGCAGCATGGGCATGTAGTTCTCCCAGCAGATCACCGCGCCGATCCGCCCGAGCGAGGTGTCGAAAACCGGCATGGTGGAGCCGTCGCCGAAACCCCAGATCAGCCTTTCGCCGGCGGTCGGCATCAGCTTGCGATGCTTGCCGACAAGACCTGCCTCGCCGTCGAAGAACAGCACGGTACAATAGAGCGTGCCCAGTTCACGCTCGATGCAGCCGATCACGGCAAACAGGCCGGTCGCGGCCGTGGCTGCCGCGATCGTCTCGACCTCCGGTCCGTCGAGATCGATCGCCTGCTCCCAATAGAGCCGGAAGGCCTCGCGGCCCTCGGGCCTGCGCATGCCCACCGGCGCGCCGAACGAAGCGCCCTTCGGATAGCCGCCGAGGAAAGCCTCTGGAAAGACGATGAGCCGGGCGCCGGCCTTGGCGGCCTCGTCGATCAGCGCTGCGGCCTTGGCCGCGGAGGCCATCGTATCGGCGGGGCATGAGGCGGCCTGGGCGACGGCGGCCTTGTAACTGACGGTCTTGGTACGGGTCATGGTTTCGATCCGGAACAGAAAGCGCGGACGGGGACCACGGGCAGCCCGGGGGGCGGCCCGTGGCATGGGAACGCCAGGTTCAAAGTTCCTTGGTCAGTTGCGGCTTGCTCGGCAGCACCAGGACCCCGATGACCAGGGTGACCGCGGTAATGACGACCGGGTACCAGAGACCGGCAAAGACATCACCGACCGCCAGAGACAGATAGGTCGCGAAGAACGGCAGGAAGCCGCCGAAAATGCCGGCCCCGATGTGATAAGGGAAAGACAGTGCCGTGTAGCGGATATTGGCGGGGAACAGCTCGACCAGGAACGACGCCACCGGGCCGTAGATCATCGCCACCACGATGGTCATGATCACCAGCAGCAGGACGATCCTGGCGGAGGCGACCTCTGCCGGATTGGCCTTGGCGGGATAACCGGCCTCGGCCAGGACCTTGCGATAGGCCGCCGGATCATAACCTTGGACGGTCTTGCCCTGGACCGAAATCGCCACCGCCTGGCCCTGGATCGGCGCGGCATAGGTGAAGTTGATGCCGCTTGCGATCAGCAGTTTCTTGGCCTGCACGCAGGGCTTGGCATGGTCGCCGTGGGTGTTCAGCAACGAAGCGGCGAGCCCGAAATTGCAGGCGTCGCTCGCGGTATCGGCGTGCACGGTGACCGGCGCGCTGCGGGTCACCGCGACCAGTTGCGGGTTGCCGGCTTCCATCAGCATGGCAAACATCGGCCGGTAGCACAGCGCCGCCAGCAGCAGGCCTGCCATCATCAGCCACTTGCGGCCGATCCGGTCCGACAGCCAGCCGAACAGGATGAAGCTCGGCGAGCCGATCAACAGGCCGAGCGCCATCAGCATGTAGGAGGTCTGCAGGTCGATCTTCACAACCTGTTGCATGAAGATCATCACGTAGAACTGGCCGGTGAAATAGGACGCGCCCATGCCGGCGGTGACGCCGAACAGCGCGATCAGGATCAGGCGAAGGCTGGACCAGCGGCCGAAGGTATCGCGCACCGGGTTCTTCGACAGGCGACGCTCGGCCTTCATGCGCGCGAAAACCGGCGATTCATGCAGCTTGGCGCGGACATAGATCGAGAAGGCCAGCATGGCGATCGAAAGGATGAAGGGCAGGCGCCAGCCCCAGGCCTTGAAGGCCTCCTCGGTCATGAAGGCCTGCGTGCCCAGGATGACGACGATCGACAGGGCGAGCCCGATCGACGAGGTGATCTGGATCCAGCCGGTCAGCAGGCCGCGCCGGTCGGCGCGGGAATGCTCGGCGACATAGATGACCGCGCCGCCATATTCGCCGCCGACCGCCAGCCCCTGCACCAGGCGCAGCACCAGCAGCGAGATCCAGGCGGCGTGGCCGACCGAGGCATAGCTCGGCAGAAAACCGATCAGCGCCGTGCTGCCGCCCATCATCACAATGGTGATGAGGAAGGTGTATTTGCGGCCGACCATGTCGCCGATGCGGCCGAACAGGATGGCGCCGATCGGCCGGACGACGAAACCGGCGGCCAGCGCGCCGAGCGAGGCCAGCAGCGCCGCGGTCGGATTGTCGGGTGGGAACAGCACCGAACTCATGAACACCGCGAGCGAGCCGTAGATGAAGAAATCATACCACTCGAACACCGTGCCGAGTGTCGAGGCGAGCACGACCTGCCGCTCCTCATTGCGCGTGAAGTCGCGTTCGGCCGCGGCCGTCATCGTCGTCGCATCCATTGCCATTCCCCTGATCTGGCCTTGCGAGGGCCCGCCGGGTGATCTCCGGTGGACCGTCAAATTCTCTATCGTCAAAAAGATATGATACTGTCAAATATCGCAAGCTTGAATTTTCAACCGCCAGCGCCCAAACTTCCGGCACCTGCAAGATCAGATAGAAGCGATTGATTCCAAAGGACATTCAGTGGCAGAGCCCCGCGAACCCCAGGCCCGCAAGGCTTTGGAAAAGTCGACTTCCGTTGGTGCGGCGGCCAAGCCGAAACAGGCAAAGGTGGTCAAACCGCCCAAGGCGGAACGCTCCGGCCGGCGCGGCATCCAGTCGATCGAGATCGGCTTCAAGATCCTCGACGTCCTGCGCACCGAGCGGCGGCCGGTGCCGCTCAAGACAATCGCGGCCGGCACCGGCATGTCGGCCGCCAATGTCCATTATTATCTCGTGAGCTTTCAGGCGGTCGGCATCGTCCGGCAGGAGGCCGACACCGGCTGCTACGCGCTCGGGCCCTACGCACTGAAGCTCGGCATGGCGGCGATCGAGCAGTTCGACGTGTTCACCGCGGCCCGGCCGGTGATGGCGGAACTCGCCACCACCATCGGCCATACCGTGTTTCTCGGCGTCTGGGGCAATCGCGGACCGACCATCGTCTACCGGGTGGAGGGCGGCAGCAGCCGGCCGATCATCGAATTGCGCGTCGGCAGCGTGCTGACCCTGCTCCGCTCGGCGCTCGGCCGCAATTTCCTGGCGCATCTGCCCGCTGACATCACCAGTGCGATGCTCGACCAGGAACTGCTGGAGGAGCGGTCGCATGCCTCGGTCGTCAAGGTCGACGACACGCCGACCGCAAGGGCCGAGGTGGACGACATGGTGGCGACGATACGGCAGAACGGCATCAGCCGGTGCCGCGACGCCCTGCTGGCCAACTTCACCTCGCTGTCGGCGCCGATCTTCGACCAGGGCGGCTTCATGATCGCCGCCATCACGCTGATGGGGCCGATCGGCACGCTCGACGACGACCTGGAGGGCCCGACCGCCGAAGCCCTGCGCGCCCAGGCCCGCGCTATCTCGGCCACCGCTGGCTGGGCGCCGTGATCGATGCGGCCAGCGGCCTCGGGAAGCTACGCACTGGCCGCCTGGTCCATCGGATGTCGGGTCCAGGATGGGCGCATGCCAGGGACGGGCGGCTCTATGGGGCGCCCTTCTGCGCCGCCACCAGCAGGAAGGCCGGGCGTTCGCGCTCGATGGCCAGCACCGGCTGTGCGGTGATCTGCGCCGCGGTCGGGCCCCACTCCTCGACATGGGTCACGGTCAAGCCGAGGCCGATGAGCAGGTTGAGATAGGTCCCGATGGTCCGGTGCTGCTTGATCACGCCTTTGGCCAGCCAGTCGGTCGTGCGTGGCCCCTCGTCGAGATAGCGATCGACCGGCCAGACCTTGCGGCCGGCGTCGTCGACGGTCCAGTCCGGAGCCGAGGGCGCGGTATAGATCGGGTGTTCCGCCGAGAAGATCAGGCGGCCGCCGGGGACCAGTGCCCGGCCCACCTCCGCCACCAGCCGTTCCAGATTTTCGATATAGTGCAGGGTCAGCGAGCTGTAGATCAGGTCGAAGGCGGCGGGCCGCAGCACGATCTGTTCGAGGTCCCCGCGGGCATAGCTGATCGCGGCATCGGCCGTCGCGTCCCTCGCCTTCGCCAGCATGTTCTCGGAGACGTCGACGCCGTGAACCTCGGCTGCCCCCATGGCGCGCGCCGCACGGCAGAACCAGCCGAAGCCGCAGCCGAGATCCAGGACCTTCCGTCCTGCGAGATCCGGCAACAGGGCTTTCAGCGCCGGCCATTCCGGCGCGGCCTCCAGGCCTTCGACGGAACGCGGCAGCCGGCTATAGCCCTCGAAAAAGGCCGGCTGATCATAGATGTTCTGGGTCATCGCCATGCTCGCTGCCGATCGCGGTGCCCGGCAATAGCGGTCACCGCCGGACCATCGCCAGCCGGCAGCCGGGCGTCAAGGCAACGACACCGCCGCCTCGGCCGCCCCCGGCCGGCCGACGACTACCGCGTCGCCTGCGCCAGACCGGCATCCGGCGCCGCCCGCGGCTTGAGGCCGAACAGCGGCCGGAGCCAGCCGACCCGCCTGACAATCTCATAGGCCAGCGCACAGGTCGCAGCGGTCGCCAGGATCACGATCGAAGCCTCGAGCCAGACCGGCAGATCCGCGCGGCGCAACGCGTAGGCCGCGACGATGATCGCCGTCTGATGGACGATGTAATAGGGAAACACGGCTTCCGTCAGATAGCGCCGCGCCGGCGTATCGCGCCGCGGCAGCCAGCGCCGGCCGAAGCCGAGAACGGCGACGATCCAGCACCATTGGTCGATGCCGTAGACGATCCGCTGGCCGAGCAGCAGGATCTCCGAGGACAGGCCCTGCTGGCGGGCCGCATAGGCGGCGACAAAAAGCGCATAGGCGACAAGTGCACCGACCAGGGCCGGCCAGCGCCACTGTTCCAGCTCGCGCCAGACCGCTTCCGAACGCGCGATGAGGAAACCGAGCAGGAAGGCCGAGACGTAGAGCGCGTGGGCATACCAGTCGCCGAACAAGGCGTGGGTTTCGGGGAACCGCGGAAACAGCACGACCCGGTAGGTCGCCAGCACGATACAGGGCCAGAGCAGAAGGCCGGGCCCGGCCAGGATCCTGGACAACGTGGTCTCGGCTCGCCTGGCAAATCCGGGCGCCAGCGCCAGCAGGCCGAACAGCAGCATCGAATAGACCCAGAGATAGACGACGAACCAGAGATGGTTCCAGGTCGGCATGACGATGCAGGGCGACCGCCCGGCCGCTCCCGTGCAGAACTGCCCGGCGAAAGCCAGGTAATGCTGCCGGTAGAACTCGGCGAAGCTGCCGGCATAGCCGGAGCTCTCGACCACCTGCAGGTAGGACTGGGGCGGGACGACGACGAGCATGCCGAAGATCAGCGGCGGCAGGAGCCGCGCCGAGCGCTGTCCCGCCAGCCGGCCCGGCCGAAGCTTGCCGGCCATGAAGGCGGTGGCTGCACCCGAGACGACAAACAGCAAGGCCAGCCGCCAGGGATTGAGCGCCAGCATGAACGGCTCGAGCGCTGCAAGCCGGTGGCTGCTCTTCACATGAAAGGGCCAGGTCACGTAGAGCATGCCGACGTGGTAGAGAATGAGCAGGCCGAACGCCGCGATGCGGATCCAGTCGAGATCGATGCGGCGCGCATCCGGCCCAGGCGTCGGTTCAGTCATGATATCAGGTCCGCTGCTGGTCATGGGCATAGCCATTCCGTTCGGAGCCTCATCGAGCCTGCCCTGCCCGCCGCCGTCGAGATGGCACGGGAGCAAAGACGCGACGAATGGGACGGACGGAACCGCGCGGGGACAGGCGGTGGTGACAGCGTGACGAGCGGGAACGGGCGCCTCCCCTTAGCCGAGCCGGCGGCGCGCCTCGCGCGCTGGAAAATCCATGCCGTGTTGGCGGCGGTCCTGCTCGCGGTGGCCGTCGTCAATGCCGTCACCACGGTCGACGACGCGGCGCGCTTCGGCGGGCGGAGGCTCGATCTGTCGAGGATCCTGCTCTGGGAGCTTTCGAGCGTCGCCGTCGTTTTCGCGCTGGCGCCGCTGATCCGCTGGGGCGCCCTGCATGTCAGGGGTGGTGGCGGCGCTGCTTTCGCGCGGGCCTTGCTGATCAATGCCGGCATGGTCCTGATCTTCACGGCGCTGCATGTCGCAGGCATGATCGCGCTGCGCAAGATCGGCCATGGCATCGCCGGCTACGGGCCCTATGATTTCGACCTGTCGCTCGCCAATCTCGTCTACGAGCTGCGCAAGGACGCGCTGACCTATCTGCTGATCGGCGCGACCTTCTGGCTCAACGAGAGCTGGGACCATCGTGGACCGCAAACCGAGGGCGCGGCCACAGACGCAGGTCCGGAAGCGACGCCCCAAGCCGCCGTGCCCCAAACCTTCTGGCTGCGCGACGGGACGACCAGCATCAAGATCGACCCCACCGCCATCGTCTGGGTTCAGTCAGCCGGAAACTACGTCGAATATTGCCTGACAGGCGGCCAGCGGCACCTCGTCCGTGGAACCCTGCGCGCCGAGGAGCAACGCCTGCGTCCCCATGGCATTATCCGGGTGCACCGGACGCGGCTGGTCAACCCCGCGTGGATCGCACGGATCGACATGCGCCCGTCCGGAGACGCGGAGCTGCGGCTCGAAACCGGTGAGACCATTGCAGCCAGCCGCCGCTACGGCATCGGCGAGACCCTCAAGCAGGCGGTGCAGGCACCGCTGAACGGCGCGCCGGCCGGCTCATAGCGAGGCCCGCGCTCCGCTTATATCGCCTCGTCGGCCGGACATCGTGCCGCAGTTGACCTTACGTCATGCTCATGCAGGATCGGCGCGGGCGACGTGGGACAACTCGAAACGAAAGGCAGCCGCGCAAGCGGTGGCTCCAGGGAATTCCATGCCGTTCAACCGACCTTTTCGCGCGGCCCTCGTGCTCGCGCTGGTGAGCTTCGTCACCGATTCCGCCCTCGCGAATACCGGGATCCGAACCTTCGACAACTGGGTTGTCGGCTGCGACAACACGCTGACCTGCCGGGCGATCGGCACCATGGCCGGCGAGGCCGATGCCGGATCCTATGTCGTGCTCGACCGGACCGCTGGTCCGGACGCGACCGCCAGGCTGCGTTTCGTGCGCGAGAACGCGCCGGTCGGCGACGCCCAGGGCCTGGTGTTGCGCGTCGATGCCGGTGCGGCGCTGACGCTCGCCGGCACTGCGTTCAGAGCCATCGAGCAGGAATCCAACGACAAGCCGGAAGCCTCGGAACTCGTCGAACCGACGGCCGTGACGCGAGCCCTCGGGGCCATGGGTCAAGGCCGCGCGCTGCGTTTCGGCGGCCAGGCGCCCGCCGCCGATGCCCCCGCCGTCTCGCTCGCCGGACTGGCAGAGGCGCTGCGCTTCATCGACGAGGCGCAGGGTCGCCAGGACACTGTCACGGCACTGCTGGTCAAAGGCACCAAGTCCGCTTCCGCCGTGCCGGCCGCGCCGGCCATGCCGGTGCTGGCCGTCGTGGTGCCGAACACGAGCCGGGCGGCGCCGAGCGCCGTGCCGCGCGCGCTGATCCAGCGGCATATCCGCGAAACCAGGGACGACGACTGCGACCTGGGCAATCGGGCGCCGGCCACCCGCGTCATACGCCTGTCGAACAACGCCTTGCTCTACGAGATCGGTTGCTGGCGCGCCGCATCCCAATCCGGCTCGATGTTCTATCTCGGCGCCGACGCCCAGCCCGCCAATGCGAGCCGCGTCGATTTCGAGACCCTCGATGCGGAAACCGGGCGCATGGGTCGGCCGATCCAGGCCCTGACCAGCGCCAGCGGCCTGGAGGAAATGTCCGCCGCCACCCTCTCCTCCCTGCACAAGGATCGCGGCGCCGGAGATTGCGGCACATCGGCGAGCTGGGTCTGGACCGGGCGCGCTTTCCGCCTGAGCAGCTATGCCACCATGCCCGCCTGCAAGGGCATGCCTCCGGAAGACTGGATCACGCTCTGGCGCACCGGCACGCGCTAGGATCCGGGCTCAGCGCGGCGGCGGCGCCGAGGCGCCGACCCGCACGAGCACCTCGCGCGGAATGCCGTGGTCCCTGATCGCATCCTCATGCCGGCGAAAACCGCAGAGCTCGCGCTGGACGAAATAGCTGAACACCGTATCGGCCGCCGCCTGGACCCGCCCCGCGCGGTCCGGGCCGTCACCGCCGAAAGCCGCGAGGGCCGCGAGGCTCGCGGCGACCGCCCGCCCGGCGCGACCGAGCGAGGAGGCCTGTTCGGCGATGATCTCATGGGCAAGGGCCGTATCCACGGCGTCCATCGAACGCTGGGTCAACCGGCTGCGCGGCGAAAACGAGACCAAGGGCCACTCCCCTTCAATTGACCACGCCAGCCAACCAGCAGCCGGCACCGCTGGCAAGTCCCTGACTTGACAGACAGCACAGGTGCGCGCGTCACTCATCTGCAAGCATGTCGTCGTTACCTTTGGCTCTACTTTCGGATGTACCCATCATGCCAGCTTCGACGTCGCACAAGACCGCCCCCCTGCCGTCACGCACCGAACGCGCGGAGGCCGGCAAGAAGCTGCGCGCGGCGGTTCCGCGCGAAAGCCATGCCGATTTCGCGCCAGCGCCGGGCCGCAATCCTGCGGCCATCCTGGCGGAATCCGATTCGAGCCGGATCGCCAGCCTGGTTCCGATCCGCTACGAGCGCATGCTGACCTCTCCCTTCACCTTCTTGCGTGGCGCTGCGTCGATCATGGCGACCGACCTCGCGGCCATGCCGCCCATCGGGCTTCCGGTGCAGGCCTGCGGGGATTGCCATCTCATGAATTTCGGCGCGTTCGGTACGCCCGAGGGCCGCATCCTCTTCGACATCAATGATTTCGACGAGACCCTGCCGGGTGTCGACTTCATCGTCGACCTGAAGCGTCTCGTCGCGAGCATTGCGGTCGCGGCGCTCGATGCCGGCCATTCCGAAAAGAAGGCCAGGACCTTCGCGGCCTCTACCGCGCGCGCCTATCGCGAATTCATGCGCGAACTGGCCGGCCTTTCACCGCTCGCCATCTGGCATACCCGCATGGATCTCGCGCGCGAAGCCCAGCGGATCGCCGATGCCAAGCTGCGGGAGCAGATCCTCGCCACCCTCGTCAAGGCGAAGAAGACGCTGTCGCTCGACGACAATTTCCCGCATCTCGCCAAGACTAAGAACGGCGTCTGCAGGATCGAGGACCGGCCACCGCTGATCTACCATCTCGATGAAGCCGGCAACGGCCATGATGCGGTCAATGCGCGCGCCACGCTGGTGACCTATCAGGCCGCCCTGCCGCCCGAACGGCGCGTTCTTCTGGACCGCTTCCACCTGGAGGACGTCGCCTTCAAGGTTGTCGGCGTCGGCAGCGTCGGCACGTTCTGCGCCATCGGTCTCTACCTGACCGGCGATGACGAGCCCATGTTCCTGCAGATCAAGGAAGCTCAGACCTCGGTCCTGGAGCGGCTGCGTCCCGGCGGCAAGCGTGTCACCCATCAGGGCACCAGGGTCGTCGAGGGCCAGCGGATCATGCAGGCCGCGAGCGACGCCTTTCTCGGCTGGGTCGAGGACCGCAAGGCCAACCGATATTACTACGTGCGGCAATTGAAGAACCGCCGGCTCGGCTCGATCGGCGAGGTCATGGAAGGCAATGCGCTCGTCGAATATGCCTCGCTCTGCGGTCGGACGCTCGCGCGCGCCCATGCCCGCTCGGGCGACCCTGCCGCGATCAGCGGCTATATCGGCAAATCCGGCGCGCTCGATGACGCCCTGGCGTCGTTCGCGCTGAGCTATGCCCATCAGACGGTCGCCGATCATGCCGCCGTAACGCAGGACCGGGCCAAGCCGAAGCGGCGTTCGCGCGGCTAGCCCGGCAGTGGCGCAAAGGCTTGGCAGGGGCGGGCCACGGGTTCGCTGCGCAGCCCGATTACCGTGCCTTGCCAGGCGCTTGGGCGATGTCCTTGCAATCTTGATTCCGATAGCGCTTCGTCGGCGCCGGCTCATTCCGTCAGGTTGAGCGGCGCGAAATCGGACAGCCAGACCGCTTGCCGCCAGCGCGCCAGTAGCTTCAACGCGGCACCGGGTGCGCCGTCATTCACCACGGCGCTCCACAGGCCGACCGTTGCCCCGCCGGCCGGAACGATGCGCTGCTCCACCGCGCTGAGCGGCAATCCCTCGATCGGCACCGTCATCTCGGGTTTCCAGGCGGCCAGCCGCGTGGCGACCGTGGCGAGGCCCCGCCTGGCCTCCGCCGGCGGGCCCTCGTAGTGAAGCGCCGCGACGATTCGTTCCTGCCCACCGCGCCTGACCACGCCGACCAGGGCGTAGGTCCATGGCGGCATGACCATCCGCAGGGGCGGCCGCAGCTCCAGGGCGCCCGATAGCGCCGATGTCGCGTCCGGCGGCGGCCGGACCGGCAAAGCGAAGCGCTCGACGTCGAGCCCGAAGCCGGCCATGAGGTCTCCCCGACCGCCACCGCCCGTGGAGGCCACCTGGCTCAGGGACCTGAATCCCGCGATGCGGGGCCGCACCGGCTGGGCGAGATTGCCCGCCGCCGCGTCGAGCCCCGCCCAGTTCGCCGCCCAGATGAGCACGCGTCCGGAAAGCGCCAGGCGCTGCGCGGCCCAGGGCTGCAGCCGGAACGGATCCGGCGTCCGGCGCGGATCGATGGTGTCGTCGGCGCCAAAGGCGAAGGCCTCGCCCGCCGGACGGTCATGGCGCTGAAAATCGCGCGCGGCGAGCGCCGCCGGCAGGGCGCCGGCGAAGCCGTCCGGACCGGTGACGGCGATGACCTGGGTCGTCGCATCACCGATGACGAGAACACCCGTCAACGCCGTGAAGTCGACGCCGGTCAGCGCACGCGCTTCGTCCGGACGGGCGAAGCCGCTGAGAAGACGATTCAGAGCGATCGAGTCCGCGACGCCTTCGCGCGGCACCCCGACCAGGCTGGGATCGACGAAGTCGAAGGCGGTCGGCTGGCTGGCCGGCGCCGGCGTGTCGGCCAGAACGCCGGCGAGCCGGTCGAGGCCGTCGGAAGCCAGCACGGGCTGGAATGTCAGGAGAATGGCGAAACAGGCGCCGGCAAGGCGCCCCGATCCGGTAGTCGATGACGGCATTCTGATGCGGGCCTGTTTCAACGTTCGAGGACGCTGAGCCGGCAAGGCTGATCGCCGGCTCCGACGCCTTGATCGCAACTGGTCATTTCCGGTAGTCGCCGTGCGGGCGAGGCCTCGTCACATCAAACCGAAACAGTTGACCTTGCACCCGTGTCAGGCCCCCACTTGCGCCAGATGGGCCGCCGCCTCGTCCAGCAGCCACTCGCGAAAGGCCCGGATCGCCGGCCGCATCGCCGCGGCCTCCAGACAGACCACGTAATATTGGTAAGGACCGCGCACCTGCTGCGGGAAAGGCCGTACCAGCCGACCGGCGTCGAGATAGTCGCCGATCAAGACACTGGTCGCCATCGCGACACCCTGCCCCGAGGCCGCGGCCTGCAGCGACAGGAACGTATGGGAGAATTGCGGTCCCCGACTGCCGTCGACGCCCTCGACGCCGAGGAGATCGAGCCAGCGCGGCCAGGTGACCCGGTCCGGCTCGCCCTCAGGAATCTCCTGCAGCAGCGTGTGATGGCGCAGGTCGGCCGGCTCGCGCAGCGGCCGGTCGGGATCGTTGAGCAAGGCGGAACTGCACACGGGGAAGAAATTTTCCTCCATCAGCAGGTCGCTGCGCAGCCCCGGATAGACCCCGCGCCCGGAGCGGATGCCGACGTCGACATCGTCGCTGATGAAATCGGCCAGGCCATGGGACACCGAGATCCGCACCTCGAATTCCGGATGGCGGGCCTTGAAGCCGCCGAGCCGTGGGATCAGCCAGCTCGTGGCGAGGCTCGGCAAGGTACTGACCGTCAGCACATTGGCGGTGTCCGGGCGCAGGGCCTTGATGGTTGCCTCGTTCAACTGGTCGAGCAGTTGCGAGAGCGAAGCGGCATAACGCTCGCCCATGGCGGTCAGGGCAACGCCCTTGCTCGGCAGCCGAACAAACAGCGGGCGCTTCAACCAGGCTTCGAGGGTCCGCACCTGCTGGCCGACCGCGCTGGCCGTAACCGCGAGCTCGTCCCCCGCCCTTTCGAAATTGAGGTGGCGAGCCGCCGCCTCGAAGACACGCAGCGCAGTGAGGGGCGGCAGGTGGCGACGGGTCATCGGACGGCCAAGCTGTTCTTGGGCAGAGGCGTAGAACATGTCATTTGCTCCACCCCCAAGCAAGTAGCAATTTTCATATAGAGAATATGGCATCGGGGACGGCGATCATGAACATCGGATGTGCCACAGACGAACTTCTTCACCAGAGCATTTCATCAAGGGCCGGCGAGAGCCGCTTGCTGGCGCTGGTGCTGCGCATCGAGGCCTGGTTTGCCGCCCGTGTCAGCGCGCGCTCGCTCTACGGCCTCGACGACCGCGCCCTCGCCGATCTCGGCCTGTCACGTGCCGATGTCGAGGCCATCAATGCCAAGACCGGGGCGTTCAACCCCATCCCCTCGCTCTGATCGACCAGCCGGCAGGCTTCGCCCCGCGCGCCTCGACACTGAAAGGTTGCTCCCATGACCTGCTCCGCCTGCCTGCCTGTTCGCCCCAGGTCGGCCACGACCGACACCTCGCCGCCTCAGGCCTTCCTGGACCGTGTGGCGCATTTCGTCGCTCTCGGCGACTGGTCCATCGCACGCATCAGGACCCGCAGGGCGGTGGCCGGGCTGACGGCCCGCCAGCTCGCCGATGCCGGCATCGCAGCGCCAGCAGTCCATCACCGTCAATGGCATGCCGACCATCTTTCTCGCCTTCAGCGGCAAGGATTCGGATGGCGAGCAAGCCGAAATCAGCGTCGGCATTCTTATCGTCAATCCGTCGACGGTGCTGATCCTGAGCTATTGGGGCTCGAAGGAAGGCGAAAAGACTTATGCCGCCGAACTCAACGCCATCCTGCAGAGCCTGACCAAGGTCGAATAGCGTCGCGAGGCCGAACGACCCTCAGGGATAAAGACCGTAGTCTTCCCAGTCACGTTGCGGGATCTGGTCGCCGATCGCGTAGTTCAGCGACAGGACCCGCATGCGGTCCGGCGTCGCCTGGCATTCGAATGTCAGGCGATACCAATGGCCGCCGCTGCGAAACGCGGCGCCTTCGCTGTCGATCGAATCGCCCGAGCGGCGTGGTTCCGAGATCGCGCCGGCCAGCACCTTGTCCGGACGGTAGGGACTGGTGTCGTCCTTGATCCGCTGCATGACGGCGATGTCGCAGACCTGCTCCAGCCGTGTTTCCGGTTCCAGGCGGCGAAGTGAGGCCTCGAGCCGCGCATCCGCGCCCATGGCGCTCGACAGCGCCAGGCCGGTCCCGATGACGCCAAGCACGCATGCCTTCATGCTGAACGACTCCTTACGTTGCGACGGCCGGCTTCTAACAGCCGGATCTGGGCGCCAGCAAGGCAAGCGGCCGGACAATGAGACTGACCGGCATGCATCACCTGCGCGCCTCGACGGCCGTGCGTGGCCGGCTGGCGAAAACGACAGGATCCAGCCCGCCTAGAAGTCCATGTCGCCCATGCCGCCCCCCATGCCCGGCGCGCCGCCGGCGCCCACCTTTTGAGGCTTCGGCAAATCGGCGATGAGGGCCTCGGTGGTGATCATCAGGCTGGCCACCGACGCCGCGTCCTGCAGCGCGGTCCGGACTACCTTGGCCGGATCGATCACGCCGGCGGCGACCAAATCCTGGTAGGCGCCGGTCGCGGCATTGAAGCCCCAGTTATAGTCCTTCTTCTCCATCAACTTGCCAATTACGACGGACCCGTCCTCGCCGGCATTCTCCGCGATCTGCCGGGCCGGCGCCTGCAGCGCGCGGCGCACGATATCGACGCCGGTCCGCTGGTCGTCATTGTCCGGGCTGAGCGCGGCCAGCGCCCTGAGCGAACGCAGCAGCGCCACCCCGCCGCCG
>BFBZ01001562.1_pt1 | contig 14813 bp, 11 predicted proteins | sample 1888401 | NCBI WGS metagenome assembly BFBZ01 (sample SAMD00112614, study PRJDB3348) | symbiont metagenome | host: Chara braunii | reverse complement strand
GCCGGTGCGCAGCCTCGCCGAGCTGACCGCCTGGGCCAAGGCCCATGCGGACGCGGCGAGTTTCGCTTCGTTTGGCCGCGGCGCCTCCAATCATCTGGGTTTCGAGGTGCTGAAGCGCCGTCTCGGCGTCGAAATCGTCCATGTGCCCTATGGCGGCAGTGCGCCGGCAATGAAGGACCTGCTCGGCGGCCATGTGCCGATGATGCTGGGCGACCTGCAGAATGTCCGCGAGCAGGTGACGGCCGGCACGCTCCGGGCGGTGGCGGTCGCCAACGAGACGCGGCTCGCCTCGCTGCCCGACGTGCCGACGGTCGAGGAGGCCGGCATAGCGGGCTTCACCTCGAAGTCCTGGTTCGGACTGGTGATGCGGTCAGGCACGCCCGAGCCGATCGTCGCGCGGTGGAACGCCGCGGTGCGGGCGGCGCTCGAGGACCCGGCGGTGCGCGCCAAGCTCGAGCCGCATGGCGTGACGCTGAGCAACACGACGCCGGCCGAGTTCGGCGCTTTCCTGCGCAGCGAGGCGGCCAAGGCCGCAGCCGCGATCCGCCTCGCCGGATTGAAATGACGGCGGGGCGGCCGCGGGGCCGCCCGGATCAATCCCGGTCCCAGCGCTGCTGCTGGGCCGAGACGGCCATGTAGTCGTAGTAGAAGTCGGAAATGGCCCAATAGGCCTGGCTGTCGCGGTGGAACGCCGCCTGGTGCTCGTAGATCTTCTTGAACGACGGGTTCTGCTCCGACATTTCCTTGTAGAGGTCGAGCGCGATCTTGTAGCTGGCGCGCAGAATGTCGTTCGGCAGCGGTCGCAATTGCGCGCCGGCGGCGACCAGCCGGCGCAGCGCCGGCGGGTTCAGCACGTCATATTTCGCCTGCATGTCGTGGCCGGCCATGGCCGCGGCGGTTCTCAGGATGGTCTGGTAGGTCTTGGGCAGCGCCTTCCACTTGTCGAGATTGAAGAAGAAGCTGAGCTCGGCGCCGCCCTCCCAGAAGGCCGGATAATAGTAGTAGGGCGCGATCTTCACGAAACCGAGCTTCTCGTCGTCATAGGGCCCGACGAATTCGGCCGCGTCGAGCACGCCGCGCTCCAGCGCCGGGTAGATGTCGCCGGCGCCGAGCTGCTGGGGGATCACGCCGAGCTTCTGCAGCACCGTGCCGCCGAGCCCGCCGATGCGCATCTTCAGCCCGCTGAGATCGGCCCTGGACTTGATCTCCTTGCGGAACCAGCCGCCCATCTGGGTGCCGGTATTGCCGGCCGGCAGGTTGAAGAGGCCGAATTTTGCGTAGAACTCGTTCAACAGCTCGATGCCGCCGCCGCGGTAGAGCCAGGCGTTCTGCTGGCGGCTGTTGGGCCCCCACGGGATCGCCGTACCGAAAGCAAAACCGGTGTCCTTGCCGATGTAGAAATAGGAGCCGGTCTGGCCCATCTCGACCGTGCCGTTGCCGACAGCGTCGGCAACGGCCAGGGCCGGCACGACCTCGCCGGCGGCGAAGACCTGGATCTTGAACGCGCCATCGGTGGCATCCGAGACCAGCTCGGACAAGAAGGTGCAGGCGCCATAAAGGGTTTCGAGCGATTTCGGATAGCTGGAGGTCAGCCGCCAGGTGATGCTCGGGCTGGCTTGAGCGATGGCGGGGCTGGCGACCGCGACGGCGGCACTGCCGAGGCCGGCGGATTTGAGAAAGGCGCGGCGCTTCATCGGGACGTCTCCTTGGGGCCGATGTGATTCTTCTGGTTGGGGCCGGACGTTAGCGCATGAAGCAGCCCTGGCGAGCCGCTTCATTCCGTCCTGCGCAGAGATACTTACCGGCCCAAAAGCAAAAGGCCGTCGCTGATGCGACGGCCTTCGCCTGTCCAAAATCGGGTACCGCGAGCGGCGATCAACCCATGGTCGGGATCGAGAACTCGGCGCCGTCCTTGATGCCCGAGGGCCAGCGCGAGGTGATCGTCTTGGTCTTGGTGTAGAAGCGGAAAGCGTCCGGGCCATGCTGGTTCAGGTCGCCGAACGACGAACGCTTCCAGCCGCCGAAGGTGTAATAGGCCAGCGGCACCGGGATCGGCACATTGACGCCGACCATGCCGACCTGGACCTTGGCGGCGAAATCGCGGGCGGCGTCGCCGTCGCGGGTATAGATCGCGACGCCATTGCCATATTCGTGGTCATTGGCCAGCGACAGCGCCTCGTTATAGGTCTTGGCACGCACCACCGAGAGGACCGGTCCGAAGATCTCCTCCTGGTAGATGCGCATCTCCTTGGTGACGTTGTCGAACAGACAGCCGCCCATGTAGAAGCCGTTCTCGTAGCCCTGCATCTTGAAGCCGCGGCCGTCGACGACCAGCTTGGCGCCTTCCTTGATGCCGATATCGACATAACCCTTCACCCGCTCCAGCGCCTGGCTGGTGACGAGCGGGCCGAAATCGGCGTCGGCCGAGGTCGAGGGGCCGATCTTCAGGCCCTCGACGCGCGGCACCAGCCGCTCCATCAGCTTGTTGGCGGCCTCCTCGCCGACCGGCACGGCGACCGAGATCGCCATGCAGCGCTCGCCGGCCGAGCCGTAACCGGCGCCGATCAGCGCATCGGCGGCCTGGTCCATGTCGGCGTCGGGCATGATGATCATGTGGTTCTTGGCGCCGCCGAAGCACTGCACGCGCTTGCCGTTGGCGCAGCCGCGGGCATAGACATATTCGGCGATCGAGGTGGAGCCGACGAAGCCGACCGCCTTGATATCGGGATCGTCGAGCACGGCGTCGACCGATTCCTTGTCGCCATTGACGACGTTGAAGATGCCAGGCGGCAGGCCGGCCTCGATGAACAGCTCGGCGAGCATCATCGGCACGCCCGGGTCGCGCTCGGAGGGCTTCAGGACGAAGGCGTTGCCGGCGGCGATCGCAGGACCTGCCTTCCACAGCGGGATCATGGCCGGGAAGTTGAACGGCGTGATGCCGGCGACCACGCCGAGCGGCTGGCGCATCGAATAGATGTCGATGCCCGGGCCGGCGCCTTCGGTATATTCACCCTTCATCATCTGCGGCGCGCCGATCGAGAACTCGATCACTTCCAGGCCGCGCTGAATGTCGCCCTTGGCGTCGGGAATGGTTTTCCCGTGCTCCCGGGCGAGCAAGTCCGCCATCTTGTCGTTGTCGCGGGCGCAGAGCTCGAGGAACTTCATCAGCACGCGGGCGCGGCGCTGCGGATTGGTGGCGGCCCAGGCCGGCTGGGCGGCCTTGGCGTTTTCGACCGCGGCGCGAACCTCGGCCTTGGTCGCCAGCGCGACCTTGCCGAAGATCGAGCCGTCGAGCGGCTGGAACACGTCGGCGGTGCGGCCCGACTGGCCTGCGACATGCTTGCCGCCGATGAAATGTCCGTAGTTGCGCATGGAGGATCCTCCCTTTGGGTCGTTGCCGTCAGAACTAGAGCGCAACGGTGCCAGAACCAAGTGCGAAGATCGCGCATGCATTGTGCGCAATTTGGCGTAAGCTTTCACCATGACGCCAAACTGGGATCATGTGCGGGTGTTTCTCGCGGTGGCGCGCACCGGGCAGTTCCTGTCGGCGGCGCGTCTCTTGTCGCTCGACCATGCCACCGTGGCGCGGCGCATGTCGCTGCTGGAGGCGGCGCTCGGCGCGCATCTGTTCTCGCGCTCGACCGCCGGCGTGACGCTGACGCTTGCGGGCGAAAAATTCCTCAGCGCGGCGGAGGGCATGGAAACCGCCTGGCTGGATGCGCAGGCCAGCGTCTCGCAGGTCGACCGGGTCGTGTCGGGCACGGTGCGCATCGGGGCGCCGGAAGGCTTCGGCGGCCTGTTCCTGGCGCCGCGGGTCGGGCGGCTGGCCGAGCGCCATCCCGGGCTGACCATTCAGCTGGTGCCGCTGCAGCGGACCCTGTCGCTGTCGAAACGCGAAGCGGACCTTGCCATCGTCATCGACCCGCCGAAGGACGGCCGGCTCACCGTCCGCAAGCTGACCGATTACGGGCTCGGGCTTTATGCCGCGCGGGACTATCTCGCGCGCCACCCGGTGCCGATGGTCGCGGACGACCTGAAACGCCATCTGCTGGTTACCTCGGTGCAGGACCTGCACTATTCCGAGGCGCTGACCTATTATCCGCCGGCTTTCGATGCCGGGCAGCGGCGGTTCGAATGCGCCAGCGTGACGGCGCAGGTCGAAGCGGTGAAGGCGGGCGTCGGCATCGGCATCCTGCACCATTACGCCGCGCGCGACGTCGCCGGCCTGATGGCGATCCTGCCGGGCCTGAACATTCGCCGCAGCTACCACCTCGTCGCCCATGTCGATACGCGGCGGATCGCCCGCGTCGACGAGGCCTACCGGTTCATCATCGCGGAGGTGGAGGTCGCCGGCAGCCTGTTTTCATGACGGCGGTCCGGGATGACAGGGGGCAGGGGGGTCCAGGGTCGTGAAGAGCCTGGTGCCCGCGGGGGCGGACCCGCGGACACCAGGCCCGAGCATTTCCCAGGTAACGGCGACACCGGGAAACACTCTTGGGGACGGGCGGCGGCCGGCTATTCGGCTGCCACCCGGATCGGGGCATGCGGCTGGCTGTTGGCGGGGCTTGGCGGGGAGCCATGGCCATGGCCGCCGTCGCCTTCGCCCGGCTCGTCGGCGGGACCGATGAAGCGGCCGAACAGCCAGCCGAAGAAGCGGCCGACATCGTCCATGACCGTGTAGAAGGACGGCACGAAGACGAGGCTCAGCACGGTCGAGACGATCAGGCCGCCGATGACAGCGATAGCCATCGGCGCCCGGAATTCGCCACCGTCGCCCATGCCGATGGCTGGCGGGATCATGCCGACGGCCATGGCGAGGGTGGTCATGATGATCGGACGGGCACGCTTGCGGCCGGCATCGAGCATCGCCTCCTTGCGCGGCACGCCGTCGCGCACCCGTTCGACCGCGAAGTCGACCAGCATGATGGCGTTCTTGGTGACGATGCCCATCAGCATGAGAATGCCGATGACGACGGGCATGGAAATGGCGTTCTTGGTCAGCAGCAGCGCGATGATCACGCCGCCGAGCGACAGCGGCAGCGACATCAGGATGGTCAGCGGCTGGAACAGCGAGTGGAACAGCAGGACCAGCACGCCGAGCACCATCAGGAGGCCGGTGCCCATGGCGAGCGCGAAGCCCTGGAACACCTCCGCCATGATCTCGGCGTCGCCGCCGCGCTGGAACGACACGCCGGGCGGCAGGTTCTGCGCCGCCGGCAGCGCCATGACCATTTCGAGCGCCGGGCCGATTTCCAGGCCGCCGGTCAGATCGGTGCCGATATTGACCCGGCGCATGCGGTTGTAGCGCTCGATCGACGAGGGGCCCTGGCCGAAGGTGATGTCGGCCACCGCGGTGAGCGGCACCTGCTGGTTGGTCGCGGTGGTGACGGTGAGCTGCGACAGGAGGTCGAGATTGGTGCGCGCGGCGGTGTCGAGCTGGACCCGGATCGGGATCTGGCGGTCGCCGGCATTGAACTTGGCGAGATTGGCCGCGACGTCGCCGATGGTGGCGATGCGCACGGCCTCCGAGATCTGGTCGGTGGTGACGCCGTAGCGAGCGGCCTCGTCGGCGCGTGGCACGACGCGGATTTCCGGCCGGTCGAGGCCGGCGGCGGCGGCGACGTTGACGAAGCCGGGCAGGCGCCGCATCTCGGTTTCGAGACTGGCGACGGCCTTGTTCAGGTTGGCCGCGTCGGTGCCGCGCACGATGATCGACAATTCGCGCTCGCCATTGTCGTTGACATACCAGGCGCGGATATCCGGGATCTCGTTGAACAGGCCGGACACCGATTGCTGGATCTGGCGCTGGGTGCGGCTGCGCTCGGTTTTGTGGCTCAGCCGGACGATGACCGAGGCGCGGCGGATTTCGCGGGTGCCGGTCGGCGTCGAGCCGCCGACCACCAGGACCGAACGAACCTCCGGCACTTCCTTGCGCAGCAGTTTGGCCAGTTCGTCGGTCCGGTTGCGGGTGTCCTCCAGGGTCGAGCCCGGCGGCAGTTCCACCGAGACGACGAAACGCGCTTCGTCCGGGAAGGGAATGAAGCCGGTCGGCAGGAAGCGGATCGAGAAGATCGAGACGGCGAAGATGGCGATGCCGGCCATCAGCGTCAGGTAGCGGAACCGCATGGTGCCGTTCAGGAAGCGCAGATAGCCGCGCATCAGCCGGCCGTCCTTGGCTTCCTTGTGCTCGTGGGGCTTGAGGAAATAGGCCGCCAGCATGGGTGTCACCAGGCGCGCCACCAGAAGCGAGAACAGCACGGCGACCGCCACCACCAGGCCGAACTGCTTGAAATACTGGCCGGCAATGCCGCCCATGAACGACACCGGGGCGAACACCGCGACGATGGTGAAGGAGATGGCGATGACCGCCAGCCCGATCTCGTCGGCGGCCTCCATGGCGGCGCGATAGGGCGATTTGCCCATCTTCATATGGCGGACGATGTTCTCGATCTCGACGATGGCGTCGTCGACCAGGATGCCGGTCACCAGGATGATGGCGAGCAGCGACACCAGGTTCATCGAGAAGCCCATCATTTCCATGACCCAGAAGGTCGGGATGATGGACAGCGGCAGGGCGAAGGCGGAGATCAGCGTGGCGCGGAAGTCGCGCAGGAACAGGAAGACCACGATGACGGTGAGCAGGGCGCCCTCCATCAGCATTTCCATGGCCGAATGGTAATTGCCCTCGGTGTAGTTCACCGAATTGTCGATCTCGCTGAACGCGACGTTCGGGTTGGCCGCGCGCATGTCGTTGATCCGGGCGCGCGCCAGCGCCGCCACACGGGCGTCGGAGGCCCCCTTCGAGCGGAAGATCTGGAACGCCACCGTCGGCGTCTCGCCATTGACGCGGGTGAAGGCGCGCGGCTCCTCGTAGAGATCGCTGACCTTGCCGAGATCGGACAGGCGGACCTCGCGGCCTCCGGGCAGGACGATCTTGGTGCTGGCGAGGTCGTCGACATTGATGGCCGAGGCGAGCGTGCGGATCGACTGCTCCTGGCCGGCGACATCGCCGCGGCCGCCGGCCAGATCGACATTGGTGGCGCGCAGCTGGCGGTTGACGTCGCCGGCGGTGATGCCGAGGGCCATCAGCCGGTCGGGCTCCAGCGCGATGCGGATTTCGCGGGTAACGCCGCCGTAGCGGGCGACCCGGCCGATGCCCTTCAGGCCCTGCAGTTCGCGTTTCACCGTGTCGTCGATGAACCAGGACAATTGCTCGAGCGTCATGGCGGGGGCGGCGACCGCCACCGTCATGATCGGCTGGTTCTCGATGTCGAGCCGCTCGATGATCGGTTCCTCGATGCCGCGCGGCAGGTCGGCGCGGATCTTGGACATGGCGTCCTTGACGTCGTTGAGCGCCCGGTCGGTGTTCACCTCCAGGCGGAACTCGATGATCGTCACCGAGCTGCCGTCGGTGAGCGTGCTCATGACGTTCTTGACGCCGGTAATATTGGCGACCGCGTCCTCGACCTTCTTGGAGACCTGGGTTTCGAGTTCGGACGGTGCTGCGCCGGACTGCGTCACCGTCACCGAGATCAAGGGGATGTCGATATTGGGAAAGCGCGTGATCGGCAGGTTGAGGAAGCTCATCCAGCCGAGGAAGCAGAGCACGACGAACAGCACGATCGCCGGGACCGGCTGGCGGATCGAATAGGCTGAGATGTTCAAGGCCATCGGGGCGCCTCGTTCAGCGGGCCGCGAGGGCGACCGGGGTCACCCGGTCGCCGTTGCGGACGAAGCTGCCGGAGACGGCCACGACCTGCTCGCCGGCCTGCAGCCCCTGGCGGATCTCGACGCGGTTGTCGGCGCGCAGGCCGGGCGTGACGGCGCGGGTTTCGACCACGCCGTCCTTGACCACCTGCACCGAGACCGCGCCCTGGGCGAACATGACCGCCGAGAGCGGCACCAGCACGCCTTCCGAGCGGGCGACCTCGACCATGCCGCGGCCGAAGGAACCGACCGGCGGGCGGTCGGTGCCGTCCAGTGCGATGCGCACCCGGCCGAGCCGGTTGGTGCGGTTCACCTCGGGCGCGACCAGGCGCACCGATCCGGTCAGCTGCCTGTCCCAGCCGGCGGCATCGATGGTCGCCTTCTGGCTGGGCTTCAGCTTGGCTAGGGTGGTTTCGGAGATGTCGCCTTCGAGCTCCACCGCGCCTTCCGAAATGATCCGGAACAGGGGATCGCCGACGGCGGTGGCGACCGCGCCGACCCGCGCGGTGCGGCGCGACACGATGCCGGCCACCGGCGTGCGGATCTCGGAGCGGGCGATGCGCAATTCGATGTCGCTGCGCTGGGCGCGGGCAAGCGTCAGGTCGGCCTCGCCGAGTTGCAGCGCGTGATTGGCGGCGTCGAGCCGGGCTGTGGCGGCGCGCGAAGCCGACAGGCGCTGATCGAGCTGGTCGGCGGAGGCGACGCCGGTGGTCTGCAGCTGGCGGGTGCGCTGCAACTGCTGGTCGGTCAGGCCCTTATTGGCGGTGGCCTCGGCGATCGAGGCGCTGGACTGGGCAATCGACGCCTCGGCGCGGGCGATCTGGGCGGCGTTCTGGGCCAGCTGGACGTCGAGCATGGCGCGGTTGAGCCGGGCCAGCACCTGGCCGGCGGCGACCTCATCGCCTTCCTCGGCGAGGATTTCGATGATCGACAGCCCCTCGATCTCCGGCGAGATCAGCACCTCTTCGCGCGCCACGAACGAGCCGGTGACGATGACGAGGTCACGGACTTCGCCACGGCTGGCGGTGGCGACCGTCACCGAAGGCGGACGCGGGTCGGCCGTGCGCTGTTCGGGCGCCGCCAGCGCGGCGCCGGCATGCAGTGAAAGGACAAGGGCGAGAAGCGCGAGGGAGCGGTTCATGTGGCGGCTTCAGGTCAGGTTGTCATTGGATGGGGCGAGCGGCGTCAGCAGCATGGAGCGCATGACGTCGAACATGATTTCGAGATGCGGAATCGGGTCGAATTCGGGGTCGCGGACGCGGCGCAGCATCAGCCCGTCGGCAAAGGTGATCATGAACTGCACGGTGCGTTCGAGATCGGCATGGGGCTCGGTGTGGCCACGCGCGCGCGCCGTCTCCAATGCGCCATAAAGCTGCTGGTAGATGAACTCGTCGGTCTTGACCCGCAGCGCCGCGATCTGCGGGTTGCGCGCCGCCTCGGACATGATTTCGATCCACATGCCGCAACTGGCACGGGGTTCCTCGACGAGATGGTAATAGGCGAGCGCCCGGAACGAGGCCCACAGGTCGTCGGCGGTGGCGAGGGCTTCGAATCCCTCGGCGGCCTCGGCGAGATCGCGCTCGCAAAGACCTTCGATCATCGCTTCCTTGGATCGGAAATAACGATAGAGATTGCCCGGGCTCATGCCGGCCTCGCTGCAGATCTCGGCCATCGTCGCGCCGTGAAAACCGGAGCGTACGAAGCAGCGCTCGGCTGCGTCGAGGATCGTCGTCTTGCGGTCGGTGCGCTGGATTTCGTCGATACGCGGCATTGTCTGAACGGAACCTCGGCTGACGCCGCGTCAATATCGGGGAATGCACTTGTTTGCAACGCAAAAATGAACGAACGTTCGCTTTCTTATAACAACTCGCAAGACAGGCGATTTTGAGGCGGACGGCCAAAGCCTGGCGCCATGCCGGCCGGCATCGGCCGGAAACCCGCGTGGCGACTACGCGCTAAGCCCGATTATGGCGCGTGCCGCGGGACGCTAATCTCAAGGGCAATGACAAGCATCCGGCCCGTGCCTTCGCAGGCGACGCCGCGAATGTCCGGTCCTCCCGTCCGCCGAGGGGAGACGCGTCATGCATCATTTGAAATCACTCTATGTGCAGGTGCTGATCGGCATCTTCATCGGCGTCCTGCTCGGTCATTTCTTTCCCGACATCGGCGTCGCGATGCAGCCCTTCGGCACCGGCTTCATCAAGCTGATCAAGATGCTGATCGCCCCGGTGATCTTTCTCACCGTCAGCATCGGCATCGCCAAGATGAACGACCTGAAGTCGCTTGGCCGTGTCGGCCTCAAGTCGATCGTCTATTTCGAGGTGCTGACCACCGCCGCGCTGGCCATCGGCCTCGTGGTCGCCAATGTCTGGCGGCCGGGCGCCGGCTTCAACGCCGATCCGACCAAGCTCGACGCCAAGTCGATCGCCTCCTATCAAGCCGCCGCCGCCGAGCAGTCGACCGTCGACTTTTTCCTCAACATCATTCCGACCTCGGTGGTCGACGCCTTCGCCAAGGGCGACCTCTTGCAGATCCTGCTGTTCTCGATCCTGTTCGGCATTGCGCTGACCCAGCTCGGCAGCGCCGGCGAGAAGATCCTGGACCTGCTCGAACAGCTGTCGCAGGCCTTCTTCAAGATCGTCACCATGGTGATGTACCTGGCGCCGATCGGTGCTTTCGGCGCGATGGCTTTCACCATCGGCAAGTTCGGCACGGCGACGCTGGCCAATCTGTTCGAGATCATGGTGGCGGTTTATGCCGCCTGCATCCTGTTCGTCTTCGTGGTGCTCAATGCGGTCGCCTGGCTGTCCGGCTTCTCGCTCTGGCGCTTCATCCGCTACATCCGCCAGGAATTGATGCTGGTGCTCGGAACGTCGTCGTCGGAAGCGGCGCTGCCCCGGCTGATGGAGAAGCTGGAAAAGGCCGGCTGCGCCAAGCCGGTGGTCGGTCTGGTGGTGCCGACCGGCTATTCGTTCAATCTCGACGGCACCTGCATCTATCTGACCATGGCGGCCCTGTTCATCGCCCAGGCCCTGAACATTCCGCTGAGCTTCACCGAACAGCTGACCTTGCTCGGCATCCTGCTGCTCACCTCGAAGGGGGCGGCCGGCGTCACCGGCTCGGGTTTCATCGTGCTGGCGGCGACGCTGTCGGCGCTGCACGGCAAGATCCCGGTGGAAGGCGTGGCGCTGATCCTCGGCGTCGACCGCTTCATGTCGGAAGCCCGGGCGATCACCAATCTCATCGGCAATGGCGTCGCCACCATGGTGGTGGCCAAATGGGAACATGCCCGCGACGACGTGCAGATGGAGCGGGCCCTGTCGGGCGCCTTCGATGCCGGGGAGGACCAGAGCCTGCCCTTGCCCGCGGCGGTCTAGCGGCCGCGGCGGAGTTCCCCGCCGCTTCATAGGGACACACCGGATTGAGTCGGACGCGCGATGGTGCTCGGCTGTCGCCACAGCTTCGGCGCGAAGGCGCCCGATTCGGGGCCAAGGATGGCCCTCTACGACCAGGGAGACCACCATGTTCAGGACTCTGCTTCTCGCCGCCGCTCTCACGGCCGGCGCCGCCACCGGAGCCTTCGCCCAGGCGACCCAGCCGGCGACACCGGCTCGCCCGGCAACGCCGCCGGCGGCCGCGGCCCCGGCCACGCCCGCTCGCCCCGCCGCGACCACGCCGCAATCGGCGCTGATCGACATCAACTCGGCGACCCGCGCGGAGCTGATGACCCTGACCGGCATCGGCGAAGCCCGTGCCGACGCGATCATTCGCGGCCGCCCCTATCGCGGCAAGGACGACCTGCCCAACCGGAACATCATCCCGCAGGGCGTCTATGACGGCATCAAGGACAAGATCATCGCCCGCCAGCGCTGATCGAGCCGATACCAGCGATTTCCGCCGCGCCGGCCGCGGCGGAAACGCCTCGGCCAGCCCTGAGCCAGGCTATTTCGCCGGCAAGGTCCTCAAGAAAGCGACGATGGCGTCGAGATCCTCGGCCGGGATATTGCGATAGAAGCCATAGGCCATGGGCGGCAGCATGGCCGAGCCATCGGGCCGCTTGCCCGTCGTGATCATCGCCTTCACCTGGTCGTCGCTATAGCGCGCGAGATTGGTCGGGGTCAGGTTGGCCGCGTGGCTGGTGCCCCAGGGGCCGTTGAAGGCCATGCCGCCCGCGCCCAGGCCGTTGGCGATGTCGGGCGCGCCGTTCGGCAGGCGGGCCGAATGGCATTCCAGGCAATGACCGAGCGGGCCGGCGAGATAGGCGCCGTAGGCGAGCCTGTCGGTGCGCGGCGGAGCGGTGACGGTGCCGACCGGCGGGCCGTAATTTGCCGGCAACGGAATGCGGTAGACCGAGCGGGCGACCTGGTTCCTCACCGCCGGCACCTGGCGCAGATAGGCGACGATCGCCTTGGCGTCGTCATCCGACATGCCGCGATAGAACGGCACTGGCATGGGCGGGCCAATGATCGAGCCGTCGGCCCGCTTGCCCTCGCGGATCGCGGCGATGATCTGCTCATCGGTCCAGCGGCCGATGCCGGTTTCCGGATCCGGCGTGATGTTCGGCGCATAGGCGGTGAAGGGTGGCTCGTCGGCCATCAGCCGGCCGGCCAGTTCCATGCCGGGCGCCGGGCCGTTCGGCGTCAGCGGCGTATGGCAATTGCCGCAGGCGACGACGCCCTGCATCAGGCTGCGGCCGCGGTCCACCAGGGTCTGCGCACCCGCCGCCGATGTCAGGCCGATACAGGCGATCAGCATCAGCGCCCCGCGCGCCAGTCCGGCAATGGCCATCGACAATTCCCCCCGTGGCGACCGTCATTCCCCAATGATCGGACCGCAGGCAACAGAGTGCTGGGGAAGAGAAGAGCTGTCATGTTGGGGATTGTCGGTAAGACAATCCACGTGACGGCCGGTCGAGGCATGGGGGTCGATCACCTTGTCCGCGGGAAGGAGCGAACCAGCCGCAACCGGGGTTGTGTCGATGAGGAGTGGTCGGGCCGGAGAGCCGTCATGACTCCGCAAGCCAACCACCTGCCCGGCTGATGAAGGCATCGCGCTCCCGGGCGGCGTCTGGAATGGGCAAGTCGATGGCTGGCATAAGGACGCGCATATTCGAGGCGATGAGGTCGGCGAAATCCTTCAAACCGGAATTCGTCAGCACCGGAAGGAAGGCAGCCAGATTGCCGGCGAGGGTGGTGATTGCACCTTCGCCAAGGCGTCGCCGGGCGCTAGCCGTGGTCACACCGAGAGTAACCAGAAAGGCATCGAAATCCGCGCGGCTGATGGTGTCGATCGTGGTCGCCGCGCCGATCTGGAATGCCAGCGCGTCGGTGAGGTTTGAGTCCAATCGCGTCGGCAGAAGATCATAGCGCGGCGCGAGGCGCGGCGCTGCGCCGTTGTCGTAGAGCAACGCATGGTTCTTGGCGTGGGCATCGACATTGCCGGTCATGAGGTCGAAGACGGTCGCCATGATGAAATTGACGCGGCTTTCGGCCGGATTGGTCGTGGCATCGAGCAGGTGACGAACCGCCTGCGTGTCGAAGCGGCGGCCGGGGGTACCGCGTCGTTCATATTTGAGTTGGGGCGGCAAGCCGAGGGCCTGGGCGAAATCCTCCTGATGCCGGCGAACGATGCGGCCGGCGCTGTCTTGAGTGCGGTCGAACCGCTCGATGAGAAGAGCACTGACGCCGGCCATTTCGAATTCAATCGCCGCCGCCGTTTCGAAACCCATGTCTCGCGACAGCGCGAGCGTGACGGCCTCCAGCTTGGAATCGCGCGGATGGTCTCGATCCGCGACCTTGATGATGTGGGTTGTCGGTGCACCGGACCCGGCAACCGGTTCTCCGAACCTGCCGCCCGGGAGCAGGGTCAGCGCGATCTTGCTTTGAACACCCGCCAGCGGTGATGGGTCACGGGTTCCTTCGGGCAGGCGGCGGCGGTCGCGTAACGCCAGGATGATCTGCTCCAGGCGCACATCCGCCAGCGGCGCGTAATCTCGTGCGAGGTCGCCGGGAACTTTTACCGGTGGCGAACCTTCCGGCAATATCGAGATGGCGCCGGCACAATCTCCGCCGAGATGGTAGAGAAGGCCCGCCACGTCGTTACGCTGCAATCCTTCCCGCGCCATGATGTCGCCAAGGGCTCCGTCACGCTCCTGCAGCAGGTTGTCGAAAAAGGGACGCGTCTTGACGTCGCCATAAGGCTCGTCGGTCAAGGGGAGCGACAGCGACAACGGGCAAGCGGCCGGATTGCCGAGGTGGGCGAGCGTATAGGCGAAAGCGAGTTCCTGCTCGTCGCCTCGCGCGAGCTTCGCGACCGGCTCGGAAAAGCCGTCCAGCCAGACGTCGAGAACAAGCGCAGTGGTCATGGTTCAGCGCTTCAAGGCGAAAAGGTCGACGCCGGCCGCGGCAGTGACGAGCAGCGTCCTGCCCAATTCGATCGTGGCCTTGCCGTTCTCCAGTTCGGACAGGAAGCGCCGCCCAACCCCCGCGAGGTCGGCGAATTGCTGTTGCGACATGTCGCGTGTCTCGCGCGCCGCCCGGACAAGCCTTCCAAGATCGGCCGGCGATGCAATGAGCGCCGCCGGCAGAGTTGACCTGGCGGCGGGGGAAGGGGGCCGTCCTGCTTCGGTTGTGCCGAGCATCTGAGCGGCGGAAAATTCCGCGGGGAACGAGTTGTGCGCGGGGACAGTCGCCGCGGCCGGCGGCTCATGCGGGCCTGTATCTGGAGCTGGGTCCTTGGAAGCTGTTTCGGCGTTGCGCTGAAGCCGTTCAACCACGCTCTGCATGGCGTGCGTGGCGGAGGGCGTGGTGTTAGCGCCGACGGGAGCGTGTCGAACGATGCTGGAGGGCGGAGCGGCGGCAGCTCGCCGCACGAGTTCCACGGCGCTTTCCGCGCGTTTCGGCTGGATGCCGGCTTGAGGCAGAGCGGCATTTTTCACGTGGATGCTCCCGACCGGGAGCACAAAATAGGACGGTTGTTTGATCATTTCAAGATGCGTCGATCCCGATCGGGATCAGCGCATGCTGACGTGCTCCCGATCGGGAGCGATTCTCAGCGTCCCGCGTAGCGAGATTTCCGACACGCCACTCGGGTGCGTCAGCGCTTCC
>BFBZ01001552.1_pt1 | contig 14820 bp, 13 predicted proteins | sample 1888401 | NCBI WGS metagenome assembly BFBZ01 (sample SAMD00112614, study PRJDB3348) | symbiont metagenome | host: Chara braunii | reverse complement strand
CCGAGGTTGGCGCCAAGGTCGCGAGCTTCGTCTCCTATGCCAGCGGCAATCTCGCCGCCAGACCGCTGGTCGCGCCCGCCGTGCGCGACAATCCCGCGATCTATCCGCCCGAGGGCGTGATGGCGCGGCTGTTCACCGTGACGAGCCCCGATGCCCGCCTGCAGCGGGTCATTACCCGGGCCTGGACGCGGGCCAAGACCGGCCGCTGAGATGATGGTTTTTCCAAGCGCCTGCGGCCAATGATTTGGATTTGGGGGGAACAAGTCGTGGATGCCCGGGACAAGCCCGGGCAAGACGATGCGTTGACGTGACGGCGTGCTGGGCCGCGGCGCGGCTTCTGCGCCCGAGCGATCCGGCGCCCGTCGCTCCACGGACAATTCTCGTCTTGGCCGGGCTTGTCCCTGATATCCACGACTTCAGCTCGGTCAGGGGCATAGCTGTGTCGTCGTCATTTCCCTCTGGATCCGCGAGCGCGACGCCTATCCCGTCAACGAGCCGTCATCGTCGTGCAGCGGCTGCAGCGGCGCTCGCGCATTTTCTTCGTGCGAACCGGTTCCCACTTCGCCCAAAAATGCTCTATGCGTTCCTGCCGTGAACGAGATCGCGCGGACTGCCACATTGACGACATCGCTGGGGGCCGTGCGCTCCGCCTTCGCCCCTTGGGATGACCCGGCCCTGGAGCCGCTGGTCGTCTATGACGGCGTCACCAAGCGCTACGGCGCCGAGACGGCGGTCGACGACCTGACCCTCAGGATCTATGAGCGCGAGTTTTTCGCGCTGCTCGGCCCCTCCGGCTGCGGCAAGAGCACGCTGATGCGGCTGCTCGCCGGTTTCGAGACGCCCTCAGCCGGTCGTGTGCTGCTCGGTGGCCGGGATCTCGCCGGCGTTCCCGCACATCGGCGCCCGGTCAACATGATGTTCCAGTCCTATGCGCTGTTCCCGCATATGACGGTGGAAAAGAACATCGCCTTCGGCCTCACCATGGAGAAGCTGCCGAAGGACGAGATCCACGAGCGGGTCGCCGCCATGCTGAAGCTGGTCAAGCTCGACGCCTATGCCGGCCGCAAGCCGCATCAATTGTCGGGCGGCCAGCGCCAGCGGGTGGCGCTGGCCCGGGCCCTGGTCAAACGGCCGCAGGTGCTGCTGCTCGACGAACCGCTCGGCGCGCTCGACCGCAAGCTGCGCGAGGAGACCCAGTTCGAGCTGGTGGCCCTGCAGCAGCGACTGGGCGTCACCTTCGTCGTGGTGACCCATGACCAGGACGAGGCGATGACGATGGCGACGCGCATCGCGGTCATGGACAAGGGCCGGGTGGTGCAGGTGGCGCCGCCACCGGTCATCTACGAGGCGCCGGCCACCCGTTATGTCGCCGGCTTCATCGGCGACATCAACCTGATCGAAGGCAAGGTCACGGCGGTCGAGGGCGCCCGCGCGGCGATCGAGACCGAAATTGCCGGCCGGATCGAGGTCGAGACGGCCGAGAGCCTGTCGGTCGGCCAGGCGGTGGCGGCGGCCTGGCGGCCGGAAAAGACCCGGATCCTGCGCGCCGACGAGCCGGTTCCGGCGGGCCGCCTGATGATCCCAGGGGTCGTCCACGATATCGGCTATCTCGGCGACTGGACGACCTATGTGGTCGAAACCGGGGGCAAGCGGTTGCGGGCAGCGGTGGCCAATGCCGCGCGCAGCGTCGAGCAGCCGATCGTCTGGGACGAGCCGGTGCGCCTTGCGGTGGCGCCCGACGCCTTCATCTTGCTGACCCGGTAGCCGGCATGAGCGACCACGCCACCCGCCGCGTCACCATCCTGGTGCCCTATCTCTGGCTTGCCCTGTTCTTCCTGGTGCCCTTCGCCATCGTCGCGAAAATGTCGCTGTCGCAGGTGGCGACCGCGGTGCCGCCCTACGAGCCGGCGTTCCAGGCCGGCGACGGCCTTGCCGGCTGGCTCGACAAGGCGCGGCAGCTCTCCTTCGCCAATTACAGCGTCATCGCCGGCGACAGCCTGTATATCGACGCCTTCGTCTCGTCGCTCAGGATCGCCGCGATCGGCACCCTGATCCTGCTGATCATCGGCTATCCGATGGCGCACGCCATGGCGCGCGCGCCCGACCGGTTCAGGCCGCTGCTGGTCATGGCGGTGATCCTGCCGTTTTGGACCAGCTTCCTGATCCGGGTCTATGCCTGGATCGGCATCCTGAAGCCGGAGGGGCTGCTGAACGAGCTCCTGCTCGGCCTTGGCCTGATCGGTACGCGGCTGCAGATCGCCAATACCGAGACAGCGGTCCTGATCGGCGTCGTCTATTCCTACCTGCCCTTCATGGTGCTGCCGCTCTATGCCGCGCTGGAACGGCTCGACCGCAGCCTGCTGGAGGCCGCCAATGACCTCGGCTGCCCGCCCTGGCTGGCATTCTGGCGCATCACCGTGCCGCTGACCTTGCCCGGGATCGTCGCCGGCTGCTTCCTGTGCTTCATCCCGATCACCGGCGAAGTGGTGATCCCGGACCTGCTCGGCGGCTCCGACACCTTGATGATCGGCAAGACCCTGTGGACCGAGTTCTTCGCCAACCGTGACTGGCCGGTGGCGTCCGCCGTCGCCATCCTGCTGCTCGTCGTGCTGGTCGGGCCGATCATGATCTATCAGCATCTGCAGGCCCGCCAGCTGGAGGCGGCCCGATGAACCGCGGCTCCCGCCTGATCGACGCCACCGCGCTGACGCTGGGTTTCGGCTTTCTCTATCTGCCGATCGTCATCCTGATCGGGTTCTCGTTCAACGCAAGCCAGTTGGTCACCGTCTGGGGCGGCTTCTCGACCCGCTGGTACAGCGCCATCCTGGACAACCGGCAACTGCTGGATTCGGCCTGGATGACCGCCAAGGTCGCTTTCGTCTCGGCGGCCGTCGCCACCGTCATCGGCACGCTGGCGGCGCTGGCACTGACCCGCTATCTGCGTTTTCGCGGGCGTTTCCTGTTCACCGGCATGGTCTATGCGCCGCTGGTCATGCCGGAGGTGATCACCGGCCTGTCGCTGCTGCTGCTGTTCGTTTCGCTCGGCATCGACCGCGGCTTCTGGACCGTGACGGTGGCGCACGCCACCTTCACGCTCGGCTTCGTCGCCGTCGTCGTGCAGTCGCGCCTCGTCAGCTTCGATGCTTCGCTGGAGGAGGCGGCCGCCGATCTCGGCGCTTCGCCGGCTCAGGTGTTCCTGCGGGTGACCCTGCCGATCATCGCGCCGGCGGTCATTGCCGGCTTCCTGCTCGCCTTCACGCTGTCGCTCGACGATCTCGTCATCGCCAGCTTCACCACCGGCCCGGGCGCCACCACGCTGCCGATGCGCATCTACAGCCAGGTCCGGCTCGGCGTGACGCCGGAAATCAACGCCATCTGCACGCTGATGATCGCGGCGGTGACGATCGCCGTCATCGCCGCCTCGCTCGCCACCAAACGCGACGCGGTGGCCAAGGGGTTGTAGCGGCTGCGTGGTCGGCAAGGGTTGACCGCGGTCCATTCAAAGTGGTCTGTGCGATCAGCCTCATCCTCGTCGGAGCCCGGTCGCTCATGTCGGCAGCTGTCGATCGCCTCTTGAAGATCCTCGATCTGGAGCGGCTCGAGGTGAACCTGTTTCGCGGCCAGAGCCCGCAGGAGGGCTGGCAGCGCGTGTTCGGCGGCCAGGTCATCGGCCAGGCCCTGGTGGCCGCCTGCCGCACGGTGGAGGGCCGCTCACCGCATTCGCTGCACGCCTATTTCGTGCTGCCGGGCGACCCCAAGGCGCCGATCATCTACGAAGTCGAGCGCATTCGCGACGGCAAGAGCTTCTCGACCCGGCGGGTTCTGGCGATCCAGCACGGCGCCGCCATCTTTTCGCTGTCCGCCTCGTTCCAGGTCGAGGAAGAGGGTTTCGAGCACCAGTTCGGCATGCCCGACGTGCCGCCGCCGGAAAGCCTGCCGGCGGAAGCCGAGATCGGCCGCAAGCTCGATCCCTCGGCGCCGGCGGCGATCAAAGCCTATTTCGCGCGCGAGCGGCCGATCGAGCTGCGTCCGGTCGAGCTCGAGCGCTATCTCGGCGCGCGCCAGCCCGACGGCAAGTTCCACGCCTGGATCCGGGCCACCGGCCCCTTGCCCGACGATCCGGTCGTCCACCGCTGCGTGCTCGCCTACGCCTCCGACATGACGCTGCTCGATGCGGCGCTGATCCCGCATGGGCGCACCCTGTTCGATGCCACGATCCAGGGGGCGAGCCTCGATCACGCCATGTGGTTTCACCGGCCGTTCCGGGCCGACCAATGGCTGCTCTATGCCCATGATTCGCCCTCGGCACAGGGCGCGCGCGGCTTTGCGCGTGGTTCGATTTTCACCCGCGAGGGGGTGCTGGTGGCGTCCGTCGCGCAGGAAGGACTGATCCGGCCGCGGCGCGACGGCTGAGCCAGAATCCGCATTTGCCTGTTTTTTAAGCAATTGTCGATGTCGATGCTGCGGCCGCTTTGTGGCGGCGCCTTGTGTTGCCTATTGTTTGGGCAGCAACCCTGGCGGGCACCCTAATACCGCCAGTATCCAACGGTTATCCCCTTGGAATCCTTGATTTTTCATCGCGTGCCGGCGACTGGCACGCGACTTGATTCCCTGACCCCGGTTCGGATCGCAGCCCCTGCTCGGGTTGAGCCGAAGAGCCGCCAGCAACGCTTCAACCCGGTGCCTTCCGGCGAAGCCAATTCGGGGATGTCGATATGAAAATCGTGATGGCTATCATCAAGCCATTCAAACTGGAGGAGGTCCGCGACGCCTTGACCGGCATCGGGGTCCACGGCCTCACGGTGACGGAAGTGAAGGGCTATGGCCGGCAGAAGGGCCATACCGAAATCTACCGCGGCGCCGAATATGCGGTGAGTTTCCTGCCGAAGCTGAAGATCGAGGTGGCGGTACCGGCGGGCGATGTCGAGAAGGTCGTCGCGGCCATCGCTGGCGCCGCCAAGACCGGCCAGATCGGTGACGGCAAGATCTTCGTGACCTCGATCGAACATGCCGTGCGGATCCGCACAGGCGAGACCGACGTCGACGCGCTCTGACGCGGCCCCCAACGCCCCAATATACTTCCGGAGTATTTCCACATGACAAAGTCCATATGTTCCCGGTGGGGCTTCGCGGCGCTCGCGCTGTTGGCCGCCGCGGCAGTCTTCGTCGAGCCGGCGCTGGCCCAGGCGCCGGCGCCGACCCCGCCGAAGCCCAATCCGGGTGACACCGCCTGGATGCTGACCTCCGCGCTTCTCGTCCTGTTGATGACGGTCCCGGGCCTGGCGCTGTTCTACGGCGGCCTGGTGCGCACCAAGAACATGCTGTCCGTGCTGACCCAGGTCTTCGTGATCGTGGCTCTGGTGGCGATCATCTGGGTGATCTACGGCTACTCGCTGACCTTCACCAATGGCGGCGGCCTCAATTCTTTTGTCGGCGGCTTCTCCAAGGCCTTCCTGATCGGGGTCGACGCGAATTCCACCGCCGCGACCTTCTCGAACGGCGTGGTGATCCCCGAGCTGGTCTATATCTGCTTCCAGATGACCTTCGCCTGCATCACGCCGGCGCTGATCATCGGCGCCATCGCCGAGCGGGCCAAATTCTCCGCGGTCATTCTGTTCGTCGTGCTGTGGGTGACCTTCGTCTATTTCCCGATCGCCCACATGGTCTGGTACTGGGCCGGTCCCGACGCCATCGCCGATGCCGTCAAGGCGGTTGCCGCGGCCGGCGCCGATGCCGCCAAGAAGGCGGCGGCCGAGGCCAAGCTCGCCGAGGTCAAGGCTGATGCCGGCCTGATCTACCAGTGGGGCGCGCTCGACTTCGCCGGCGGCACGGTGGTCCACATCAATGCCGGCATTGCCGGCCTGGTCGGCTGCCTGGTCATCGGCAAGCGCATCGGCTACGGCAAGGAACTGATGCCGCCCCACTCGCTGGTCATGACCATGATCGGCGCCGCCCTGCTCTGGGTCGGCTGGTTCGGCTTCAATGCCGGCTCCAACCTCGAAGCCAATGGCACGGCGGCGCTCGCCATGATCAATACCTTCGTGGCGACCGCGGCCGCGGCGCTGGCCTGGCTGTTCGTCGAATGGGCGGCCAAGGGCAAGCCGTCGCTGCTCGGCGCCGTGTCGGGCGCGGTGGCGGGCCTGGTCGCGGTGACCCCGGCCTCCGGTTTCGCCGGCCCGATGGGCTCGATCGTCCTCGGCCTGGTCGCCGGCGGCGTCTGCTTCGTGTTCTGCTCGACGGTGAAGAATGCCTTCGGCTACGACGACTCGCTGGATGTCTTCGGCATCCATTGCGTCGGCGGCATCCTCGGCGCGCTCGCCACCGGCATCCTGGTCAATACCTCGCTCGGCGGCGTCGGCATTCCCGACTACGAAACCAAGCCGGGCGAACTGGCGGTCGCGGCCTATGAGTTCGGCCCGGCGGTCATGGCTCAGGTGAAGGCGGTGCTGCTGACCATCGTCTGGTCCGGCGTCGGGTCGTTCATCCTCTACAAGATCGTCGATGTGGTCGTCGGTCTCAGGGTTTCCGCCGACCGCGAGCGCGAGGGCCTCGACCTCGCCGAGCATGGCGAGCGGGCCTATAATCTCTGAGGCCGACAGACCCTCGAGACACAAAAAACACCCCCGGCACCGGCGTGCCGGGGGTTTTCTTTTGCCGCTCCCGCGCCACGCGCGGCAGCCCATCGGGCGATGGTTAATCCCCCGTCAACCCTTGCCTCGGTAAGTTCAGGTTCACGAACCGGATGGCCCTCCGGGGCGGCCGCCTGCGCGCGGATCGTCCTGTCGGGCCCTCCCTTCACAGGATGCGACCGACATGGCTGTGGCGCGGCGGCATACCGGGCTTTCGATCTTCCCCGAAGCGATGAAGGGCGCGATGCGCCGCAAGATCCGGCAGATCGGCGGCCTGGCGATCCTCGCGGCCGTCGGCCTGGCGGCGCTTGCGCTGATGACCTGGACCGCCGGTGATCCATCGCTCAGCCATGCCACCAATGCGCCGGTGAAGAACTGGGTCGGCCGGCCCGGCGCGATCATGGCCGATCTGCTCATGCAGCTGTTCGGGCTCGGCGCCATCGGCCTTCTCGGCGTGGCCGCGGCCTGGGGCTGGCGCTTCGTCACGAACCGTCCGTTCGATCGCGAGGGCCTGCGGATTCCGCTCGGCGTCGCCGCCGGCATGATTCTGGCGGTTGCGGCTTCGGTGGTGCAGGCGCCGCGCGGCTGGCCGCTGCCGACCGGCATCGGCGGGGTGATCGGCGACGGCGGCCTGGCCGTCATCAGCGCGGTTGCCGGCAATCTCTCCGGCATGGCGCGGGCCGTGGTGGCGATCGCCATTCTGGGGCTGGGCCTGACGGTCGCGGCGATCTCGGCGGGCCTCACGATCAGGACGGCGCGGGCGCCGGAGGACGAAGCCGACGACGAGGCCGTGCCGGCCCGTGCCGTGCGGGTGCGTCCGGTCGATGATCAGGAGCCCGGCCGTCTCAGCGGTTTTGCCGCCAACAGCCTGGGTGCTCTCGCCCATGGCCTGTTGTCGACTAAGGCCAAGCTGAAACGGATGGCCGGCGAGGCGCCGGATCTGGCACGTGCCGCCGCGGGCGCACCGACCGGGCGCGCCGACAGCGCGCCCGCGGGTCCCGCGACGCCGGGTCTCGCCGCGCGGGCAAAGGCTTTCTTCACCGAGCCGGACGACGATTTTCCGGTGGCCGCCCGGACCTCCGGCGCGCGCCGCGAGCCGGTGGTCGAAACTGCCGCCGAGCGGTCGCCCAGGACGTTTCATGCACCGCCGGCGCGCGTCCGGCAGGACGAGCCGGAGATCGTCGACGCTCCACGCATCGCGCCGGGGCCCGCCAGCCGGCCGCCTGTCGACGACGACGAGCCGCCGTTCGACGTCGATGTCCGCCCGGCCGTCGACGGCCGTGGGCCGCGCATCCACGCGCCGGCGCCCGCGCCACGCCCGGTAGCGGTGCAGCAGAAGCTGCCTTTGCCGGCGCCCGACGGTGTCGACGACACCTATGAACTGCCGCCGCTCGACCTCCTGACCGAACCCAAGCCGTCCGAGCGCGACGCCACGATGTCGACCGAGGCGTTGCAGGACAATGCCGCGACGCTCGCCTCCGTGCTGGACGATTTCGGCGTGCGCGGCGAGATCATCAATGTCCGGCCCGGCCCGGTGGTGACGCTCTACGAGCTCGAACCGGCACCGGGTACGCGCTCCAATCGGGTCATCGGCCTGGCCGATGATATCGCCCGCTCGATGTCGGCGGTCTCCGCCCGCGTCGCCCTGGTGCCCGGCCGCAATGCCATCGGCATCGAACTGCCGAATGCCAGGCGCGAGAACGTGCTGCTCAGGGAAATGCTGGCCAGCCAGGATTTCATGACCGCCAAGGAGAAGCTGCCGATCGCGCTCGGCAAGACCATCGGCGGCGATCCGGTCATCGCCGATCTCGCCAAGATGCCGCACCTGCTGGTCGCCGGCACCACCGGCTCGGGCAAGTCGGTGGCGATCAACACCATGATCCTGTCGCTGGTCTTCCGCCTGCGGCCGGACCAGTGCCGGTTGATCATGGTCGATCCGAAAATGCTGGAACTGTCGATCTATGACGGCATTCCGCATCTGCTCACCCCCGTCGTCACCGACCCGAAAAAGGCGGTCGTGGCGCTCAAATGGGCGGTGCGCGAGATGGAAGAGCGCTACAAGAAGATGTCGAAGCTCGGCGTCCGCAATATCGACGGCTTCAACGCGCGCATGGCGCAGGCCCGCGGCAAGGGCGAGCTCCTGACCCGCACGGTGCAGACCGGTTTCGACCGCGAGACCGGCGAGGCGATCTACGAGCAGGAGGAGATGGGCCTCGACCCGATCCCCTATATCGTCGTCATCGTCGACGAAATGGCCGACCTGATGATGGTCGCCGGCAAGGATATCGAAGGCGCCATCCAGCGCCTGGCCCAGATGGCGCGCGCCGCCGGCATCCACCTGATCATGGCGACCCAGCGCCCCTCGGTCGACGTCATCACCGGCACAATCAAGGCGAACTTCCCGACCCGCATCTCGTTCCAGGTGACCTCGAAGATCGACAGCCGCACCATTCTGGGCGAGCAGGGCGCCGAACAGTTGCTCGGCCGTGGCGACATGCTGTTCATGGCCGGCGGTGGCCGGATCAGCCGTGTCCACGGCCCCTTCGTTTCCGACGAGGAGGTCGAGCGCATCGTCAATCACCTGAAACAGCAGGGCGCGCCCGATTACCTGGAATCGGTCACCACCGATGAGGAAGAAGGCGGCGAGGGCGAGGGTGAGGACGGCGCCGTGTTCGACAAGGGCGCCTTCGGCGACGAGCCGGCTGATCTCTACGACAAGGCGATCCAGGTGGTCATGCGCGACAAGAAGGCGTCGACCTCCTATATCCAAAGACGGCTGCAGATCGGCTATAACAGGGCCGCCTCGCTGATTGAGCGGATGGAACGGGAAGGCATTGTCGGGCCGGCCAACCACGCCGGCAAACGCGAGATCCTGCTGCCCGAGGGCGCGGATTGAGGGCCGGGTTTCGCCTCGAATTCGCCCTATCGCCTGCCTATCACCCGCGCCGACCAAGCCTTATGGAGCAGCGATGACGAGACGCCTGACAATCGCGGGACCGGCCTGCCTGCTGGTGGCCGGGGTCGCGCTGTTCGGGGTGCCCTCGCGCGCGGCCGCTTCCGATCGCCCGATCGTGCTGGCTCAAGGAGCGCCGCTCCAGCTCGGACCGCCGCCCGGCGCGCCCGCGCCAGGTGGTGGCCCGCGGGTCGCCCCGGTGCCGGCGGTCCGGCCCTCGACCGATTCGCCGACCGCACCCGCCATGCCGCAGCCGCCGGGTCAGACGACCGCGCCGGCGCCGGCCGCCGCGGCGGCGGCCGGGCCGCTGACCCCGCCGGTCCGGCGCCAGGCGCCGCGCGCGGCGCGCGGCATCGACGCCGACACCCGTGATATCGCGCAGCACGTGAATGCCTATTTCAACAGCATCCGGTTCATGCAGGGCGACTTCGTCCAGGTCGGCCCGGACGGCCGGCGCACCACCGGCAAGCTCTATCTCGACAAGCCGGGCAAGATCCGCTTCCAGTACAACGCGCCGAGCCCGGTCGAGATCATCGCCGACGGCCAGTCGGTGGCGGTGCGCGACCGGCGCCTGAACACCCAGGACATCTATCCCCTGTCGCAGACGCCTTTGCGCTTCCTGCTTTCCGACCGGGTCGACATCATGCGCGATGCCAATGTCACCTCGGTCACCCGCGACCCCGACTATGTCATCGTCATGCTGGAGGAGAAGCAGGCGATCGGCGGCACCAACCGGCTGATGATCCTGTTCAACGCCAGCGATTTCACGCTCCGCCAGTGGACGGTGTTCGACGCGCAGGGCTACGAGACCTCGGTCGCCGTGCATAATCTCGACACCACCCGCCGGCCCGACCAGCGGCAGTTCCGGATCAATTACGAGCGCATCCTGCAGTAGCGTTCCATCGATGGCCGGTACCGTTTCGTCGGTAACCGGTGCCGCTCAATCGATCGCCAGTATCGCTTAGTCGATAGCATTGAGCGTGCGCATGACCGTCCAGCGCGAGGTCAGCGCCGCCACCGCGGTGACCAGCACGACCAGCACGATGATGCCGACATATCCGGTCGAGCCGAGCGAGAAGGTGCCGAACAGCGCCTCGATCTGATCGCCGCCGGCGGTCGCCCGCCAGCGCGACGCGACGAGGCCAGCGGTCAGGATGCTCAGGATGGCCGCGGCGCCGCCGGCAAGTCCGCCTTTGAGCGCCAGCCAGAGGAAATGGCTCTGGAATTCGCCGGCGATAAAGGCATCGCGCGCACCGACGAAATGCAGCACCTCGACGACCGGGCGGTTGGTGGCGACCGCCGCGCGGGTCGCGAAGATCACCGAAAGACCTGTCGTCAGGATCATCAGGATCACGATGACCAGGCCGACGATGACGACCGCCCGGGCCATGGCCTTGAGCCGGTCGAACCATTGGCGGTGGTCGTCGAGGCTGGCGGTCGGTACCTGTTCGACCAGCGTCCGCTTGAGCCCGGCGAGGTCGGCTGGCCGGTCGTCGGCGAGCCTCAGCACGATCAGCCGGGGGATCGGCAGGTCGTCGGTGGCAAGCCCGGTGCCGAGCCAGGGCTCCAGCATGCGGGCGGTCTCCTCCGCCGTATAAGGCGAGACGTCGGCGACGCCGGGAAAGCGCACGGCAACCTCGGTCGCCCTGACGACATCGGCCTGCAGGTTGCGGCCGGGGGCGGGACGTACCTGAATCGTCGCCTCGCGCACGATCGATGCGGTCCAGTCATCGGCCGCGGTGCGTACGAGGTCGACCGCGCCGACGGTGAGCGAGCCGAGAAAGGTCATGATGGCGATGATGACGATCAGCGCCCGGCCGGCGATCGAGGACGGCGGCACCAGCGAGGCGCCCGAGGTCGTCGGCCGCCGGCCGCCGGCCTCGGCCTCTTCCGGCTCGGGCAGCCTCCGTCCGGGCCGTCCCAGGCGCCGGGCGAGGTCGGCCCAAAGGCCCTTCAGCGCCGTCACCACCGGTCATCCTCCTGATGATGCGGATCGCTGATCGACACCGAGCCGTCATCGATGATGAGGCGGCGCGCCTCGACCTGGTCGAGCAGCGAGAGATCGTGGGTGGCGATCAGCACGGCGGTGCCGGTGCGGTTCAACTCGACGAACAGCCGGAGCAGGCGTTTGGCCAAGGGCGGATCGACATTGCCGGTCGGCTCGTCGGCCAGCAGCATTTCGGGACGCACGATGACCGCGCGGGCGATCGCCGCGCGCTGCTTCTCGCCGCCCGACAGGATCGGCGGATAGGCGTCGATCCGGTGGCCGAGCCCGACCCATTCCAGGAGATCGACGACCTCGGAGCGGTAGCTCGCCTCGTCCTTGCCGAGCACCCGCATGGGCAAGGCGACATTCTCATAGGTGGTGAGATGGTCGAGCAGGCGGAAATCCTGGAACACGATGCCGATGCGCCGCCGCAGCACCGACAATTCGTCCTTCGACAGCCGGGCGGTGTCATGGTCGAAGACGGTGACCAGGCCACGGGTCGGCCGGAGCGACAGGAACAGGAGTTTCAAGAGGCTCGTCTTGCCGGCGCCGGACGGTCCGGTGAGAAACTGGAAGGAATGCGGATCGATGCCGAAGGACAGATCCCGCAGCACCTCCGGACCGAGGCCGTAGCGCAAACCGACATTCTCGAAACGGACCAAGGGGCAGGGTCTCTCATCGTCAGGGTCGCGCGCCGCGAGGCGTGATTCGCAAGCGCGCGATCATGCCACGGCCGGCGGCCTTACGCTCCAGGGCGCGGAGCCATTTGAAGGACCGGATGTGGCTTGTCGAAGGCGCGAGGTCGCGAAAATCGTCGCCTGCCTCGCCAAACCTGCCCGCGCCATTTCGTCGCGCGAAACCGGTCGCGCCTCGGCGGTCAGGCGCGGAGGGCCCGCGATCCGCACGCCTTCCGGGTCGGCCGTGACCTGGTCTCGCGCATTTCCCTGGCGCAAAACCGTTCGAAGGCATGCAATCCGGCACCTGGATGTCGCGCACTTAACGGCCAATTAACCACGCTCAAGCGAGGGTGCATCCTGGGGATATCGGTCCCGGGGCAGGTTTCATGTTGATCGTCTGTCCGTCCTGCGCGACGGCTTTCCGGGTAACCGCGACAGCGCTCGGCGATGCCGGGCGGCAGGTGCGCTGTGCCCGCTGCCGGACGGTCTGGCTGGCGACCCCCGACAGTGCCATAGCCGAGCCGGCGATCGCCCAGGCCGCGGCCGAAACGGCGTCCGGCGGTGCCGCCGATCAAACCACCGAGGACGATGACTGGGGCGCGGCTTTCGCGGAAGAGGCGCGCGACAAGCCGGGCGCGCAACCCGCCGAGGCGCCGGCCGCCACGACGGCGGTCGCCATGCCGACGGTCGCTGAATCGCCGCCGATCGCGCCCGACAGGCCGGCCGATCCGCTGCCGCCACGCATCGAAGCCAGTCCGGCGCCGAGCCCGGCGAAACCGCGCACCGCGCGCGCCGATATCGAATCGCGTGCCGCCCAGCGGCGCAAGCGCGCCTATGCGGCGCGCCCGGGCGGCTCCGGCTGGCGCCTGCCGGTGCCGATGACCATCGTGCTGATCGGCATCGCCATCCTGGCGACCTTCTTCCTCGGCCGCGAGCAGGTGGTCAGGACGGTGCCCGACAGCGCCACCGTCTACGAGACGCTGGGCGTTCCGGTGAACCTGCGCGGCGTCGACTTCCAGGAGGTCAAGGGCGCCAACGAGATCGTCGACGGCGTGGTCGTGCTGGTGGTCGAAGGCAAGCTCGTCAACATCACCGCGCGGCCGATCGACCTGCCGCGGCTGCGGCTGGCGGTGCGCGATGCGACCGGCAAGGAAATCTATACCTGGACCGCGACGGCGCCGAAGCCCCAGCTCGGTCCGGGCGAGGCAGCGCCGTTCCGCTCGCGTCTGGCCTCGCCGCCGCCCGATGGCGCGACCGTCGAAGTGCGCTTCTTCACCCGCCAGGATGCCGGCGGCAGATGACGCGGCGGTCAGGTCGCGCTAAGCCATGAACCCGTGATCGACATACCCGTGATCGACATACCCGCGATCGAGACTTGCCCTGCTGTCAGGATGCCCGGAGCCCGGTGATGGACCGTTCCAAGATTCGTGTGCTGTTTTCGGCCGAAGCGATCGCCGAGCGCCAGAGGGAGTTGGTGCGCGAGATTGCCGATACTCGCCCCGAGCGGCTTCTGGTGATCGCGGTCTTGAAGGGCAGCTTCGTGTTCGCCGCCGATCTGATCCGCGCGATGGATGCCGCCGGCATGGCGCCCGAGGTCGAGTTCATGTCGCTGTCGAGCTATCTCGAAGGCACGGTGTCGAGCGGCTCGGTGCGCATCCTGCACGATGTCGAAAGCCCGGTCGCCGACCGTGACGTGCTGCTGGTCGACGATATTCTCGAAAGCGGCAGGACGCTGACCTATGCCAAGGATCTCCTGAGCGCGCGCGGCGCCCGCAGCGTCAGGACCTGCGTGCTCCTGGAAAAGCCCGGCAAGCGCGCGGTCAACCTGCATGCCGACTATGTCGGCTTCACTTGTCCCGACGTGTTCGTGGTCGGCTACGGCATGGATGTCGCCCATGCCTGGCGGCAGCTGCCCTTTGTCGGCGTGATCGAGGACTGATCCGGCGATGGCACGGATACTGATCGCCGAGGACGACGAGCCGGTCCGCAGCTTCGTCAGACGCGCGCTGGAAATCGATGGCCATGCGGTGGTCGAAACCCGCGACGGCGCCGAAGCGCTCGAATTGCTCGAGCGCGAGAAGGGCGCCTTCGACCTGCTGTTGACCGATATCCGCATGCCGCTGATGGACGGCATTGCGCTGGCGCTGGCGGCGGCGCCGCAATTCCCCGACCTCGTCATCCTGCTGATGACCGGTTATGCCGACCAGCGCGAACGCGCCCACGGGCTGGACGCGCTGATCCATGACGTGGTGACCAAGCCGTTTTCGCTGGCCGATATCAGGGCCAAGGTGGCCGAGGCGCTGGCGGCGGGGCCGAAACGGCCGGGCTGAGCCCGGCCGGCCTTTGGTCAGCAATTGTCAGACGGTCGATTGTCGTCAGGCTTTGGCGGCCTTGGCCCGCTCGATGGCTTCCTCGATCAGCCTGCGCGCTTCCGCCGCATCGCCCCAGCCTTCGACCTTGACCCATTTGCCGGGCTCGAGATCCTTGTAGTGGGTGAAGAAATGCTCGATCTGCTGGCGGGTGATCTCCGGCAGGTCGGTGGCCTCGTGGACATTCTCGTAGCGCCGGGTCAGG